>Ga0256835_1000164_pt1 | contig 54181 bp, 39 predicted proteins | sample PIR30metaG_FD_185972 | JGI IMG/M metagenome (GOLD analysis project Ga0256835, IMG submission 185972) | Hydrothermal vent microbial communities from East Pacific Rise, Pacific Ocean - PIR-30 | ecosystem: Environmental > Aquatic > Marine > Hydrothermal vents | place: Pacific Ocean: East Pacific...
TACGAGGTTTACGGCTTTTGCTACTGGTATTTTTTTAGTTGTTTTGCGTGTTCTAAACCCATTTTAAGAATCGGTTTAGGGTACAATCTAGGGTTTGCAAGCTCATTTATAAACATTGTCAAAACACCCCCACAAGCCGTGAAAACAAAAAATATTTCTCACCGCCCGTTAAAAACACAAAAACAATAATTAGAAACACTATAACAAAAAAATAAACACATTCATGAATTATTTCTTTTTATTTCTCCCTGCTTAGTTCTTGTTATAACTTATACTACATCTTGTCTTATACTTTAATTATGCGTGATTTTCTTGTTTTATTAAAAACGTTCTTTTGGTCAGTAGTACTCCAGTACGTTTGATATATGGTGAGTGGTATTCCCTTGACACACATTACTGTTATTTTAGGAACACGTAAACATCTCCAAAAAAACATCTTACAACACATTTTTTTCAGAATGACTACATAAAAAACCACTTATTATTTTTAGATATTCCTCCAATTTTACATTTTCCCTATTTTTCATTATTTGTTTTATTTTTTTACATAAATCACGAAATCATTATCTGTCTAAACCTTGGCTTAAAATAATAAATATATCCTGCACCTCAAATCCCTACAAAACTTTTTTCTAAGATGTTGGTTGATACAAACTACATTTCTTTTAAACAATATGGTTTAAAATATATGGTGCAGTATACTAATTAAACAAATTATATGTTTTTATTTGGATCTTGTCGTTTAATTAATTTTGCATATATTAATTTTAAATTCATTTTTTCTATAATGAATGAATTACTGAAAATACATATTATATATCTATATATTTTATTAATTATTTAATTATCGAATTTTCGATTTTTTAACATATGTGTCACGCGTATCACATTACTACTCAAGTACCCCCTACGAAACAGTCAATTACTCAGTCTAAATATCTCATATGTTAACAAAAGTATATTTTCTATACTTTATACGTCATATTTCGGGATCTTGATAATATCCTAAAATTTCAAGGATTTAATTATTCCTTTCATAGATCAGATTTTGAGATCCTAATCATAGTTATTATGTGGTATATATCAATAAATCGCATATTTGAAACTATCAAAATTTACAGTTCTAATAAATATTTTATACACATGTAAACTGTGTTGTTATTCCTTTTCGTTTGTGTTTTTTAACAATAAAAATTCGTATCACAATTATTTTTAAATATGTGACACATGAACTAAATTTTTTTATTATTAAACAGTTTCTGCGAATTTTCAAGCTACGCTCTCCCTACACAAAGAATAAATTTTTTTAAATAATGAAAAAGTTATTGGTTATTATTTCAACAATAAACCATAAATTTTAATGTTTTATTTAAATAACTTTGTCATGTTGGCTTATGGGGCCGTGATTAATGAAAATAATGCCGTAAAATATTTTTTATCCAAAAACATTTGTTTGTAAATATCCCTATAATTTATAAATTTATATGATCTTTCTTATTATTTTTAGTATTTTCGTTTTTTTCAATATCAGGGATGGAACTAAACCATGTTATTTGTATCTTTTTCTAGTTTGTTTTGCCTGATACCTTTATTTTGTTTAAATGAAATGGATTAAATCTAACTTAATATTCCTTAAAAGTTAGTCATTACTTTTGTGAGGTGTGTTCTATTTCATCAATGTGCTCTGCCCCAAGATTGCTTCCTCGTAAGGTGGGTATTAGGGGGGTAAAGGTTTTACTATAGAAGATAAGAGGCGATGTCCCAGTAATGTCATATGCACAACTCGATCTACCATAACAACAAATCGGCATTGGCACCGGCTTATCTCATGCTCTACTCCGTACTTAGGTGGGGGTAATTTCTCGCTGATGGGGTTAATTGGTGGATAATATATCTTGTTTTTATCCCCAAGATATTATTTATGAACTGTTAATTAATAACCAATGTTTCTATTTCTTTATCTTATGGGGTGGATCTTAAATTAAGTGATATTAATCGTATGTTCCTTTGAACTTATTGAACATTGTTTTGTACCTTATTTTTCGAATCATATTGTTTTTTTACTTTTTATATTACTCATTATAATCTAATGCTTTAAAATTTTTGAATTTAGTGTCAAATTAACATATTTTTTTAACAACGCGAAAATACGAATTTTCTACATTAATTTACTACTGTTTTTCTTATTTTTTAACTCTCACGGTAGAAAAAATTTGACCTATTACTCCGAATTATTACTTATTTTCGTTTTTTTGCACAACTAAATTTATATTTCCAAAATTGTAAAACGTGTATATTCTTGCTAAAACATTTATTTTTCAGAAATACGATTTTAACTAGGTTATTTTAGAAATAGGTTATAATTAACCGGCGTCATTCTCAAGATCATGTGAAATTGAACGAAAACTAAATATGTTTTTCGTTTTTTTGCATGTAATAAAAATAACGTTCTTATTTTTTCTAACGTGTTCAATCGATATTAAAAAACAAACGAAGGCATAGTGTATATGCGAGAAACTAGTGTTAGAGTGTATACTCTCCTCAAGTTGCTTATGTAGTGAGTATTTACTAGTTAATGGTTTCGTTTCACAGAGCTCTAGATTTTTTAGGCTTTTCTTTTATTTTTTTGGGAAAATTTAATCCAAAGGCTTTGTTTTATTCATAACTGTGTTCTGCTCTTTTTCATTCTGTAGGGATTATTATTGTATTAACTATATTTACCTCTCTTTCCCGAATCTTTATCAATTCAGAGTAATAAAGATAATTAAGTACTGGGGTAACAATTGTCCTTATCGTCTATTCTTATGTGCTTATGTGGTGTTCAAAAATATTGTAAGTAAAGCACAGCAAATACCTAAGATCATAACCTTTCTTTCTTTCTAGCTCAGTGTGAACTACCCCTTGCTTTAGTGAGGGGCTTCCTGCTTCACAGAGGAGACTCTCTCCACAGGCGCTACGGGCCGTCCCAGCCCTGCAAGAAAAAAATATAAAAAAACATATAATGTTTTCGGATTTCATCCCCTCCCTTCCGAAAGGGAGAGGATTTCCCGCCGAGAAAGTTAATTAAATTCTTGAACAAAATGTTTCATGGTTATGTTGAACACAAAACTAAAAGCAATGTTCCTTTCAACGATGACGATTGCCTTTATCTTTGGTTTTCTTCATCTTTTCTTTCCCGGATTCAAGTATGATTTTCGTTCTCTACATATTTTCCTATACAATTTAGTAACAGGGGGCACTATTCTCCTTTATTATACTGAAAAAAAAGATTACATGAGTAAGATCGTGTGGTCATTCTTCCTTCTTTCATTGGCATATGCGGTACTTCTTTTTTTTGAGAAATATTGGGCAGGAATCTTTATTGGTCTTGTGTTAGCAGTAATTGTTGAAAAAGTGCGCATCAAGGCTTTTCAGTTTTTCCCATGGGATTTCTTTTATAACAAAGAAAGCGTAGCAAAAAAATTCCATCATGCAGCGCTTCTATGTCTATCTATTGGTTTAGTGATCGCATCATTTGCAATATGGAACCAACAATACGGACATGTTTTTGTATTTGAAACTTTAACGTTACGTTCATTTTATCTTGGTTATTCATTCCCTGTTTCACTTATCTCTTTCTCCGTGACCTTCCAAACACTTAAGCAAACCAGTAACAAGTTTTTCCAGTTCTTAGGTCCCTTCACTTTTTGGTCAATTAATCTGGGGGTAATAGTCTTTTTCTTATTCATTATTTTTGAAGCCCTTTACTGGGAACTATTTATTTCTACCTACTTGTTCGTTTCCGTTTCTTTAGTACTATATATGTACATAGTTTTAGGAGAGAAAAAGCAACAAAAAGCGTTTATAACTTCGGGTTTAAGTTTTCTACTTGTTGTTGCGATTCTGGGAGTGACATACATCTCACTCAAATTTTTCCCTAAAAGTTATGACGCAGTGAAGGATGTTCTACTTCATTACCACGCATTATACGCTTTGTATGGGTGGAATCTTAGCGGGCTAGCGGTGATCTTAAGATATGAAGACTTCCCAATAAAACTCCATGAAAAGAAAATGATCATTTTTCATTGGTTGTTAATTGGTGGTATCGCTCCTCTGGGTTATTATTATGTTGTTCCTGCACTAATTAGTATCCCGTTATACTTTATTTTCTTATACGTACTATTCTTCAGTACTCCTACGCATAAAATAATAGCATCTAAATAAAATAAATCATTTTTCTGGTTCCAGAACTTTCTTTTTTTTCAAATTTTTTAATAATTATAACATTTAGAGTTTCTTTAGATAATTCATTTTTTCTCTGTTTTTTACCCCGTTATGAATATAAAGGAGGTGAAAACATAAAAATAAAGAATAATTATGGAGAATAATGCACTTTTCTCAATGCTCAAAGAATAGTAATTAGAAATTACTAATGTGTTAGTAGCTACGAACCATGCTTGAGAAATAATCATTGTTATGAGCCATAATGCCCTCACAGAATGTGTACCTAATAAATTTAGCCCGAACAATATTAAGATTGATATTATTGTCAGTGTCATAGAAAACAAGAATCCGGCGAACCCTCGTAATGACATTTTTTTTCTATTTATTGACAAAAATATCCATTGTAATATTACCCCCCCTAAAAAGCTTAAAACACTAATCAAAAAAGTAATTACAGGACTCTTAATTATTTGTTGTCCGTAAAACAATGGTCCTAGCACAATTGCTCCTGTGCTTGCCAACACCCATGAGGAAAATAACCATCCCACTAATAAGACAATGATCACCGTTATTTTATGCTCTGCTATAAAGTAGAGCAATCTATTACTTGCCTCGCTAAAAAAACTAACTTTTTCAACAGTAACTCTTCCTGCTTTTGTTTTTAAAAACCATTCGCAGACTTCATATCCTTTGTCTGTTAACACATATTTTTTATTTTCTTGTTTTATTAATGGGCCTAATAGCTTTAAATGGTGATAGATTACTCCTGTAGATAGACCCCATTCTTTAGACATTTTAGTAAAAGATATACTCCCTTCTTCAAATATTTCTTGTAAGATCTTTCTCCGAATAGGATGAGAAAGAATCAAGAATACGTCGTTTTCCACGTCTTCCCCAGTTGTTTTTCCAAGCTCCGACAATCTCGAGCCGCTCCTAAAAACAGTTAATATTATTTTTTCAAAAGCCAAGTTATTGATAATCTTTCTAGTAATTAGGCTTTGCTAAATCCCTAAAAATAGTTAAAAGTAATTTTTGTGAATATAACTCAAATGCATAAAGATTCAATGACTGACTTTTTTACGGTGTCACAAATAAGGAATTATTTTAATAATGACCCTCTGCTTGACTGGTTACAACGATTTGGGGAAAAAAACGGTTATTCCCAGGACCCTCCAGGGAGTGAGAAATACAATCAGCTTGTCATGAAAAAAGGAAAAGAATTTGAAGAAAAAATATATTCTGCGCTTGGAGTAGATCCTCTTGTTTCTTCTTTTAAGCCGGAAGAAGACTTTGAAAAAACCGTTTCACTGCTCTCTAATGGAATAAATGTTCTTTCTCAGGCGACACTAGTTAATTATTCTAATAATTCTTGGGGTATTGCAGACTTGATCGTTTCTAAAAATTGGTTTTTAGAGAAATACCCCCAGTTTGAAAGTAAACTTGATGGGTTTGACGGGTATCTTGTTGGTGAAATCAAGTTTAAAAAAGCAAAGAATGGAAAAAAAGGGTATAGCTTTGAAAAAAAAGACCGCATGTTTTACGTAGCCCAATTAAAAACATATATTGATGCTACGTCTAAAATAGTTCCTGTTTTTAAAGAGGGTTTTATACTTGCTCGAGATCCCCCTCCAATTCCTCATAATGGCCGTCCAGGAACACCAATTTTTCTCCCTATTGAAAAAGAAGTAAATGAGAGGATTAGTAGTGCTTTAAGTTGGCTAAAAAAAGTAATTGATGACGGAGAAAATATTTTTCCGGGTTGTTGTTCTGAAATGTATTCTAACATGAATAACCATGAATCTTTCCCTTGGAGTAATGCTAAAAAACAGATTGCAGAAGAATTGGATGAGATTACTCGTATCACAGAGATAAGTATCTCCATGAGAAATAAGCTTCATAATCTCGGAGTTTTTTCTGGTGCGGGTCTTGCAAGAAAAGTGCTGGTAGAACAAGACCCTGAAGTACTATCTCTCCTTCCTAATGGTTCAGAGTCCGTCAAGAAAAGACGGATTTTAGCGGTTTTAGAAGCTAATTATGGCAATCGCCCCCTATTTATCCCACGTAACGACGAGTTAGAAGCAAAATGGCTTGTCCCTTCGAATGCCGAGTTTTTTGTAGACTTTGAGACTTTTAATAGTGTTAATGATGATTTCTCACGTTTTCCTGAAGCCGGAGGCACTCCAATTACTTACATGATTGGTTGTGGTGACATGATTGAAGGAGAATGGGTGTTTAAGTGCTTCGTAGCCCGTGAAGAAACATATGAAGAAGAAAAACGTATTTTCTCCGAGTTCTACGACTACTTGATCCATCGTTGTAATGTTGCTGGAAGCTCTTTGAAGAATGCAGTAGTCTTTCACTGGGCTAGTCACGAAGTAACGAATACCCGTAAAGCTTCTGAGCGACACAATGTTCCTCAATGGAGTGAGTTAAATTGGACTGATTTAGGTGCAATAGTAAAAAATTATCCCTTATATGTAAAAGGTGCTTTTGATTATAAACTTAAATCCATAGCTAAAGCATTGTTTAGGAGTGGGAAAATCCAGACGGTTTGGGAGGAGGGTGGTCTTGGTGATGGCCTAACTGCAATGACTATCTCATGGGAAGTCTATTCAGAAGCAAAAGAAAAACAGTTAGACCCTCTTAGCCATCCTGTAATGAAAGAAGTAATAAAATATAACGAAATCGACTGCAAAACAACTTGTGAAATACTAAACTGGATGCGTGATTATTTATCTATGTATTAAAAGTATTTCTTATAGATCTTGCTTTTTTTTATTTCAACGATTGATTTTTATAGAATATACCACAATATACAATTTTGTTTGTGTTTCGACTCCCATAAGACTAAAAACAGTTAAAAATTAAGTTTATTATTTGTTTACTAAATGACGGAACAACAAACAACGTCCAGTGTAAAGGCAGACCTCATATTCATGCCCATCATGGGTGTGTTATACTGGATATGGATGGTCTTCCTTGCATGGAGAACGAACTCTCCGTTAAACCCATTGTACGGCATAACGGGGGCTCCCAACGTGGGAACAGCGATTGCCTTGTTGTGGGTTGTCGCAGGTTTTGTCTTGGTCACAGTTTCTGATGGCCGAAAACTATTAAGAGAAAAGTTTGACAGCACTGGCAAGAGAATTACTGTGGTCTTGACTTATCTTTTAGTGGGTTGGTTGATAGACTACTTGCCATATGCGCTCTCTAATGGTTTTAGCTGGAAAATCATTTATTTCTTAATCTTTATGGTTTTGCCAGGAGTATTGGTAGTTATACCATGGAATGATGACGATCTAACTGCAAATATTGTCCGTTTTGTACTTGTCCTTATTGCATGGGCAGGTCATGACGCTAAAATATATCAATATTCTTTTGCCCCTGATGGATATTTCAATGCCATTAACGCTTTACAGACGGTTTTCATTACTTTAATCGCTTTCGCAGTTTATCGTAACCCGTTTGACGAGACCTTTGCCCGTTTTGACATAACATTAAACGACTTAAAATATGGTCTTCTAAGCTTATTCATTCTTTTTGCTATTTTAACACCAACAGGCTTATACTTGAAATTTCTTACACTTAATCCTTCTAAGAACCCCCTCTTATATCTTGGGATCTTTGTAGAGATCTTCGTAAGAGTAGCTATTATTGAAGAGCTCATATTTAGAGACATATTACAAAGAGCAGCAGATAATTACTTTAATGTCGCAGAATCAAAGCTCCGTTCAATTGGAAGTCTTATCTTAGTATCATTATTCTTCGGATTGTTCCATGCTAATAACTTGGCTGACCTAACAAACACAATAATATATGTTGTTTTTGCTTTCATTGCAGGCATATTTTATGCAATAGCCTGGCGTTTTGAAAGAAGACTTCTGGCAGCAGTAATCACACACGTTGGTGTAGACTTGTTATGGTTCACCGTGTTTTACGCTGGAACTGGAGCTTAGAACAATCAAGCTTAAATTAATTCTTTTATAATACATTTACTTTTTTATCCGCTTTTTTCTTTTTTCTTGTTTTTACAGCAAAGCAATAAACACCTAAGAAATCGCTGTTTTTTATTCTATTAATTACTACGAATTAATTAATGATTACCCTATTATTATGAAAAATATTTTTCAGTTTATTATACTCTCACGCAATGAAAATTGGGCAGGACGCCTACTACGATAATGGGAGGAGGAATGCCCATGAATGTGTTTATTTTTTTGTTATAGTGTTTCTAATTATTGTTTTTGTGTTTTTAACGGGCGGTGAGAAATATTTTTTGTTTTCACGGCTTGTAGGAGTGTTTTGACAATGTTTATAAATGAGCTTGCAAACCCTAGATTGTACCCTAAACCGATTCTTAAAATGGGTTTAGAACACGCAAAACAACTAAAAAAATACCAGTAGCAAACGCCGTAAACCTCGTAAGGGGATTGAAATTTATTATACTATATTACTTTCATGTTTATTAAGATTACGCAAGTAGCAAACGCCGTAAACCTCGTAAGGGGATTGAAATTAGAGGAGCTTCTTAACAACTTTGATGACAGCATGTGGCTCAGTAGCAAACGCCGTAAACCTCGTAAGGGGATTGAAATCCGACGGGACCACTGCACCGGCAAGAAGTGCTGATAGCCCCTAGTAGCAAAAGCCGTAAACCTCGTAAGGGGATTGAAATTGTTCCGCCATTTTTTCGACTTTTTTAGCCACCCTATTTAGTAGTAGCAAAAGCCGTAAACCTCGTAAGGGGATTGAAATTGTTCCGCCATTTTTTCGACTTTTTTAGCCACCCTATTTAGTAGTAGCAAAAGCCGTAAACCTCGTAAGGGGATTGAAATTGCATGATAGAAACGGGCAATTGCGAGGAGGTATCAACCTGTAGCAAAAGCCGTAAACCTCGTAAGGGGATTGAAATCAGGATGTATCTTCGTGCCTACCACGTGGCTCCACGACCAAGTAGCAAAAGCCGTAAACCTCGTAAGGGGATTGAAATTGAAAGACCGTAAACATAGTCTTCATTAGAAATTTCTTTTCCGTAGCAAAAGCCGTAAACCTCGTAAGGGGATTGAAATAAAATCACCGTTCTTGCCTTGTAATTGATTAGATTTTCGCTGTAGCAAATGCCGTAAACCTCGTAAGGGGATTGAAATAGGTAGACGGAGAATTTCTTTACGACGAAGTAACAGGATTGTAGCAAAAGCCGTAAACCTCGTAAGGGGATTGAAATCTAAGTTTTCTTCCTCACCGATTATTTGTTGTGCTAATTCGTAGCAAAAGCCGTAAACCTCGTAAGGGGATTGAAATAAGAGTCGCTGTGAAGTGATGCCCATCCACAGTCTTCCATTGTAGCAAACGCCGTAAACCTCGTAAGGGGATTGAAATTATATTTTTGGATATTATGAATTAAATAAACAATTATACAGATGTAAACATCTCTTTTCCCTAAAATAAATAACTATGCTGATACTAAGTATTTGGATATTAATTTTTTGTTTTTACCCCGTAAAAACGGACTTCTAGTGGACTGTAAGTGAATCTATAATAAATATCCTTGAGATAGTAAACATGCGAAAAACCGCGAGGTGATGACATGAAGAAAACACTCATAGGGATTTTCCTAATCACCGCTTTAATACTAAGTGCTTATGGGTCTGCGACTATTGCAATGCCTGGAGACTCAAAAATAAAGCACGAAGTTCAAAGCGGGATTGTGACAGTAGAAACAGACTCTATCGTAGTAGAAACGGTTGGTAATAATGAACTCCCCTTCTACTTCTTCTGGTCAACAAGTAACCCTGACGAAAAATATAAACTACAATTCTACACCATGTTTGAAATAATCGACACTAATGACAATGGTATCTATGACCCAACTGAAGACCAGGTCGTTGCTAACTCTAGAGTTGCATTATCTGCCTTTGCATGGGAATTCAGCGATGTTATTACAGACACAGACGCAAACGGGAACGTTACTGCTGTACACTTTAATATGACTTCTACTTCAAGAGTAGGTGTTATCTCCCCTGAATTTACTTTACAAATCAGGAACCATTTATACGCTGAAAATATTAGTGCATTAAAATTTGACATTGTAATTACTAATTACACATTCAAAGACGACAATGCAAAACTAGTCTTAGCATTCCAATTAGTATTAGCAGACAAAAACAAGGAAATGCACACCTACAAGCACCAAACCAGAGAAAGTTTGAAGTTTGGCGATGCCTACTTTGAAACTAACACCACTGCACAAGACAAGCTACAACACGAAGTACAAGCTAAGTTATCCTATGGTGAAGACATCGAGCAGCACATGGAAGACACCAAAATGGTATACTTGACATACAGTCACTTTAACGGTGATTTGGTTCATGACCCTGTCATTGGCGTAGACACCGGTAGCAGCAGTTCGTCGGAGGAAGTGCCGGGGGGAATTGAAAATCAAGCAACTTCTGGTTCCGTTTCACAAATAATTCCCACGCCCTCCAGAGGCGAGCTGTTGGCTACCGGCCTCATCGCTGTAATGTTTGCTATTGCTGTTCCTGCAATCATCTATAGAACCAGAAAAAGATAAAACTAGAAAATAGCCCCCAACCTTAGCTGCTATTTTCAAAGGGGCCCTCGCCCCTTTTCTTTTCTTCTTAATTTTTTGTTTTTTAATTTTTCATACTTAATTTGTGATTCTAATATGAATTACTCTTTGTTTTTCGAAGAGTTGATTATTTCTATAGAAAAAGCTCCCTTAGGATTGCTTTCTTGCAATGGAATAGTATGGTCCGTTGTAAAGATCTTCTATCCACAAGAATTAAACTCTATCTCAGGCGTGCTTTCAATACTACAATCATAGACTGCTTGTATTGTTTCTCATCCCGCATCTCTCGAAAGAACTTGTTGCGGCAGAATCAAAACATAACACAATAGGTATTAACCTGGTAAGACTAGTTTATTCTAATGAGTGTATAAATAAAGAGTTGTTTCCAAGTAGTTATATATACGCCCGTTTAAGTTAAAAACCAGCAATACGCTTTTAAAACAGCGCTTTTACACTACGCGTATCAGTCAAAAACGAGAACTTTATATCTGTAAGCGATGTGGAGTTGCTTTGTGAATGAGCATAACAAAGTTTGTCCCCGACATAAAACTCTGGGTCAAAAACCATCGGTTCAGCCCATCAGTCAAGTTAAAGTACTCTTTTTACGGGGAACACGAACTTGCGTTAAGTTCCATAATCGCTCACTGGTTAATAAAAGAGTTGGGTGGAAAAAGCTTTTCTAAGAATACAGTTCAAGATTTGGTTTGGTTAAGAGTAAAAGAGCATCCTGAAGAAAAACTATTGTGGCACTATGTTGAGTTCGTTGTTGATAAATGGAATTTGTTGTATGACCGAGAACCATTAAATATGTCTCCTGAAAAGCTTAGTGAAGCTCTTAGGAAAGACGTTATTGGTTCTTTGCTTCAAGACCTATTGCCACCAAAAGAACGTAAAATGCTTGCTGCAAACTATACTTCTCTTCAAGACGCTGAAATCTTAGTTTCATATCTTCCAGACTTAAAATATGAAACAGTGTTAGACCCTTTTTGTGGATCTGGTCGTTTAATTACTGCATTTTTGAATTCCGAAAAAAGTCGATATTTGAAACATATCTATATTAATGATATAATGCCTTCAGCAGTTTTACTTGCTTATGCTAGAGCAAAGCTGTTTTTAAAAGAACGAGAACGACCTGACGTTAAAATTCATGTCACTATTGGAGACGCATTCAACGTTTTTAGTCAGAACCCCTTTGGCTTTACTACTCAGTCACCAGTTCTCCCCTTAGATCTTGTCATAATGAATCCACCCTTTACAAGGATCCAGTCCTTTTATGATGAGCAGTTAAACCATTTAAAATGGTTAGAAAATTATTACCCTAATATTTTTTCTGGGCAGTCTGGGCTACATGTTTATTCACTTTACTTAGCCCATATGCTATTAAAAGAAGATGGAATCCTTGCAGCTATTCTCCCTTCCGCCACTTTCATGTCAAACTATTCCGTTAATTTGCAGAAATTTTTATTAACACAGTTTGAAGACGTGCTACTAGCTACTCCTGTAGACAAAATTTCTTTGACGGAAGACAGTCTATTAAGAGAACTCTTACTTCTCGGACGAAAAATTCATTCTTCAACCAACTTTCAAACACGTCTTTCTACGGTAAAGTTTATTCGTTTGACTCCCCAGTTAGAAAAAAATAAGACCACACCATTATTTGTAGAAGTTAATCGTAACGAATTATTTAAGGAATGGAACTGGACTAAATATTTCCATCCCCCAAAATTAAGGGAATGGGCAGAATTAATCTTAAGCACGGGGAAAATTCATTCAGGGGATTCTCTTGGATTTTCTTTAGTACGGGGTGTAGAAATGTATGGCCCCAATTTCTTTTTTATCCCAAACAAATACTGTGAAATATTAGAAGAAAAAGAAGATTATTTAAAAATAAAAATGAATGATAATAAACTGAAAAAAGAAGTTTTGCTCCCAAAAATGTTTTTATCAAAAATAATGCGTCGTGCAGGCAATTACCCTGGTCTTATTAGTCCTACGGTTAAGGACTATGCTTTAGTGGTCCCTCCAGAGTATTCTGCTTTTTCCGAAGGAATCTCTGAATATGTGTCTGCTCTTGAGCAGGAAACAAGGCTTGCTAAAAAACGTTTTGGCGAGAAATGGATCTCCCATATCCACAAACAGTTACTACGTAAAAATCCTTACGGTCATGTTTTTGTTGCTGATAAACTTCCTCTTTTATCAGTTTCCCGTATAGCTTTTTATCTTGACGAGCCTTTAGCGTGCACTAAAAACTTTTTTGTGTTTAATAATGTGAAAGACACTAACGCAAAACTATTAGCTGCATGGATGAACTCTTCGTTATTCTTATTACTGTTTTTAAACGTTAGGCGTGAAATAGGTGGTTCTTACGGTAGATTAGCAATATCTGACTACAAAAAAGAGACTTTATTCATTAATTACAATAACACACAAGAAAAACAAGTAAAGCGTATATTAGAAAAGTTTGATCTTTTTAGACGACGGATTTTACCTCCAATTAAAAACCAAGTTTTTTACAAGCCAAAAATGTTTTTAGATCTGGAATTCATTTATTATCTGGGATTAGATGCTAAAAATGACCCTGAAGCTTTGCTAACAGATATTCATCTAACATTACGAGAAATTTTCAAAGAGTTTGAAAAACGAGACAAAACAAGGACAAAAAGAGAAGGATAAAGGCCATTTATTAAACATGCATATTATTATTTACACATGTCTTAAAGTTTTATTTTTCGTTTAACCCATGTTCAAAGACCTTAGTCATGAATTCTTTTTTGTCCACGAATTCTTCTTTTATCTGGCCATCCATTATCATTATTATCCGATTAACATGGTCGAGAACTTCTAAGTCGTGCGTAGTTATAACTATGGCTGATCTCTTAGAAACTTCATCGATTATTTCTAAGAACTCTTTTTTACTCCAAGGGTCAAAACCTAATGTTGGCTCGTCTAAAACCATTATTTCAGGTCTCATGGCTAATACTCCTGCAATCGAGACCTTTTTCTTCTCACCAAAAGACAAGCTAAAAAAGCTTCTTTTGGCTAGATGAGTGATCTTCAAGTATTCCATTGCTTCTTTTACTCGAGTAAAGACTTCTTCTTCTTTTAACCCCTGGTTTCTGGGGCCAAAAGCAATGTCTTCTTCAACAATTGGGAAAAATACTTGATCTTCAGGATTCTGGAACACTAACCCAACATGCCTGGTTAATTCACGTCGTTTCTTTACTTCATAGCCGTTATAGAATATTCTCCCTTTTTCTGGTGATAATAAACCATTAAGATGTTTAATTAAAGTAGTTTTACCCGAACCATTTGGGCCAACAATGCCTATTTTGTCTCCTTTAAGAATACTTAAAGAAATATCTTTTAACACGTATTTCCCCTTTTCGTAAGCAAACCATATGTTTTCAAGCTTCAAGATATTTGTTCTTGCCATTGTTATCGCCACAAGTTCCTCTAAAAATTAAGAGCCTAATTGTGATTTGAGTTATTTTTGTTTTTTTCATCCTGACAACATCCCGTAGTCAAAGAATCTAACTTTAGAAATGAGCAAAATAATAAGACAAAAGATAGTAGTAACCCATAGAATAAAAACGCCTGTAGAAGTGAAATGAGTTTTTTCATGACGGAATATCCCATCATACATTCTACTTATTAACGCGTCTTTCCGAGAATGACTTTTATACGACGCTCTCACGAAAATACTGCCAAGCATATACCCGAGTAGCTTGTATTCTGAAATTTTCGCCCAAGAAGATTTATACGACCCCCTCGAATAACGAGCATTAAGCATTTTTTCTCCTTCAATCTTTAAGTCTAAAAAAGTCCTGTACATAAAAAGTAACACGTTAATTATCAAGTCTGGAACATACAAGTCGTCCAATGCATAAATAATCTTGAAAAAAGATTCTTCTGACTCGATAATTAATAAAGCGGTAAATACTAGTAACATGCTTCTTAATACGAAAAACAAAGTCAGACCTGTACGACTATAATTTACGGTTGCATCTCCAAATGTCATTATGCTTCCCTCTGTTTTTCCCCACCAAGTAAGTATCCCTAAAGAAATAATAAGTGGAAAAACAGGTGTCGCCTTCAAAAATACTTGTCTTATTCTTGCTTTAAATACTACCAGAAGAACTACCCAGTATAGAAAAGCAAAGAGAAGTTGTTCTATAGAAATAATCGAGATCAGGAAAAAAAGGAAAACAATAATAGTTAAGATCTTAGACTTAGTATCTATTTTCAAGAGTACCACGTTTTCCATTTTTCCTAATTTTTTAATTTTTTAATTTAATATCCGCATTTTCCGAAGGGAAATAAAGAATTATTAACGTTTCTTCCTTGGAAAGCAGTACTTTACCAAGGAAAATAATAATTGTTTTTATTGAGTAAATTGTGTTTTCTTCGCGGAGTATTCTCTAACAATCATTGCAGGAATGAAAAATACACCTAAAACAATTACGATCCCAAGTAGTGCTGATAGAAACGTACCTAAGAATCCACCTAACATCAAGAAGTCATAGTCATTAGCTACCCCTAACCCGAATGGTTCCCTGGCTTTGTTCTCAAATCCTGCGATCATACTTACTTTTTCTAAACCGTCTGGATGTGGACTAGCAAATAATGCTAACACTGAAAGCCCAAATAGTATTATTGCACTTCCTAACAAGGGCTTGTTTGATTTTTTTATTGTTTCTATGAATGGTTCTGCTGGTTGTTCCATACTTCTTCTTAATGGGAATTCACTTTTCATTAAAAATAATATAATAAACATTGTCAAGAACCCTTCTCCTAACCCTATTAAGGTATGGTAGAATAATATTGGTGGAAGAGATACTTTGTAAGTAGTTACTCCAGAAGCAACAAGCTCTGAACAGGCGAAGAAAGAAGCAAAAACAACGGATAAGAATGCCGCTAGAAATGCACCTCCTACATAAATTCTGTCTTTCGTTTCTTTGTTTTTAGCATTTCTTTCTAATCCTTCAAAAATTCTCCTAACAATGTAAGCCACAATAACACCGACAATTCCCATGTTAAATACGTTGACTCCTATAGTAACGATTCCTCCATCCGCAAAAACAATTGCTTGGGTAGTAATTACTACGAACATAGCCATTATCGCACCTGGGACACCTAGTACATAAGTAGCGAAAGCAGCACCTAACATATGCCCACTAGTCCCGCCTGCAATGGGGAAATTAAACATCTGTGCAACAAATATTACTGCCGCGACTACTCCAACATTGGTCAAGTTCTCAATATTCTCTTTTTTGAACTTGACAACCGCAAACCCTAATGCACCTAACGTTATAGACCAACCCAATAGGATTATTGGTAAACTCAGCCATCCATCAGGAATATGCATGTTTATCGGGTCAGTATTACCTTTTGACTTTAAAGGTATTACCTTAATTATTAAAATCAAATGTTTAATAATTAAGATCAGATGTTGAAAAAATACGAAACTAAGTAACCAACTAAAAACAATAACTTTTAGTTTCTTAGCTTTTTATTCTGCTTTTTTTGGGTCTATCTGTTCAACGACACCAAACTTCTCTTTAAACCTAGAAATAGAACTCATAATAACAGCAAACGCTGCTTCTCTTCCCCGCCATTCTTTAACAGTGGCGTACTTAGGGTTTTCTAAGTTCTTATACGTTCTAAAAAATTCTTGGATCTCGTTGAGCAAGTGCTTTGGTAATTGGACTATATCATCAAAGTCCTTGAAGACAGGGTCATTTAATGCTACTGCTAATACCTTTTCATCAATACCCTTTTCGTCTTCCATGAAAAGTACTCCGATGGGCTTAGTTTCCACTAATGTTAATGGCATTGTTGGCTGGCTTATGAGAACGAGTACATCTAAGGGGTCTCCATCTTCTGCGAATGTTCCAGGAATTAGGCCATAGTCATGAGGATAAATAACACTGGAATGTAATACCCTGTCTAAAAGTAGGATATTAGAGTTTTTTGATAATTCGTACTTGTTTCTTGTCCCTTTGGGGCATTCAATTAATGCATAAATATTTTGAGGAGGTCTTGATCCTGGGATAATATTCTTCCATAAAAGCATTATTTAAAAATCGAGATCTAAGTTAAAAACAATTCCTCCTTTTTAGTGCTACTGATATTTGTAGCAGTATTATTTTTTATTTTTAAGTTGCTTTTTCATGTTTTTTCATGAAAAACAAGTTAAATCTTTATTGAATAGATTGTATTGGAATGCGTTCTGGAGAGAATAAATGGGAATTATGTTACCCTGGTAAAAAAGAGTTGTCTGTAGAGTTTTTTCCGTCTGCAGAGCTGATCCCTGTTGGTAGTATAGGGAAGGGCTTAAGGAATAATAATGAGAATTTACTGGTTTTCGGGGAGAATAGAGGAGTTCTACGTACACTTTTAGAAGAAAGTTCTATAAGAGAAAAAGTCCAGCTTGTTTATATTGACCCTCCTTTTTCTACTAAAAGTGTTTTTCGTATTGGTAATGATCGGGGTGCAACCGTGAGTTCTAGTTCTAAAGACCGTGTCGCGTATCAAGATGTGTTATCAGGTCCTAAGTACTTCGAGTTTTTAAGAGAACGCTTTTTTTTGTTACGAGAAATTTTGTCAGATCAAGGATCAATATATGTACATATAGATACTAAGATTGGGCATTATGTAAAAATCTTGTTAGATGAGGTTTTTGGTTCAGAGAGATTTATTAATGACATTACGCGTATAAAGAGTAATCCTAAGAATTTCTCCAGAAAAGGCTATGGTAACATAAAAGACATGATTTTGTTTTATTCTAAGACAAAGGACTATATATGGAACGAGCCTCGAGAAGACTACAGTGAAGCTGACTTGAAACGGCTGTTTCCTCGAATTAACCCACACGGGCGGAGGTATACGACTGTCCCGCTTCATGCTCCTGGAGAGACTTTAAATGGTGATACGGGAAAGCCCTGGAGAGGTATAATGCCACCTAAAGGCAGGCACTGGCGTTATTCTCCCGAGATCCTAGAACAATTGGACTTAGAGGGAAAAATTGAGTGGAGCCGTAACAACGTTCCTAGACTAATTATCTATGCTGAAGAAAAGAAAAAAGTAGGTAAAAAAGTTCAAGACGTATGGGAATTCAAAGATCCTCAATATCCCTCATATCCTACTGAAAAAAATATTTTATTGTTAAAACGAATTGTTTCAGCGTCTTCCGAAAAAGGAGGACTTGTTTTGGATGCATTTATGGGTGCAGGAACTACTTTAGTTGCGAGTGAAGAATTAGGCCGTAGATGGATAGGTATTGACAACTCAATAGAAGCATTTCAAACCGCTTATTCTCGCTTAATTTCGTTTGAAGAACTATCTAAAACCAATATTCTTAGTGAAAAGACCGCATTAAAAGAAATAAAAAAAGTATTGGGGCTTTCAGCTAGTTTTACTTAACTACTCCTTGCTTTTGCAAGGGATTTTTTGTTTCAAGAATATTTGCTTGCCCTCATACCAATAATTATTTTCCCGTAAGGAATGCGGGAGTTGTTTTTTATGATTTTTTGTCACATGTATATTGGGCAGGCAGTTTTAGTCCCGCCTTCAATACATTATAATACCACAATCATATCACGCCTATATAGTGCCAACTTGTTTTCATATCTCACCCTCGGATGGAGAAATTGCTGTTGATATAGGTTAAACTATTTTTTTACATTTAATACTTGATACGGAATGAATCGATTTGTTAGTCCCTATAGATTGTTTTACCCATAGAATCATCCGCCTCATAACCTTTTAAGGAGTTGATCTTTTCTTTTGTGCTTGGTTCCTTAAGAAATTCTATGAACTCTTTTAACGGTTTTTTATCATAACGGTCTTTACGGACTACGAAGTCATAATGCTCTTTTGTTATAGGTATGAAGTCTAAATCATAAATATCTGCAACATACCGTAGCCCGATTCCTGCGTCAGCCATCCCTTGTTTTATCCTGGCAGCAACAGCCGTATGGGACTTAGCGCTTATTCTGTATCCACTTATTTTTTGTTTTAATTTTGAGGGTTGAACACCTCTTTTCTTCGCAAGCTCTTTTAATAAATGGTCAAACAAAATTCTTGTCCCTGAACCCTCATTTCTGTTGACAAAACGGATATCTTTATCGACTAAGTCTTCTATGCTTTTAATTCCTAATGGATTCCCTTTAGCAGTTATTATTCCTTGTTCTCTGGAATATCCTCTAATCAAAAGTAATGAATTGTCTGGATCTACTTGTTTAAGGGAATTAATATTATACGTTCCCGTTTTTGGATCCAATAAATGCATTCCAGCGATGTCTGATTCTCCTCTCCTCACAGCAGACAAGCTACCTGTAGATGCCAAGACAATGTAGTTTATTGAGGACTTGTATTGAGGTTTTTGTCTTTCGAATTCTCGGAGTAAGTCTTCAAGACCGAGACAACTACTGGCGGTCATACTTACTGGTGGTATCTGGTCTTCAGAAATGAATAAATACACTTTGATATCTGTGCCAGGCTCTAAGAAGTCCACATTTTCAGGTATTCTTGCATAACCCATTGCTCTAGTGAGGGTAGTTATCGCTCCAGAGCCTCCCGGTATAGGATATGCTAAAAGATTACCGTTAAGATCTGGTGTTATCCCAAGCAGTAAGAATTGTTCTCTCCCAGGAGGCGTCCGTATTTTGCTCAAGATCTTGGCGTTAATTGTTGGCCTTGGAACTTCCATTGGTCGGCCTACGATGCCTCTAATTAATGGTGCTACGAAAAGATCAAAAATCATGAGCCCGCTGGTGGGATACCCTGGAAGCCCAATCAATGGTTTTCCGTTGACCACACTTAATATGGTCGGTTTTCCGGGTTGAACTCTAATGCCATGAACTAAAATTCCGGGTTCTCCTAACTCATCAATGATTCTATACATTAAATCTCCAGTTCCTGCGGATGTACCACCAGAAACAGTAACTAAATCTGTCTCTAAAAGTGCTTTTAGCAGTATTTTCTTTAATTGTACTTCTTCATCTCTGACAATCCCGTATTGAACTGGGATTCCTCCCGCAAGCTTAATTGCTTCACTAATAGACCATTTGTTTATATCATAGATCTTTCCTGGTGCTAATGGTTTTCCTTGTTCTTCTAACTCATTTCCTGTGCTTATTACTGCTATTCTTGGTTTTTTATAGACTCTTACTTTCGTTATTCCAGTAGCAGCCATGACTGATATTTCTCGGTGGGTGATCAAAGAACCTTTCTTGACAATTGTCTCTCCATACATAATGTCTGCTCCCGCACTCATTATGTTTTCTCCGGGGGCAACAGGACGGAGAATAAATACTTTGTTATCTTTTATGTATGTATCTTCTACCATTACTACTGCATCAGCACCAAGAGGGACTGGTGCCCCCGTACTTATATCTGCAGCTTGTCCATGACCAATTTCGCCCTTAAACCAGCTTCCTGCAGGAATATAACCAATTATGTCTAATTCTACTGGTTCTTCTTCCATCGCGGGGAAAGTATCTTCTGCTTTCACTGCGAAACCATCAACCGAAGAACGATCAAAGGGTGGGACGTCAACTAAGCTAGTGATGTCTTCCGCTGCTACGTAGCCTTCAGCATCTTCTAAGGGAATTTCTACCATCTTCTGGATGCCCTTAATTGGAACGTTATTTATAAAAACATTCCATGCATCATTCACACTCATCAGTCTTTTGAAAATTTTTCTCAATTTTTTCACCCCTTAATCATTTTGTCCGTTGTTTATTTTTGTTCCTCGTATCATTTTTTGTTCTTTGAAGTATCTTACCAGCGTAATTTCCACTTCAGCACCTTGGTCATATCCTTCAATTTCTTCAGGAATTATCAAAAGTCCGTCTGCTTTTGTCAGAGAAGATAAAATGCCTGCGCCACGACGAGTAATCGTCTGGGCAACAAGCGTATCATTTTCTGTTTTTAGTTTTACTCTTACAAAATCTCGGATCCCTGGCTTAGAAGAGACTTTTTGTTCTAATATTGCTTTTACTTTTTCTCGGGGACGATAATCAAAATTTTCTCCACTTAATAACTGTATTAATGGATACCCAAATAATTCGTAATTCAAAAAGGCGGCTACCGGGTAACCTGGGAACAAAATCACGGGTTTTTCTTTAATCACCGCTAATGCTACTGGTTTCCCAGGACCAATTGCAACTCCATGAACTAATATGCCTGGGTTTCCTATCTCATCAATTACTTGGGGAAGAAAATCTTTAGGTCCTACGCTTGTTCCTCCAGTAATAAATACAGCATCATTCTTTTCTATTGCATCTTGAACTTTGGAAATGAGTACGTTTTTTTCATCTCCCACAATTCCTAAGTCTATTGGTTCCCCATTATCTTCTTTAATCATTGACATGAGCATAATCCGATTACTATCAATAATCTTTGCTGGAGAGAGCTGATCTAAGTCCTCGACTAACTCATCTCCTGTCGTCATAACACCGATATTCGGTTTTTTGTAGACTTTTACTTTTTTCACACCTATTGATTTTAACAAGGCCAAATCTACTGGTCGCAGTCTCGTGCCTCTTTGTAGCACAACATCCCCTTTTTTAACATCTTCTCCTTGCTTTGCAAGGTTTTTCGCGGGAGTAACCGCCTTTTTAATTTCTATTACTCTTTCACTCACTAACTCGGTGTCTTCAATCATTACTACGGCATCTGCTCCTGGGGGAACAGGAGCACCAGTCGTGATTTTAATAGCAGTTCCTTCTTCAACAGGGGTTTTTGGTTCGTCTCCTATGAATACTTCATCAATCACTGTTAAAGTAATTGGGTTGAAAGGCGTTGCTCCAAAAGTGTCTTGTGCTCGGACAGCATATCCGTCTACTGCAGACCTGGGAAATGGTGGCACATCGATAGGGGAAACGATGTCTTCTGCTAACACCATGTTTACAAGGCTAATATCCAGATCTCTTTCCACGATCTTCAAAAGCTTTTCCTTGGAAAAAGCGTTAATAAAAATATTCCACGCATCTTCAACTTTTTCAAGCTTCATAAAGCCGCGGTCTCTTACGTCAAACTTTTTAGGATTAGCAACCATCACACCAATATCTGGGAGTATACAAAATACTTTTTTTGTTAACCCAAAAGTTAAAAACATTTTTTATTTGGGGAATGTCATGTGTTCTTTACTCAAGTCTTGTGTAAAGTGCAATGTATTTTGCTGGTGGTCTTCCAGCTAGTTTGTCTATTTTCGTTACTGGTTCTGACAAGTCTCTAACAGTAAGTGTTACAGGGTCTATGTTTATTCGTTTTTTCTTCAAGTATATTGGTATCCTCTCCGTTACACCAAACCCATATTCCATGTGTCCTTTGCCCATTATTGCAATTACCCATGATTCTGTATTGTCTGTTAGGACTTCAACTATAGACTTAGCCATGGCACTGTCTTTAACTACTTGTGCTAAGAAAAACCGATCTATGTTGAACCCTGTTTTCATCATGGGTGCTGAAGAATTGATAAGAGCCGAGAAAATTGTTTTGTAATCGTTATTACCTTGAATTACTTCTTTTGGTTTTAAGAAACAATCCTCTTCTTCTAGCACGCTAAGTCCTGATCGGACAACTTTAGCAGCAATTGTCCGTGGGATAATCAAGCCTTTTATGGGGATATCTAATTTCTTTGCTAACATTAATATTTTTCCATAATGAGGGATGGGGAAGCCTTCTGCGCTTGTGCTATACTTTTCTTCTAAAATGCTAAGTGAGATATGTCCATCAAGATAATCATCTAATAACGCTTGTTGTTCAGTATTAAACATCTCAAGACCAATTACTAAATTTGGATTGTTTTTGTATAGGCCTTTAATAAGCTCTAATTGCATGTCAAGAATTGCGGGTTGGATATGGTCTTCTCCTGCAAGTAAAACTCTTTGTTGGGAGATCTGTGAAACAATGGTGTCTATGTGTTCATTTAGTTTCTCGGCTCTAAAAGTAATTGACATACTTATCAAGCTAAGAAAAAAAACTAAGAAAAGTTTATGGTAAAAAAGGTAAAAGAACGAAAAGTTTTGTGTGTTTAAATACCAATCATTTAATTTTTATTTTTATGAAAGTTGTTTTGCTGCTTCTACTAAGTCCGTGATGAATATTTCTCCTCCTGCTGCGGGGAGACCTAAACCCCAATTACTTAGCACTTCAGGATGAAATTCCCCAACCGTGCCTACTATTTTTCCATTTACGACGACATTTGCACAACGACCTTCCATGAACCGTGAGTCATTTGTCTCTTTTAGCTCGTATTCAACTCCTGTAGTGCTAAGCAATGCCCATATATCACTCATTGTGTTAGAAAGGTTCACAGACTGCCCAATATTTATTATTCCTAAACTAACGATTGTTACTGGCTTGTTTTCCCTGAGCTTTACAATTTCACCTACTTCAAAGATTCTATGAGGGTATTTTGTCCCGGTGTTCTCAGATTCTATTTTGAAAAGCACTGGTAGCATGCTATTCCTTAGAACAGAAAATGACTGGGACATTACGTTCTTAATCTTGACTATTGGTTCTTCAGATCTCATTTTTGTTTTACAGTCATCCTCATTTGACAATACGTAAGTAAAGACCTCCATGTAGCCAAGCCCAATCATTAAGTCCCTTATCGCATCTATTGCAGCTTGTATCGGTTTTGCTTGTCCAATGGTGTAGCTTTCTAGGGGAACTTCTTTGAAATTGTCATATCCATAGGCAATAGCGATGTCTTCTACTAAATCTACTGTATGCATTATATCTCTCCGGTAGCTGGGTACTCTAACGGTGAATTTTTCTCCACGACTAGAAACAAAGTACCCCATCTTGGTAAGTAATTCCTTGATTTGTGTGTTATTGAGTTCTATTCCGAGCAACTTGACAAGCTCATTTTTAGACGCTTTATGTACGTAGTTGAATGAATATGGGAGAACAACCTCGTTTTCAGGACTTGCATCATGTTCATATCTTATTGTTACTGGATAGATCTTTCCACCCATATCCTCAATGTCCGCTGCAAACACGTTTACCGCCAAATTCGTGTGTTCAAAACTCGTCCCAGTAGCTTCGATTAACAAATATTTAGAGCCTATATCGATCCTTCCTAAGTCATTACTATTAATAATAGGTACTAGCGAAAGAGGTCTTTGTTTAGCATCCATTAGTACCGGATATTTTGGCCATTTGTTTATTATGTGAGCATATTCGACTCCTGTTGGGTGTTTTTCAAGTATTTCTTTTAATGAAAGTTCCTCTTCGAACTGTAAGGGCGCGAACTTTATTTCTTCTGGGTTATACATCCCGTAAGTTATTGGGAACTCAATTAGTTCTGCGTTATATAGCCCCATTGAAATACGTTCTCTTTTTTTGCCAAAAACAGAAGCGATCTTTTCCTGTGTTTGAATAAGTTCTACTAAGAGGTCTTCGTTTTTTATTTCAAAATCGGCTAAAAACGCTGCTACAAAAGGACGGTATTGTTTAGTATCTTTTTTAGTAATAATGTATTTGTTTTCGTCTTTTTCATTGACCAACTGAGACCATTCTTTATCATAATCGCGGTATTTTCCTGTTAAATATCCTCGTAATAATCTAGCCAATCCGGCTGCAGACCATAAATCCGGTCGATTAGTATCATTAAGTTCGACGTTTATTACTCCTTTTTCTTCGTCTAGTCCGTCGAACTCTGCTTTAGCAATAGGTAATAACTCCTCTAACTCCTCAACAGTTTTTATCTGAGGGATTAGGGACAATAGATTATCTAAGTTTACCTCTAATTTTGGCATTTGTCATCCTCCTATTCAAATCTCGTAATTCTTCAAAGTCTCTGCTTAGTAAGTGGCGGATGTCTTTTATTCCCAGTGCAAACATACCGATACGATCTAAACCAAGACCCCATGCAATTACAGGGACGTCTATTCCAAAAGGCTTTGTTACTTCTGGGCGGAAAATACCGGCACCTCCTAATTCTATCCACCCTACCCCTGGAATCTGTGCATGCAACTCTACACTTGGTTCCGTAAATGGAAAGTATGCAGGTGCAAGTTTTATTTTTTCAGTGCCTGCAAATTCTTTAGCAAACAATTTCAACAAAGACAGAAGAGTTCCAAAAGAATTATTCTCGTCTAATACTATGCCTTCTACTTGGTAAAAGTCAGGCAAGTGAGTTGCATCTATTTTATCATACCTAAAACATTTTGCAATTGCAAAGTATCGACCAGGTATCTCTGGGTTATGGGCTAATGTCCATGAGGACAATGCGGTTCCTTGGCTCCTTAGGACAAGTCTTCTAGTTACGTTTCTGTCAAATTTATATCCCCATCCCCTGGAGTCTGCACCTTCTCCTGTTTCATGAACTTTTGCTACTGCATCAATAAATTCTTCTTCTAGCTCTTGGTCTATGGGTAGATCCGCATAGTATGCATCATGAATCGCTCTTGCGGGATGGAATTGAGGCATATATAATGCATCCATGTTCCAAAACTCGGGTATAACTAACCCGCCCTCCATTTCTTTAAAACCTAATGCAATGAATTTCTGACGGATATAGTCTAAGAACGCGTAATATCCATGTCTCATTCCCCATCTTGATGGAAACGGTGGTGGAATGCTTAAATCATACCTTTTGAATCTTACGTTACGCCACGAACCTGTCCGGATCATTTTAGGCGTCAAGTTAGTTACTTCTGGACCTTTTTGTTTCCATTCTTCTATGAGCTCCTTAACTTTTTGTTTGTCTGGGATTTCATACCATAACGTAACTGAAGTAACAGTCTGGATCATTCCTCTTTTAACTAGTTGTTTGGCGAGTTTTTCCTCCTCCTTACTTAATTTCTTATTTTCTTTTATTTTTAATAGGAATTCTTTGGTTGGCGTAAATGGTACATCTGTTAGTTGTACTATTTTTCCTTCCTCTGTTTTTTTTACACTTAAAACTCTTGTTTTCATTAACTGGCCGAACGCACCACTAAATTCCTGTTTTGACAGACCTACTTTCTCAGCTAGCTCATCTAGTTTTTGAGGACCATTCTGTTTTAAAAACTCCACCAAGCGATCTTCGGGGGCTCCAATCTCACAATATTTTTCTCCATCCTCAGTAAGGATAAATCCTGTTTTTTCTTCTCTCATGATCTTCACTAAGCCCTTTTGGGCTAGTCTCTCACAAGTAGCAGTTATTGCGCCGGTATCAACTCCTATCTTTCTCCCGAGTTGTTCGGCTGAAGCTTTACCTAAAGTCAATAACGTTTCTAAAACTTTGACCTCGGGCTCGTTTAATTGGACCGTTTCATTCTTGGTTCCCATGGTTATTAATCACTCCACTACCTTCCTCTACTTACCCTCTTTAAACATTTTTTCTTAAGCATTCCCGCATACGCTTAAACCACTGATTATTAATCTTATTTAAAACTTCTTTCAATAAGTTTTATTGCTAGTTTTACAAGTGTTATTTGTGTTTAGAACAATGCGGCTCGAACCGGTGAAGACAGATCCTAGGATTTTTCTTGACCCGGAAAGAACCACTTTATTAATAATCGATATACAAGAAAAATTTATTCCTCATTTAATAAGGAAAGATGACTTTATCAGAAATACTATGTTGTTGATTGAATTAGCTAAAATTATGTCTATCCCAATTATTGTTACAGAACATAACCCAAAGGGATTAGGTAAAACAATTAAGGCTATAAAAGATATTTTGCCAAGAAAAACAAAAATAATTGAGAAACATACTTTTAGCACGTTTTCTACACAAGAATTTGTAAAAGCTATACAGGAAATTGGTGACGCTTCTAGGACACTTCTAGTTGCGGGAATAGAATCACATATCTGTATTATGCAGTCCGTTTTAGAAGCGTTGTCACAAGGATACAAAGTCCATGTTGCGGGGGATGCTGTTACTGCTAGAAGCCGTTTTAACTGGGAGGTAGGACTTAAAAGAATGGAGCAGTCAGGAGCAGTAATCTCTAGTGCAGAGATGGCTTCTTATGAACTTTTAAGACGATCAGATACGGCTACTTTCAAAGAATTTCTACCCGTAATTAAGGTGCTTTCTCAGAAAACCGATGAAGACAAAAACTTCTAATCTAATCGATCTAATTACTTTGATAATTTCAAGACAAAACAAAGCTTTCTTGTCTGCCTGTCTCTTACTTTTAGTATATGGGGTGCTAAATCTTTTTTTAAAGCATTTTTTTGAAATAATGACCAAAATTCATTTTTTAGTATAACACACCGTCCTAAATGGGATTTAATCTTTTCACCAATTCTAAGAGTTTATAGATATTCAACAACATATTAGTCATTAGAACAAACACGTTGGGTTTCTAATTTAATTAACAAAATCATTGTTAGAGACCCTTCGGGTGATTAAAATGAAAAAATCATCAATAATAATGAGCATATCAATTATTCTACTTCTTAGTGGAAGCATATTATTGCAGGGTAAAGTTCTACCCGTAGTTGCTCAGGACACAAATGTTAAAATTGAGTCAGGTATGACAGTTATTTACGATATTAACCGTCTAAATTATAGCAAAGAGCTATTAAATCAATTTTTATCAGCTGCAAATATTTCTATTGTTCCTAAGTCTTCCTTGGCAGGTTCTGAATTGTATGTGAAAATATTAAACGTTCATAAAGAAGCGATACCTGTTACGGATTTTGCCTCTCAACAAGTAGTAACTACGGATGGTGTAGTGGTCGATATTGAGATGGGCTTGATTGTCAGCGAAGACACTACTTTCGAAATAAATGGTACTGATTTTGTTATTCCTAAAGGCACTGGTTTTAACATTCCGTTTGTGTTTGGAACAGTAACTGACTTTATTATTCCTAGTGGAAACAGCACTTTATTGCCTTTACCCCTTGTCCTTTCTCAAGACTGGCTATCCCATGAATCAACTTTGAGTTTATTTAGCGATTACGTGGATATTTCAAATACAAATGATTACTTCAATGTTTCAATTGCTCTTGATAACTCACAAATCATAAACATGAAAATAAATGGTGATATTTCGTGGAGGAAATCTGATGGTCTATTATTAAAACTAGATCTCACTGCTTATAACATGACTAATAACGAGTTGATCTTAGACTTATCTATTAATATGAAAAGCACCGAACGTCTTACTACTGGCGTTAAGACCGGTGATTACTACTCTTTAGTTCTAAACAAGACTACCGCGGACTCCACAATCAGCGACAAGACAATTCAGCAATTATACGACCAATTAGTAGGAAATCTTTCACAAGCAGAAGGCTCTGCCGTATTAGCCTTTAAAGTAGAATCGGTTGATGGTCTATACTATGAGATCCGTCCATTAACACTAAACGTAACAACTGGTGAATTAGTTGAAGGAAATAGTACTTGGTTATCTTCCTTCGGAAAGTATCCACAAGGATTGACACTGAACGCAGCGACTTTACTTCTAAATAATAATGCTTCTTTAGACCCAAATACACCCATAAGAGACCAAGTAATATTAGGCCCCTTTGCGACACCAGATTGGGACATATACAAAACATGGGATGCGTCATCATCATTAATGCTTCAACCAATAGTAGATCAATTAATGAGCTTTTTACAACGATCTGGCTTTGCTATTAACCTTGGAAACATTACTCTTGGCGCTCCTAAATCACTTTCACTGTCCACAAGTGGCGGTAGCCAATTAAACTCTACTCATTATACTTCGAGTACTGAATTCGTAGTGACTCAGGATCTTACAAGTACTAACTTTACACAAACAATTGGTAGTTATAACGTAACTCCAACAACCAAAATTCTTCTCCAAACTGGTGTATCAATGGATTTGGCATATGCGCTGGGAGACACACCATATCTCGAGACTGTTAAACTACAGACCTCTTTTAGTTTGGTGTTATCAACAGAAGTAAATGGCATAAAAATTAATGCTACTATCGCTCAAATAACCATAACTAATTTAATGAAAGGTCACTATGTTCCTGCTACTGAGACCATTGGTATTGAAAATGAAACTAAAGTACTATTGGGCTTGCTTGGGATCTTAGCCGGTATATCTGGTATAGGCGCTGGAATTGTTGTATTATTGCGTCGAGGAGCATAAATAAATAATACCCATAATCTTTCAAGCTTTTTTCTCTTCTTTTAACTTTAATATATTATAATAAAAAATCAATGTCCCGTTTTTTAACATAGATTTAAATTTTAACATAATATTCTCAAAAAGAAAACAATCTATTTTTTAATATCTCATTCTTGTAACTGCTTGGTTCTCTTGCTTTCTAATCCCCCTGGAATTGATTTTAAAGGATAAATCTGGTAAAAATACGGAAGGTCAAATACATGCTCTGCTAATTCAAATTTCGCTACTTGCTTCATAATTGGTGTTTTTCTTCGGTACGTTATTCTTTCTCTAATACTTCTCATATTTGGAACACTAACAGTTCCTGTATTCGCAAAATTAATAGTAATCTTTTCAATTCCTTCTTTATTTAGACCGATCTGAATTTTGTGTATCTTATCTTTAAACTCATAACCTGCTCCGTGAGGAACAATATTTAAGTTCCTTACATATTTTTTGTCTATTATCATCTCTTGCTCTGTAAATGTTTTTAAAAATACTTCTGAGGCTGGAGAAATATTTCTCTTTCCTTTTAACAATGCCACTCCCTCTTCGGGGTTAAATGCTACAGGCATTAAGTCTTGAATAATTTTTTGTACTCCAAGTCGATGATTTTTCCCCTCATAAAGTAGTCCTTGATGTGTAAGAGAACAAATTATCCCATATTCTCCCTCATTAAAAATTTCTGATAGATATGCTTCACGATTTTTTGCGTTTCCCTTGTCTGCATAGTCAAAAAATTCTAAGTACTCTTTTTTTGCCTCGTCTGTTAAAACAGTGACTTTTCCGTGTGGTGTCTGTATCTCTTCAAATCCTGGGGTGCTCTGGAGCCAAGAAACATCATATAGTTTTGCTCCTCCAACATGCCCACTACAATGAACTAGCACATATCTTTCCCCAGTATCTTCACCGCTTAAAGGATCTTTAGCGTAGTATGCTCCTGCAAAATGGTTTCCCGTTGAAAGTTGTACATCTTGATTTAGTCTTTTTCGTGCTTGTACTAATATCTGTTCAATCTGCTCATCAGTAAGATCTGGACTAATTTTGGCTACTGTATATCCACAGCCATTAGGCATGGCATTATGCAAAAACAAGTATCCATCGTAGTCTGCGATCATTAACCCGCCGTAACTAAACCCTCTTTTTGTCCTGATCCTATTCATGCTGAACGTGCCATCTGGAGCAAAAATGACTGCGTATTTTCCGATGTCTAACCCCATAATATCGATTGCAAAAAGAAGCTTAGCACTGCCTACTCTCATTATCGCTTCAGACATGGCTGAGGCGCGGTCACCCGCAGCCATCGAAGCGTGGTGCAAAGCGGCTTCTTCAAGCCACTTTTCAAACTCTGGGCTAACGCCCACATACCTTACTTCCGGCATATTCTACTCTCCCGTAGGAACTAGTTATAAAACAGGAAACGCTTGTAATATAGGTGAGTGATAAAACAGTCATCTCTTAATTTAATTAAATAGGGCGTGGTATTATTAAACTTGTTTGTCTCTTGATCGTAGTAGCTTGGGGAAAAACATAAAAACGAAGGAACTAAAAACCAGTGCTTTTTAAACCATTTTTTTATCACCAGTGGCAATGTATTTATCCTTTAGATTGATTTTCTAACCTTACCAAGGCATTTCTCCTGTTAAAAATGCTTTTACTTGAAGATTATTGGTATTAAATACTTCTTCTAGCCCCCCGTTAACTGCGATCTTTCCATTAATCAGGACAGTAAGCGTATCTGCGATTCTTTTTGCTTGAAGAAGATTGTGTGTTGTAATTATTATTATTAGTCCTTTTTTCTTCATTTCGATCAATATTTTCTCAAATATAGCTATAGCCGTGGGGTCAAGATCTGCTGTAGGTTCGTCTAACAACAAAATTTTTGGATGAAGCAATAATAACCGAGCAAAAGCAACTCTCCTTTTTTCTCCTCCTGAAAGGACACTGCTTTGTTTGTCAAGTAATTCGTTTATCATTAATAAGGACGACACTATTTTCAAGTCTTCTTTGTTTTTAGCAGTTATTTTTAGGTTGTCAATAGTCTTTCCTTTAAACAAGTAAGGTGTCTGATGGAGAAATACTGGTAACTCTTGTGTATCTCCTTCTATTATTATCTTCCCCGTGAAGTCTTTTTCTAATCCTGCAATTATTCTTAATAAAGTTGTTTTTCCCACTCCATTTGGCCCAACAATCACATGGATTTTTCCATGATCAAACTCTAAAGATATTGTTTTCAATACCTCTTTATCACCATACTTCTTAGTTATTTGTTTAGCAATAAGCGTTAATTTCTGGGATTTATTAGGATATAGCTTGTTAATTAGTGATGAGATATCTTGGGGTTTCTCTTTTTCATTATCTATAATTATCCGATTTTTTTTCCGCCCAAAAGCACTGACAATACTGTCTGAAAAGAAGGTCATCAAATATGGAGACTGCAGTACCTGCAAAATAATATTAACTAAGAATGAGATGGTCAATAATATTATACCAAGTGCTATTGCAAATTCTGGGCGTCCTTTAGATACTTCTAGCACTGCTGCAGTCGTTAGTGTTCTAGTATACCAACGAATATTGCCCCCCACAATAAGAATTGCTCCTACCTCACTAATAGCGCGGCCAAAAGCGATAACTATTCCAGTAATAAGAGTGGTCTTTGTTTCTTTAAGTAATGCCATGATCTCTTTTATTCCTTCAATTCTCAATGTGATTAATGTCTCATAAAATGTTTCAGGCAGAGAATGAACTGCTTGGATTGAAATGCTTGTAACAATAGGCAAAGCTAACAAGAACTGGGCTAAAAACATTGCTTGAGGTGTATAAATAAGTCCTAATGCCCCTAATGGACCATTACGACTAAGCAATATGTATAGAAATACACCCATTACAACCGGTGGAAAACCGGTAAATGTATTTATTATGGATACCAATATCTTTTTTCCGGGAAAAGAATAATATCCAATCCCTAAACCAAATAATATTCCGATAATTCCAGCCATTATTGTTGCGGAAAAAGACAGTTTAAAAGAAAACTTAGTGATTAGAATTATTTCTCGGTCTCGAGAAAGAATAAGTTGTATCGCGATGATTAAGCCTTCTAAAAGCCTTGACATACCAATAGTACACCCTGTTCGTTAAGTTGATGTTGTCTTTTCTTTTATAATGTATGTGACGGTGGGGAGGAAAGTAATGTACTGATTTATTATCTTAATTTAGCAACTTATTTACTTCTCAATTATTGGTTTAATGATGCCTTAAGTATGTAGCTGTTTTGTAGTAATTAATACTAAATAACCTTTAATAAATGGGTTCTAAGTATCAAGACTTTCATGAACTGCAAGCCATGTTGCCCGGTCAACAAGTGTATATGCCTTGAGATTATAAGCCATAGTCAGTGTACTAGACATTCCTTGGCCAGATTCTATATACCATGAGTTCTCTTCAGCCCATGTTTCATTATCTGGATTAATAGTTACACCTGCAGTAGCCCAAATACTTAGTTCTTTAACATTAGTTCCCGAATTATCGCCCCTAGAAACAAACAACGATTTGGTCTGATATATTCTAAGAAAGGCTTCTGTAACATTCATGGCAGCACGTATGTTTGCAGGGTCATTTCCTGGCCCAACAACAATAAAATCATTGTACATAAAATGAACACGATGTATTCCATGGCCTTCATTTACAAATTCTAATTCTAATGACTCCGCATGAACCATTACTATGTCTGCGTTTCCTTCCCGTGCTGTGTCAAGAGCGGCGCCGGTGCCTACACCAATGTATTTCACAGTGACATTACTTATCTTTTCAAATAAAGGAATTAAGTAGTCAAGAAGTCCACTGTCTCTTGTACTGGTTGTGGTTGCTAACATAATACTTGTCGGTGGGGAAGCACCAATAGTAATATTATCCCAAAACGCTTTTTCTTCTGGTGATAATGATTCTGGTCTGAAATCGGGATGAAATAATTGTGTGTCATACTTTCGATAATTTGCAATAGCTTGTTGTCCGTTGTCCGAGATTAGCCATTTCGCAAATTCTGCCGCCGCCCAAAAATGTACATTTGGATGTAACTCGGGGTTAACTAAGATTACACTGTAAGGATTGTAAAGAAGTGGGTCTCCTTCATACAATAGCTCATAAGTATATGGCTCTTGGTTGAACTTTAACCAAGTATATAACCCAAAACCGGAAGCTATTAGTAACACAATGATGCCTGTTGCGATTAGTATTGTTTTAGCGGATAATTCTTTCATTTATGAGATGATTAGCGTGGATTTTTAAGCATTGTTTGAACATGCCGTAGCCCTTTGTAAAAAGCACCCCCATCAATTATGTCATTTTTCCATAATCATTATCATCGCTTGTTTACTTCATTAATGAAGTTCAATGCAGTGCTAAAAATTATTTCTCGGTCATAGTCTCTTGTTAGCACATGGCTACTCCGATTTACTAAAAATAGATATTTATGTTTAGAACGTGTCTTCTCAAAGATCTCGTATGCATTTGACACCTCAACTAATTTGTCATACTTCGAATGTACAATAAGAATTGGTGCTTCTATTTTTTGCAATCGTTTTCTGACATGTTTTGCTAGATTATTGACGTCCTTAGCATTATCACTATGAAAATACTCGTATGCACGATGTATGTCCCTAAACTGCGGATCATTGAGAGAAGTTTCGGGATCTCCTTGGTTTTTAACCCAAAAACCTATTGGAAACATGGATAAAACGTCATGATACCATTTAAACACTCTAATGGGAGCAGCTAAGGTTATGCCTCCAAGAATCGTCTTATCATGAATTAATGAATATAATGTCAAAAGTCCTCCTAATGAAAGACCTGCTACAAAAATACCTTTTTCAACGTTTTGTTTTGCTTCTTCAATTTCTTCCATTACTTTATTAGCCCAGTCTGACCATCTATACTCTCTTAATTCTTCTGGATTTTTAGCATGACCCGGAAGCAAAACATTTTTCCAGTATAACCCATTTTCTTCCATAAACTTCCCTAACGGCTCCATTTCTTCGGGATATCCCGTAAATCCGTGGATCGTTACTATTCCGTAATCTAAAGTCTTCATATAATTATACTATTATTTTGAAATATTTTAAAAAACTAGTTGTTTGTAAAACACGTTTGAATCTTATGAACTCCCGATGAACTCCCGACCTTAAAAGTGTGGAAAGAAATACAAAAAACATTATAGAAGCGAAATCATTAACATATAATTGTGAGCGATGAAAGTAATAAAATAACTAATAACTCAACTAATTTTGTTATTAAGAGGGAGAATACTAGTTTTTCTCAAAAAATTGTTAGTATGAATAACAAATCATTAGCCAAATTTTCGGCACTGGCTTTTGTTTTAATCGCATTCGGTCTAATTGTTAATGAAATAGGGGTGCTACTACAGCGTCTAGCTTTAACAGGGCCGGGGACCGATCCCAAAACAATATGGGGATATTGGCTGATCTTTTTTGCTAATCTTATTGCATTCATTGCAGCAGCTATAGCAGGAATTGTTCTGGCAAATATTGCTTTTAAAGAAAATATTGACCAAAAATTAAAATATTTTGCATTAATTGCGCTGATCTTAGCTTTACTAGGACTTATCCCTGGAAACACAATTACTATTACACTATAAGTGAACTCCTCCTTGCTTTTGCGAGGGGCTTCCTGCTTCATCAAAAAGACTTGCCCCGAGACCACTTCCTTGTAAGAAATGGTTCGGAGTATTTCTTTAGAATTCTCTTCACAAGCGCTACGGGGCGTCCCAGCCATGTCTTGATTTTGAGGATGTTTAGGGAAGCGTTGTAGTCTCTGTCTGCTTCCCAGCCACAAAACACACATCTGAATACTCTGTCTTTTAGGCTTATTTTTGTTTTTGTTTTCCTACCGCATCTGGCACATGTCTGCGAGGTGTATTGTGGGGAGACTTTCACTACTGTCTTACCAGCCCAGTGCCTTCCGCCTTGTAGGACAGCATTCCTATGAATTCTCCCCATGAAGCGTCTAGGATGTGGCGGTGCAGGGTCTTGTTCTTTCCTTTCCTCACCAGTCCATTGATGTTCAAATTTTCTACATAAATCATATCATATCGTAGTTATCTGCGTAGTATTTTGATAGTTGTGTAGGAAGTCTTTTCCCTTTTCCGTTTGTTTTCCTGTGTATTTTTTTCTTCACGCCACCGATTTTAGAGAGAAATGCGGTTTTTTTCCACGTCTATTGAGAAACCGCTCTGATTGTAGTTCAAAGACTTGTATCTTCCCTTTTTCTTATACCTTAGCTTGCCTATTTTCTTACCGTTTTTCTTCAGGCTAGACAATGCTTTCACATTGCTCCATAACATAATTGATAGTTCACCATTTGCAATGCTTTGGAATACACCTTTTTTAATGCGGGTTTTTCTTCTTTTTTCAGCTTCACTATTAGTGCTTGGGTGTCTTTCTGGGTTATTTTTCTTCCTTCTTCCCTCGCCTTACTTATTTTTTTTAGGAATCGGTTGTATAGCCAGCGGGCTATTTCCAAGCTCTCCTCCACTCCACCTCTTCAGAAGGAAGAGAGCACCCCCATCGACATAATTAAAAAATAATTAAAACATAATACGTCCCATTTTCAATAGTTTCTGAGGGGAAAAACAAGGCTTCAGGAGTAATTAACATTTCTTTAGGCAAGCCAAGTTCTTTATTTTCAAGTATCTCTTTGTTTTTAATTATTATTTTTCCCTCTTTTTCGTCAAATAAAATTCCTTCTTTTCCCTCTATGATATGTCCCCATTCCTTTTTTTCTGTATCAATCCCAAAAGAAAGAACTTTTTGTATTTGTTTACTTGTCTTTTTGGCTAATTCTTTCCAATGATATTGTTTTGCTTTTTCAAGACTTTTTATCTTATACTCTTCCCTTTTATTCTTGTTTTCAAGCAGTTCTATAAGTGCTTCACTAGTTTTTTCTGGAGAATCTGGAGGCACTAAGATCGCGGAGTCCCCAACCCAAAAAGGGATCCCGCCTACATTAGTACATACTACTGGCAGTCCAGCAGCCATCGCCTCTAATGTAGAAATAGAAAAACTTTCCCATCTTGAAGGAAGACAGAACACTGTTCCTCCTTGAAGTAAAGCATAAACTTCTTCGTCTGTTATAAAGCCTGTAAAAATAACTTTCCCGAAACCATTTTCATTATATGTTTTTCCTGTTTCGCGGTCCATTATTTTCAGGTTGAGTTCTTTTCCTAAGGAAATAAATTGTTCTTTAAATGGTCCGGTCCCAATAATTACTAAGTCAACATTTATCCCTGTTTCTATTACTTTTTTATAAGCTTCTAGTAACACATCTACTCCTTTGTTATAAAGCATTCTTCCTAAGAACACGATATATTGCTGAGAAAGAGAAAATTGTTGTATAAGTTTTTCTAAGAGTGGTTTTCTTGGTTTTTGTATTTTTTCTAGGTTTATTCCGCCTGGGGGGATAATATCTAATATCTTTTCTCTACTAGGGTTCAAATATTTAATAATGTCATTTTTTACATTTTGAGAGACAGGGATAAAACCATCTGCATAGGGGCTACCTTTTAGAGAAAGGGCAAGATGATACTTTGCATCTTTAATCCACCCAAAATTAGAATGCCAAGTAGTAACTATTATTGGAGGTTTAATTTTATTTTTCCAGACAAGGGCACTGGCCATTGCAGATGAAAAGAGCACAAAAGGCTTTGTTTGAGGATGTAATACCCTTATTTTTTCATGCTTAATCACGTTGCTAATAAATATGTAAAAATGGGAAATATTTGAAGGCATAACAACGTCTTCAAAAACATATGTTCTTACGGGTAACTCTAATATCTCTTTGCTTTCTTTTTCCTTATTTGGAATTCTTAAAGTTCTTTCTTTTTTTTGTTCTGGGTCATTATTAGTGATAATTGCTGGAGCTTTTACTTTACTAAAAACGGCGTTTGGCTCCATATAGGTAATTAATACTATTTCCCATTCGGGTATTTCTGCTAGACCATTGACAATGTTCTTTGTATGTGTTGAAGAACCACTAGAAGTAAGAATTGGTCCAATAACACCAATTTTTATGGGATCTTTCGCAACCATTGTTTTCACCGTTTTTATTTTTGTAATTTTTGTTTTTGAAGTTAACAGTCTCAAATATTCTTTTTAATTGCTGGTAATTTTCGTCTGACTCCCTACAAGAATATAAGTTTATGTAGCATAAATCACAAATTAAATAGGAATTATTATGGTGTCTAATGAGGACTTGAAGATTCTCGAGGATATTCAAGAAAGACTACTTTCTCTCTCCCTGCCTAAAGACCCTACCCTCTCAAAGGTCTTAAATGAAGCAATCCAATGCATGAATGCATTGATCGTAGCTATGAAAGGACATGAACCTAGGATCCGGCGTGTACCGGACTCTGAAAAAGCAGGGTTCACAGAAAAAATAGAGACTAGTTTGTGGGTTAACCAGAGGATCGCAGATGAAATAAGCCAGCATCTCCAAAGAATATTTGACTCAATACACGTCATTTCGATTTTACATGCAAAATGTGAATATTGCCAATTAGAAAATCGTGTTCCGGCAAAATTAACTTTACATGCCCTAGCAAACGATGAAGAATGGGTTGAATAAATTAATTTTCAGGGCAAGATATAATATAATCTCTGAGGAAAAAATAAAAAGAAAACAAAATAAGGACTATTACTTTTTTAGGGGCTTTAAGCAAATGCTACCGCAGGCTTTCCGGGAATGGCTACATTAGCTTTAGGTGAAGTAGCGTTTTCGAATTCTTCTATGATCACTTTTTTCTCAATGGTCTCTTCTAAGAGCCTTGAAAGACTCTTAATCGTTTCTAATTCTTTATCTTTTGACAGGATAATTGTCCCTGAATTTAATTGCTTAGTGATTGTTTGTGCTACTTTTACCGCATCTTTTGTGAAGTCTTTAAATCTTGGGTCTTTAGCTACCTTAGAAATCGCTTTTTTCTTGTCTTTTTTGACGATCTCGGCTACTTCATACATCCAGTTTGGAGCTAGAGTAATAATCATCTTGTTCCCAGTTTCTTTTCCTGCTAGTACTTTAGCAATTTTTAACACATCCTCGTAGAGTTGTACAGCAAACTTTTCATTTGTTTCGACTTCTTCATCAATTAATTCTTGGTTTGGTTCTGGGAATTTTTCGTTAACTACGAAAGAATCATGACCTAATTTTCTCCACATTTCTTCAGTGAAATGAGGAGTAATGGGCGTTAATAATAATACTAATGCCTTTGTTACGTCGACAGTAGCAGGTCCTAAGGCTCCTCTTCTTCTCTCATACCATCTTAAGTCATTAAGTAAGTCATACAATATTGCCTGGACATATGACCGTGTTTCAATGTTTTCTCCTGCCTCTCTGGCTCTCATAATAATCTTTTGAAGTCTTGACCGCATCCATTTGTCCATTTCTGTTTCTTCTTTGTCAAAAGAATTGATGTTCTCAACAAGACTCTTTACTTTTTGCAGTCTTGAATTATGGGCTTGCAAGTCTTTTTCTCTGAAATTGGCATCATCTAAGCCTTGACCAGCACCCAAAAGACCGACACGAACAAGATCTGGAGAGAACAAAGCTACTGCTTCTGATAATGGTGTGAAAATACCTTTTGACTTACTCATTTTTTGTCCTTCATGTGTCATTTGTCCATTTACTTCAATTGCTCTTGGGCTTTTATCGGGGAATAACGCTACATGATGAAACAAGAAGAATGTTAGATGGTTCTGAACTAAGTCTCTACCGGAGCCCCTCATATCTACTGGGTACCAGTAATGAAATTCGTCATGCATTTCTTGGATCTTTTCTTTTGAAAGACCAATCTGCTTAGAAAGAGAATCTAAGTCTCCCTTACTCCAAAACACATAATCAAAGAATTCAGGTGTGCAGTGTTCTTCTTTCAAAATCCCTTGTTTAACATACTTGTGTAAAGTATAGTACGCCATATAGATCGTGCTGTCTGATAGTGTTTCAACAATCCACTCCGGATCCCATGGAAGTTTAGTGCCTAAACCGGTTTTACGCGCACATGCTTTGTCTTGTAACCATTCAATTGTGTCCTCGAAAAGTTTTCGTATGGTTTCTGGGTAAAACCTCATCTTCTTTAAGTGTTCTCGAACTTTTTGTTTCCATTCTTCGTCAGAATAACGTAAGAACCATTGATTCTCTAAAATCTTCACGTGACATTGAGTTCCGCAACGACATACCACTCTGTCCTCCGGCTCGTACATAACAAAGCCCTTTGCTTGCTCTTCTGCCAGACGGGCAATCTCTTCACGGGCATCTTTTACAGGTTTTCCTCCCACAAATGGTAGCCCTTTTTTGACTCTCCCTTGATGTAGTTCTTTTTTGTAAATCTCTTTGGTTAATTTTTCCAAAGCCTCGTTATCTTCTAAAGTCACTCCTTCTTTGTCTACCATTGTTACTCCGGGCATTTCTGGGAGGCCCTTTGTATCTATCAGCGCCACTGGTTTAATGCTATCTACTAACTTGCGTATTAAATCAGGATTATCAAATTCATCTGCGTGTTCCCTCAAGTATTTTAATGCTGCCCAGTCAAAAGGTGCATGACCAGGAACACTCATTACTACTCCAGTGCCATAATCTGCCTTGACAAAAGTACCTGGGAGCACCGGAACTTCTGTTTCTACCAGTGGGGCGCGAACTTTTCTACCAATTAATTCTTTTCCTTTAATCTTACCCTTTTCTTTAAACTCGAATAATTGGTCTTTTAATTTTTTAATGGCCTCCTGGGTCAACAACAAGTCTTTCCCTTTCCATTCAACAATTACGTATTCTATGTTTGGATGTACAAATACGTTAGTAACTCCTAAGACCGTTTCAGGTCTTAAGGTGGCACATGGATAGTAATACCCGCTCTCATCAGGACCAAATATTAGAGTATGCCATTCGCTAATTGACACTCCTTCTCCTTCTAATCGGTCGTGATCACCAGTAGGTGATTTACAAGATGGGCACCATATTACTGGATGAGTGCCTTGGGTAATGTATCCTTTTTCTCGTAGTCTTAAATACTGCCATGTGATAAATTTAGAGTATGTAGGTGTCATGTCAGTAGTAACAAATTCACGTCTCCAGTCAATAGCAAGCCCTATGGACTTCAAGTCTTTACGCATGAGATTGATGAAATATTTTGCCATATACACGGGATCATAAAACTTGGGAATGTCTTCGTCTTTGACACCAAATTTCTTTAATGCTTTAATTACTTTTTCATCGCCTTTTTTCAGCCTTTTTGCCTGCCCAACAATTGGTTCTCCTGTAGCATGAAAGCCCTGAGGGAAAAGCACATTATAACCCTGCATTCTCTTAAAACGAGCAATAAAATCCATTTTTGAGACAGTATATCCGTGTCCTAAATGAACTGACCCGTTAACGTATGGATATGGAAATGTGACAAAGAACTTTTCTCTTTTCGGGTCAGGATCGGACTCATAAATTTTTGCTTTTTCCCACTTTTTTTGCCATTTCTGACCGAGTTCTTGCAAATAGTCTATAAATTCATTTTCTTTAGTCATTTGTAATACCTCTGTAATCTTTTTTTGGTGTAAAAACCACAACTAACACTAATGATGAGAAGAAATTGTTATTTTTACAAAACGTATAGACATAGACACGGCTGTCTATATTAGTCAAAAAATTTTGCTGGTCAAATTCGTTGGGCTCGTAGAACGCTATCCCTCACTTGCCGTGTCACCAAACTCTGCATGGCATTTAACATACTTAACTCTTTCTTTAATTCAAGTGATCTATGCGCTAATTACAATTCAAACTGTGTGAACTACCCCCCGCTTTTTCGAAGTGCTTCCTGCTTCTTAGAGAAAGCTTGTTCAAGAAACAATTTTTTTATTGTAGGAATGACCTAATTAGGAGTAGTTTAGGGGTGCTCTCTAAAAGCACTGCCATATGGACTTTCTCAGTCATGTACACAAGTCCTATCAATAATCGCAATAAAAAATATCCGTATCCTCTATCGTATCCAGTTCGAAGAAGGGAATGTTCCTAAACTGGGTTTAAAACCCATTACTTTTAGTCTTCTTTTTTCCTCCCAGAAATAAAATAAATATTTTATAAAATTTATTTCATTACGTTTAATATTAGGTTTTTTCTTATTCTTGGTAATGAGTAATTTATCGGCTCAGTCCACAAAAATTTCGTGTCCGAATTGTGGGGCTGCAGTGGATTTAAATCCTGAGGACGTTGTTGTTATTTGTCCTTATTGTGGTAGTGCTTTTACAAGAGCACAACAGGAAATAAAGGATCATAAAATTGTCCCACCTTCTTATTCTAAAGCGGAAGCGGAGAAAAAAATATTTGAGTGGATACGTAAAAAAACACGGTTTAGAGGAACTGGGACTGTGCAAGCCATAAAAGTAGAAAAAATTCTAGTCCCTTTTTGGGTTATGGCTTCTAGTGTAGAAACTCATTATGTTGGTTATAGACAAACTACCCGAGAAGAAACGGGAGGTACTTTTTCTTCGGGAGGTAAGGAACAGAGAACTACTCGGACGATCACGGTATATGAACCAGTGGACAAAATAATTAGAGAAGAACGAAATGATCCGTTGTTATGCCGCATGGGTGCCACTATTTTTGGAATTAAAGAGATTAACGAGGCAGTCAAAAAAGTAGTCAAATATGGTGTTTATGAAGATTTTAACGTTGAAAAACTAAAAGACCGTCCCGAAGAAATTAGTTTTTTATCTGGAGAAATCAAGCAGTCTGAAGCCAAAGAAATAATTGAGACCAGTATCCAAGATGAACACAGAGCTAAAGCAAGAGCAGATACTACTGAATTATTTGACTGTCGAACAAAGATAACGGTTAAAGGAATGGATTTTCTTCACTATCCTATTGTCTATGTAGAATATGTTCATGGAAGAGAAACATACCGCGTAGTAATGGATGGATATAATGGACAAATTTTAGCTGCTGAGATCCCTATAACAACTAGGTTCCGTTTAATTGCTGAAATGGGGGCGGTATTTAGTTTGCTTGGCATATTTGTTCTCTCATTTCCTTTATACAATCAACTAGCTGAAGAACAATTTGGCTTTTGGGGTTTTGTTTATGGTGTTTTTGCGGGGTTTCTTCTCTTATTAGGAATGAAAGCAAATGCCACTGCTTGGTCAACAGAATCAAGAACAAAAGAGAAATTGAAGAAACCGCTCTTTTCCCTACTTCGAAAAACTCAAGGAGGAGATAATAATGAGTAAAGAAGAAAAGTTACTGCATACTACATGCCCTAATTGCGGAGCTCCATTAGATTATAGAGAAGGCGATCCCGTAGCATTATGTGTTTACTGCAACACAATGGTTCAGTTAAGAAAGATCAAGACTGAAGAAGAGCATTATATGTTAAAAATAACTGCTGACAGGGGCATAATTCGCACACTTCTAGTTGGAGATTTACTAAAAGTTCCTGGTGTTCCGGAGAACATAAGAGAAAGGTTACAAATTGTTGAGGCGAAACTAGTATACATCCCTTATTATGTGCTTCAAGTACATGGAAATCTCAAATGGCGTGGCTTAGGACGACAGGCAAGATATTATGGTCCTTATGAAGGTGCTTATAGAAACATATCTTTCTATTTGAAACCAGAAGCAGGGGAATTTGATGACCATTTAGTAACTATTGTTTATGCGGGAAATATTCAAAATGAAGTATTAATGAGCTATAAATTCGCAACACGGGGGAGACGTTTCTTCTCTCTCGGAGAAATTAAGAGTCATGGCGGAGTAGTAATGGAACCAAAATTTGGTTTTGATAAAGCTCGAGAAATTGGGTTAGATAAAATACGACAAAAGCACTTACAACTCCTAAGAGAAGAACTGCAAAAAATTGAGGAGACTATTCCACACTATGAAGTCACTCAAATTCAGCTTATCCATGTCCCTATGTGGTTCATAAAGTGGAAAATAGGTCACTCGAAAAAGACATACAAAGCGATAATAGATGCATCTTCAGGGCTAACTCTTTATACTGATGCCCCCCGTGGCAGTACTTATTGGCTGTCAGTAATAACAATGTCTGTCGTCTTTATGATGATCGGTGCTTCCCCTTTTTTATTAGATCTCCCAGGTGCCCTTTCTTTATCCATAGTCAAGTTAGCTGGAATAATCTCTGGCTCAGTATTATCCATACAAACGTTTATTAAGGCTATGAAAACGTCTTTCAAAGAAAAAATGGAGTAAAAAAATTTTCCCCTTTTTGTTATGTTAACAGTGATTTCGTTTTTAGACAAGAATAATTCTGCTTGATAAACCAACTACCAATTTTCTAAATAACGGATAAAAATATCAAGCCGAAACCAAAAAAGATTCCTGCTACTAGTACGAGACCTAAAAGCATTATTTTCCATACTTGAAGGTTATCTTCTAATCCCTTGTATTTGCCCGCCTTAACGTAATTATAACAATCTGGGCATACAGTAACATATTGGAGTCTTCCATCAGAAGTTTGAATATTTTCAGTGATTAAATGTGCGTTACAGAACCCCTTTTTACATATTTGACAATATCCTTCTACAGGTGCGTAACAATTTGGTATTGAGCATTGTTCACCAGTCATTAAAATCCGTATAATATAATATATTATTCATTATTTTAAGGTAATCTAATATTTTTTTTAGGACTTTTTCTCCTCGTTTCTGGCGGCAAATAATTGTATTTACCTTTCATTATAATATTATATTTCAATTGAAAAGATAAAGTGCTCTCTATCATAGGTTTTAGACGTTATTGCTATGAATAGCCCTTTTAAGAGCTCTTTTGTTTCTTTAGAGCCTACTTTGTAAGTCGGTATCCACATGCGGGGCAAAATCTAGCACCCACATCAATTTCTGCACCACAATTCGGACAGAACTTCTTTCTTCCTTTTAATTCATCATCAGTAGGATCTCCACAGTGTGGACAGAATTTCGCTGCTGGAGAAAAATATCCCCCACATTGATTGCATTTTATTAGCACTTCCTCTTCCGTAGTTCCTTTTTCTTTTACTTCGTCGGCTTGTTTTAATAAATCTGGAAATACTGCTGCTGCAAAACCGAAACCCGCGCCACTTCCCTCAGGCATTGCTCCCGCGATATCTTTCATTCCAGAAAATGTCATTATCTTATTGGGATCAACACCCGCTCTCATCCAGAATAAACGGTCTCTATACTCTGGAGTAGTATCAATTCCAAGAAATTTTACAGTTACTAATTCAATTCCGAACTGCGCAAGTTCTCTTCCTACTTCTTCTTTTACTAACTGAGATGTTTTTTCTTGGTTTTGAAGAACATCTACAATTGAATAGTTTGATAATGCCTGGCTGATCTTTTGTACAAAAAATGAACGAAAGAACTCATCAAAGGCTTCTTGACTAAATATCCTGCGATTGCCGGCTATTTCATAAGCAAATTTTTGATAATCTTTTACTCTAAATATATAATCCCCATGGAACTGCAGAGGTGCTAATTCTTTTGTCTGAGAGCGTCCTCCAAATTTTCCTTTGAAGTCTGCAGTAGAAATAAAAATTACTTCTGCATGGAAAGGGTCTTTTTCATAACCAGCAATCCTTGAAAGAACAGTTGTAAGTAATGGTATGTTGTTAGTCTTTATGACATAACTTCCAGGCATAAAAACATCATATGCTTTTCCATCTTTCATAAAAACAGCTACTTGATTCTGTCTAACGGTTAAATAATCTCCCCAAGTCATGCGGTCCTTAGGATGTCTCCAAACAATTTGTGTTCCGGATTCATCCATCCATTCAATTATGTCTGGCATTAATCTTAATTGGGTCATTCACCAATATAGATGTTATTATTTACAGTCGACCCTTAATTAATTAAAAAATTGAGTTTCTACATGCTGTCCTCTTTCTTCTCTTGTTTTTCGCTTTCCGCACATACTGTTGTCATTGTCGCGCGAACATTATCGATTTTTCGGATTTCATTTAATACTTTTTTTAATTCTCTCATAGAATTAGCCTCTACTTTTACTATTAAGTCATATACTCCGTACACCGTATGTGCTTCTTTAATGTTCTCTATCCCCCTAATTTGCTTTAAAACTTCTGCTTCTTTTCCTTTTTCGGTATTTATTAATACATAGGCTATCGTCATTATAATCACGAGAATGACATATATTTATTCTATTTCACTAATCTATTTCAAACATAACTGATATAGTTTCTGCTCTTTTATTAATAAAAAAAGAAGTGTTTTTAGCGGGTGGTATATACAAGTGTTCCAAATGAACCCGCATTTGCTTGTACTTCAAACATTATTCCTATTTTCTTTCTTTTCATCCCTACCACCTCCTTTTCTTTTCTTATTCTTAGTTTTTCCCGTTTTTTCTCCGATTTAATGTTTGTTTTTTAAATATTTTAAGAAATCGGCCTTTATTTCATAAAAATAACCAAGAATTGATCGTTTTTATCTTGTTTTTTCGTCACTTCAGCCATATTTTTCTAGATTTTTTCAATTTTTTCCGGTTTATTTCTCACAAATATCTAATTTTTACGATAATTATGCTCATAAAATGATGAATATTTCATGTTTATAAAAAAGTATACAGAAGAAAGTAGCCAGAAAAATTATTAATTGAAAATCGAACTGATTCCACAGTGTTAGTCACAGAAATCATGACCATAATAGTATTTAGTGCAAGTGTCTCAGGACTTGCATCAGCAATTGGGGCTTTTTACGCTTATAAGATGTGGAAATCTCCAGCATTATTATACTGGGGTTTCGCTTGGATCGCATCTTTCCTTTACGGTTTAACCTTCGGAATCCTATTGATGATCCATTTCAATCAACCTTGGCTTAGGATCATCTTTATGTCCAACACATTACTTACTGTGTTCGTCCTAACTCTGTTAGCCACTGGTCTTAGGTATTCTGAACAAGGAAGGATCCCTGAATATACTATGCTATACTGGATCGGGATTGGAATTGGTATTCCAACGGTATTTAGCAGTTCACTAGTGATAGTCTATTATTATAATGGCAGAATAAAAGCGAGCTATACTAATGACTTGCTTTTCTACATCTTAGTGCTAGTTTCTTTTGCAGCCCTACTTGATTTCTCCTTAGTAATTAAATATCTCTGGAGAAAAGGTATTTACGAAGAAAGAAACAAAGTTTACGTAATCTTGTTCATGCTCGGTGTTCTAAGCACAATTATTGGTGCGATTAGTGCAGTAGCTAGTAATTACTTACCCATACCAAAAGAAACAAGATTTATCTTCTTCCTATTCATTGGGCCATTTATTCTTCCATTACTTATTCGTAGACCAATGTTGCTATTCCGAGCTGGTGAAGCACCTGTATTTATTGGTATTTCTGTTAAAAACGAAAAAATGGAAGAAGAAACACCAATCTTAGAATTAATAAACAAAAACGTGAAAGATAGAGAACTAGAGCATATCGAACTTCTAATCAAAGGTGGAATTCGTGCATTACTAGATATCTTACAAAACATTGTACCAGAAAGCGAGAAAAAACTTGAAGGTGAAGAAGTGATAACAAGCTTTGAGCTTGGTTTGTGGAATATAGTAATCGCTAAAAGAAAAACGATGAGTGCATTGATTATTCTTGAAGAAAAAAGTGACACATATCAAAACGCTTTGAGATACCTACTTAAAAGGATAGACGATCATATTGGAATACCTGATGATATTGATCCACAAGCATTAAATCTTTATTATGATGAAATATTTGATATGGTGTCTAAAATCTTCGCAAACATTGATTTCGAGCAATACGAACAATTAAAATTAGAAGTATAAATCTAGTTAAATTAGATAAATGATATAAGATTATTTTTTAGATTTTTTTACTTCTCTTCTTTTTCTTTTTTTTATAATAAACACATTCATCTTTTAAAATGCAACTTTCACATTTGGGATTAATTGCAGTACAAGTTTTTCTCCCAAAAGAAATTATTGCATGAGAAAACCAGACCCAGTCATTCTTAGGAATTATTTCATTAAGCTCTTTTTCTATTTTCGCAGGATTATTCTGTGTAGTAAGTCCGAGCCTTTTTGAAATCCTTTTCATATGAGTATCTACAACTATTCCACGAGGCATACTAAATAGCTCGCCCAATACCACGTTTGCAGTCTTTCTTCCTACACCCGGTAACTTAATCAATTCTTCGAAAGTAGAGGGAACTTTTCCATCATATTTATCTACTAAAATCTTGCTTAGTTGATGAATATTTCTTGCCTTACTTCTAAAAAGCCCGATAGAACGGATAATTTCTTCAATCTCTTCTATCCTTGCTTGAGCCATTTTTTCAGGAGTGGGAAATTTTTCAAAAAGAATAGGAGTAATCATGTTTACTCTTTTATCAGTACTTTGTGCGCTTAAAATAGTAGAGACTAATAATTCAAAAGGAGATTTAAAATTAAGACCACACTTTGCATTGGGAAATTCTGTTTTTAGAAATTTAACTATTTTTTTCCCCTTATTTTTTAAGGTGGTTAAGTCTTTTTCTTGTGTTGTTTTATTCAATGTTTTTTTCACCGCACGTTCTTATTTTTAAAATAAATATTGGAGGAACACCAAAGGTAACAAACAATACGACAATAAGACTTTAATAATGTGCAAACAATTCCTTGCTTTCGCAAGTTGTTTCTTTCTTCAACAACTTGTATCATCATCACCTTTTTTTATACCTTACGTTCCTATTTTCTTTCTGTTCTTCTTCAGACTTGACAACGATTTCATGTCGCTCCATAACATAACTGGTAATTAACCATCTGCAACACCGTTAAATAGACCATTATTATTCGCTCTGGATTTTCTTTTTTCATCCTCACTATCAACATTATGTCTGCATGCCTCTCTGTGTTGTCCTCCATACTTTCTTCGTCTTGTCTATCTCTTCAAGTAGCTGTTATACCTCCAACGGGCTATTTTCAAGCTTTCCTATAATTTAATTTCTCCCCAAGTTCCTTGCTTGGATTTAGGCACAGCTTGAAATTTAGGTTCTCATCATTTTCCTTCTCTACTTTTCTGTCTTATTTTTGCTTTATGTTTATTGCTTTAACCTTGACTTTCAATATAGTTTTTCAAAACGTCCATTGTTACTTGCCCAGTTCAGTCCATAAGTTGACGAGATTATTTATTTTTGGGGATTTTTCTAGGATTAATGGGAAGCTATTGTTTTCAATGTGTTGATGTATAAGGGAATATTTAGTTTAGGGATTGCCTTGAACAAAATTAGTGTCTTTGTCTAGTTCGTATTGGTATTTCATATTTCTTAAAGCCTTGAATTAACTAACTATGCATGAAAGATACGACGAACTATTTATAAAAACGAATGATAATCAGCATTCATTCTCCTTCTACCTCACCTTTCCAGCCAGACCAGAAGGAAAAGGGCTTCACGCAAATGCAGTTAAAAAATAAAACAAATGGAGAAGAATAATCTTAATTATTTTAATTTATTACTACCCATTGCCCCGTTTCATGTGAGTACCTAAGAGCATCAAGTACTTTTTGTACTTCATAACCATCTTCAAAAGATGGTGAAGGACTTATTCTTTTCTTTATTCCTTCTCTTAACTGAGATATTAATACTTCAAATGCCGGTTGTAAGTAGTTTTCTCCTTCTTTAATTGGTCTTAAGGCATATTTGTCAGGGATTTTTATTTTTTGCCATGGTTGATCTTTTTTTGCAGTCCATACTGTTCGATCCCAATCTATTTTTATTGAAGCTTCAGAACCATATGCTTCTATAATAGTCCCACCTTTACCATGCCTTACTACACTACCATTAATTGTCCCTTCAACACCAGAGGTTAATTGGAAGACTGCATGGAAAGTATCATCGCTAGTTACTGGGCGAGGCTGATGTGTAATTGGATCTGGACGGGAATGAACTTTAGTTACTAACCTACCAGTGATACCCTGGAATTCACCAAATACCCATCTAATAAAGTCAATGAAATGACTGCCTAATGCACCCCAAATACCGCCTCCCATAAGAGAACTACTCCACCAATTCCATAAACGACCCGTGAACGGGAGACGAGTATATGTAGAATAAACAATGTTTACTTCGAACTCTTCTCCTAAATTTCCTTCAGCTACAAAGTCTCTGAAAAATCGCCATTCTGGTAACTGGCGGAATTCGTGGTTAATCATTCCTACACGATCTTCTTTTTCCAAAAAGTCCCACATTTCATATGCCTGTTGTTCATCTATTGCCATTGGTTTTTCACATAATACGTCTTTACCAGTAGCAATTGTTTCCATAACCATTTCATAATGATAGTATACCGGAGTAACGATGCTTACAAGATCTATAGTAGGATCATTAATTAATTCACTCCAAGACTTATAAGCCTTAGGAATGCCAAATTTTTCACTTACTTGTATTGTTTTTGCATAGTTCTGCCCGGCTACTGCAACAAGCTCATATTCATCAACATTCAAGAAACCCGGTATTTGGACTTTTTGTCCGAAACCTGTTCCGATAATACCTACTTTAATTGTTTCTGACATTTTTAATCCCTTTATATTATTGGAAACATAGTTAATATAGATCATTGAAGAACTCCGTAATTATTGATAATTTATTGAATAAAAGTCAGTACTTGCTTGGTTAAACATTACATCGTTCCACATTTTGTCAGTGATAAGTAGTAACGCTCATAGATAGAACATTTTAATCATTAAGTTGATAATAAAGAAGGTGTTCTTATGGCAGGCAAAATCAAAGAATTCTTTGTTAATATCCTGCCCGGCCCAATTGTTAGATTATTTGCACGGCCCTATGTGGCGGGGCTTGGAATGGAGGCCGGACTGAAAACAGCACGAAAAATATACGAAGAAGAGGGCGTATATACCACGTTAGACTTGTTGGGTGAGGCCGTATACTCCAGAGAATTGGTAGAAAGAAACGTTAGGTATTATAAACAACTTTTAGATTTGATTAATAAAGAAAACGCCCAGAAATTTGCGACAGTATCATTAAAATTATCATCATTAGGTATACATGAATCAAAAGAATATTGTGTCCAGAATTTAGAAGAAATTTTGAATCATGCTGATAAATATGGCATCCCTATTACAATTGACATGGAAGACAGTAATTTCACGGATGTAACTTTAGAAATATATCGTGAATTACTACCCAAGCACCCTACATTAGGTACCGTATTGCAGACAATGCTTTTTAGAACAGAAAAGGATGTAAAAGAGTTTCCAGATCACTCTAGGGTACGTCTTGTTATTGGGATATATAAAGAACCACCAGAAATAGCATATCAAGATAAAAAAATAATGCATCAGAAAATGCTTGAATACGCAAAACAATTATTAGAAAGAGATATTTATATTGAATTTGGGACACATAACGAAAAGACGATACGAGAAATGCTTGCATATCTTAAAAAGACGCCGCCAAAGGGAAAACCACATAATGAAAGATTTGAATTTCAAATGTTATTAGGAGTGCCACGAGACAAGATTGTTAAAGAAATACAACAAGAAGGCTATATTGTACGTAAATACGTACCTTTTGCTATGGACTGGGAAGATGGAACTGCATATCTAAAGCGTAGAATGTTAGAAAATGACCACTTAATGTGGTATGTGTTAAAGAACTTATTGTCTAATAAATGGATACAAACTTTAATTGCAATAATTGGTATTGGTGTAATTGGTTGGCTTCTTTATTATTTTAACGTGTTTAAGTTTTAATGCCCATAGGGGTCATTTTAGAGTTGTTCTTAACTCAAAAAATAAACCATGTTATTATTTTTTTTAACTCTTAGCCAAATATTATTGATTTTAGGAATTTGAGTTTAGAAATAAAATGAGAAGGGAGACAAATACATTGCATAAAATACAAAAAAAAGAAAAAATAATTTTTTATTAATAATCTCGTATTTTTGCTCTTTTTGTTAACTTAAGATAAAAAAGAGCATGTCAATAATAATTTCTGGTTATAAAAAGATCTTCTATCTATATTTTATAGTATTTACCGTGAAACATGTATGGCTTTTTTTAAGGCAGCTTCTGCGGCTTCCATTAATAGTTCTCCAATTGTGGGGTGTGGATGAATTGTATGACCAAGTTTTTCTACAGAAATCCCGTTCTCAATCGCTAAACTTGCTTCACTTACTATGTCAGATGCGTGTGGTCCTACGATCTCTATACCTAAAATCTCATCTGAACTTTTATCTGCGATCACTTTAACATAGCCTAATGTCTCTAATTCTGATAATGCTTTACCAGAAATTCCTAATGGTACTTTCCCAATGATTATTTCTCTTCCTTCTTCTTTTGCTTGTTTTTCAGATATTCCTATTACTCCCACTTCAGGGTCGGTAAATATTGCTGATGGAATCGCTTTATAATCATATTTAGATTCTAGACCTGCAATTACCTCAGCAGCGATAATCCCTTGTTTAGTTGCTTTATGAGCTAAAAATGGTAGCCCTGTACAGTCCCCTACAGCATAAATTCCAGGTACATTAGTCTGCATCTTCTCATTTACTTTTATGAATCCTTTTTCATCGGTTATTACCCCTGCATTTTCAAGACTTAAATCCTTAGTTGTGGCCCGTTTTCCTACAGATAATAATATTTTATCTGCTGTCAAAACAAAAATCCCTTTCTTTTTTGATTCTACGGTTATTTCTAAGTGATCTCCCTTATCCTCCCATTTCTTAGCAATTGATTCTGTATAAATCTCTACTCCCAATCGCTTTAGCTTTCTTTTTATTAACCGAGATACTCCAGGATCAATTCCAGGCAGTATTTCAGGCATTAACTCTACGAATATGACTTTTGTTCCTAATTTAGCAAATACGGTTCCTAACTCAACACCTATTACTCCCGCTCCGATTATTAATAATCGATCCGGTATTTTTGTCAAAGATAATATCCCTTTTGCGCTCAAAATTTTTTCTTCGTCAATTTGGAATTCTGGAAGAGAAATAAATCCTGCACCAGTAGCAATTATGATATTTTTTGGGGTAAATATTTTTTCTCCTTCTTCAGTTTGTATTTTGACTGTTTTTTTATCTATCAATTCTGCGTTTCCGATTATCAACTTTATTTTGTTTAACTTAAAGAGTTGCTTTATTCCATCAACTAACTGTTTTATTATGCCATTTTTCCATTCTTGTGTTTCCTTAAAATTTATGTTTACTTCTTTTACGTGAATACCCATTTTCTGAATTTCACTAGAGACCTTATAGTAATAATTTGCTGCAGAAATTAATGCTTTTGAAGGAATACATCCCCAGTTTAAACATTCACCGCCTACCGTGCCTTTATCCACAACAACTACTTTTAATCCCAATTGGGCTGCTCGGATGGCTGCCGGATATCCTCCCGGACCAGCTCCGATAACCAGTATATCTGGTGCTTCATTACTCATTAATCACTTTTCTTTGACAAATCTATAAATTATTTTTATTATTTCAGAAAACATTAGTGAGCAATTTTCTATATAATATGTGCAAAAACCTCATATTTCGCTGTACCGGCAAAAACATGGGTAATATTTACCATAATTTTTTTTATAACCATCTAATTAATATTACCTCGAGACGGGTTCCTTCGAAAATCGTGATTTCGACAAAAAACGGAGACTTTGACCGGAAAAATCTTTATAATAACGGCTATATGTATACATTATTGATCGATGGTGGCTATAAACCTGTGAAAAAATCCGAGGGTGATCCGTGTGGAAGTAGAGAAACGTATTGACGTAACCGTTGTTAGAAAACTGTTAGAAGAAGGAAAGCCCTTCAATGTAATAATGCAAGAAATAATGAAAATTGGTCATGAGATAGTGGAACAACATGGCCATGTTGATTACCAAAATATTGACGAATTCCTAGAAGCATTAAGTACTCATTCTACTCCTCTTAATGTAATAGACCGTGAAATCGATACTAACGTGGAAGGTGCTGGAAGAAACGTTGTATGTGTTAAGCAATGTACTATGAAAGACTTAATGAAAGAAATGAGCGAGGCTGGCGGAGACGATGCAAAAGTAACTACTGTTATGCAAGGCCACCAATTAAGAGAAGGAGAAGAATCTAATTTCATAGATATCGGTTGTTATATTATGCAACAACTAAGACAAATGATGATCTCTTCAATCAAAGTCGGTGGCCAATATGATCTCAACTACATTCATTTAGGATGCGATAAGGGAACTGGGAAAAGGACTGTTAACAAAGGCGATGTCGAGGCAATACACATGGATCAAGAACTGTTAAATAAACTACTCGATAAATATGACTGTGTATATGCAATTTCTTACAAGGAGGGGCAATAATAAAATAAGAATAGTACTGGGGAGTTGAGGTGGCAAAAATGAGTGAAAAATCTACGAAGTTAAGAAAACAAGTATTCTACAGAGTGGTTGAAGCACTAGAAGAAAAAGTATCCATGTCTGCTTATTATACTGTCGAATTGGCTTGTCAAAATATTGGTGTTAAACCCGAGGATCTAACTGAAAAAGATTTGCCTCGCTTAGTAAATGCTATACTTGACATTTATAAAGAATATTATCCACACAGAGTCGCAGATGTCGGGAATCATTTATCTATGCGGTTATTACAGAAATTTGACGAAAAACCAAAGAAAAGAAGAAAATTTTTCCGTTTCTTCCGCTAATTTTGTATTTATTCACCGAAAAAAACAAATTCCCTTTTTGTTAATTTTTACTTGTGTTCGTTTACCTAGTTATTAATCGAGGCGGGGTTCCTTTATTTTTATTCCCTAACATAAAAGAATTTCAAGGTGTTAAAATAAATTCAGTTCTTTTCTCAGGACTAATCGCCGCAATTAATACGTTTAGCATGGAAACCACAGGCGACATAGTTGGAGAAGCAACTTTTGGGAACCTATTAACTACGATGTCGTTGGATTCGAACAATAACATTCATGTATTCATAACAAAAAAAGATGTCCCCATAGAATTACATAAACAGCTACATATCGAATTCAAATCTTTGTTCTTGTCAATTCTCAAAAAACATGAAATAGAGCTAACACCAGAAAAAATACTAGATGGAGGCAAGGAATTAGAAGAAAAATTAAGGCCCGAACTAGAGCCTGTTTATAGATTATGGACAAAAACATATGCACAGTATAATTGAGCAACTATTTGCTTTTTATGGTTTTTTCGCCTCTTAGAGAAGGCTCATCCCCAAAATATTTCCTTGTAAGTTAAGGAATTCTGGTTTGGAGTATATTTTATTTTCCTATCCATTTTCTCAAAA
>Ga0256835_1000165_pt1 | contig 54014 bp, 56 predicted proteins | sample PIR30metaG_FD_185972 | JGI IMG/M metagenome (GOLD analysis project Ga0256835, IMG submission 185972) | Hydrothermal vent microbial communities from East Pacific Rise, Pacific Ocean - PIR-30 | ecosystem: Environmental > Aquatic > Marine > Hydrothermal vents | place: Pacific Ocean: East Pacific...
GTTTGCCGAAACGTCCCTTTTCAAAGCGCTTTCCGTGGTAGACCACCGGCCCGCCGAGCTCGATGCCCAGCGCCCCGGCCATGGCCGCTTCGGTAAAACCGGAGTTCGGGGAATCGTGCCGGCGGGCATCCCGCCACATGGTTCTTAAAGCCCTTTTCCAGGAAAGGCCCGTAACTCCCGCTGCTATCGCCAGAAAAAGGCCCGCCAGGCGCGCGGGGAGGAAGTTCATGAGGTCGTCGGCGCGGGCCGGAAAGAAGCCGAAGCGGCGATAGCGCTCCGTGCGGTAACCGAACATGGAATCAAGGGTTTCCACGCACTTGTAAACCGCCGCCAGCGGAAGTCCCCCCACCAGGTACCAGAAGAGCGGTCCGACGAAGGCGTCGGTGAAGTTCTCCGCCACGGTCTCCACCGCGGCGCGCACGCACTCAGAGGGAGAGAGGTCTTTGGTCTCGCGTCCCACGATGAAGGAAAGGAGCCGGCGGGCCCGCGGAAGGTTTCCTTCCCGAAGGGCCTCCCCCACCCTTTCGGCAGAGGCGGCCAGGGCGCGGCTCGCCACGAAGAAGTAGAGGAACACGGCTTCGAGCGGAGGAACGAGCCGGGCGAGGCCGCAGACCGCACCGGTAAAGAGGACCGTGGTCCAGAGGAGGGCGAGAAGCCCGCCCAGCACGCCCCAGCGGAAGAAGAGGCGCTCGGCCAAAAGGGCCAGGTCGCCGATGAGACGCACCGGATGCCAGCGGACCTCCGGGTCCCCGAAGAGGACATCTAAGACGTAGGCCACGATCACGTTGAGCGGTGCCGGCATGACGTTGACTCGCCCACAAGGACTCCTTATCCATAAGGCATGGAAGATGATGTTGCCAAGGCCCTAGCCTATCAGGTCAAGAGGGATCTGGCCGAGCGGTACTTCGGCTTCCGGCGCCTCATCGAAGAAGATACGGCCAATTACTTCAAGCTCATCGAAGAGGTGAGCCGGAAGCACGAAGAGAAGGTCATGCGCGAGTTCCTGCGCCTCTACATCCTGCTCCGGGACAAGGACCTGATCGAGGAGTTCCTGCGGATCACCGGCCTTCCCGAGCCCTACTACTACGACGAATACATCACCCGCTCCAAAAACATCAGACGGCGCCTCTTCAAGGCCCTGCGCCCCAAGGGCTGGACCTCGAAGGGACGTTTCAAGCGCCTGTTTCTCGACACTTACGAACGCCTGCGGAAGGCCATCGAGGAGTATCGGGAGGCCTTTCAGGAACTCCAGGTGGAAGCCGAGGTGATCAACGAAGAGATCAAGCGCTTCAAGGAAAAGTTCGACCTGAGCGAGATCATGCAGTTTTTGAAGAGCCTTGAGGGCTCTTCGGAGGAGCTAGCCATCCTCGGGCACACTTCGATGGAGAAGTCCGTCTCCGGGCTCGAGAAGACCCTGGAGTTCAACCGGGTTCCGCCACCTGAGAAATTCTTGCCCAACATTCCGCCCCTGCCGCCTCTCAAAGAGGTGCACAGCGAGCTGGTGAGGCTGGCCAAGGAGGCCTACCGACGCCACACCGAGGAAGCCAAAGAGATCCTTGAAGAAGCGAGCGCTACTCCGGAAGATCAAGAAGACCGTTGATCGTTTTCGCCTCTTCGACCCCGGAGATCGGGTGTTGCTTGCGGTCTCCGGCGGGCCGGATTCCATGGCCCTTCTTGAGGCCATGTGCCTTCTCGCCCCGGAGTATCGGCTTGAGCTCTTCGTGGCCCATTTCGACCATTGCCTGAGGCGCACCTCCCGCGACGAGGCCCTCTTCGTGAAGCGTGAGGCCGAAAAGCGCGGGCTTCCTTTCATCCTCGGGACCTCGCCGGTGAGGGAATACGCCAGGCGGGAGAAGCTCTCTCTCGAGGTGGCCGGGCGGGAGCTTCGTTATCGTTTCTTCGAGGACCTCGCCGAGAGATTGGCCCTCGACAAGGTGGCCCTGGCCCATCAGGCCGACGATCTGGCCGAAGAGGTGCTCCTGCGCTTCATCCGCGGGGCCGGGCGCCGGGGGCTTGCCGGGATCCCCGTAAAGCGCGAGGGCCTCTACGTGCGCCCCCTTCTTCTCGTCTCCAAGGAAGAGATCGAGGACTTCCTGCGGGAACGCGAGGTCCCTTACGTGGAGGACCCGAGCAACAAGGACCCGCGCTTTCTGAGAAACAGGGTGCGCCATCTCTTGATCCCGTTTCTCGAGGAACACTTCCATCGCCGGGTGAAGGAGTCCCTCAAGCGGACGGCGCTCGTGGTGGCGGAGGAAGAGGAGTTTCTGGGAGAGCTCGCCCAGCGGGAACTCAAGCGCCTGAGCCGCCTGGAAAACGAGGGGGTGGCCCTCAGCGTGCGCGGGCTAAAGGCCCTCCCCCTGGCCCTGAGGAGGCGCGTTTTCCTCGAGGCTTTTCGCCTGGTGGGGATCCCCCTTTTCCGCGTGGGGTTCTCTCACCTGGAGCAGATGGAGTCCCTCCTCGAGGGGAAGACCCGCGGAAACGTCAACCTGCCTTCGGGTTTCATCGCGCGCCGGGAACCCGGCCGGCTGGTCATCAAGAAAGAGGTCCCGCCTCCGCCGGCCTTTTTCTTCTCGATTGAGGGGCCCGGGGAATATCCCCTCCCTGACGGGAGGGTGCTTTCGGTAAGACTTGCCTCCGTGGAAGAGCCCCCCGCAGGGGCCCTGGTCCTTGATCCGCAGAGGGCCTCCTTTCCGCTAACCGTGCGTCCGGCGCGGGCCGGTGACCGAATTCGCCCCCCGGGGTTTCACGGTCGCAAGAAACTCAAGAAACTCTTTTGGGAACGGAAAGTGCCTCATGAATTTCGCTGGTCCTGGCCGATTATCGAAAAAGACGGAGAGATCGTAGGGGTGCCCGGCTTCTTCGCGCAGGAAGGTTTCGAATGGAAGAAAGGGGACAAAGAGGCCTTGATCATCGAACTTTCACCATTGCCAAAGTAACCCCTCAGGATTTAAATTTAAGAAGAAAATTTCCGTTTCGAGGTGAGAAAATTTGAGAACTTTTTACCGTAACCTAACCCTCTGGTTGATCATCGCTTTGGTCATGATCTTCCTCTTCAACTTTATCAATACTCCGCGCCACAAGGGTACGGAGATCTCCTATACCGATTTCCTCAATTTGGTCCAGAAGGGCCAGATAAAAGAGGTGGTCATCGAAGGACAGGAAATTAAGGGCATTTTGGCTGACAAACACGAGATATTCTACACCTATGCCCCGGACGACAGCGATCTCGTACCCTTCCTGCGCGAGGCCGGAGTGCGTATCACCGTCAAGCCCAAGAACGACAACCCGTGGTACCTCTCGCTCCTGGTCTCCTGGCTCCCCATGCTCCTCTTGATAGGGGTGTGGATCTTCTTCATGCGACAGATGCAGGCCGGGAGCGGAAAGGCCTTTTCGTTCGGCCGCAGTCGAGCGCGCATGATCACCGGCGAGCAGGTGAAGGTCACCTTCAAAGACGTGGCGGGCGTGGACGAGGCCAAGGAGGAGCTCCAAGAGGTGATCGAGTTCCTCCGGGACCCGCAGAAGTTCACCAAGCTCGGGGGTCGCATCCCCAAGGGCATCCTCCTGGTGGGTCCTCCGGGCACGGGTAAGACGCTCCTCGCCAAGGCCATCGCCGGAGAGGCCGGGGTGCCCTTCTTCAGCATCAGCGGCTCCGATTTCGTCGAGATGTTCGTGGGCGTGGGTGCGGCCCGGGTGCGCGACCTCTTCAGCCAGGCCAAGAAGAACGCCCCGTGCATCATCTTCATCGACGAGATCGACGCCGTGGGGCGCCATCGTGGTGCTGGGCTCGGCGGCGGCCACGACGAGCGGGAGCAGACGCTCAACCAGCTCCTCGTCGAGATGGACGGTTTCGAAGGAAACGAAGGCATCATCGTCATCGCCGCCACCAACCGGCCGGACATCCTCGATCCGGCCCTCCTGCGTCCGGGTCGTTTCGACCGTCAGGTGGTGGTGCCGCCGCCGGACGTCAAGGGTCGGGAAAAGATCCTTGAGGTGCACACCAAGCGCATTCCTCTGGCTGACGACGTGGACCTTGCGGTGCTCGCCCGCTCCACGCCGGGGTTCACCGGTGCGGATCTCGAGAACCTGGTGAACGAGGCGGCCCTCATCGCCGCGCGCAAGGGCAAGAACAAGGTGGACATGGAAGACTTCGAAGAGGCCAAGGACAAGATCCTCATGGGGCGGGAGAGGAAGAGCGCCGTGATCAGCGAAGAGGAGCGGCGCATCACGGCCTATCACGAGGCCGGCCACACCATGGTGGCCAAGTTCCTGCCGGGCACGGACCCGGTGCACAAGGTGAGCATCATCCCGCGGGGGCAGGCGCTGGGTATCACGCAGCAGCTCCCGCTCGATGAGCGGCACACCTATCCCAAGGACTATCTCCTGAAACGGCTCACCATCCTCCTCGGGGGCCGGGCAGCCGAGGAGATCGTCTTCAAGGAGTGCACCACCGGGGCTGGAAACGACATCGAGCGGGCCACCGAGATCGCCCGTCGCATGGTCTGTGAATGGGGCATGAGCGAAAAGCTCGGTCCCGTGGCCTTTGGTCACCGCCAGGAACACGTCTTCCTGGGCAAGGAGATCGCTCAGTTCAAGAACTACAGCGAGGCTACGGCACTGGCGATTGACAACGAGGTGCGCGAGATCGTGCTTTCCTGTTATCATCGCGCGAAGAAGATCCTTGAGGACAATATCGAGCTGCTGCACAAGCTGGCACAGGCCCTCCTCGAGAAAGAGACCCTGGACGGGCCGGCCATTGACGAGATTTTGGGGTTGAAACACAAGCCGGCGGAAGGCAGCGCTTAAGAGAAACAGGCCCCCGGAATGCGAAAACCACTGGCGGTGGGGAAACACCTTTTTGAATGGGGCCGGCGCACTTATGTGGTCGGCATCCTGAACGTCACGCCAGACTCCTTTTCCGACGGAGGGCTCTATCACCGGGTAGATAGGGCCCTCTTTCGGGTGGAGGAGATGGTCTCGGCCGGGGTGGACCTCATAGACGTGGGCGGAGAGTCCACGAGGCCCTTTGCCAAGCCGGTTCCCGCAGAGGAGGAACTGGCCCGCGTCATCCCGGTCATCGAGGCCGTGCGCAAGCGTTTCGACATCCCCATCTCCATAGACACCTACAAGGCCCGGGTGGCCCGCGAAGCCCTGGCTGCCGGAGCCGATATAGTTAACGACGTGAGTGCCTTGAGGTTCGATCCGGAGATGGTTCGCGTCCTGGTCGAAACCGGGGCACCGGTTATCCTCATGCACATGAAAGGGACGCCGCAGACCATGCAGCTCGATCCTCATTACGAGGACGTGGTGGCGGAGATCAAAGACTTTTTGCAGGAAAGAAAGGAGTTTGCCATTTCCAACGGCGTGCAGGCGGAAAAGATCATCCTCGATCCCGGCATCGGGTTCGGTAAACGTTTCGAAGACAACCTGGCCATCATCAAGCACGTTGATGAGTTTTCCTCCCTCGGCCCGGTGCTCCTTGGGCCCTCGCGCAAGGCCTTTCTGGGGGAGATCCTCGGCAAGGAGGCCCGGGAGCGGGACGCCGGCACCATGGCGGTGGTGGCCTACGCGGCCCTTAAAGGGGTAGACTTGGTGCGGGTGCACAACGTGGAGATGGCGGTAGATACCCTCAAGGTCATCCAGGCTCTCAAGGAGGTTCAGTGAAGGCCCTTCTCAAGCAATATCTGGACCTCCTCCGCTGGCAAGACATCGTTGATATCCTCATCGTAGCCTATCTCTTTTACCGCATCCTGCTTCTCATCCGCGGCACGCGCGCCGTGCAGATGGCGGCGGGGCTGGCCTTTCTGGTGATGATCTACTTCATTGCCGGCCAGCTTCAGCTCCTCACCCTGCACTGGCTTCTCGGCACCTTCCTTTCCTCCATCTTTCTCGTGGTCATCATCGTCTTCCAGGACGACATCCGGCGGGCCCTCATCCAGATGGGCCAGACGCCTTTCATCAAGGCGCGCACCATTTACAGCCAGGCCATCGAAGAGATCGTGAAGGCGGTGAAGGCCCTGGCGGAGAAGAAGATCGGGGCCTTGATCGTCATCGAGCGCACCACCGGGCTCGGAGAGTTCATCGAAAGCGGCACCCCCCTCGACGCCAAGGTCTCCCGCGACCTCCTCTACGCCATCTTTCACCCCGAGTCCCCCCTCCACGACGGGGCGGTGATCATCCGCAACGGGCGCATCGCCGTGGCCGGGGCGATCCTTCCCCTTTCCACCAATCCGCACATCAGCCGACGGCTGGGCACCAGGCACCGGGCGGCCCTCGGCATTTCGGAGGTGAGCGACGCGGTGGCCATCGTGGTCTCCGCGGAAACCGGCACCATCTCCGTGGCCCTCGGAGGCAAGATAAACAGGGACATAGATCCCGACACGCTACGCCAGTTGCTTCTCAATCTGCTGGGGTTTGAAGAGAATCAACGCTGGTGGCGGAGGCGCATTTTCAAATGAACCCCCTCGACTTCTTCAGCAAAAACATCTTTCTCAAGCTCCTCTCGCTCGCCTTTGCCGTGCTCCTCTGGTTTTTCGTCGTCCTGGAAGACAAGGTCGAGCAAGCGGTCCAGGTGGAGATCCGGGTCAAGAACGTGCCGGAGAAGCTCATCCTCGTCAAACCGCCTCCCAAGACCATCACCGTCTACGTCACCGGTCCGCGCAGCATCCTGCGCAACCTCACCCATCGCCCGCTGGTCTTAACCCTCGATCTCGAAGACTTCAAACCCGGCTCTCATACCATCTTTTTTCGCGAAAAGGACATAGACCTTCCCGCGGGTCTCAAGGTCATAAAGATCGAGCCCTCGCAGGTAGAGATCGTGCTCGAGAGGGAAGTGGAAAAGGTAGTGGCCGTGGAGCCGGGCATCTACGGAAGCCCGCCTCCGGGCTGGAAGATCGCCGAGATCGAGGTCATTCCCAAAAAGGTCAAGGTCGTGGGGCCCAAATCCATCGTCTACCGTTTGCGTCGGGTGCGCACCAAACCCGTGGACATCAACGGGCTCACCGGTTTCGTGACCAAGAAGGTCCCGCTTGATCTGCCGGATCTCGTGCGGGTCAAGGGTCCCTCCCTGGTCGAGGTGCGCATCAAAATCGTCGAGCACGTGGTCACCAGGGAATTCAAGGATCTGCCCATAGAGATCCGCGGGGCCAAGAACAAGGTCGAACTGGAACGCGCCACGGTAAACACCATCCTCCAAGGGCCGGAAAGGATCCTCGGGCCCTTTGCCAAACCCAAGGTCAAGGCCTATATAGACGTAAGCGAGCTGAAACCAGGGCACTACATCCTCGAGATAAAGCTGGAGATCCCCGAGGGGGTGAAGCTCCTCAAACTCGAACCCAAGAAGATCAAAGTAAAAATTCTCCCTGAGTGAGGTGGGTATGGGCAAACTCTTCGGAACCGACGGTATCCGCGGTCGGGCCAACGAATGGCCGATGACGCCGGAGATGTCCCTGCTGGTGGGGCGCGCGGTGGGATACCTCTTCCGGAACAAAGAAGGACGCCATCGCGTGCTCATCGGGAAGGATACGCGCCTTTCCGGCTACCTCCTGGAAAACGCCCTGGCTTCGGGGCTCTGCTCCGTGGGGGCCGAGGCCCTGCTCGTAGGCCCCCTGCCGACCCCGGCCATCGCCTTTCTCACCACGGACATGCGCTGCGACGCCGGGGTGATGATCTCGGCCTCGCACAATCCCTATTACGACAACGGGATCAAGATCTTCGGCCGGGACGGGTTCAAGCTCTCCGACGAGCTCGAGGACCAGATCGAGGACATGGTCCTCAACAAGACCATTGCGGACTTTCGCGTCAAGGACGCAGAGATCGGCCGGGCCTACCGCATCGAAGACGCCCAGGGCCGTTACATCGTGCATCTCAAGAACACCTTTCCCCGGCAACTGACGCTTGAGGGGCTGACCATCGTGCTCGACTGCGCGCACGGCGCGGCCTATCGGGTGGCCCCGGCGGTCTTCGAAGAGCTGGGGGCCAAGGTCATCAAGCTCGGGGTCTCCCCGAACGGCATCAACATCAACGACGGTTGCGGGGCCCTCTATCCCGGGCTGGTCTCCGAAGCGGTGCGCGAACACGGGGCCGATCTGGGCATCGCCCTCGACGGCGACGGCGACCGGGTGATCGTCGTGGACGAAAAGGGAGAGATCGTTGACGGCGACCAGATCATGGCCATCTGTGCGCAGGAGATGAAAGAAGCCGGCACCCTGCGCGGCAACGCCGTGGTGGCCACGGTGATGAGCAACATGGGCCTTGAGAAGGCCCTCGAAAAGATGGGGCTCCGTCTCATCCGCACCAAGGTGGGCGACCGTTTCGTGGTGGAGGAGATGCGCCGCGGGGGCTACAACCTCGGCGGGGAGCAGTCCGGGCACATCATCTTCCTCGACCACGCCACCACCGGGGACGGAATCCTTGCCGCACTCCAGCTCCTGGCGGTGATGAAAAAGAGGGGAAAGCCCCTTTCCGAGCTGGCGCGCCTCATGGAGAAGTTCCCCCAGGTCCTGGTGAACGTGAAGGTCCGGGAGAAGAAACCGCCGGAGGAGATCCCCGGTCTGGCGGAGCTCGTGGAAAGGATCGAAAAAGAGCTCGGCAACCAGGGCCGCGTCCTCATCCGGCCCTCGGGAACGGAGCCCAAGTACAGGGTCATGATCGAGGGGACGGACGAGGAAAAGATCCGGAGCTACGCCCAGGAGATAGCCGATTACCTGGCGAAGGTCCTGGGCTAGGGAACGGGCGCTTCTTCCCAGGACACGAACTTCACCTCGGACAACAGCGAGATCTCCTCGACGATCTCCCTCTGGGGGATGTTGTCCGTGGTGAGGAGCCGAATCTTGAAGGTGTGAAGCCCCTTCTCCAGGTCGTAGTAGAAGTTTATGGCCTGGATCTGGGCCTTGTGCCTTTCGAGGATCTCCTTCACCCGCTCGAGATGTTCCGGTCGCCTGGAGACCACGGTGAGGATGGTGTAGACGTCGTGGACGAAGGTCGGGCGTAACAGGCGCCGAAACCCGTAGAGACACACCAGGCTGAGCACCGTGGTCATGACGGCGGCGAAGATGTAGCCCGCCCCGATGGCCAGCCCGATGGCGTTGACCAGCCAGAGCCCGGCGGCGGTGGTGAGCCCCTTCACCTTCCCCTTGCCCTTGATGATGGCCCCGGCTCCCAGAAAACCCATGCCCGCCACGGCGTAGGAGGCGATGCGGGAGGGATCAAGCCTGATGGTGGTTTCCGCCCCCAGGTGCTCGAAGATCTCGGCGATGTGCAGGGAAAGGAGCATCAGGAGGCAGGAGGAGGTGGCCACCAGGATGTTTGTGCGGAACCCCGCGGCCTGGCCGTGATGTTCGCGTTCAAAGCCGATGGCCCCTCCCAGGGCCGCCGCCAGGATCAGTTTGCCGAGGATGTCCCAGGCCGGAGACATGGAGGGAAATTTAGCAGAAAAAATGCCCGCCGAAAGCCTTGTCACCCAACAAGAGAGGGATTATGCAAGGCAAAAGGGCAAAAGGAGGCGGCCATGGCCCTCATGGAAATAAGCGTTGTGCCTCTGGGCACCGGGTCCACGAGTCTCAGCCAATACGTGGCGGAGATAAAGAGCTTCCTCGAAAAGGAAGGCATTCCGCACGTGCTCACGGACATGGGCACCATCATCGAGGGAGACCCCGACGAGCTCTTCCGCCTCGCCAGGGTGCTCCACGAAATGCCCTTCAAGGCCGGAGCCAAGAGGGTCTACACCCTCATCCGCCTCGATGACCGTCGCGACAAGGAGGTCCATCTGGGGATGAAGGTGGAAAGCGTGCGGCGGAGGCTGGGGAAATGAAGTGCTGGCGGTTCCTCCTCCTGGTCTGCGGCCTGCTCCTCCTCTGCTGGGGTGCCTGGGGCGGAGGGTTTCGTTTCGTCTGGTCGCGGGCGGCTTCGCTGTGCCTCTCCTGCATGGGGCTCCAGTAGATGAAACGTCGCCTGGTCCAGTTCTTATTCGCCCTCCTGGCCAACGCCTATCCCGGCCTCTTCTGGGGAAACCCCCTCTACCGCGGCCCGCTCAAGGGGATCTGTTTCCCCGGGCTCAACTGCTATTCTTGCCCTCTCGCCCCCTTTGCCTGCCCGCTCGGAAGTCTGCAGCAGTCCCTGGCCAGTCTGCGGGCCCTTCCCGTGATGGCCTTGAAGGGTCTGGCCTACGTGCTGGGGTTTTTCCTCCTCTTCGGTTTCTTCCTCGGGCGTTTGGTGTGCGGATGGGTGTGTCCCTTCGGCCTCCTCCAGGAGCTGATCCATCGCGTCCCCTTCCCCAAGCGCCGGCTTCCCCATGCCCTGCGCAAGGTCAAGTTCCTCGTCCTCCTCTTCATGGTGATCCTGCTTCCCCTGCTCCTGGTGGACGCCCTGGGCTACGGCAAGGTCTGGTTCTGCCGGCTTCTCTGCCCCGCGGGCACCCTGGAGGCCGGGGTCTTCAACCTCTTCCTCCGCCCGGAACTGCGGTCCCTTGTTGCCGGGCTCTTCTATTTCAAGCTCGCCCTCCTCTTCTTGATCCTCCTCCTGTGTCTGGTCTATCTGCGCTTCTTCTGCGTGGTCCTCTGCCCCCTCGGCGCCCTCTACGGGCTCTTCAACCGTTGGGGGCTCTTCAGGCTTTCCCTGCGGGATGAAGAGTGCCTGCGATGCGGCCTCTGCGAAAAGGTCTGTCCCATGGAGCTTCGCATCCCGCAGGAGATGAACGGCACCGAGTGCATCCGTTGTCTCCACTGTCTCGACGTCTGTCCCTCCAAGGGCATCCGGTTCCATCTTGGAGATTGACTCTCCACAAGTCTTTGTTAAAGCTCAAGACATGCGGAAAGACGGACGACGCCCCGATGAACTGCGACCGGTGAGGATTATCCCGCATTTTCTCAAGTACGCGGAGGGTTCGGCGCTCATCGAGCTCGGGGAGACGAAGGTCATCTGTAGCGTGTCCGTAGAGGACAAGGTCCCGCCCTTTCTCAAGGACACGGGCATGGGCTGGATCACGGCGGAATACGCCATGCTTCCCCGCTCCACCCACACCCGCACGCCCCGGGATTCGGTGGTGGGGAAGAAGGGGCGCTCCTACGAGATCCAGCGGCTCATCGGGCGCTCTCTGCGCGCGGTGGTGGATCTCACCGCCCTGGGCGAGCGGACCCTCTGGGTGGATTGCGACGTCATCCAGGCCGACGGCGGCACGCGCACGGCCTCCATTACCGGGGCCTTCGTGGCCCTTTCCCTGGCCATCAAGCGCCTCCTCAAGCAGGGGCTCCTCAGCCGGGACCCCATTCTCGAACCCGTGGCCGCGGTGAGCTGCGGCCTGGTGGCGGGTGAGGTCCTGCTGGATCTCACCTACGAAGAGGATTCCCTGGCGGAGGTGGACGCCAACTTCGTGCTCACGGAAAGCGGCAAAATAGTAGAGGTGCAGGCGGCGGCGGAAAAAGAGCCCTTTGCCTGGAATCTCTTCGAGAAGATGCGGGAACTGGCGGGCAAAGGGGTCCAGAAACTAATCGAGATCCAAAAGAAGGTGATCAAAGATGTCGAAGAAGGATAAAAAGACGGTCCTGGTGCTGGCGACCAGAAACGAAGGCAAGGTGAAGGAACTGAAGGCCCTCCTTTCCGATCTCCCGCTGGAGATCAGGTCTTTGAAGGACTATCCCGACGCACCCGAGGTGCTCGAGACGGGAAACACCTTTTTTGAGAACGCCTTTCAGAAGGCGCGGGAGATCGCCCAGGCCACCGGCGAGCTGGCCCTGGCCGATGATTCGGGGCTTGAGGTGGATGCCCTCAAGGGGCGGCCGGGGGTCTATTCGGCGCGCTACGCCGGGCCCAAGGCCACGGACGAGGAGAACTATCGCAAGTTGCTTGAGGAACTGCGCGACGTGCCTCCGGAGAAACGCACGGCGCGTTTCCGCTGCGTCATCGTGGTTTATCATCCGTCCGGTCACTGGTTGAAGACCGAGGGCACGTGGGAGGGCCTCATCACCACCGAACCGCGCGGGGAACACGGCTTCGGTTACGACCCGGTCTTCCTCATCCCGGAACTCGGAAAGACCGCGGCGGAGGTGCCGCCGGAGGTGAAAAACAAGCTTAGCCATCGCGCCAAGGCTCTGGCGCAGCTAAAACAAAAATTGCCGGCGTTTTTGGAAGCCCTTTGATTGCTTGCCAAGGAAATGGCTCGTGGATAACATTTGAGGAAAGCGGGGAGTGGCGCAGCATGGTCAGCGCACCTGCCTTGGGAGCAGGGGGTCGGCGGTTCAAATCCGCCCTCCCCGACCAGCCTCATAAACTTTCATGAAGAAACTCCTCAAAATAACGGCCCTTTGCCTGGGGCTTCTCCTTTTCCTCCTGGCCCTTTTGGTCTTCTTGATCCCTTATCTGGTCAACCTGGAAACCATCAAGCAGCGCCTGGCCCAGGAGCTTTCCAAGAAGCTGAACGCCCAGGTGGAGCTCAAGGAAGTGGACTTGAGCCTCCTTCCTCAGCCAGGCCTGCGGGTCCGGGACCTCGATCTCAAAAGCGAGCGCTACCACTTCCATCTGCGGCAAGGGGTGCTCGTCCTGGCCCTGAGGCCGCTCCTTTCCCGGCACATAGTGGTCAAAAAGCTCGTCCTCACCGGCCCGGAGCTTTCCCTCTTTGCCTCAGCCGCCAAGAAGGCCCCGGGGGAGAAGAAACCCCCTTCCGGGGACACCCTTGAGGAAATCAAGAAACGCCTGGCGCGCGTCCCGCCCTTTTCCTTTGAGGTCGAGCAGGGGAAGCTCACCTACTTCCGCCGGGAAAAGGCCCTCTTCTCCTTTTCCGACATAGACGGCACCTTTGCCTTCAAGCCCTCTTTCTGGGAGTGGGAGCTCACCGCGCGCAGTCCCGCGGCCAAGTGGATCAAGTCCTCCGGCCGCCTCTGGCTCGAGGAAAGGCTCGGTGAGGGGCTTCTTGCGGTGAAGCATCTGGATCTTGCGCGAATCGTCCCCCTGGCCGAACGGTACCCCCGCGCGCCCCTTAAAAGCGACCTCAACCTGGAACTTTCCTATCGCTTTGAAGAAGGGACCCTCCTTCTGGGGTTCACCGCCACCGCGCCCTGTCTCCTCAAGGGGAAAGACAAGGACCATCTCTTCGAGTGTTCGGCCATCCTCGGCCAGGCCCGTTTCAAACCGCCCTATTTCCGGATCGAACTCAAGGAATGGGTCATGAAGGACCCGCTGATCAAGACCAAGGGGCTCATCCTGCGCGACGAGCAGGGCTACCAGATGGATTTCGACGTCGCCGAGGGCGACTGGGCCGACGTGCGGAAGAGGTTGCTCGCCTTCTTGGGGGACAAGGCGGGGGTCAGGCGCCTTTGCGAGATCATCGAGAAAGGTCGCGTCTCCGAGTTTCGGCTTAAGGCCAAGGCCCCGCGGGCCAAGGAACTCTTCCGGCTCGAAAACCTGAGGCTTTCCGGAAAGGCCCGGGAGGTGGAGCTCAAGATCCCCAACCCCGAGCTCCATCTCACCCAGGTCTCCGGGGAGATGAAGCTCAGCGGTGGTCTTCTCGAAGTGGAAAAGGCCGCGGCGCGGTTTAAGAAGACCACCCTTTCTGCGGGCTCCTTCAAGATCCATCTGCGCCATCTGAAAGACGGCACCTCTCCCCTCCTGCTCCGGGGCCGGGTGAAGGGTGTCGCCGAAGACGTGCTCCTCATCCTCGAGCGCGTATCGCTTCCGCCGTCCCTCAGGGAAAGGCTCCTGCGCCTCAAGGCCCGGGGCCCGCTTGAAGGCTCCGTTGATCTGCGCGGGAACCTAAAGAAACTCTCCGTGGCCTTCGAAGTCGCCCCCCGCGGGGTCTTCCTGCGCTACGAGGGATTTCCGCTTCCCCTCACGCTTCTCGGCGGGAAGATCCTCTATCGGGACCGATCCCTTTCCCTGGTTGGGCTCCACGTGGCCACGCCGCGAAGCATCCTCCGGAGCGTAAACGCCAAGCTCGATCTCGGCGCCAAACCCCCGTTTCTCTCCCTCACCGAGGCCCGGGGGAAGATCTCCGTGCCGGAGCTCACGAACTTCCTCCTCTCCTTTCCCTCCATCGCCGCGCGCCTCAAGGGCTACGACTTCCGGGGCCAAGAGGCCGAGCTCCTTGAGGCCTCCTACAACGGACCGCTGAATCCCAAGGAAGTCCTCGATCATCTCCGCTTCCGGTTGAAGACCCAGGCTCTCAAGGTGCGTCTTCCGGTCCTTCCCGACGTCCTCGACGTGAAGCAGGGCACCGTGACCTACGAGGACTTTGCCCTGGTGATCGAGCCCTCGCAGGTGGCCCTGCTCGACGCAGAGGGGCTCTTAAACGGGAAGGTGACCTTTCGGCCCTTTTCCCTCTCGCTCGAGGGCCGGGCCTCCTGCGGAGACGGCTTCCTTTCCTGGCTCTTTTCCCGCAGTCGCTTGCCCAAGGACTACTTCCCCACCCTCCCGCTAGAGGCGGATCCCTTCTCCTTCCGCCTGAAGGACGGAGAGATCTTTTTCGAAGGGGACCTCCTTTGCCGCGGGGCCCCTCTTCATCTGAAGGTGGAGAAGGACCCCAAGGTCCTCTCCCTCTTCCTTTCCTCCGACGAGCTTCCCCTCAAGCTCTCTCTCAAGAAGACCAAAGAGGTGGCGGACTTCTCCTTCTCCGGCCACATAGACGACCGGGGGATCAGGCGCTATCTGCGGAAAAACCCCTTCCTCATCCAGGAGATCGAGGGAGACTTCCGGGCCCACTACGTGGCCTCCGACGTGTTGAAGAGCTGGTTTGTGGGCCAGGTGCGTCTTTCGCGCTTTCGCCTCCCTTCGAAGAAATATCCCTTCTGGATCGAAGCCCTTGATCTCAAGGCGGAGAAGAAGCGCCTCTTCGTGCGCCATCTGGAAATGGATCTCTACGGGACGAGTTTCGAGGCCTCCGGACGGGTCGAGATCTCGCCCCGCTTCCTCAACGTGGATGGTTCCGTGTACACGCCCACCCTTCTCGTGGAAGACCTTTTGAACACCCTCAAGAAAGAGCAGAAGAAAGCCGGGAAATCGAAAGAGGCCTCGTCGAAGCTCAAGATCGTCGCCCATCTGCTCGTCTCGGCAGAGAGCATCATCTATCGGAACTACGAGCTGAGCCCGTTTTCCGGGGAGCTCTTCTATCATCCGGGGGACTTCAAGCTCGTGGTCAGAGAGACCTATCTCTGCGGGGTGAAACTCTGGGGGCACTACGCGCAAAACGAGGAAAAGGCCCTGCAACTCAGCTTCGATCAGCCCCAGGGGGACCTGAAAGAGACCTTCATGTGCTTCTTCGGGTCCGATCTGGTGGAGGGCCCTTACGAGCTCAAGGGCTATCTGCGCACCCAGGGGAAACGGCTCTTCGAGAAGACCACGGGCCGCTATCTCTTCCACTCCTCAGAGGGGCACATCTACAAGTTCGGCGCCCTGGCCAAGGTCTTCGCCCTCCTGAGCCCGCTTGACATCTTCCAGGGCAATCTGCCCGACTTCGAAAAGAAAGGCACGGACTACAACCTCTGGGAGGTGAAGGGTTCCTTCAAGAAGCACTATCTGGTGATCGAGAGCTGGAGGCTTGAGGCCCCAGGGTTCCGGATCTTTGCCTCCGGCAAGATAGACCTCCTCAAGGGCAAGATAGACGTGACGGTGCTCGTCTCCCCGTTCAAGGCTATTGATTCCCTGGTGGGACACGTGCCCCTCATCGGCTGGATACTCACCGGGAAGTCGAAGACCTTTCTGGCGGTGCCGGTCAAGGTCCGCGGGGACCTCAAGGACCCCAGCGTCTTTCCCCTGGATCCCACGACCGTGGGCGCCGGGGTGCTGGGGATCATCAAGAGGACCTTCCAGTTGCCGGTAAAGATCTTCGTCCCGGACAAGGAAAAGCCCCTGGTGTTGCCGCCACCCGAAGGGGAGAAGGAGAAATAGATGCCGCGTTTTTCCGTTCAAGAACACCATGCCAGTCGTCTCCATTGGGACCTGCGCCTGGAAAAGGACGGCGTGCTCAAGTCCTGGGCCATCCCCAAGGGCCCGCCGCTCAAGCCGGGCGTAAGGAGGCTCGCCATCCAGACCGAAGACCACCCCCTCGACTACATCTACTTCGAGGGCGTGATTCCCCCGGGCCACTACGGCGCCGGAGTGGTCAAGCTTTGGGACAAAGGGGACTACGAGATCGAGCACTGGGGCGAAGACAAGATCATCGTCAACTTCCACGGGGAGAAACTCAAGGGGCGTTACGCGCTCATCCGGCTGCGCGACAAGGAATGGCTGATGATCAAGACCAAGGACTGATCTATCTCCGCTTCTTGGTGCGCCGGGGCTTCAGACGCCGCACCTTCTTCGTCTTGAACTTGGTCTTTTTCTTCTTGAGCTTGAAGTCGAAGTCGAGGTCGAAGGGGTTGTCAAACTCCACCCAGCGCCCGTTTATCCGGAGATCCAGGTCTCCGTCTTCTTCGAAGCGATATTCAAAGGGGAAATCCGCCGGGGCCGGCTTGTCCTTTTCCAAGAGGTATTCCCGCCCCTGATAGATGACCTTCGCCGCCGAAGGGGACACAAACTCCACTTCCGGCATCTCGGAGCTTCCCGAACAGGAGAGCAACAGGGCCAAAAACAGCGAAAGGAAAAGGAACCGCATGTTCACCTCCTCTGTCCCGCCAATGACAAAGACTGGATTTTGCGTTACAGTAGCACAAAATCTCTTGAGGAGGAGCTTTGGCCGGAAAAAGAGACGTCCTGGGAGACAAAGTCCTTGTCCTCAACCGTCACTACCAGGCCATCCAGATAACCACCGTCCAGCGGGCCATTTGTCATCTGGTCAAAGGGACGGCCAAAGTCATCACTCCAGACTGGACCACGCACTCGCTGGAGGAATGGATAGAGGCCTGTCGTTTCTACCACAACGGAAACGGCCGCCTCATCCGGAGCCCGAGCCTCTCTTTCCTCGCCCCGGACGCCATCTATCTCGTGAGCTTTGATCGCCTGCCGCGCATCGAGGTGGTCTTCTCCCGGGCCAATCTCCTCGTGCGCGACGGTTACACCTGCCAGTATTGCGGCAAAAGCGTCAAGAACCCCAAGGACCGCACCATAGACCACGTGCTCCCGCGCTCCCGCGGCGGGAAGACGACCTGGGAAAACGTGGTCCTGTGTTGCCGCAAGTGCAACCTCAAAAAAGGGGACCGCACCCCCGAAGAAGCGGGGATGCTCCTTCGCAAGACCCCCAAGGCCCCGCCCTGGGAGAGCATCTTCATGGAGGACTTTCCCGAGGAGAAGAAAGAAGTCTGGCGTCAATTCCTGAGCTTTGCCGGCCTCTTCAAAGATTAGATGGCCAGCAGCTTTTGCACGTCCAGGATGACCAGCAATCGGTCCGGCAAGCGGGAGACGTTCTTGACGAACTGAATGTCGAGCCCCTCGATCACGTCCGGCGGGTCTTCGATGTCCGAGAGCGGGATCTCCAGCACGTCGCCTATCTGTTCCACGAGCAGGCTCAGCGGTTCGCCGTCGCGGCCGATGATCACGTTGTGATGGGCCTCGTTTTCTCGCTCAAGACCGATGCGCTGGGCGAGATCTATGGCGGTAAGGATCTGGCCGCGAAGATTGATGATGCCCGAAACGTAAGTGGGCGCCTGGGGCACGGGGGTGATGTCGAGCGAGCGGTTGATCTCCACCACCTCCTCCACGGGCAGGGCAAAGAGGAACCCACCCAGCCAGAAGGTGATGAAAAGCCGCGTGTCCTCGGCCAGGCTGAGGTTCTTTTCGCCTTCCTGTTTAGCGGGCAAGCTCATGGCTGTCCTCCTTCTTTTCCATGATTTGGGCTATTTTCAAAAGGAGCCTCTCTACTTCATCGGGAAGTTCCTCGGGGAAGACGATCTTGAACCTCACGAAGAGGTCCTCCCGCGAGCCGTCTTCCAGATAGGCCCCCCTCTGCTTGAGCACCATGCTGAAGCCCTGGTTCAAGCCCCTGGGGATGACGATCCACTCTTCCCCTTCGAGGGTGTTGATGAGGATCTTTCCGCCGAGCGCCGCCTGCCAGAAGGGCACCTGGACCAGGCTCACCAGGCGGTCTTCTTCGAAGAAGAGGTCCTCCTGATTGTGGACCTGGAGTTCGAAGTAAACGTCTATCACCGGGCCGTCGGGGCCGGCGGGCAGATAGAGGAGGTCTCCGGGGCGTGCGCCCAGGGGAATGCGGAGGGCCATCTCCTTTTCCTGGGGGAGCTCTCCCCTGCCCCGGCAGGTGGGACAGGTCTCCACCAGGAGATAGCCCTCTCCTCCGCAGCGCGGGCAGGCGATCTCGTAGCGCCGCCGCCTGCTGTCAAAGGCGAGACGCCCTTCCCCGGCGCAGGAGGGGCAGGTCTCCCTCTTCCCCTCGGGATCCACCCCCCGGCCCTGGCACCGCGGACACCTGAGGGGCCGATCCGGCACCACCACGGTCACCGTGGCCCCCAGGGCGAGTTCCCTCACCGTCACGTCGAGGAAGGTGAGCAGATAGTTCCCGCCGCTTGGTCTTTCCCTTACGAGACGCAAGCGTTGCGGGGAGTGCCGGGCACAAAGTATCTCGTAGGAGCGCTTGAGTTCGAGGAAACGTTCCACCTCTCCCCCGGCGTCCGGGTGCAGGAGGCGGGCCTTCTCGCGGAAGGCCCGCCTTATTTCCGCCAGCCCTGCCTCGGGTTTGATCCCGAGGACCTGATAGGGATCAAAGGACTTCATGCCGCTTGCGCATACTTACGAGAGAGTAGATTGGCCAGGGCTTCGAGCACCTGGGACCTCTCGAGCTTGACCTGGTATTCGTCTATACCCGCTTCCAGGCCGCGCCGGCGGTCTTCGTCACTCGCCAAAGAGGTGAGGGCCATGATGGGCAGGTTGGCCAGACGCGCGTCTGCCCTCACCCGCTTGGCCAGCTCGATGCCCGTGAGACGCGGCATCTCGATGTCCGTGATGAGCACGTCGTAGTTGCCGTGCTGGAGTTTTTCCCAGGCCTCTTCGCCGTCGGTGGCGGTGTCTACCTCGTAGCCTGCGGATTCGAGATAGTTGGCGATCATCTGGCGGAAGAAGGGAGAATCCTCAGCCAGGAGCACCTTATAGGGCCTTTCCTCCTGCGGCACGATCTTCACGAAGAAGTAAGGGTCCTGCATCTCGATGATCTTGTAGACGTCAAGGAAGAGCGTGGTCCGGTCCTTGATAATGGCCGATCCCAGGACGCCTTCCATCTTGTAGAGGCGCTCGTCGAGCCGCACCTGGGTCTGGATGCTGTCCACGATGCGCGAGACCATGAGGGCCACTTCGTTTTCACCCTCGCGAAAGACCAGGAGATGGTATTCGTCCTGCTCGGGCAGGGGCTGGATGGGCAGATAGTTCTCGAGCCGGATAATGGGGATGCTGCGGCCACGATACTGGATGATCTCCTTGCCTCCCACGAATTCGAGCTTGTCAGCGGAGATCTTGTCGAGCCGCGCCACCAGGGCCAGAGGAATGGCAAACTGTTCCTCCGGCGAGACGTTGAAGAGGAGGATGAACTGCTGTTCTTCCTCGGCCAGCTTGTTCTCGAGGCCCATCTCCTCCTTGGCCCGATCCACGTCTTCTATCTTGAGGCCCACCTTGCGGGAGATGCCCACCACGTCGAGGATGAGGGCCATGCGCCCGTCTCCCATGATCGTCGCCCCGGCGAAGATGGAGATGTCCTTGAAGTGCTTGCCCAGGGGCTTGACCACGATTTCCTCGGAATCCCAGATCTCGTCCACCACGAGGCCGAAGTGCATGGCCCCGCAGTTGAGGATGACGAGGCTTTCGTTCTCCTTGGGCTCGGCTTCCACACCGAGGACCTTGGAGAGCCTCACCAGGGGCACCATCTCGCCGCGCAGGCGGAAGAACTCCGAGTCTCCGATCTGGTGGATGTTCTTGCGCGTTTCCGCAGAGAGCCCCACGAGTTCGCGCAGGCTCACCTGCGGGATGGCGTAACGCTGTCCTTCGCAGGTCACCACCAGGGCCGGGATGATGGCGAGCGTCAGAGGGATCTTGAGGCGCACGGTGGTCCCCGCCCCGAGGACGGTCTGGATGTCTATGCTGCCGCCCAGTTTTTCCACGTTGGTCTTGACCACGTCCATCCCCACCCCGCGGCCGGAGATGTTGGTCACCTTTTCCGCGGTGGAGAAACCGGGCTTGAAGATCAGGGCGAGGGCCTCGCGGTCGCTCATCGCCTCGGCTTCCGCTGGCGTGATAAGCCCTCTTTCTATGGCCCTTTGCTTGACCTTGTTTACGTCTATTCCGCGACCGTCGTCTTCGATCTCGATGACCACTTGGCCGCCCTCGTGATAGGCCCGCAGCACCAGCGTGCCCACCGGGGGCTTCTCGCGCTGGACCCGTTCGTCCGGATCTTCGATGCCGTGGTCAATGGCGTTGCGCACGAGATGCGTGAGCGGGTCCTTGATGGCCTCGATGATCGAACGGTCGAGCTCGGTGTCCGCTCCCTCGATGCGCAGGTTGACCTTCTTGCCCGTGGCGCGCGCCAGGTCGCGCACGATGCGCGGGAACTTGTTGAAGACGTTGCCGATGGGCTGCATCCTCGTCTTCATGATCTTTTCCTGGAGCTCCGTGGTCACCAGGGAAAGGCTCTGCGTGGCGTTCTGGAGCTCGGAATCGTTTATGCGGGAAGCGATCTGGACCAGCCTGTTCCGGGAGAGGACGAGCTCACCGGCAAGATTCATCAGTTGGTCGAGGAGCTTTACGTCCACGCGCACGTGGGTCTCGGTGAGATGCACCTGAGGCGCACCCTTGTCGTCCTTCTTGGCGGGTTTGTCCGCGGGCTTGGGCGCCTTTTCCGCAGCCTTCTCCGGCGCCTTCTCCGCGGGCTTTTCCGCCGCCTTTTCCTGGGTGGCTTCGGGTTTTTCCTCTTTCTTCTCCTCGGCCTTCTTCTCTTCCGGGGCCTTTTCGCCCTCGGCGGCCTCGGAGGCTTTCTCCTCGGAGGAGGCCTTGGTCTCACCGCCCGAGGACTCGGAGGCTTTCTCCTCGGCCTGGGGCTTTTCCTCACCACCGCCGCCCTCGGCCCTCTTGGCGATCTTGTCCGCGAAGTTTCTCAGGTCCACCAGGAAGTCGAGATAGGTCTCGTCCACGGGCTCCTTGCCGGTCTCTTCCAGGGAGGCGATGATGGCCTTGATGTAGTCCACGGACTTGAGCAGCATGTCAATGGTCTCTTCATCCGCCACCACCAGGCCGTCCCGCAATTTGGAGAGGATGTCCTCGGCGAAATGGGCGATGGCTTCGAGGGTCTTGAAACCAAAGAATCCCGCCGTGCCCTTGATGGTATGGATGGTGCGGAAGATGCTCGAAAGGAGCTCTCGATCCTCCGGACGCTGCTCGAGTTCCACGAACTCTTCGTCCAGCCTTTCGAGATTCTCCTTGGCTTCGGTGATAAAATCTTTCAAGACATCTTCTTCGAAGCTCATGCCTTCCTCCTCGGAGTTTTCGGGGCGTTTTGCTATATTGATTCGGTCCCTAGGACCAAAGCTTTAACCTTGCCACTGGTAGCAGATGGTCCGACCAATGACCTTCTTCTTGAAACCCGCGGGCATGTTCGAGGGCGTCTCCGTGGCCCCCAGGAAGAGATAGCCCTTGGGCTTCATCACCTTGGCGATGTTCTGGAGCACCTTGGCCTTGATCTCCGGAGAAAAATAGATGAGCACGTAGCGGCAAAAGACGACGTCGAACTTGCCCAGGGAGAGGGGAAGGGGCTCAACGAGGTTCAGTTTCTTGAAGACGACCATCCGCCGCAGTTTCTCGTTGATCACCCATTTGGCTCCGTTTTGCTTGAAATATTTGACGAGATAGGTCACCGGCAGACCGCGGTTGACCTCGATCTGGGAGTAGGCCCCGCTCATGGCCTTCTTCAGGGCCTCCTGGGAGATGTCGGTGGCCAGTATCTGGATGCGCCAGGACAGGAGTTCGGGGAAGTGTTCGTGGATGAGGATGGCGAGGCTGTAGGCTTCCTGACCGGTAGAGGCCGCCGCGGACCAGAACCGCAGTTCCTTCTCTTTCTTGCGTAGTTCCTTCAGTTCGGGGATGACCACCTTGCGCAGGGCTTCAAAGGGATGCTGGTCCCGGAAGAAATAGGTCTCGTTGGTGGTCATGGCCTCGATGATTTCGTCCCGAAGCGCAGGGGTGAGTTTCCTCTTGGCCACTTCGTAGAGCTCGTCTACCCCTCGGTATCCGAGAGCGCGGGCGAGCTCTCGCAGGCGGCTCTCCAGGAGATAAGTCTTCTCCTGTTTGAGGGTGATTCCGCTATATTTCTGCACTAAGTCCGCAAAAAACCGATACACCTCTGGTCTCATGCCGCAATCCGTTGACGAAATAGTTTTTGCAAGAAATTGGCGATCTCCCCCAGGGGGAGGACGTAATCAGCGATACCAGCTTCCACCACGGCCCGGGGCATGCCGTAGACCACCGAGGTGGCCTCGTCCTGGGCGATGATGAGGGCCCCGGCCTCTTTCATCTGTTTGGCGCCGGCCAAACCGTCGTGACCCATTCCCGTCATGATGACGCCCACACTTCTTGCTCCGTAGACCTTGGCCACGGAGCGAAAAAGCACGTCCACCGCCGGCCGACAGCTGTTCTCCGGCGGCCCCTTGTGGAGATGGATGACCTTGGTCCCGTTGGTGATCCTCACCTCCATGTGCTTGTCCCCCGGGGCGATGAAGACCTTTCCCGGGGTGACCGGGACGCCCTGGTTGGCCTCGATGACCCTGAGCGCAGAGAGCTGATCGAGTCTCGCGGCGAGCTGGGCGGTGAAAATGGGCGGCATGTGCTGCACGATGAGAATGGGCACCGGGAAGTTTCCGGGAAGACGCGGGATGACCTCGGCCAGGGCCTTGGGGCCGCCGGTGGAGACCCCGATGGCCACGACCTCTCGCCGCGCGGTGGGAAAGAGGCGCGTTGGTTGAGGCCGCGAGGGCGTCCTCGGCTTCCGGATCGGAGGCCGGGGGCGCGGGACCGCCGACTTGATCTTGGGCAGCAGTTCTTCCCTTATGCGCTTGAAGCTTTCGGTCAAGGATTGACTGGAAGGCTTGGTGACGAAATCAAAGGCCCCGAGAGAAAGGGCCTTGATGGTCTCCTTGGCTCCCTTCTGGGTCAGGGAGGAGAACATGATCACGCGCACCTGGGGATAGAGACGATGGATCTTCTCAAGGGCCGTAAGCCCGTCCATCACCGGCATTTCGATGTCCAGAGTGACTACGTCGGGCTTCAGGCGGGGGATCTTCTCGAGGGCTTCCTTGCCGTTTGAGGCCGTGCCCACCACTTCTATCTCCCGATCAGAGCGCAGCACCTCCGAGAGCAGCTTGCGAAAGACCGGGCTGTCATCCACCACGAGCACGCGGATCTTCTTCACAAGGATTCCTCCATCAGCCAGCGGATCTTGTTCTCCAACATCTCCTGGTCAAAGGGTTTCATCAGATATTCGTTGGCTCCGGCCATGATGGCGTCGATGACGCTCTTTTCCTGGTTCTCCGTGGTTACCATCATCACCTTGATGTCCTTCCACTTTTCGTTGGCGCGCATGGCCTTGAGGAATTCGTAACCGTTCATCACCGGCATGTGCCAATCGAGGAGGACGAGCTCCACGTCGGGATTCTCTTCGAGCACCTTGAGGGCTTCTTCCCCGTTGGTCGCCTCCACCACGGTGTGTCCCATCTGAGAGAGGTAACGACGCTGGATCTGCCTGATGGACTTGGAATCATCGACCACCAGTACCTTCATAAGGAGACTCCTGCGGTCCTAAAATTGTCCACATCCGCTTCCTATTCCTTCGGCAGAGGGCAGAAATCCCTTGAGGAAAGAGAAAAAGGGGCGGAAACGAGGCCTGAGGTATTAGGGTACGGATATCACGGAATCTTTCTGCGGGAGAGTGCGCCGGAGAAAGTTGAGGGCCAATTCCGCGGCCCGCCAGCAGGCCCCGGGTGGCCCTAGGAGATGGGAGAGATCATTGAGGGCCCTTCTGGTCTCTGCGGCAATGTCCTTGTCGGTCAAGAAGGGTTTGAGGGCCTCGGCCAGGCGCGAGGGCTCGGCCTCGTCCTGAAGGAGCTCGGGGACGAGCCGGCGGCCGGCGAGGATGTTGACCAGGCTCACGTAGGGCACCTTGACCAGGTGTCTGGCCAGCCAAAAGGAGAACCTGGGCATCTTGTAGGCCACCACCATGGGCACCCCGACGATGGCGGCCTCCAGGGTCACCGTGCCCGAGGCCAGGAGCACGGCCTCGGCGTGCTGCATGACTTCGTACTGATAGCCCTTGACCACGCGGAGATCCGGCCCGTGGACGTGGAAGAGGTGTTCGGGAAGCCCCTCGGCCTGGACCACCACGGCCTGCAGTGAAGGGATCTCGCCCTTGAGCCGCTGGTAGGTCTCCACGAAGACGGGAAGGAGGGTCTCCACCTCTCGGCGCCTGCTGCCCGGAAAAAGGCCGATGAGGGGTTTTTCCGCGCGCAGGTCTATCAGCCGGAAGAAGGTCTCCCGGGAAAGACAGGGTTTCACCACGTCCAGCAGGGGATGGCCGACGAAATGGGCCTCGATCCCGTGGCGCCGATAGAACTCGACCTCAAAGGGAAGGATCACCGCCAGGCAGTCAACCACGCGGCGGATGAGCTTCACCCGCCCCTCGCGCCAGGCCCAGACCTGGGGGGCGATGTAGTAGAAGATGGGCACCCCGTATCTTTTGGCAAAACGCGCAAGCCACAGGTTGAATTCCGGAAAGTCTATGAGCACGAGGAGATGCGGGGGCCTTTCTTTGATGACCTTGAGGAGGCGCCGGAAGACCGAGAGCGTGGTCTTGAGTTCGCGAAACCCGGGAAGCCCCACCAGGGCCAAGTCCTCGGCGGGAAAGAGGCACTCAAGGCCTGCGGCTCGCAGTTTCGGGCCCCCGATGCCGGCGGCGTGAAGTCCCGGGGCAAGCTCCCGCAAGGCCCTCAGGAAGGAGGCCCCGTGGAGGTCTCCCGAAGATTCTCCGGTGACGATCAGGAAACGCAGTGACGCTTGAGATCCGGCAGACAAGACCCTTCCCGTGCTAAGAAATGCGCCATCTGGCGGTCTATTTCCTTCTTGATGCGAAAGGCAAGCTCAAGGGCCTCAAACCCCTCCTCCCCGCTCACCGGCGGCCTCTCGCCCTTGGCCACCGCGCGCACGAAGGAGATCAGCTCCTCGAGCAGAGGATCGGGGTTGGCGAAGGTTTCGGCCTCCGAAGGGGTCTCTGCGGCCAGGGACTCCCCGGCCTTGAGCTTCACCTTGACGAAGGTGTTTTCCAGGGTGTCCGCCGCCAGATACATCCCGGGCTGAAACACGCGAAAGGAGCGGCGGGGATGGAGCGCCAGGCGGCTGGCGGTGAGGTTGGCCACGGTGCCGTTTTCAAAGACGAGCCTCACGCTGGCCAGATCGGTTTTGTCCGTCATCACCGGGGCCCCGGTGGCCTGAAGCTCCGCTATCTTCTGCTTGGTGAGGGTGAGCACCAGGTCCAGGTCGTGGATCATGAGGTCGAGGATCACGTCCACGTCGAGACACCGGCGGGAGAACCGGCTGGTCCTTTCGGCCTCGATGAAGACGGGGTTTTCCGTCTCCGCGAGGAGCCGCTTGATGGCCGGATTGAACCTCTCGATGTGGCCCACCTGGAGGATGCGGTCGAGCTTCTTGGCAAGCTTGACCAGTTCCCTGGCCTCTTCCGGGGAGGCGGCAAGCGGTTTTTCCACGAAAACGTGGCAACCGGCTTCAAGGGCCTCTTTCGTCACCCGATAGTGGTGCACCGTGGGGACCACCACGGAAACCGCGTCTATTTCGGGAAGAACCTCTTTGAAATCCGTGACCGCGCGCACGCCGAGCTTTTTGGCCACCTCCTCGGCACGTTCGGGAAGGACGTCCACCACGGCGACGAGTTCCGCTTCCGGTAGCAGCGCGAGCTTGGCCGCGTGAAACCGCCCCAGATGTCCGACGCCTATGACCGCGATGCGCACTTTATTCATGCGAGACCCCTACTACCACCATACCGGCCTCGTCTGCCAACGCCAAGGCCCGCTCCCGCTCGAAGAAGAGGGATTGGCCGGCTTCCAGGGCGAGGACCTTGGCCTCGGCCTTGATCATGGTCTCGATGGTCTTCGGGCCAGCTGAGGGGAGGTCGAAGCGGTCGTCCTGGCGGGGCTTCTTCACCTTGACCACCACGGTGTCCGGCAGGAGCTCACCGGCGCGCAGGATGGTGGCGTCCGTGCCCTCGAGCGCCTCCACGGCCACGACCATCCTCTCCTTCACCACCACGCACTGGCCGATGTCGAGTTCCCCCACGGCCTTGGCCATGGCGAAACCAAAACGGATGTCCTCCCATTGCTTGCGGTTGGGAGACTTCTGCGTGAGAACCCCGCGCGGGGTCAGGAGCTCCGGAAGATAGCTCGTGGGGGAGATGACCTTAATCCCCAGGCTTTCGATTTCTTCCGCCACCGCGCGCAGGAGCTCGTCGTCGTGGCGGGTGCGGAGCTTCTTCCAGAGGAGCACGGCCTTGAGGTCCGGCCTGGCCTGCCAGAGGGCCTGCGGTTTGTTTATGGCCCCGGCAAAGGCCACCTCCTCCACCTTTTCCTTGCGGAGGATCTTGAGGAGGCGGCCGAGTTGCCCGAGACGGAGCTCGTAGTGGGCGTCGGCCAGCTCCTTCACCGCGTTTTCGCTCTGCCCCTTGAAGGTGATGACCACCAGCCGCTGCCCGCGGTCCTTGACCGCGCGGGCGAAAAGATAGGGATAAAGCCCCTTTCCAGCCACCAGAGCTACGGCCATCAGTCTTTCACCCGCATCCGTCTCACAAGCCCCCTCTTGGAAGGGGCCTCGAGAAAGGCCAGGAAGTTTTCGACCTCCGGAAGCAACGGCACTTCCTTTTTGATCCTCTCAATGGCCTCGGCGAGCGTTCCGTGATGCAGATAGATCTTAAGGGCCTTCGAGAGCGCGTTTATCGCCTCGCGGGAGATCCCGTGCCGGCGCAGGCCCACCAGGTTCAGGCCGTAGATGCCCGCCGGGATCCCGAAGACCCGCACGTAAGGGGGGACGTCCTTGCCCACGCCGGTCATCCCGGAAACGAAGGCCAGGTCTCCCAGGCGGCAGAACTGGTGCACCGTGGCCAGACCGCCGAGCACCACCGCCCGGCCCACCTTCACGTGACCAGCGAGCTGGGCCCCGTTGGTGAGGATGACCTCGTCGGCCAGCTCACAGTCGTGCCCCACGTGGGAATAGGCCATGAGATAACAGCGGTTGCCGATCTTCGTCACTCCTTTCTCGAGCGCGGTGCTCCGGTGAATGGAGACGTATTCCCGGATGACGTTTTCGTCGCCGATCTCAAGGGTCGTGAGTTCCCCGCGATAGGCCAGGTGTTGCGGTGCGCCTCCCAGCGTGGCCAGGGGGCCGATTTGGTTGCGGCGACCGATGACCACGCCCTCTTCGATGACCGTGTGGGCCTTGATCCGGCTCCCGGCCCCGATGCGCACGCGGGGGCCGATGACCACGAAGGGACCGATCTCTACCCCCACGTCTATCTCCGCGCTGGGATGGATGACGGCGCTCGGATGGATCATTTCACCGCCGCGATGATCTCGGCCTCCGCCGCGACCTTCTCTCCCAGCAGGACGCGTCCCTGGGTCTTCAGGATGCTGCGGCGGAACTGGTAACCCTCAAGCACCAGCCGGACCACGTCCCCGGGATAGACCGGAGCCCGGAACCGGGCCCGATCCACGCCGGCCAGGACGAAGAGCCGATCCCGGTATTCGGGAAAGAGTTTCTTCATGAAGATGATGCCCAACTGCGCCAGGGCCTCGACGAGGATCACCCCGGGAACCAGAGGCTCGTCGGGAAAATGCCCCTGAAAGAAGGCCTCGTTCAGGGTGAAGGCCTTGATGGCCTCGATGCGCGGCGGGTCCGCGGAGAAAGAAACGACCCGGTCCACGAAGAGAAAGGGATAGCGATGCGGCAGGTATTCCTTTATCTGTCGGTGGTCAAGAACGATCTCGCTCATTTAGGGTTTCCTCCAGTCTGGCCACTTTCTCCTGCAACCTCCGGATTTCCTTGAGGAGTTCCGGAAGGCGCTCGTAGGCGGCCACACAGCGCCGCCAACGCTGGATCTCCATCGCCGGGGCCCCGGCGACCACGGCGCCCGGGGGCACGTCCCGCGCCACTCCGGCCTTGGCGGCGACCTGGGCCCCGTCTCCCACGGAGCGGTTGATCCCGGCCTGCCCTCCCACGAACACGAAGTCCCCGAGTTTCACGCTCCCGGTAAGCCCCGCCTGACCGGCGAGCACGCAGCCGCGACCCAGGTCCACGTTGTGGGCCACCTGCACCAGGTTGTCGATCTTGGAGCCGGCCCCGATGCGGGTCACGCCGAAGGTGGCCCGATCCACGCAGGTGTTGGCCCCGATCTCCACCTCCTCTTCGACCTGCACGTGTCCGAAGTGGGGGATCTTCAGATGGCGTCTTCCCTCCTGCGCGTAGCCGAACCCGTCGCTACCCACCACGGCACCGGCGTGAAGGATCACCCCCCGGGCAAGCTTCGTCCCGGGGTAGAGCACCACGTGCGGATAGAGGAGGCAGTCTTCGGCGACTTCACACCCCGCCCCCACGTAGACAAAGGGATGGAGCACGCTTCGGGCCCCGATCCTCGCGTTCCGCCCCACGTAGACAAAGGGATAGACCGAGGCTTCGGGGTGTATCTCGGCCCCTTCCTCCACGAAGGCCAGGGGGCTTATGCCGCGGGGATGCTCCGGGGATTCGTAGAACAGCCAGGCCAACCGCGAGAGAGCCGCCCGCACGTTCTCCGTGAGGAGGAGGCTCTTTCCGGAAAGTTCCTGGGCGAGGGATGGCGGGGCCAGGAGGGCCCGGGCCCGGGTCTCCTTGGCGGCGGCCAGGTGTCTTCTGGACTCCACGAAGGAAAGCTCTTCCTCCGTGGCCAAGGAGAGGGCGTTTACGCCCTTGACCTCGAGGTCTTCCCCCTGGAAAGTGGCCCCTATCAGGCGCGCTAGTTCGCTGAGCTTCTTGGCCAAATGATCCTCCTTCTCCTTGTCTCGCCCAAAGTTACCCGGAAAAGAGGTCCCTTCTCAAGAAAAGAATCAGACGAAAAGCACTTCCTCCGGGGCCTCAAGACGGATGATCCGCAGGGGGACCTTTTCAAAACCCCGGGCCTTCGGGGCGTATCTCTTGATGAGTCTTCCGGCCTCAAGGAGGCTTTCCTCGTCGTCGCGGAGGAGCAAAAGGCCCGTTGGCCCTGGAATTTGGCTGAGCTTGAGGATGACGTCTCTTTCTCCCACCAGGGAAAGGAGCCTCCGGTTTTCCGCCTCGTTGCGCCCGATGACCAGCCAGGCCCCGGTGGGAAGCTCGAAGTGGCGCCCGAAGACGAGAAGCTCCGCTTCCCTCGGGCTCACCCGGCCGTCTTTGAGCTGGAAGAAACGCCTTATCCGCGGCGCAAGGCTCGGATCCGTAAGGAGGCAACCGCCCGCAGGAGAGGGAATCTCCTTCAAACCGAACTCCTGGGCCAGCTTAAGCTGGACCTTGCGCCCCCGGCCGGAGACGTCAAGGAGGCGTTCCCTCTCAACCAGCCCGGCCTTTTCGTACTCGGTGGGAGGGAGCTTCTTGGCCGAAAGCGGCCGCAGGACGCGCCCCACCAGCCCGGCTTCCTTTTCGATGTGCCGCAGCGTGTTGCGCTGCTGGCTCATGGGCCTCTGGCCCACCACTTCTCCGGTGGCGATTATTTCGGCGCCCACTTCGTCGAGGAGTTTTTGGGCCTCTTTCAGCATGAGGATCTTGCAGTCAATGCAGGGGTTGAAGCCGCTTCCGTAGCCGTGGGCGGGATTGGCGAGCATCTTCAGGTACTCCGGGGTGATGTCCTTCACGAACCCCTCAAAGCCGTGTTCCCGGAGCTTTGCGGCGAACTCTTCCTCGCGCCCCTTCCAGGACCAGCCGAAGAAGGGGGTGATGAAGCGCACGGCCACCACGTCGAGCCCCTGGGCCGCGAGCAGCTTGCCCGCCAGGAGGCTGTCGAGACCTTCGGAAAACAGGAGGAGGACTCTTTTCTTCATCCGGCAAAAAGCGTTGAGGCAAGCTCGAGGGCCTCGGGTTTTCCGAGCATCCGGGCGAGCTCCCTCAACCGTTCCTCTCTGGTAGTCAGCCGGCGCACCCTGGTCTCGGCGCGCGCGGGTTCCTTTACTTTTTCTACGACAAAGTGCTGGTCCGCAAGGGCCGCGATCTGCGGGAGATGGGTGACGCAGATCACCTGCTGTCTTGAGGAAAGCTCCTTGAGGAGCCGGCCTACCTGATGGGCGGTCTCCCCGCCGATACCCGCGTCCACCTCGTCGAAGAGGAGAAGGGCCGTGTCTTTTTCCCTTGCCGCAACCTTGAGGGCCAGGAAGAAGCGGGAAAGCTCCCCTCCGGAGGCCACCTGGGAGAGCGGGCGCAGGGGGCTCTGCGGATTGGTGGCCACCAGGAACTCCACCCGGTCAAAGCCCCTTTCCCGGGGCTCCTCCCCGCGCTTGACCTCCACCTGAAACCTGGCCCCGGCCAGGGCCAACGAGGGGAGGAGCCGGGAGACGGTCTCCGAGAGTTCTTTCGCCCCGGAAAGACGCCTTTCGGTGAGCTTGCGCCCCAGCTCGAAGACCTGCGCGCGCGCTTTCTCGAGCTCCGCCTCGATCTCCGCCAGGCGTTCCTCCCCGCTTTCGAGGTCCTCGAGCTCCCGTTTCAATCTCTTCAGTTCCTGGACCACCTGGGTGAGGTCTTCCCCGTACTTGCGTTTGAGACGCCGCAATTGATGGAGGCGGTTTTCCACCTCCTCGAGGCGCCCCTCATCCTCGTGCAGGCGTGAGCCGTAGGAGGAAACCTCACCCGCCAGGTCTTCCAGTTCGTAGTAGAGGCCGTCCAAGCGTTCCCGCAGGGATTCGAAGGCCGGATCGAGCTCCTGGGCCCGCAGGAGGTCTTTTCGCGCCTGCGAAAGCGCGCCCACCGCCTGGGAAAGGTCGTTAGCCACGTTGCGGGAAAGCTCCTTGAGGCGCTCGAGATTCTTAAGCCTTTTCGCCTCGGCTTCGAGCTCTTCGTCCTCCCCCGGCCTGGGGTCCACTTCCTCGATCTCGCGAATCTGAAAGGCGAGGTAATCCCTTTCCTTGACCAGTTGCCTCAATCTTGCGGAAAACTCCCGGTGGGCCTCTTCGAGTTCCCGCAGGCGCCGGAATGCTTCCTGATAGCGGGAGAGGAGGTCTTCCAACTGACAGAAGGCGTCGAGAAAGGCCAGGCGCTCTTCGGCGCGGTCGAGCAGATGGTATTCGTGCTGGCCGACGAGGACGATGAGCCCCCGCGTGAGGTTGGCGAGCATCTGCGCGGTAACCGGAGAGCCGTTGAGATAGATGCGACTCCTCTCCGGGGTGATCACGCGCCGCACCACCACCTCTTCTGCCGGAGAAAAACCCAGGGAGGACAGGCGTTCCCTAAGGGGTGCGGCGTCGAAGACGGCTTCGATTACGGCCTCCTTGGCCCCGGCGCGGATGAGATGCCCCCCTCCCCTGGCCCCGAGAAGGAGCTTCAAGCTCTGGAGAAGGAGGCTCTTTCCGGCCCCGGTCTCTCCCGTGAGCACGATGAAACCCGGCTCGAAGAGGAGCCGCGCCTCCGGGATGAGCACAAAGTCTTTGAGCCGCAGCTCAAGGAGCATCTAGAGGTATTTTTCAGCCAGCAACTCGGCGATTTGGACGGCGTTGGTCGCGGCCCCCTTGCGCAGGTTGTCCGCCACCACCCAGAGATTGAGGCCGCAGTCAATGGATTCGTCCTCCCGGATGCGCCCCACGAAGACCTCGTCCCGTCCGGCGGCCTCGATCTGCAAGGGGTACTTCTTCTCCTCCGGGGCGTCTATCACCACGATCCCGGGAAAAGAAGAAAGAAGCTCCCGCGCCTTTTCCGCGGTGATCTTCTTCTCCGTCTCGATGTTCACCGCCTCTGCGTGTCCGTAGAAGACAGGGACCCTCACGGTGGTGGCCGTAACGCCGATGTCTTCGTCTTCCATGATCTTCTTGGTCTCGTTGACCATCTTCATCTCTTCCTTGGTGTAGCCGTTTTCCAGGAAGACGTCTATGTGCGGGAGGCAATTGAAGGCTATCTGATGGGGAAAGACCTTGGGTGCGGGCATCTCTTCGCCGGCACACCAGGCCTTTGTCTGGGCTATGAGCTCCTCGATGGCCTTCTGTCCGGCCCCGGAAACGGCCTGATAGGTGGAGACCACGATGCGCTTGATGCGGCTGTAGTCGTAGAGGGGTTTCAAGGCCACGACCATCTGGATGGTGGAGCAGTTGGGATTGGCGATAATGCCCTTTTTCTTGTAGTCCGCCACGGCGTGGGGGTTCACCTCGGGCACGACGAGGGGGACCTCCGGGTCCATGCGCCAGGCGCTCGAGTTGTCCACCACCACCACACCATCGGCGGCGAACTTGGGAGCGAACTCAAGACTCCGCGAAGCCCCGGCGGAAAAGAGGGCGATGTCTAGGCCCTGATAGCTCTCCTGCTCGCCGAGGACTTCCACCTCGATCTCCTCTCCCCTGAAGGGGATCTTCACGCCGCGAGACCTCTCCGAGGCAAAGAGCCGCAGGTTCTTCACGGGAAAGTTCCTTTCCTCGAGGACCTTGATCATCATCCTTCCGACGGCCCCGGTAGCCCCAACCACCGCTACGTTGAACTCTTTCATCTCTCGGCCTCCTTCGAGATCTTTAAGCTTTGAGATTTTCTTTCTTGTATCCAGGGGGAAAGTCAAAGCCTGTCACAGCGGACGTAAGCCAATAGTTCTTCGATCTCTGGTGTCAATTCTTCCCAATACTCGCGAATGTTGAACTCTTTACCGCAGCCCTTGCACCGCAGGGCCACCCGCCTTCAGGTGCGCTTGAGCACCAGGGCCGCCCGGCAGAGACGACAGTAAAGACCGAGGTCTTTTTGAAACCCGAGCATGGCTCCTCCTTTCCTAAATAATAAGAAGGCGCGCCGGAGCGCGCCCATGACTAAGGTAGAGGAGGTAAGAACAATAAGGTCAGTTTAACATAGCATATTTTCAAAATTTGGCTAGTCTTCGTCCACTTCTCCAGAAAATTACCTTTCCATCCCGAATGACCCCCTTAGCTTGAGGTTTTTCGTTGCCGGACAAACGCAAGTGTGGTAAATGGCCCAGAGGAAATTTTCCGGCAGGTAAACCGTGAACGAAGAAGGTCGATCTTGCTGCGCATTTATCAATCGCAAAATGGTGTCCTGGCGCTTGCGCCGCGTATTGAGCGGCATTGTTGGGTTTGTCTTACCTCTCCCACGGACGAAGAGCTCCGCTACGTTCAGGAAGAGCTGAAGATCTTTCCGGATTTCCTCCGCTACCCCCTGGACGAAGAAGAAACTCCCCGCATCGAACTCGAAGAGGACCAGCTCCTCATCATCCTGCGCGTGCCGGACCCTCGCCACGAAGAGGGCTTCATCCGTTACGAGACCATTCCCATCGGCATCATCCTCACCGAAGAGGCCATCGTCACGGTCTGCCTCAAGGAGAACCCGGTCTTCGATGATTTTCTCATCGCCGTCAACAAGGTGCGCCATTTTTCCCTCGAAAGGCCGGTGCTCTTTCTCTTTCACTTTTTCTTCTGCATCGCCAACCTTTACCTTCGCTACTTACGTCTTATCGACAAATTGATCACCGAATACGAATCCGAGCTCTATCGCTCCATGCGCAACAAGGAGCTCTTAAAGCTCCTAAACATCGAAAAGAGCTTGGTCTATTTCAACACCGCCCTGCGGGCCAACGACATCGTGCTCACGCGCCTGCAGACCGGAAGGTTCCTGCGCCTCACGGAGGACGACCTGGAGATGCTCGAGGACATCCAGATCGAGAACCGTCAGGCCATAGAGATGGCCAAGATCTTCAGCGACATTCTCACCGGCACCATGGACGCCTACGCCTCGGTCATCTCGAACAACCTGAACATCGTCATGAAGTTCCTCACCGCCGTGACCATCGTCCTCATGCTCCCCAACCTCGTGGCGAGCATCTACGGGATGAACATCCCCCTTCCCCTCCAGAACTCGCCCCACGCCTTCGTCATCCTCATGGGACTTTCCTTTTTCCTCTCCGGCGTGGTGGTGGCCCTCTTCATCAAGAAACGCCTCTTTTGAATTTGCAGCCTCGGATCTTTGTTTTTAAGTTTGTCCCATGACTCACATCCAGGCCGTCTTTTTGGGGATTCTCCAGGGCGTGACCGAGTTCCTGCCCATTTCGAGCTCCGGACACCTGGTTCTTGCGGAACGCTTCTTTCGCATCGAGGCCGACCTCTCTTTTGACGTCTTCCTGCATCTCGGCACCCTGCTTGCGGTTCTCATCTACTTTCGGCACGACTGGTGGCGCATGTTACAGGCCCGCACCAAAGAAGACCGCCGTCTCCTCTTCTTTCTCATCGTGGCCACCGTTCCCGGGGCGCTGGCGGGCTTTTTCCTCGAATCAGCGGTGGAGAGCTATTTCCGGGAGCCCCAAAGGGTGGCCCTGATGCTCGCCGTGATGTCGTTTCCGCTCCTTTTGGCGGAAATCCTCAAACGGGGCCGCTACGACCTCTCGGCCCTAAGGCTCCCCCAGGCACTCACCATCGGTTGCGCCCAGGGGTTGGCGGTGATTCCGGGGACCTCCCGGAGCGGCATCACCATGGCCACGGGCCTCCTTTTGGGGTTGACCCGCGCGGAGGCGGCGCGCTTCTCCTTCCTGCTCTCCGCCCCGATCATCGCGGGAGCCGGGGCTTACGAGGGGCTAAAGCTCCTCCAGGAAGGCGGGTCGTGGTCAGGACCGTATCTTTCCGGGTTTCTCGGGGCCTTTGTTTCCGGTTACCTGGTCATCGCCTGGCTCTTGCACTTCTTGCGCCGGCATACTTTCTATCCGTTTGTCTTTTACCGCTTGTTTTTGGCGGGGGTGGTGTATGCGCTTCTCTAGGACCCTTCTTATCCTCTTTTTCTTCCTCCTTTGCCCGGGGCTCCTCCTTGCCCGCAACCCTCTGGGAGACCGATATCTCAGCGTGGTCACGGTGATCACCAAGCAGGTAAGGATGAACTATCTCTACCAGGGCGAGGTCCCTTCCGGCGTGGGGACGGGGGTGCTCGTTGACAAGGAGGGACACGTCCTCGTCCCGGCCCCCCTGGTCAGTCGGGCCGGCTGGATAGACGTTTGCCTGCCCAACGGGCGCCACGTGGGCGGAACGCTCGTGGGCATTGATTACCTCACGGAGACCGCCCTCCTGCGCCTCAAGGACACCGCGGGGCTAAAACCCGCGCCTCTCGCCTCTTCCACCCCGGCCACCGGGTCCTCCATCCACTTCATCGGGCGTCCGCGCCAGAAGGTCGTCCACCGTGCGGCAAATATCATCGAGAAGCACCGCCTGGTGGTCCATCGGGGGGTGGCCCTTTCCGGGTTTTTGGTCACGGATTTGAAACTAGAGGGCCTCGGGGCCGGTCCGGTCTTCGATTCGCGGGGAAACCTCCTCGGCCTGGCCATCAATCTCCCGGACTTCCAGACCCCTCAGGGGGTGATGCTCGTCCCGCCCTATCTCTTCCGCCTGGCTTACTCCAAGCTCAAGGAAAAGGGGCGGGCCGAATGGCCCTGGCTGGGGGTGAAGCTTCTCCCCCTCTCTCCTTCCCTCGCCAAGATCCTCAAGATTCCCGTCTCGCAGGGGGCGCTCATCGAAAAGGTCTATCCCGGAAGCCCCGCGCGCATCGTCGGCCTGCGCGGAGCGAACAAGGAGGTCTCCGTGGGCAACGTCATCTATCCGCTCGGCGGGGACGTGATCGTCTCCATAGACCGCAAGCGGGTCTCTTCTCCCGAAAAGGTTGACGCCCTCATCTATCAGCACGGTCCGGGGGAGATAATCGAAATCGGCTTCTATCGCCAAAAGAAGCTTCGCCGCGTAAAACTACGCTTAGGAAGGAGGAGTTTTGTCCAGCCATGAACATCAACATTCCCGAAAAAGCCAAGCCCCTCTACGAAAAACTTTCCAAAAGATACAACCTGGAACTGGAACCCCTGAACATCAGGGGTCGTGAAATCCTCATCCTGAAGCCGGCCAACATCGAGGAGCTCATCCCCGAAGACCCCTTCAAGGACCTTCAGAACTTTCCCTTCTGGGCCAAGATCTGGGAGGCCTCTTTGGTGCTGGCTGATTTCATCGCCACGGTCAAACCGCAGGGGCGGATTCTGGAGCTGGGAGCCGGTCTGGGAGTGGTGGGACTCACCGCCGCGGCCTTCGGACACGAGGTCGTGATTACGGACTACGAAGAGGAGTGCCTCGACTTCGTGAGGCTAAACGCCGCCCTCAACCAGCTTGAAAACGTCACCGTGGCCCGACTCGATTGGCGCAACCCGGAGGACTTGGGGAAGTTCCAGATCATCGTCGGCGCCGAGATCGTCTTCAGCGGCCGCTACTTCGAGACCCTGCTCGAGCTCTTCAAGAAGTACCTGGCCCCGGGTGGGGCGGTCTATCTCGCACACGACAAGGAGCGTATGCGCACGCTTGCGCCTTTCCTCTACATGGCGGAAAAGGAGTTCGAAGAGGCCGTGAGCCAGCGCAAGCTCCGCGCCGCGGACGAAACCTACGAGATCGTCATCTCGCGGCTCATCCCGCGCGATCAGGTCTGGACTACGCAGGCTTCCGCCTAGCCCTCTAGAGGCAACCCCTCTTTCTGGGCCAGCTCCTTGAGGGCCTCCTCGTAGGCCCGGTAGGCCTCCTGGCCGAAGAGGACCATGCGCACGAGACGGGGCCTTCCGTGTTCCTTGAGGAAGGAGATGATGGTCTCAAGGGCGATGCGCGCGGCCTCGGGCAAGGGGTAGCCGTAGGCCCCGGTGGAAAGAGAAGGAAAGGCCACGGAATCTATGCCCTTTTCGAGGCAGATATTCAAGGCCGATCGGTAGGCGCTTGCCAGGAGCTCCGGTTCCCCGTGACGGCCGTCCCTGTACCGCGGCCCCACGGCGTGGATCACGTACTTGGCCTTGAGGTTCCCGGCCCCGGTGATCACGGCGCTACCCGTGGGACAACGGCCGTACTTGCGGGCCTCTTCGGCAATGCTCGGCCCGCCCGCACGGTGGATGGCCCCGTCAACTCCCCCGCCGGGGATGAGCTGTTCGTTGGCCGCGTTGACGATGGCCTCGGTTTCCTGCTGGGTGATGTCTCCTTCGACCAGCTCGAGAAGGCAGTCTCCTATCTTTGCTTTCATCCCCCACCTCCTTGTCAGTCTCCCAAATTAAGTATAAAGATTATTCGGACTTTGCCGAAAGAGAACCGTCTCTTTCGGTTGCTGCTCAAAGATTTATTGTTTACCATGGACCTGACTATCGCGAAGGAGGGTTTTCTATGGCCGAGCTTCCCAAGCTGGAGAAAAAACTGGAAAAGATGACCGTCAAGGAGCTGCGGGAGATCGCCCTCCAGATCCCGGAGATTCAGGGCGTCCACGGCATGAACAAGGAAGAGCTCATCTCCGCCCTGAAAAAGGTCTACGGCATCGAAGAAAAGCCCCGCAAGGTCGGCGGAAGCATGCGGGAGATAAAGGCGAAGATCGCCAAGTTCCGTGCGCTGGCCGCCAAGGCCAAAGAGGAAGGAAACCTCGAGCTCTACGAGCGCTATCGCAAGCTGGCCTCCAGGTTCAAGAAGCGGACCCGCAAGCTGGCCCGCGCCGCCGTATAGCCATGACCGTCTTCGAAACCGATTTTCCCAAGCTCAAACTCCTCCACCGGGGCAAGGTCCGCGACCTCTACGACCTTGACGACGCCCTTCTCATGGTGGCCACGGACAGGATCTCGGCCTTCGACGTGGTCATGCCCACGCCCATTCCCGACAAGGGAAAGGTGCTCACGCAGATGTCCCTCTTCTGGTTCGACTTCCTGAAAGACGTGGTCCCCAACCATCTCCTCACCGCAAACGTGGAGGAGTATCCGGAAGAGGCCCGGGAATACGCCGAGGTCCTGCGGGACCGGAGCATGCTGGTGAAGAAGGCCAAGCCTCTTCCGGTGGAGTGCATCGTGAGGGGTTATCTTGCGGGCTCCGGGCTCAAGGAATACCGCCGGAGCGGCACGGTCTGCGGCATAAAGCTTCCGCCCGGCTTGAAGGAGGCGGACCGCCTTCCGGAGCCGATCTTCACCCCTTCCACCAAGGCCCAGGAAGGGCACGACGTGAACATCACCTTCGAGGAGTGTGCGGATCTCATCGGGCGCGAAATGGCCGAGCGCGTCCGGGACCTCTCCCTCGAGATCTATCGCCGGGCCGCGGACTACGCCGAGGAGCGGGGCATCATCATCGCCGACACCAAGTTCGAGTTCGGTCTGCTGAACGGAGACCTGATCCTCATCGACGAGGTCCTCACACCGGATTCTTCCCGCTTCTGGCCCAAGGAAGAGTACGAACCCGGAAGACCGCAGAAGAGCTTTGACAAGCAGTTCCTGAGGGACTGGCTCGAGGAGATCGGCTGGGACAAGAAGCCTCCGGCACCGGAGTTGCCTGAAGAGATCGTCCAAAAGACACGGGCCCGATATCTCGAGGCCTTGAAAAGGCTTACGGGGAAGGAACTTTCTTGAATTTCAAGCATCGTGCGGTAAGTCTCGAAGACATCGATTTCGAAGACCACACCTTTTGTCTCTCCTTTCCGTGTCGGGCCATGAACCTCCTCTCTTCCCTGGACCTGGTGGGGATCATCCATCCCCCGGTGGTGCGGGAAGGAGAACGCTACCAGATCGTCTGCGGTCGGGGCCGTCTTGAGGCCGCCAAGGAGCTGGGTTTCCAGGAGATCACCTGCAAGGTGCTTCCCCGCTGGATGGACGACCTCACCTGCCTCATGATCTCCTTTGAGGAGAACATCACCACGAGGGGCTTCAACCTGGTGGAAAAGGCCCTGGTGGTGGAGAAGTTTCAGAACTATCTGCCCGACGAAGAGATCATCCGCAACATCCTGCCGCGGCTAGGGTTCTCGCCCTCCTACAAGAACTTCGAGTTCCTCCAGAGGATCGGGTTCCTCGAAGAGGAAGCCAAGGGCATGCTTCTTGACGGCTGTCTCAACCCGCGCGTGGCGGTGAGGCTCCTTGAGTATCCGGAAAACGACCGGCGGAAGGTGCTTGAGCTCTTCCGGCATCTTCGGCCGAGCAGCAGCCGCCAGCGGGAGATCCTCGAGCTCCTCGAAGACGTCTCCCGGCGCGAGGAAAGGAGCCTTTCCTCCATTCTGGAAGATCGCGAGATCAGGGAGATCCTTTCCGACGAGAAACTCAACCCGCCCCAAAAGACCGAAAAGTTCTACTCCCTCCTCAAGAGGAAGTTCATGCCCCATCTCCAGGCCCTGGAGGAAGAGTTCAGGCAGCTCGCCCAGAGGTTTTCCGTCCTCGGGGCCCGGGTCAAGCCCTCCCCTTCCTTTGAAAAAGAGGCCTTCTCCCTTGAGCTCGAATTCAAAGACCTCGACGAACTGCGGCAGAAGATATCCTCCCTCCTCCACCGCCTGGAGAAAGAAGGCTCTGCAAACTGAGGAAGAACTCGTAGAAGGCTTCCTCCGGCCGGGCTCCGCTCTTCAGGGCCTCATCGAGCCTGGCGAGAGAGGAGATGATCAGGGGAAAGTCCTCCGCGCGAAAGCGCCGGGCCGGCGCCAGCATGCGGAACAGGGCGTAGGGATGGAGCTTTAGGTTCCGGGGGATCCGGTCTCCCCAGAGCCCCTTCTGGGCCTGGGCCAGTCTTTCCCGAAAGAGCGGGTATTTCCTTGCCGTTTCGCCGAGAGAGGGATCGAAGTCGAGGAGTTCCCTCAAGAGCCAGAGACGCTTGAAGAAGGTGAAGAAGGTGGCCAGGAGCACGAGCGGATGCGTGCCCCGGAGGAAGAGCTCCCGACTGGCCTTGAGGGCCTCTTCGACCCCGCGCGAAAAGAGGGTCTCGAGCACGGTGTAGGGGGCTTCTTCCGGCTTGGGGCTCACCAGCGCCCGGACGTCCTCCGGGCCGATGACGGGCGAGTCCCCGACGTAGAGGGCAAGCTTCTCTATCTCCTGCTGCAGGAAGGAGAGGTCTTCTCCCACCAGGGAGACGAGCAGTTCGGCGGTGGCGCGATCCATCTTCTTGCCGAAGGAGGCCAGGATCTCGGGGATTTCGTGCTTCAGGAGGTCGCCCGAGACGCGCTTGGAAAGGGTTACGAGCACCCCACCCTCCCGCGCGAGAAGGCACAGGGGGTGATCGTCCCCGATCTCGGCAAGGCACAGGAGAAGGCTTACGCTTTGTTTGTGCGCCTTTAGGGCCTCCACCAGTTCCTCGGCGTCGAGCGCGAGGATCTTCTCGTCGTTCCGCAGGTTTATGACCTTTCTCCCGAGGAGCGAAGGGGTCTTGAGACTTGAGAGGAGGGCCTGCGGATCGGTCTCGGCAAGGTCTATCTCTTCCTCGAAGAGGCCGAGCTGGCGAAAGAGGGAAAGGAGCCTCTTCTTCAGGGTCCTTCCGACTTCCTCATTTCCCGCGAAGAGATAAAGCGGAGCAATGCGGCCTTTTTTAGCCCATTCGAGGACCTTGTCGAAATGATGTCTCTTTACCACGGGCATACCCTGATTTTGGCGGACAAAGCCCCTTTCTGCAAATCCGCAAAAGCGCTAAGTTTGGTAACAAACCGAAAGGCCAAGGAGGTAGAAGGATGCTCAAGCTTCTCATCCACGTTCCCGATTCCACCCGGGCCAAAATAGCCAGCAAGATGGCCATAAACTTCCTGAAGACCCGCCGGGAAGGAGAGGAAATGAAAGTGCGCGTCCTCTTCAACGCCCAGGGGGTCACGGTTCTCCTCGAAAACGACGAGGAACTCATGCGCGGGCTCGAGGAGATCACCAAGCAGGGAGGCGAGGTCTACTTTTGCGAAAACGCCCTCAAGGCCTTTGACGTGGAAAGAGACAAGGTTCCCTCCTTTGCCGGGACGGTTCCCGCGGGCATCAGGGTGCTCGTGGAATGGCAAGACGACGGTTTTCGCTACGTAAGGGCCTAGTTGCCTGGGTCTTTAGCCCTTGTTACTTTATCGCAAACTCAAAGGAGGTCCCCCGCCATGAGCGAGTCCATCCCAGGTCTTCAGACGCAACAGGAAAAGAGCACCATCCTGGAACTCCAGGATCGCCGGCTTCAGGAGCAGCTCCAGAAGATTCGCCACAAGATCATGGTCATGTCCGGAAAGGGAGGCGTGGGCAAGAGTTCGGTAGCGGTGAACCTGGCCATCGGTCTTTCGCTACAGGACTTCATGGTCGGTCTCCTCGACGTGGACCTCCACGGACCAAACGTCCCCAAGATGCTCGGTCTGAGGCGGGGACGGTTGCCGCGGCGCCCGGACGGCCGCATCGGGGCCATCACCTATTCGCCCAACCTCAAGTTTCTCTCCATCGAGCCCCTGTTACCGGACGAAGACGCGGCGGTCATTTGGCGCGGGCCCCTCAAGATCTCGGCCATCCGCCAATTCATCGCCGACATAGACTGGGGGAAGCTCGACTATCTCATCATTGACGCCCCTCCGGGCACGGGAGACGAGCCCCTCACCGTGGCCAAGACCATTCCCGATGCTTACGCCCTTCTCGTCACCACCCCGCAGGAGGTCTCCCTCATTGACGTAAAGAAGTCCTACAATTTTTGCCGCAAGGTGAAGATGCGGGTGCTGGGACTGGTGGAGAACATGAGCGGTTTCATCTGCCCCCATTGCGGCAAGGAGGTGGACCTCTTCAAGCGCGGCGGTGGAGAGAAGCTCGCCGAGGAGCTGGGCATCAGGTTCCTCGGGCGCATCCCCGTGGATCCCCGCGTGGTGGCGGCGGGAGACGCCGGAAAACCGGTCATCGCCGCCTACCCCGAATCGAAGACCGCCGAAGCCTTCGAGGAACTCGTGCGCAACGTGGTGGCGGCCACCGAGGAGTTCCATCGCGACGTGGAAGAGGGCCGCTACATGCGGGTGGCGGTTCCGGTGGAAGGTCCGGTGGTCTCCGAGGACCTGGACCAGGCCACCATGTTTGCCCTCTACGACGTGGAAAAGGGCGAGGTGCGCGTCAAGGACGTGGCCAAGAAGCCCGAAGACGCGCCCCTTGACCTCTGGCTCAAGGAGCAGGTCATCACCCACGTCATCGCCCCCAAGGCTTCGGACCAACTGAAGGAAAGTCTCGAAAAGATCGGCATCCGCCTGATCCGCGGCGGAGCTCCGAAGATGAAGGCCGATCTCCTCATGCAGGACTATCTTGCCGGGATCATCAAGTAAAACCGGGGAGGGGCTTCCGCGGGAGGTCCTCCCCTTCCTAAAAAGATCGGGGCTTTACGGAGCAGAGGTCGTCCCCCTTACCGGAGACGGGTCCAATCGCCGTTTCTTCCGCCTCCTCCGGGGGAAAGACTCCTTCGTCCTCGTCCTTCCCCAACCCGGAGACTTCGGTCTGAAAGAGGCCGAGGCCTACGTGACCATCGGCCTCTTTTTGAGGCGGAAAGGCATTCCGGTCCCCCGGATCTTCGACTACGAGAAGGGTCTCGGGCTCATCCTCCTTGAAGACTTGGGCGACCAGAGGCTCGAAGACCTGAGGCCCGAAGCGCGGCGAAAGTTCTATCCGCAGGCCGTTGAGCTCCTCGTGCGTTTCCAGGAAGCCAGGGAGGGGTTTGAGCCGCAAATGGCCCTCGAAGGCCCCTACGATGCCTCCCTCATGTGGGAGCGGGAGGCCCTCTACTTTCTCGAGTCCTTCGTGAAGGGCCATCTCCGGGTCGTCCCTCCCCGGGAGTTGATCGAGGAACTGCGGGAGATCTGGGAAGAGGCCAAGGCGTTTCTCGAAGAAGAGGTCCTCCTCCATCGCGACTTTCAGTCCCGAAACCTGATGATAAAGGACGGAAAGCTGCGCCTCATAGACTTTCAGGGCACCCGTCTGGGGCCTCCGGACTACGATCTGGCCTCGCTGTTGATTGACCCTTACGCCGCCCTGGGGGCGGAAACCAAAAAGGAGCTTTTCGATTTCTATCTGCGGCTTTCCGGGCGTCCGGCCCTTCCGGGCTACGGCTATTTTGCCCTCTTTCGGAACCTTCAGATCCTCGGGGCGTTTGCCAAGCTTACCCGTTTGGGAAAGACGTGGTTTGAGGGCTACATTCCGCAGGCCCTGAAGGGCCTTTGCGAACTCGTGCGAGAACACTTTTCGGAAAGGAAAGGGCTTCTCCGCTTCCTTGAGGATGTTGAGAAAGATCAGCCCTTTGTTATGGTTTAGACACCATGGAGATCAGCTACGAGATACGCGCCAAGGTCCTCATCGAAGCCCTGCCCTATCTTCGTCAGTTCTACGGAAAGACCGTGGTCATCAAGTACGGTGGCCACGCCATGGTGAACGAGGAACTGAAGGAAGCCTTTGCCCAGGACGTGGTCCTCATGAAATACGTGGGGCTTCGCCCGGTGATCGTCCACGGCGGCGGGCCTCAGATCAGCGAGGTCATGGACCGGATGGGCATCAAGCCCGTTTTCGTCGAGGGGCAAAGGGTCACGGACGACGCCACCATGAGCGTGGTCGAGATGGTCCTCGTGGGCACGGTGAACAAGGGGATCGTGAGCCTCATAAACCGCCACGGTGGGCGGGCCGTGGGGCTTTCCGGCCGGGACGGCGACATGGTGGTGGCGGAAAAGATGCAGATCTACAAGTACTCCGGGGAGGACCGTCCGCCGGAGATCATAGACATCGGGCGCGTGGGAAAGGTGAAGGAAGTCAATCCCGAAGTGCTCGAGACCCTCATGGAAAGGGGGTTCCTGCCAGTCATCGCCCCCGTGGGCGTGGGGCCCGACGGGCAGGCCTACAACATCAACGCCGATCTGGTGGCCGGGGCCATTGCCGGTGCGCTCAAGGCGGAAAAGCTCATCTATCTCACGGATGTCGAGGGCGTGAAGGACACGGAGGGAAAGCTCCTTTCTTCCCTCACCTTGAGAGACCTTGAGGAACTTCTCGAAGCCGGCGTGGCGCGCGGGGGGATGATCCCGAAGCTCAAGAGCGCCCGCAAGGCCCTTCTTTCCGGGGTCAAGAAGGCGCACATCATTGACGGCCGGGTCCCGCACGCCGTTCTCCTGGAAATCTTCACCGACCGCGGGGTGGGCACGGAGATCCTCCATGAGTGAAGAGAGAAAGGCCCTTTTCGAACTCCTCTTCGAGCGGGCGTTCCTCTATTCCGAAGAAGGCTTCCGTCTGGCTTCGGGAAAGATCAGCCCCTACTATCTGGATTGCAAGAAGGTCACCCTTTCGGCGCGCGCCTTTCCGCTCATCGGTCGCCTCCTCTGGGAGAGGGCCCAAAAGTTCTCTCCCCAGGCCGTGGGCGGGCTCACCCTGGGGGCCGATCCCCTGGTCTCTGCCGTGTGCTTCCAGGCCGGCCTTGAGGGACACCCCCTCGAAGGCTTCATCGTGCGCAAGGAAGCCAAGGGCCACGGCACGGGAAACTTCCTCGAGGGCTTCGTTCAGCCAGGCTGGCGAAGCGTGATCCTCGAGGACGTGGTCACCACGGGAGGTTCGAGTCTCAAGGCCGTGAAAAGGGCGCAGGATGCCGGCTTAGACGTGGTGGCGGTCATCGCCCTGGTGGACAGAAAAGAAGGCGGGAAAGAGGCCATCGAACGGGCCGGGCTTGACTTTGAAGCCATATTTGACATCGAAGAGTTCCTTTCTCGCGTCAAGAATCCCTCCAAATAAGCTTTTTCGCGTCTTTCCTCGCTTTTGCCGCCTTTTTTCGTTTCGTTTCTTTGGTTCCAAATTTTAGTTGGGTCATCGCACCGCCGAAATGGTTAGAAGAAAACACCCGGCTTAGCGGCCATTTTGTCGAAAAAAAAGAGCGGAGGTAAGGCGGTGAACGGAAAGGAGCTTCTTCGTCAATTGCGTCAATTGAACAAGAGTTGTCGCGAGGCTTTGAAGGAGGAGAACTTCCGCAAGCTGAAAGCTTTGATGCAGCTCAAGCACGACCTGCTCTACTTCCTCAAGAAAGCGGCCTTCGAGGCCGAAGACCTTCCTCTGGTGCGTCAGGCACTGAGCGAGGAAGAAGAACTGGCCAACCTGGCCCTGGCCAAACAAGCCGTTTTGGAATCGCGTTACAAACAGGGATGGCTACACTGAACAAGGAGGTCGTGACATGCAAGTCGGAGAAGTGGTCAATCGTATCAACGAAACCCCCATGACCCAGACGGGGATGAAGCAGGAAGGGGCCCGCTCCCCCACTGCCTTCTCCAAGAAGGAGGCCGGGAACCCTCCCGCCTCCTCACCGGAGCAGCAGGACCCCCAGAACCTCAAAGAGATGATAGGCGCGGTCCAGGAAGAGCTTGAAAGGCTGAACGTTCGTTTGGTATTCAACGTGGATGAGAAGACGGGAGAGATCGTCGTCCAGGTGGTTGACCCCAAGACCAACGAGGTCATTCGGCAGATTCCACCGGAAGAGCTCCTTCGCATTCGCGAGAAGCTCGACGAACTGGTAGGCATTCTCTTTGAAGCCCGGGTCTAAGCCAGGTGCAGGAGAAAGAAAGGGAACCTTTGAAACTCCTCATTGCCGAGGATGAACGGCCGCTTCGTGCCCTCCTCTTTGAGGAGCTTCAGGATGCGGGGCGGGAGATCAAGCTCGCGGCCAACGGCCTGGAAGCCTTGGATCTCCTCAAAGAGGAGTTTTTTGACCTTTTGATCACGGACATCAAGATGCCTGGGATGAGCGGCATAGAACTCTTAAAAGAGGCCAAGAGGCTCCAACCGCACCTCTTGGTCATCATCATCACCGGCTACGCCACGCTTGAGTCGGCCATCGAGGCCCTGAAGGAGGGAGCCTACGACTACATCCGTAAACCCTTCAGCCTGGAAGAGCTGCGGGTGAGCGTGGACAATGCCTGCGCCCGCATCCTCCTTGAAAAGGAAAACCGCCGGCTGCTCGAAGATCTCAAGAAGGCTTACGAGCGCCTGAAGGAAGTTTCCGCCATAGGGCGAGAGACCGGCCCGGAGGGACTCCTTTCGGAACTCGAGAGGCTCGCCCGCCTGCGCCGGGAGGGTTTCCTCGAAGAGGACGAATTCGAAGCCATCAAAAAGATACTCATCGAAAAGATGAAATAATGGCCAAGCAGACCTTGAACGTGCTCATCGTGGACGACGAAGATGTTCTCCGGGAGAACCTCTCGCTCCTGATCTCAAGCCTTGAGGGTTGCCGGCCCTTTGAAGCACGCAACGGTTACGAGGCCCTGGACCTGCTCAACAAGTATCCCATAGACGTCGTCTTACTCGACATCAACATGCCCGGCCTGGGGGGCCTTGAGGTCCTCAAGCTCATCCGTCAGAGCCATTTCGAGATCCCCGTCATCCTCATGACCAGCTATCCCTCCCTGGAGATCACGGTGGAGGCCCTGCGCAACGGAGCGGTGGACTTCCTCATAAAGCCCTTCACCGCCAAACAGTTGGAGCAGGCCCTCAAGAAGATCCGCCAGCGGAAAGACCTCCCCAAAGACAGCGAGTACCAACAGCTCCTCAACCTTCTCAAGCAAAAGACGCGGGAACAGACCCTCCTTTTCACGGTGAGCGACCGCCTCACCTCCAGTGCCAGCCTGCAGGAACTCTACCGGGAGATAATCAACCTCAGCCGGGAGTTTACCGCTTCGGAGGAAGTGGTTTTCTATCTCCTTGATCTGGAACACAAAAAGCTCGTGCCCGAAGTCTGGGAAGGCTTCAGCGACAAGCCCTCCACCATAGACTTTTTCGACGACAATCCCGTCTCCAAATGCCTGCGAGAGGGGCTTCCCTATCTCCTGCCCTCCCTCAACGGACAAAAGGCCCTTTTGAGCGCCCCTTTCTCCATCAAGAACGAAAGCTTCGGGGTCCTCGTCCTCTGCCGCCGGGAAAACTACACCCAGGACGACCTCTTTGCCGTGAACCTCATCTTGGAGCGCGCCGCACCGCTGGCGGAAAACTTCATCCTCTACGAGAGCATCCTCCTCAACCTTCACGACGCCCTGAGGGCCCTGGTCAAGACGCTCGAAGCCAAAGACCCCTACACCAAGGAGCACTCGGAACGTGTCACCCAAATCGCCCTCCTTATCGGGAAGGAAATGGGGCTTTCCAACGACGAGCTAGAGAGCCTAAAGGTTGCGGGCCATTTGCACGATATAGGTAAAGTAGGGATCAAGGATTATATTTTGCTTAAGCCAGGGCGTTTGACACCAGAAGAATACGAAATCATCAAAAAGCACCCTCTGATCGGGGCGGAAATTGTCGGCTACATAGGTCTTCTCAGGCAGGAAGTGGAAATCATCAAGCATCATCACGAACGCTGGGATGGGAGGGGTTACCCGGATGGTCTGGCCGGGGAGGACATCCCTCTTCTGGCCCGAGTGCTGGCGGTAGCCGACACCTACGATGCGATGACGTCCGTTCGTCCCTATCGTCCCCCCCTCCCTCGTGAAGCAGCCGTGGAAGAAATCCTTCGCCACGCCGGAACCCAGTTCGACCCCGAGGTGGCGGAGGCCTTTGTCCGGGTATGGCAAGAAGACAAGTCTCTGAGCGGGGAGGATTATGGACGATCTATGTCGCAATCTATTGCATAAGGCGGCTTGCGGACACTTGGTCCAGGGGTTGGTCCACAACATGAGCGGGCCTCTGCAGATCCTTTCGATGCAGATGGAGCTGATGAAGGCCTCTTTCGCCCGCATGATGAAGGATCTCGACGAGGAGTGCCGCCAGATAATCGAACAACAGCTGGCCAAGCTCTCCCAGATAGACGACCAGGTCGAGCGCCTGCGAAAGATACTTAACACCATAAACGAGGTCACCGAAGAGTCGGCGACCACGCTCGACGTCAATCAGCTCCTCGAAGAACTCGTCACCCTCTGGGAAGGAGACCTGCGGTTCAAGCATCAGGTCAAGAAGGAACTCCGCTTGGCCCCGGAACCACTCATGTTTTTCGCCCCTCCCGGGCAGATAAAGCAGGGCCTTTGCGCCCTCTTCTGGTGGCTGGTCCCGGATCTCGTGGAAAACAACGGAGAGCTCACCATCACCACGGAAAAGACGGAAAGCGGTCCCAAGGCATCCTTTTACTTGAACAAGGACCTTCCCCCGGAAAACCAGTTTTTCACCCTGGGGCGAGAACTCCTCTCTCCCTTCGTGGAGACCAGCACCGCGGAGAACAATCTCGACCTCTTCTTCAGGGGCATCCAGCGGTCTAAATGAACGAAGAGGCCCTTTGCACCCTGGCCTTGAGCCTGATCCCGGGGCTTGGGCCTCTCCGGTTCCAGAGGCTCGTGGCCCTTGCCGGCCAGCCGTCCCGGGTCTTTTCCCTCCCCCGAGAGAAGCTCCGCCAGGCCGGGTTCCCCTCCGCGGTGATCGAAGGCCTGGCGCAGGAGAAAAAGGCCCTCAGACGGGCGCGGGAGGAATGCGAACGGCTCGGAGACCTGGGTGCACGGGCGCTCACCATTGTTGAGGAAGCCTATCCTCCCCTTCTCCGCGAGATAGCCGATCCGCCGCCGGTCCTCTTCGTCCGTGGGTCCTTCCCGACGGAAGGGCATCCGCTCGCCGTGGTGGGATCGCGCGCGGCCACGTCCTACGGACGGCGGGTGGCGCAGGAATGGGCCTTTGAGCTGGCGCGCGCCGGGCTTGACATCGTGAGCGGCCTGGCCGTGGGTATTGACGCCGCGGCACATCGCGGAGTCCTCCGGGCCGGCGGGCACACCGTAGCCGTTCTCGGTTGCGGTCTCGACCGTCCCTATCCTCAGGAAAACCGCCCCCTCCTTCAGGAGATCCTGGAGTCCCGGGGAGCGGTGGTCACCGAGTTTCCCCTGGGCACCGAGCCCAAACCGCATCACTTTCCCCTGCGCAATCGCCTCATCAGCGGCCTCAGCCTCGGAGTCCTGGTGGTGGAAGCAAGCCCGCGTTCCGGATCGTTGATCACGGCCCGCCTCGCCGGAGAGCAGGGTCGTGAAGTCATGGCTGTTCCCGGAAGTGTCTATTCCCATCGGAGCCGGGGTTGCCATCGTCTCATGCGCGAGGGCGCCCTCCCGGTGGACTCGCCCTCCCAGGTCCTCGAAGCCCTGGGGCTTGAGGGGCCGGTCCCGGAAGGTAGCGTCAAGGAGTTGACACTTCCGCCGGCGGAGGCCAAAGTTTTAGGGCATTTGGAGGTCTATCCGATACACGTGGACGACCTGGCCCAGAAAACAGGGCTGGAAGTTTCCCGACTTTCGGGTATCCTTCTCGCCCTTGAACTGAAGGGCCTGGCCAAAGGATTGGCTGGAAACTTTTACCAGAAGGTCAATGAAGATGAAGAAGGGTTTGATCATCGTTGAGTCTCCCACCAAGGTGCGCACCATCAAGAAGATCGTGGGCAAGGACTTCGAAGTCGAAGCCTCGGTGGGGCACGTGAAAGACCTGCCCAAGAGCCGTCTGGGCGTAAAGATAGACAACGGCTTCGAGCCGGAATACGTCACCATCCGCGGCAAAAAGGAAGTCCTCAAGAAGCTCAAGGCCGCGGCCAAGAAGGCCCAGGAAATCTATCTCGGCCCGGACCCGGACCGAGAAGGTGAAGCCATTGCCTTCCACATCGCCGAAGAGCTCAAGGAACTGGGAAAACCCATTCGCCGCCTCTTGCTCTACGAATTGACGGAAAGGGGCGTGCGCGAGGCCCTGGCCAAACCCTCGGAGCTTGACGAAAGAAAGTTCGAATCCCAGAAGGCCCGACGCATCCTCGACCGCCTGGTGGGATACAACCTCTCCCCGCTCCTCTGGGAAAAGGTGAAAAGAGGGCTTTCTGCCGGACGCGTGCAGTCCGTGGCCCTACGTCTCGTCTGTGAACGCGAGCGGGAACGCGAGGCCTTCGTCCCCGAGGAGTACTGGACCATCGAGGTCCTCCTGCGCAGTGAGAAGGGCCCCCTCGTTGCGCGCCTCAAAAGATACAAGGGAAAGCCCATCAAGCCCCGCAACGAGGCCGAGGCCAAGGCCATCGTCGAGGAGTTGCAGAGGCTTCCCTTCGTCGTCTCGCGCATAGAAAAGAAGAAAGTCCGCCGCCATCCGGCACCTCCCTTCATCACGAGCACCCTCCAGCAGGAGGCCTGGCGGCGTCTCCGGTTTTCGGCCAAAAAGACCATGATGCTGGCCCAGCGCCTCTACGAAGGCGTGGAGATCGGCGAAGAAGGCGCCGTGGGTCTCATCACCTACATGCGCACGGACTCCGTGCGGGTGGCCAAGGAGGCGCAGGAAGAGGCCCGGGCCTTCATCAAGGAGAAGTTCGGCCCTGATTTCCTGCCGCCCAAGCCTCCGGTCTACAAGAGCCGCAAGAGCGCGCAGGAAGCCCACGAGGCCATCCGTCCCACTTCGCTGGCGCGGACCCCGGAAAGCCTCAAGGGCTATCTCTCAAAGGACGAATATCTCCTCTACGAGCTCATCTTCCGGCGCTTTGTGGCCTCGCAGATGAAAGAGGCCCTCTTCGAGCGCACCGAGATCCACATCACCGCCGGGGACTACGAACTGCTCTCAAGCGGTCTCGTGCTCCTGCATCCGGGTTTCCTCATCCTCTATCGCCCGGAGGAGGAAGAGGAGGAAGGCTCTCTCCCCAAGCTCGAACCCCAGGAAGAACTGCGTCTGGAAAAGGTCGAGCCCAAACAGCACTTCACCCAGCCGCCTCCGCGCTACACGGAGGCCACGCTCATCCGCACCCTGGAGGAAAAGGGCATCGGGCGCCCGTCCACCTACGCGCAGATCGTTTCGACCATCAAGGAAAGGGGCTACGTGGAAACGGAAAAGGGCGCCTTGAAACCCACGGAGCTGGGGCTCCTCGTGAACGACCTCCTCACCGCCCATTTCCCGGACATCATCGAGACGGGGTTTACCGCGCGTCTGGAAGAGGCCCTCGACCAAATCGAAGAAGGCAAGAAGGACCGCGTCGAGTTGCTCCGGCAGTTCTATCGCACGTTCACCGAGGTGCTCGAGAAGGCCGAAAAGGAGATGGCCTCCTTGAAGGCCGGGGTGCCTTCGGGCATCAAGTGCCCGGCCTGCGGAGAGGAGATGATCATCCGCGTGGGGCGCGCCGGGGCCTTTCTCGCCTGTAGCCGCTATCCGGAATGCAAAGAGACGAGAGACTACGTCCGGGAGAAGGGCCAGATAAAGGTCGTCGAAAAGACCCAGGCCACCGACGAGGTCTGCGAAAAGTGCGGGCGTCCCATGGTGATCAAGCGCGGGCGCTACGGGGAGTTCCTGGCCTGTTCGGGTTATCCGGAATGCAAGAACACGAAGCCCGTTTCCACGGGCATCCCCTGCCCGGAGGAAGGTTGCGACGGCACGCTCATAAAGCGCCGCGCGCGCACGGGCAAGATCTACTATCGTTGCAGTCGGGCCCCGGAGTGTGAGTTCATCCTCTGGCAGGAACCCATAAAGGAGGAATGTCCGGAGTGCGGGGCGCCTTTCATGGTGCGCAAGCGCGAGCGCCGGGAAGAACTGAAGGTCTGCCCCAAGTGCGGACATAAGGAGCCGTTTTGATGGGCGAAGAAAGGAAGACCGCGGAACTTTCTTGCCGCTATTGCGGAGGCCCGGCGATAATCGTCGGCAACTGAGCCCGGGCTCGGGTGAGGTGTCTCACCTGCGGCATGGAACGTCCGGCCAGGGAGTATCAGGACGAGATCGAGGCCTTCAAGGAGGCCCTTTGCACCCTTGACGGAGATAATTCAGCCGAAACCTAAGTTCTCCTGCCCCCGACGGGTGGTGATCTGCGCTACCAAGCCTGATCTCCACTTTTTCGTCAAGACCTTCGATCTCCGTCCTGACGCGCGAATCTTTCTCGCCCGCCTCTATCGCCGCGAAGACATCGCCTTTGCCGGTCCGGTCCTCGGTGGTCCGCAGATGGCCATCCTTCTTGAGAACCTCATGGCGGCGGGAGGCGAAGAGTTTCTCTTTTTCGGCTGGGCGGGAGCCCTGACCAAGGACCTGCCGCTTGGCTCCCTCTTCCTGCCGGAAGAGGCCGTGAGCGCCGAGGGAACCTCCGCCCACTACCCTTCCCCCCTCAAACCCTCCCGGGACCTCTTCTGGGAGATATACCACGCCCTCATCCAGAGTGGTCTCGACTTCGAGGTGGGACGAGCGGTCTCCACCGACGCCCTCTACCGAGAGACGGAAGAGTTCGTCCAGACCTTCTCTCCCCGGGCCCAAGTGGTGGACATGGAGACCGCTTCGGCCTTCAGCGTGGCGGGTTTCCGCCAGAGGAAGCTTGCCTCCCTCCTCTTCATCTCGGATCGCGTCTTTCCTGAACGAGAAACCGCGGGAAAGAAAGAGTTTTTACGCATGAGAGAGGCGGTTTTACCGTTGTTCAGGTATTTTTGGTCTCCCATTTAGATTCGGGCTTGTCAAAGAGAAGGCGGCGGTTTAGTTTGGGGGCTCAAAATAAAATCTTTCCAGGAGAAGAAATGTTTGGCCTCGGGCTTCCAGAACTTTTGGTCATCCTCCTCATTGTGGTGGTCATCTTTGGGGCCGGCAAACTCCCCCAGATAGGCGAAGGTCTGGGCAAGGGGATCAAAAACTTCCGCAAAGCCGTCAAAGAAGAAGAGGATTCCACGGCAGAGGAGGACAAAAAGTAGATGTTCAAAAATCCGGTCATCAGGTTCCTGAGCTCCATCAAGTTGGCCATTTTCCTGCTTCTTATCCTCGCCGCGACTTCCATCATCGGGACCGTCCTTCCGCAGGGCCAGCCCCTGGCCTTCTACTTTCAGCGGTATGGTCCCACCCTCGGAAAGATCATCCAGATCTTCCATCTGCACGACACCTATCATTCCTGGTGGTACATGGCGCTCCTCGGGCTCTTCAGCCTGAACCTCATCCTTTGCTCCCTAAAACGCCTGCCCTTTTCCCTGGAACTCTACAAGAGGGACCCTCTCGCCGTTGATCCGGAAAAGCTCAAGAGGATGCCGGTTTCCGAGGAAGTGAAGCTCGGAGAGCCCCTCTCTTCCCTCAAGGAAAAGGTCCGCTCCCTCATCAAGAAGAAACTGGGCACCCCGAAGGAAGCCGAATTCGAAGACGGCGTCCTCTTCCTCAAGGACAAGGCGCGCTGGAGCTATTTCTCCGTCTACGTCGTCCACTTCTCCCTTCTCGTCATCATCGTGGGGGCCATCATCGGTGCGGCTCTCGGCTTCCGCGGGGAGGTCACCCTGCTTGAAGGCGAAAAGACGGACCGCGTGCGCGTCTGGGGCAAGAAGCAGCGCTTCGTCCCCTTGGGGTTTGAGATCCGCTGCGACAAGTTCTACATAGACTTCTATCCCAACGGGATGCCCAAGGAATATCGCTCCGACGTGACCATCATTGACCAGGGCCGGGAGGTCCTCAAGGGCTCCATCCGGGTCAACCATCCCCTCTCCTACCGCGGGATCACCTTCTATCAGGCCACCTACAACACCTTTGCCCAGGTAAAGATCAGGCTCCTCAAGGGCCCGAAGGAAAAGACCTTGGTCATCAAGCCCTTCAGCCAGGCGCGCTGGGAGGAGGAAGACATCCGCGTGGGGCTTCTCGACTTCCAGCAGGCCCACGGGTTGCCTGCGGCGCGCATCTGGTTCCAGGTTGACGACCAACCGCCCACGGCCTTTTGGGTGCTTGAGCGTCATCCCCGCCGCATAGAGATCAAGGGCCAGGAACCGGTGTTGATCAGTCTTGAGGAGGCCTTTCCCATCTACGCCACGGGGCTCCAGGTGAAGAAGGACCCCGGGGTTTGGATCGTCTGGATAGGGTTCATCCTCCTCATCGGCGGGATCTTTGCCGCTTTCTTCTTCTCCCATCAGCGCTACTGGATCGCCCTTCTGCCGGAAAAGGACGGCACGCGGGTCATCCTTGCGGGCTTCTCCCCCAAGAACCGCCACGCGGTGGAAAAGACCATCAAGGAGCTCGCCGAGGAGATCAAAAGGCTTTAGTGACTGGCCTTTTCGATGAGCCTTTCGACGAGCCTTTCCGCGCAGAAGACGAGGGACTCTAGATCCAGATAGCGGATGGCTGCCCGGTCGAAGAGGACCTTGGCCTCCGCCGGAAGACCGTCTTCCGGGTCTCCCTCGAAGAAGTTGATCTGGAGGGGGACTCTGGGGAGGACGAAGACGATCACCGAAAGATCAGCCGGAGA
>Ga0256835_1000166_pt1 | contig 54010 bp, 49 predicted proteins | sample PIR30metaG_FD_185972 | JGI IMG/M metagenome (GOLD analysis project Ga0256835, IMG submission 185972) | Hydrothermal vent microbial communities from East Pacific Rise, Pacific Ocean - PIR-30 | ecosystem: Environmental > Aquatic > Marine > Hydrothermal vents | place: Pacific Ocean: East Pacific...
GTCTCATTTTTGCCTTGGTTTCCATGATCTTGCTCCTGGCCCTGATGCACATGATCCAGGCCTCTACGCAAATTTCCGGTTCGATCAAGAGGTACACTTCGGCCATCGAAGCCGCCAAAGCCGGGGTCGAGGAATTCGTCCTTTCCGTGCGCCTGAACGATTTTTATTCTACCGCCTGGGTTCCGGGGCATGAGTGTAAACTCGAAAAAGTATCCAGCGATTGGCCTGTTGTTTGTGGAGATATCTGCGGGAGTTGTTGCTATTCTTTCTCTTCCCCTTCGGACATCATTTCTGACGGCTGTTACGACTGGCGCAAGTCTTACGGAGACTACATCGTCTACGCCAAAATAGTTGACGCCAAGCTGGTCAATTCCGTAGACGACAGCGCCGGATGGCTCTACGCCATAGAGGTCGTGGCCCAATCGTCACAGACCAACGAGATTTCCTGGTATTCGGTCCTTTATAAAGTCCAGTAGCTTCCCTCTGATTTCCTCTATCGGGCGGCTGGAGTCCAGGACGAGGTCTCCTGCAGGGCCGACCTGATAGCTGGCAAGGAGTCTTTGCGCAAGATGCCCCTCTTTTAGGCGTTCTTCCAATCTCTTGAGCAAGAGGTCTTGTGGGGCGTTTACGAAGATCACCAGGTCGAAAAGATCGTCCCAACCGGCCTGGTAGAGGAGCGGGATTTCCGCCACCAAAAGGGGCTCCCTTTCGTGCTTCCGGAACCAATCTTCTAACCTTTCTTTGACCAGGGGATGGAAGATCGCTTCAAGCGTCCCCTTGACTTCCGGCTCTTCCAGCATGGCCTCGAGCAACGCCCGTCGGTCAAGGGTTCCGTCGGGCCGGAGGAACCGACGGCCCAGTCTGGCCACCACTTCGTGATAGCCGGGCTGACAGGGTCGTGAAAGCTCGTGCACCACCGCATCGGCGGAAAAGGTGGGGAATCCCATTTCGGCAAAGATTTTCAGCACGGTGCTCTTCCCGGAGGCCGGCGGTCCGGTGACGGCGATCTTAAGGGGTTTGCTCGCGGGCACGCAATTCCTCCAAGAGGGTCTGAAAGTCATCCGGGAGCGGGGCCTCAAAGGAGAGCGTCTCTCCGCTCCGTGGATGGACAAAAGAGAGGCGCCAGGCATGGAGCATCTGCCGGGAGGCCTTCGGGCCCGTTGGGCGGCAACCGCCGTAGAGTTCGTCTCCCACGATGGGATGTCCGATGGAAGACAGGTGAACACGGATTTGATGGGTCCGTCCGGTCAAGGGATGCACTTCGAGCAGGGCCGCGCGGCTCTTCTTGAACCTTTCTCTCAGGCGCCATTCCGTGACGGCCTCTCTTCCCCGCGGGGCGTGAACGCTCATCTTCTTACGATGCACGGGATGCCGCCCGATGGGGCGGTCAACGCGGCCCCAATTTGAGGAAGGGATCCCGTGCACCAGGGCAAGATAGGTCTTGTCAACCTTTCGGTCCTGGAATTGTTGCGAAAGGGCCAGATGCGTCCGGTCGTTCTTGGCCACGAGCAGGAGGCCCGAAGTGTCTTTGTCCAGACGATGCACGATCCCCGGACGCAGTTCTCCTCCCACGCCGGAGAGATCGTCCACCCTGGCGAGGAGTCCGTGGACCAACGTGCCGTGATAATGACCCGCCGCCGGATGGATGACCAGCCCCGGCGGCTTGTTGATGACCAGGAGATCCTCGTCTTCGTAGACCACTTCGAAGGGGACCTCTTCGGGTTCCAGGGAGATCTCCTGCGGCGGCGGCACGGTAAGGCGGATTTCCTCTCCCCCGCGCAGGCGATACTTGGGTTTGGAGAGGGGTTCGCCCTGGAGGAGGAGATGGCCCTCTTCGATGAGCCGTTTGATCTGGGAACGGGAGAGGTCTTCTATTTGGCGGGCGAGGAAGGAATCTATGCGTTCTCCGCGGGCTTCCTGAGGGACGACGAGCCGGTACTCTTTCATTTCCTCGGAAACAGTCGGCGCAGGTCTCCTCCGGGATAGCGCAAGGCCCAGAGACCGGCCTTTCTTGCGGCCAGAACGTCGTCCTCCGGATGGTCGCCGATCATCAGCGCCTTCTCCGGTGGTGTTTTCAGCCGCTGACAGGCCAAATGGTAAATTTCCGGGTTCGGTTTGGCCAGCCCTACCTCGCACGAAATGACGATTTCCGCAAAGAAATCTTCGAGACCAAAGGAAACCACGAGTTTTCGCAGGCGTTCGTCCCAATTGGAGATGATGGCCACTCTTTTCCCCTGTTCCCGGAGGGAGCGGAGGACCTCCCTCGTCCCCGGAGAGAGGAGGAAGTTCTCCGGCAGGGTGAAGGCCCGGTAACACTCTGCAAACGCTTGGTGCGGGTCTTTCAGCTCCCCAAAGGAGGAAACGGTTTCGAGAAAGATTTGCCGCCAGCGACGCCAGCATCCCTCGGGTGAGAGTTCGCCTTGGTCCTTCAGGCGCGCAAAGACCTCCCGGAAACGCCTTTCCATCTCTTCCGGTTCCACCGCGAGTCCGTATCTTCGGCACACGCGCGCGTAGATCGCCCCGACCGAGGGATGGATGTGGAAAAGGGTCCCCTCGGCATCGAAGAAGACGACTTCGAGTTCGGAAAAGATCCCCTCAGGGAGCATGTCCTCCCCCTATCTTCAAGGGTGGTAAATGAGAACGGAGATTTTCGTAAAAGGCCCGCGGGGTCAATTCGGGGAACTCTCCCTTCTCGTTCAGGAAACGCCGCACCTCCACGCACAGATGACACTTTCCCGCGTACCCGCGCGGGTTCGGCCGGAAGCCGAAGTTTTCTGCGGCGAAGCGGACAAGCCCGTAGGGCCCTTCGCGCACCAGGATGTTTACGAGGGGCAAATCCTCCGACCGGAAGCGAGCTACAAAGCCCGGGAGATCCCGGTCTATCTTTCCCAGGCTCAACCCGCCGCAGAAGAGGGGGATGTAGTTCTCGTAAGGATCGAAGTGGCAATGTCGCGAAAGGAGGATCTCCTGGCGACAATGGTGGCCCTTGAAGGCCTCGGCCGGATGGCGTTGAGAGGCCAGGTCCCCGAGTTCAATTCCGGCCCTTCCTCCGGGGATCAGGGCGTAGCCCTGCCAGAACAGGCGTCCGGCCCCTTCCGGACCGTAAGCCTCGATCCAGCGCGAAAGGGGCACCGGGCGCTCGACGTCGAAGCGGGCGATGAGTTCGATGAACTGGCTCATGTAGACGATGACGTTTGCCGGCCCGAAGATCTCCTCGGCCAGCCTGATGGCCGTGAGCGTGCGCTTGAGGGGGATGGTTTCCGCGTGAAAGGGGCTCACGGAAATGAGGACCGAGGAAAGCCCGGCCTCCTTGAGGAGGCGGAACTTTTCTCGCCCTACCTCTTCGTTCACGCACCAGCCGGCGTTGGTCTCCACGTACTCGATGGGGAGCCCGAGCTGGCGGCACTTCTCCACGCCGAAAAGAAGGAGGTCGAAGTTGAGAAAGGCCTCACCGCCGGCCAGGTGAAGCCCGCGGGGGTTCTCCCAGGTGCGGGAGATGCCCAGGAGGAGACCCTCCAACTGTTCTCGGTCCATCCATTCTTTCCAGCGGGGGCCGCAGGCGTAGACGCAGTGCCGGCAGCCGCACTGGCAGCGATAGGAGAGCATGATGCCGCAGGAGTCGAAGGGTCTAAGCTCGCTCATCTTGCCGACGGATGCGTTCGATGATCTGGCTCGTGGAAACCGAAAATTCAAAGGGTATGCGGACCACCTGGCCCCCGTAGCTCCGGACGAAGGAGGCCCCGACGATCTTTTCTTCCGGCCAATCGGCCCCTTTGACCAGCACGTCGGGTTTGAGGGCGCGGATGAGGGCTTCCGGCGTGTCGTCGTCGAAAAAGACTACGTAGTCCACGCTCTCAAGCCCCGCGAGCACCGTGGCGCGTTGCTGCTGAGGGATTATCGGGCGCGAGGCGCCTTTTAAGCGTCTCACGGATTCGTCGCTGTTGAGCCCCAGCACCAGGAAATCGCCCTGTCTCCGCGCCTGATGGAGATAGGTGACGTGCCCGGCGTGGAGGAGATCGAAACAGCCGTTGGTGAAGACCATCTTCTGTCCGAGCCGGCGCCGCCACTTGACCTCTTCCAGGAGTTCTGCCAGCGGAAGGATCTTCTTTTCCGGAGGACCAGGCGGGGCAAGCCGCGAGGTGACGAACAGTTTTCTCGCCTCCTCGAGGGCCTCTTCGTCGGTCTCGAAGACGCTCCAGGCCTTGCCCGACAACTTCCCGCGCTCCCGGCCCAGGGGATCGAAGAGGATGCTCTCTCCGGCGAGATCGAAGCCCACGACCTCGCCGAAGGCGTTGATCCCGGCCACGAAGACCTGGTTCTCGATGGCCCTTGCGGCCAGGAGGCGATGGAAGTGGGAGATCCTTTCTCGCGGCCAGGCGGCCAGGACGAGGATCGTCTCCGCGCCGCGGTTGACGAGGCGCCGCGTAATCTCCGGGAAGCGCAGGTCAAAGCAGATGACCACCCCGAGCCTCTTTCCCGCGAGGAGAAAAGGGGTCGGCTGGAGGCCGGGCTTGACGCCAATCTTTACGTCGAACCCCGGAAAGGGGTTGACCTTTTCCGCCACCGTGCAGACCCCTTCGCGGGTGAAGAGAAGGGCCTTGTTCAGGGGCCCCTGGGGGTCGAGCGCCCCGGCAAGCAGCGGGACGCCGCGCGCCGCCACCATTTCGTGCAGGATCTTGAGGCGCCGCGCGTACTCGTCCTCTCCGAGGAGCCGCTCTCCGGTGATCACCAGCTCCGGGGCAACCACCAGGTCGGCCTCTATCTGCGGATAGAGGGCCCGGAGGTCTTCGAATCCCACCGGGTCTTTGATCTCGCACTGGATGACACCGAGACGCATGGGGGCATTTTAGCGGGCTCTGGCGAGGAGGGCCACCGAGATTTCCTTGGCTCCCGCTTTTTTCAGCACGCGCGCACACTCCTCTACCGTGGCGCCGGTGGTCAGGACGTCGTCCACCAGGACGATGCTCTTTCCCCGCACGGCTCCCTCACGTCGCAGGGCAAAGGCCCGGCGGACGTTTTTCTGCCTTTCGCGCAGGGAAAGACCGGTCTGGGGGCGCGTGCGATGCAGCCGTTGCAACTCGTCAGCCAGGACCCGGCGCCTGTCGAGGAAGCGGGCGAAGAGAAGGCTCTGGTTGAACCCCCTTTCGTAGAGACGTGAAGGGTGCAGGGGGACCGGGATCAGGAAATCGGCCTCGGGCAGTTCCGCGTGGCTTTTCCAGAGACGGATCAGCTCCCGGGCCAGCCAGAGGCGCCCTTCGTACTTGAGGAACTTTACGGCTTCGGCGATGGGCCCGGCGTAATAGAAGGGCACCAGCACGCGCTCGAAGGAGAACCGGGACGCACACCGCGGGCAGAGGTGTCCCGGTTCGCTTGGTCCCTCACAGATCGGGCATCCCGGGGAGACCAGGGGGAGGGCCTTCTGGCACGCGCGGCAGAAGAGGATCTCGTCCCGTTTGAGGAGCTCCTGGCAGTGGAAACAATAACGCGGGAAGAGGAGATCAAAGATCGAGCCTAAGACCGATTCCAGCACGGATGAACCCCCTGCCGAATGTTTCGGCAAAGAGTTCGCGGGCCTTTTCTCCGGTGCAGTGAGAGGGGGCCACGGTTTCCACGCCGAGGGCGCGCAGGGCATCGACTATTTCGCGAAGACGCTTGAGGGAGAGGTTCCCCAGATGGAATCCGCCCATGACCAGGCGGGGCGGCGTGCGGAAGAGCTCAAGCGTGCGCTGCACCATGGAAACGATGCCGGGATGGGCGCATCCCGTGATCAGGGAAAGCCCCTTTTCACCGCGCACGATGAGCCCGGTTTCCGGGGTGGGGGCGGGCAGTAGCCCGGTGGTGAAGAATCCGGGTAATATCTCCGCGGGAGAATCGTTGAAGACCACCTGCCCTCCGAGGCGGGTTATCTCCCCGGCGAAACGCGGAGAAAAGCCGCGATGGAGGATCACTTCGCGGGGGCGGTCCCTTTCGAGGAGGCCCAGGAGCCCGCCGGCGTGATCCCAATGGGCGTGCGAGAGCAGGATGGTCCGTATCTCGCGGGGGTCAATCCCCAGACACTTCAGGTTCCCGACGAGCGTTCCCGTTTCCGAGCCGGTGTCGAAGAGGAGGCCCCTTTCCGGAAAGTAGCAAGCGTATCCCCAGCCTGCCTGGGCGCAGGGGGCCAGGGCATAGTTGTCAAAGACAATGACGAGCTCCACAAAGTGCAGTATAAACGAATGAGGGCGAGGAGGTCGAAGATGGTGAAGCGCATCTTGCTCCCTTTATTTCTCATCCTCTGGTTTCTCCTCCCGTTTCACCAGGCGGAGGCATCCAGATACGACAAACCCCACGAGCTGGTGGACAAGGCCTACATCACCCTCAAGAAGTTCCTCCAGGACGACCAGATGACCTGGTTGCGAGAGCATCTCCGGGAGGCCTACGGGATCATCATCGTGCCCCAGATGCTCAAGGGGGCCTTTTTCATCGGCGGGGCCGGGGGAAGCGGCGTGCTCCTGGCGCGCCTCAACGACTGCGAATGGAGCTATCCGGCCTTCTATCTCCTCGGCTCGGTTTCCTTCGGTCTCCAGATAGGAGGAGAGGCCTCGGAGCTCGTGCTCCTCGTCATGAACAGGAGCGGGATTGACGCGCTCCTTTCCACGGCGGTGAAGCTCGGCGGAGACCTTAGCGTGGCCGCGGGCCCGGTGGGCATAGGGGCCAAGGCCCAGATCGCCGACGTCCTGGCCTTCGGTTATTCGAAGGGGGCCTTCATCGGGGTCAGCGTGGAAGGGGCGGTGATCAAGCCGCGCGATTCCTGGAACCGCATCTACTACGGTCGCCCCGTTCGTCCGGTGGACATCATCTACGGCCGAAAGGTGAGCAATCCCCACGCGGACAAGTTGCGCAACCTGTTGCGGGACTATTGCCTCAAATACAGGCGTTAGGAGCCTTGGCATGAGGGATGTGCTGGCGGTCCTTTTGGCCGGGGGAGTAGGGAGCAGGCTCAACATCCTCGTGCGCAAGCGAGCCAAGCCCGCTGTTCCCTTCGGGGGGATTTATCGCATCATTGATTTCACCCTTTCGAACGCGGCCAACTCCGACCTCTCCTGCGTGGCCGTGCTCACCCAGTACAAGCCGCTTTCCCTCATGGACCACATCGGAGACGGCTCTTCGTGGGACCTGTGCGGACGCACGCGCGAGGTGCGCATCCTCCCCCCGAAGACCGGCGAGAAGGACTGGGATTGGTACCGCGGAACGGCTGACGCCGTGCGGCAAAACCTCGACTTCATCACCCGCCGTCCCTCCCGCGAGGTTCTCATCCTTTCCGGAGACCACGTCTACTACATGGATTATCGGGAGCTTGTGGCCTTCCATCGCGAGAGGGGCGCGCAGGTGACCGTGGCCATGATGCCCGTGCCCTGGGAGGAGACCCATCACTTCGGCATCGCCGTCACCGACGAGGACGGGCGCATCGTCGAATGGGAGGAAAAGCCCGCCCGGGCCAAGTCGAACCTGGCGTCCATGGGGGTCTACGTCTTCGACACCGCTTATCTCGTGCGCGTCCTCCACGAGGTGGAAGGGGACGATTTCGGTATGCACGTCCTGCCCCACGCTCTCAAGCACGCGCGCGTCTACGCCTATCCTTTTCACGGCTACTGGCGTGACGTGGGCACGCTTGAGGCTTATTTTCAAGCCAACATGGATCTCCTGCGTCCCGACTCCGGGCTGGAACCGGAATCCTGGGGGGTGATGACGAACGTCATGTCCTTGGGGCACGACTTCGATCGCCCGCCGACCCAGGTCCTGTGCTCCGGGCGGGTGGAAAACAGCGTTGTTTCACCGGGATGCACGATTGCCGGTGAGGTGCGGAACTCGATCCTCTCGCCCGGGGTGCGGGTGGAGAAGGGGGCCCGGATCGAGGACTCGATCATCATGCACGATTCCGTGGTGGCTGAGGGGGCCGCTTTGAAGAGGGTCATCGCGGACAAGGAGGTCTACATAGGGCCGCGGGCCAAGGTCGGTTTCGGGGATCCGAAGAAGGTCAACCGGCACTTTCCGCGCCATCTCTTCAGCGGTCTCACGGTAATCGGTAAAGCGGCCAAGATTCCCGGGGGAAGTGAGATCGGGACCAACTGCGTGATCTTCCCCGAGGTCCTTCCGGAACACTTCCCTCCGGACAGACGCCTTCCTGACGGCGAAATCCTGAGTTTCGAGGGGTAAGGATGGAAGAAAGAGAGAGACACATCATCTACGACGCCATTTATCGAGTTTCTGAGGCCAGGGAAAAGGCTCCGGAGCTCAAAGGGGTGGCCACCGGGGTGCCGGGGCTTGACGACCTCTTCTACGTCATCGAGTGGGAGGGGCAAAAGCCCGTGAGGAAGAGCCTCGGCGGCATCCCCCTGGGTTGCGTGGCCAACATCACCGGGATGCCCGACACGGGAAAAAGCCTCATCGCCGAGCAGTTCGCCGTAAAACAGGCCTCCCTGGGGGAAAGGGTCTGCTTCGTCACCGTGGAGACCACGGCCCCCTTCCTCTCCGTGGGGCTCGAGCAGAGGGCGAGGGCCATGGGGGTGGACTTCAAGGAGATCGAGGACCGCATCGTCATCCTCGACGCGGCGAGCTACACCCGGTTGCGGGACGACCTGCCCACTCTCCTCGACACCCTGGCCCACATCTACCGGACTTACAAGGTCCATCGCACGGTGATTGATTCGGTGACCGGCCTCTTCGAGGCCAAGGAGATGCTTGCGCGCAGCATCGTGCGCGCGCTCTACACCTTTTGCAAGAAGTGGTATCAGACGGCCATCTTCATCTCCCAGAAGAGGAGCTCCCACGAGCTCCTTTCCGCCGAGGCGGCGGGGGGATACGCCGTGGGGCATATCGTGGACTGCACGATGGTCCTTTCCAAGGAGCTTATCCTCTCGGCCCGCCTGGCCCAGCTCTACAAGACCGAGATCGGCGAGATCGTCCGCCTCTTCCGCATAGACGGCTGTCGCCTCTGCGGACACGACACCAAGATCCATCTCATGGACATCACCGAGCTGGGTCTGGTGGAGATAGGTCCTCCTCTTTCCGAAGTCATCAGGAGCAAAGGAGAGGTCAGATGATCTATCCGCACGACTTCTTCCCCAGCGGGGATCTGGCGCCCCTTGAGGATCTCTTCGAGCTGAACAAGCCGGTCTGGGAAGCCCTGGCCCGCCTGAAGGAGACCCTGCAGGAGATCGTGGCGCCCAACGTGGTCGGGCTTCCCTTAGCCGAGCCGCTCCCCAAGACCTACGTGCTCTACGAGGGCGAGATCCTGCCCCGGGAAGAGGTAGAGATCACCTACGGAGACGCCACCAAGGAGAAGCTCGAAGTGAGCTATCGGGGGCGTCTGCTCTCCGGCGCCAGCGTGATTTGCGCCGGGGCCGTCCTCATGGATGAGGCCATCGAGCTCGGTCGCGGCGTCCTGGTGGAACCCGGGGCCCTGATCAAGGGGCCCACCATCATCGGGGACCGCACGGAAGTGCGCCAGGGGGCCTACGTGCGGGGCTATTGCTTCGTGGGCCGCGGTTGCGTGGTGGGACACACCACGGAACTCAAGTCGAGCGTCATGCTCGACGGGGCCAAGGCCGGCCACTTCGCCTATCTCGGCGACAGCATCCTCGGCCGGGACGTCAACCTGGGGGCCGGCACCAAGCTCGCCAACCTCAAGCTCACGCGGGGTTCGGTGCGTGTGAAGGTGGGCGAGGAGCTGATAGACACCGGTCTGCGAAAGTTCGGTGCGATCTTGGGAGACGGCGTGCAAACGGGGTGCAATTCGGTGACCAATCCCGGCACGCTCCTTGGTCCGGGTTCCCTGGTCTTGCCCAACACCACCGCTGGTCCCGGCTTCTTTCCGCCGAAGAGCCTCGTTCGCTAACTTTTTCGGTTGGCAAAGCTTTCCCGTGGGGTAAGCTTCGCTCAAATCTTTTTTAAGGGGGTTTTTGGATGAGAATTTTTCTGATGCTCTGTCTTGCGCTCTGTCTCCTGATGGGCAGTGCCGCGGCCAAGGAAAACAAGGAAGCTCAGCAGAAGAAGGAAGACAAAGAGGTCGTCTTGGCCGAAGTCGGACCTTACAAGCTGACCAAGGCCGAGTTCGAGGCCCGGCTCGAGTCCGCGCCGCCGCAGATCAAGATGTTGCTGGCGCATCAGCCCGAGCTCAAGAAGGCCCTGGTGGATCGCTGGGTGGAGATGTCCCTCCTTTCGCTCGGGGCCAAGGACGCCGGGATTGACAAGGACCCGAAGGTCAAGCAGCAGATCGAAGAGGCCACGCATCAGATCCTCGCCCAGGCCTATCTCCAGAAGGAGATCCTCTCCAAGGTGGAGCCGCCGAGTGAGAAGGAGCTCCGGAAGTATTACGAGGAGCACAAGGACCGTTTCGTGGAGCCGGAGGCCGTGAGGGTGCGGCACATCCTGATCGAGGTGCCCCAGGGCGCCAGTAAGGAAGAGGAGGCCAAGGCCCTGGAAAAGGCGAAGAAGATCCGCGAGATGGCGCTAAAAGGTGAAGATTTTGCGGAGCTGGCCAAAAAGTACTCCGACGATCCGGGGACCAAGGACAAGGGCGGAGACCTGGGCTTCTTTACCCGCGGGCAGATGGTCAAGGAGTTCGAGGAAGCGGCTTTCTCTCTCAAGCCCGGGGAGATAAGCCAGCCCGTGCGCACGGCCTTTGGCTATCACATCATCAAGGTGGAAAAGAAACGTCCGGCCCGCCAGAAGAGCTTTGAAGAGGTGAAGGACCAGATCAAGGAGGAGCTCCTGCGCCAGAGACAGGAAGAAAGGCTGAAGGCGGCCCTCAAGGAGCTCGAAAAGAAGTATTCGCCGAAGGTCTACACCGATCGTCTCCAGTGATTTATCGGACCTTTCTCCATCTCCCCGGCATAGACCAGAAGGGTGAGCGCCGCCTGTGGGCGGCAGGAATAGAAGACTGGTGGGACTTCCTGGCGGCGGAGAGCGTGCCCGGGTTCTCGACCGCGCGTCTCCGCCGTCAGAAAGAGGCCCTTCGCTTCTTCCTCTCCTTTGCCGACGATCTGGTCTCTCTCGCGGCCTATCTGAAGAGGAGGCATCACTGGCGCTTCTTCGAGCCCTTCGGGAAAAACGCCCTCTTCCTCGACATAGAGACCGACGGCCTGAAGAAGGACCAATCCCGGGTGACCGTCCTCGGCCTTTCCGACGGGGTGCGCTATCGGGCCTTCGTGGCCGGGGAAGACCTCGAGGAAGGGCTTGAGATCCTGGCCGCGCATCCGTTCTGGGTGACCTTCGGCGGCTCCTTCTTCGACTGGCCCTTTTTGCGGCATCACTACCCCTGGCTCCCGGAGCCGGTGGTCCATCTGGATCTTTGTCCCCTCCTGCGCCGCCTGGGGCTTCGCGGGGGGCTCAAGCGCATAGAGAAGATGGTGGGACTTTCGCGCCCCGAAGAGGTCGAAGGTCTCGACGGCTTCGAGGCGGTGAGGCTCTGGTGGCGTTATCGTCGGGGAGACGAGAGGGCCCTCCGGAGGCTCATTCTCTACAACCGTCAAGATGTGGAAAACCTGCCCCTCCTGGCGCGTTTGGCCTACGAAGGGCTCCGTTCCCTTGCCTTGACAGGGAAAATCCCTGCTCTTACGGTCTCCTCGGAGCCCCGGAAGACCCGAAGGGAGGAAGATGGCCGCTTTGTCCAATTTTAGGCAGGTCCTCACGGAAAAATTGCTCTCCTACGCGGCAGATCTCACCAAGGAGCTGCCCATCGGGGCCCTCATGGTCTACGCCGAGGTCTTCAAGGACCACGAAGAGCTGCTGAAGTTCGCCCAGAACCTGGGCGAAAAGCATCTCGTCCTGGTCTCCAAGGAACCCATAGAGGACGAGGAGGATCTGCCGGAAAACGTAAAGATCATCCGCGTGCCGAACATCAGGCTCACCCGTCTCGGCCAGATGAAGATCGCCGTCCTCGTGGGGGTGTCCGAGGGGATATTCCATCACGACGACGTGGTCCTCTGCCTCTCCGGCCTGGCGGACAGCTGTTCTCTCGATTCCCTCTTCATCCTCGACATCGGGGACGAGTTCGAGTTCTTCGCCGTCACCCAACTGGAGCATCTCCACGAGGTGGTGCGCCCGGAGGTGTTCCTGCGGGTGCTCGAGATCGCCATTGATCTGGCCACCGAGGGGCGCGAGGGAAAGCCCGTGGGGACCATCTTCATCGTGGGCGATACGGAAAGCGTGCTCCAGTACTGCGAGCAACTCATCCTCAACCCGTTCAAGGGCTACCCGGAGAGCGAGCGCAACATCCTTGACCCGCAGCTTGAGGAGACCATCAAGGAGTTCGCCAGACTGGACGGGGCCTTCATCATCCGGGGCGACGGCGTGGTGGAGACCGCCGGGGCCTTCATCCGCGCCGGGGCCGTCACCGAGGACATCCCTTCCGGCCTGGGGACCAGGCATCGTTCCGCCGCGGCCATAACGGCCATCACCCAGGCCGTGGCCATCACGGTGAGCGAATCCACGGGCACGGTGATGGTCTTCTATCAGGGAAAGATCATCATGGAAATCGAAAAGCCCCATCCTCTGGGGTTTGACGCGCGGAGCAGGCAAGACCTTTACGGACTGTCCAGGTCCGACAAACATAAATTGTAGGAGGTGAAGAAATGCAATATCAGGTGGTCTATCGTGATATCAGTCCGGCGGACAAGAAGCTGGCTGAAGCCCACGTCAAGAAGCTGGTCGAGCGTTTCGAGAGGCTGACCAAGAAGTTCGATCCGGATCTCACCCTTCTGCGCATCGTGGTGGAGGGGCTCGAGAAGAAGAAGCAGTTTTACGTGCATCTCACCCTTTCCCTGCCGCAGGCGGTGCTTTCGGCCCGCGGGGAACACAAGCGCCTGAAGACGGCCTTCAAGATCGCGCGGGAACGTCTGGAGAAGGAGCTGGCCAGACACGTCTCCGAGTTGCGCGGTGAGCACATCTACAAGCGTCATCAGCACTACGTGCGTGAAATGGCCAAGGCCATGCCCGAACTGGCGGTGGACAAGAGGGCCGACCTGAAGGAACACTTCCGCGACCGTCTTCGTCCGCTTCTGCGGGATCTCTATCGCATGGCGCGACGCGAGATCCTCTTTCACCAGCTCACCGGAGAGCTGCCGCCGGGTTACATTGATCCGGGCGACGTGGTGGATGAGGCGGTGCTCTGGGCCTACGAGCACTACGACGAGATCGTCTCTTCCGGAGATCTGGCCCTGGCTTTGCATAAGAAAGTTCTCGAGATCATCAAGAGGGAGATCGAAAGGCTCAAGCGCGAAGGTCACCGGGCCATCCCGATTGAGGAGACCGTGCCCCTTACGGACGTGCGTTACAAGCTGAAGGAAGACATCGAGAGCCCCTTCTACGACTACGAGCAGTTGCGCTGGGAGGACGTGCTCCCCGCGGGAGAGGTGGTGGAACCGGAAGAGGCGCTCAGCGCCGAAGAGCTCACCAACCTCATCATGCGCGAGCTTTCCCGTGTGCCGCAGGAGAAGAGGCAGGCCTTCGTCTGGCACGTGCTCGATGGTCTCTCCATCCCGGAGATCGCCAAGCTTCAGGGCCGCGACGAGGAGGAAGTGAAGCGCGACATAGAAGAAGTGCGCCGTTACATCCGCGAACGCTGGCAGGCCTTGGCGGCCAAGCCCAAGGATATAGAGGAAGAAACAGAATCTGCCGCGGCAGCGTAGGAGGTCCTAATGAGACGAGTCCTTTGGTTGTTAATCTGTTGTCTTTTGTTGGCGGGTCCGGCCTCCGGCAGGGCCTCGTTCCTGGATGAGATCTTAAAGGTCAAAAGGGTAGAGGAGAAGAAAGCCCCGGAGGAGAAGGAGGCCCCGGCCTCCGCCGAATCTCCCCGGGCCATAGAGCTGGCCCTTGAGCTTTCCAAGGCCTTTGCGGAGGTGGCCAAGAAAGCCGGGCCGGCGGTGGTCTTCGTGCAGGTGGAAAAAGTCGTCGAAAGGGCCCCGGCCATGGAGCCGTTTCCCTTTGGCGGTCCGTTCGACTTCTTCGGCAACGACTTCTTCGAGCGGTTCTTCCGCCAGAGGTTCCCGCGCAAGTTCAAGCAGATGGGCGCTGGTTCGGGATTCATCATCAGTCCCGACGGCTACATCCTGACCAACAACCACGTGGTGGCCAACGCCAACAAGGTCACGGTGAAGCTTGCCGATGGGCGGGAGTTCAAGGCCAAGATCGTGGGCACCGACCCGGCTTCGGACGTGGCCGTGCTCAAGATCGAGGCCAAGGACCTTCCGGTCCTTCCCCTCGGCGATTCGGACAAGATCGAAGTGGGTGAATGGGTGATTGCCATCGGCAACCCCTTTGGTCTCACCCAGACGGTCACGGTGGGCGTGATCAGCGCCAAGGGCCGCTCCGGCGTGGGCATCACGGACTACGAAGATTTCATCCAGACCGACGCGGCCATCAACCCCGGAAACTCCGGAGGTCCCCTGGTCAATCTCCGGGGCGAGGCCATCGGCATGAACACCGCCATCTTCACCCGCTCCGGAGGCTACATGGGGATAGGGTTCGCCATCCCCATCAACATGGTGAAGGTCATCACCAAGCAGCTCATCGAAAAGGGCAAGGTGGTCCGCGGTTGGCTCGGAGTGGTCATCCAGGACCTGAACGAAGACCTGGCGAAGTCCTTCGGGCTGGATAAACCCGAAGGAGCCCTGGTCACGGAGGTGGCCGAGGGTTCGCCGGCGGAGAAGGCCGGTCTCAAATCCGGTGACGTTATTGTCGAATACAACGGCAAACCCGTCCACAACGTGGCGGAGCTGCGCACCATGGTGGCCCTTACCCCGCCGGGCACCAAGGTGAAGCTGGTGGTCATCCGTCAGGGCAAGAGGAAGGAGCTTGAGGTCACCATCGGGCAGCAGCCCCAGACCTTGAGTCTCATCACGGGTGAGGATCAGCTCCTCCAGAAGCTCGGTCTCCGGGTCCAGGCCCTGACTCCGGATCTCGCCGAGCGCTTTGGTTACGCGCCCAACGAGGGCGTCATCATCGCCCAGGTGGCCCCGGGGAGCCCGGCGGCCATGGCCGGCCTGGCCCCGGGAATGATCATCGTGGAGGTCAACCACAAGCGGGTGAAGACCATGGAGGAATTCGCCCAGGCCCTCACGGAGAGCAAGCGTTCGGGGCGTGTCCTCTTCAAGGTCTGCACGCGCGAGCTTTGCCGCTACGTGGCCTTGAGAGTCGAATAAAAGGGAAGGGGGCGCTCGCCCCTTTCCCTCACACCTTTATCTCTTCGAGAACCGGCGCGCGGAATTGCTGATGGGAAGTGAGTTCCTGAAAGGAGACCACGCACTCGATCTCCGGCCTCACCCATTTCGCCCCGCGCGGAGCCTTGTCGAGACCTTTCATCGGCGGGGGTTTTTCCATTTCGAGCTTCGGCAGGATGGAGAGGAGCTCATCGGAGAGCTTGGTGTTTAGCCCGCTGGCCACCCTTCCGCGGAAGACCAGGCCCTCCTCCGTGGGTTCGGCCACCAAAAGGCTCTTCAGGGTCCCGTCCGGACGCAGGAGATAGCCCACCACCAGGCACTTCCTCTTCTGGCGCGGCTTGAACTTGAGCCAGAAGTCCACCCGCTTGCCCGGCAGATAGGGGCTTTCGATCTCCTTGGCCATCACGCCCTCAAACCCCTGGGCGATCACGTGCTCGAAGAAGGTGGTGCCCTTCTCGAGGATGTAGCGCGACTCCACCACGTAGGGGCTCTCCGGGATGATCTCGGCCAGGAGCTCGCGTCTTTCCCGCAGGGGCCGATCCATGATGGACTCCCCGTCCAGATAGAGGAGATCGAAGACCATGTAGGTGGCCGGAAGCCTCTTGGCGAGGGCCTCGATCTTCACCGGACTCACCACGTGCTCCCGCTCCTGGAGGAGACGGAACACCGGTCGTCCCTCGCGGAGGACGACGATCTCCCCGTCGAGCACGATCCCGTCCCGGGAGATCTGCTTGGGCAGATCCCAGAACTCCGGATAGCGATAGGTGATGTCCCGCAGGCGTCGGTTTTGCAGGCGAATTTTCTGGTTCTCGATGAAGAAGAGGCAGCGCGTCCCGTCCCACTTGATCTCGTAGAGGAAGCGCGGGGAGTCGAAAGGGGGCGAGAGCTTGGCCAGCATGGGCTTGATGAAGCGGGGCAGCATCAGGCCGCCTCTTTTTTGGCCGCCTTAATGCTCGCTTCCAGGGCCTCCATGAGGTTGACCACCTTGGCCTTTTCTTCCTCGGCCTTGGGTTCGAACTTCTCCCCGCGGGCCTTGGCCTCGATGAGTTTCATCAGGGCCTCGGCGTAGTGGTCAACCAGTTTCTCCGGTTGGAAGGGTTCGCTCAGGGATTCGATGAGCATCTTGGCCATTTCCAGATAGCGCGGGTCGGCCTTGGCTTCCACGTCCACGCGGAGATCTTCGGCCCGGATCACGTCCCGATAGAAGTGGAGGGTGGAGGCGAGGAACTTTCCCTCGTAGGGCTTGATGAGGAAGGGATACTGCCGCTGACGGATGACGGCCTCGCCCAGGGCGGCGCGCCCGGTCTCCTCCATGGCCTTGTAGAACACCGCAAAGGCCTCTTCGGCACCCTCCCCGTCGGGAAGGAGATAGTGGGCGTCGGCGAAATAGATCGGGGCCACCTCCTTCTCGTTCACGAAGCTCTTGACCTCGATGGTGTCGCTTGAGGCGAGCTTCAGCTTGGCCAGCTCCTCGTCGGTGATGACCACGTAGTGTTCCTTGTCCAGGAAGTAGGCGCGCACGATGTCGTCGTCGGAAAGCACCTTGTCGCAGCGCGGGCAGTACTTGAGGTACTTGATGCGGCTGCCGCAATCCTTGTGGATGAGATGAAAGGAAATGGCCCTCTTCACCACCGCGGGATAGAGCTTTACGGGTATGGTGACCAGCCCGATCCTGATGAATCCCGACCAAGTGGCCTTCATTTCTTCGCCCCCTTGAGATCCTTGATTTTCTTGACCCCGAAGACGATGGGCAGGGCCTCTTCCACCCGGGAGACCGGATGGAAGGTGAGTTTTTCCCGCGCCTCCTTCGGGACGTCCACCAGGTCCTTTTCGTTGAGTTTGGGGATGATGACCTCCTTGATTCCCGCCCGTTTGGCGGCCAGGACCTTTTCCTTGATGCCTCCCACGGGGAGCACCAGCCCGCGCAGGGTGATCTCTCCGGTCATAGCCACGTCGTGGCGCACCGTGCGCTCCGTGAAGAGGCTCACCAGCGCGGCCAGGATGGTGATCCCGGCGCTCGGGCCGTCCTTGGGCACGGCTCCCGCCGGCACGTGGACGTGGATGTCCACCTTCTGGAAGATGTCCTCGTCTATCCCCAGGTCCTTGCTCCGGGAGCGCAGGAAGGAAAGCGCGGCCTCGGCGCTCTCCCGCATCACCTCTCCGAGCTTGCCCGTGAGGATGAGGCGTCCGGAGCCCTTCATCTTGGTGGCCTCGATGAAGAGGAGCTCTCCTCCCACCGGCGTCCAGGCCAGTCCGATGGCCACTCCGGGGACCTTCACGCGCTCGGCCACTTCGGGCAGATACTTGGGCGGCCCGAGGAACTTTTCCACGTCCCTCATCCGCACCTTGACCGGTTCCGTGCGCCCTTCGGCGAATTCCATGGCCACCGCCCGGCACACGGCCCCGATCTCACGCTCCAGGTTCCGGACCCCGGCCTCCCGCGTGTAGTAGCGGATGATCTGCATCAGGGCCCGGTCGGTGAACTTGAGCTGTTGCTTGGTGAGCCCGTGGGCCTCGAGCTGGCGGGGCACCAGATAGTACTTGGCGATCCGCAGCTTGTCCTCTTCCGTGTAGCCCGGGATCTCGATGACTTCCATGCGGTCGAGGAGCGGGGCGGGAATGGTGTCGAGCATGTTGGCCGTGGCGATGAAGATGATCTTCGAGAGATCGAAGGGGATCTCCAGATAGTGGTCCGAGAAGTTCTGGTTCTGCTCGGGGTCGAGGACTTCGAGCAGGGCGGAAGCCGGATCCCCGCGGAAGTCCGTACCCAGCTTGTCTATTTCGTCGAGCATGAAGACGGGGTTGTTCACCCCCACGCGCCTCAACCCCTGGATGATGCGGCCGGGCATGGCCCCCACGTAGGTGCGCCGATGGCCGCGTATCTCGGCCTCGTCGCGCACGCCGCCGAGAGAGATGCGCAGAAACTTGCGCCCCAGGGCCTTGGCGATGGAGCGCCCGAGAGAGGTCTTGCCCACGCCCGGCGGCCCCACGAAACAGAGGATGGGGCCCTTCATGTCGGGCTTCAGTTTGCGCACCGCCAGGTATTCGAGGATGCGCTTCTTGACCTTCTGCAGGTCGTAGTGGTCGCGGTCGAGGATCTCGCGGGCCCGCTTGAGGTCGAGATGATCCTCGGTGCTCTCGCACCAGGGCAGTTCCAGGATCCAGTCGAGATAGTTCCGGATGACGGTGTATTCCGCGGAGGAGGGATGGACGCGGGCCAGTTTCCGCAGTTCCTTCTCCGCCTCCTCGCGCACGTAGTCGGGAAGCTTCTTCTTGGCGAGCTTTTCCCGTAGCTCTTCTATCTCGGCCTCGATCCCCTCGGCTTCTCCCAGCTCCTTGCGGATGACCTTGAGTTGTTCGCGCAGGAAATACTCGCGCTGGGCCTTTTCCATGCGGCCGCGCACCTCGGCCTGGATCTTCTGCCCCAGCTCGAGTATCTCCACCTGCCGGGTGAGGGCCTGGTGGATCTTCTGGAGCCTTTCCTTGAGGTCGAGGGTCTCGAGGATCTTCTGTTTTTCCTCGTGGGGCACGTTGAGATGACTGATGACGAGGTCCGCCAGCGCCCCGGGTTCGTCGATGTTGAGCACAAGGGTCTTCAGCTCTCCGGGAAGCTGCGGAGAGAGTTCGAGGACCTTGTTGAAGAGGATGCGGATGTTTGAGGCGAGGGCCTCTATTTCCACGTCGTGGGTCACGTAGTCTTCGAGCACGCGCACCCGGGCCACGAGATAGGGCCCCTTGTCCACTATCTCCTTGATCTCGATGCGCGAAAGCCCCTGCACCATGACGCGCACCTGGTCCGGCTCGAGACGCGTGGCCTTGAGGATCACCGCCGCCGTGCCTATCCGGTAGAGCTCCTTGCTCTCGCTCTTGGGTTCCTTGACCGCCACCACGGCCACCATGCGGTCGCCGGAGAGCACGTCGTCAAGTAGCTGGAGGAGCCCCGGCTCGTGGATCATGAGGGGCGTGACCATGTGCGGAAAGAGGACGATCTCGCTCGGAATGATGGGCAGTTCCTTGATGGATTCTTCGATGGGTTCCTCGGATTCCGCTTTGGCAGGCAAATTTTTCTTCTTCTCTTCGGCCTTCTTTTCAATGGTCTCTTTTTCTGGCATGGCTTTTTCACCGATGGTTAGTAGTCTAAGGGGAAGTTAAACACCCGCCCGCGCCGATTCAACAAAACTTTCTGCAACCGAAGAGTTGCAGAGCTGCAACTCTCGTGTGGCACTTTTCCCCGAAAGATCTGAACGAAATTCAAAATTTCTTAAGAATCCGCCGACGTTTCATTGGTCCAAGGTTTGCTAACGCAAAATTGGCGGTAGGGAGGGCAGTTATGGCTATTACTTTAAGGCAATTGGAAATCTTTTTAGCGGTGGCGGAGACGGGCCACGTCACCACGGCGGCCAAGAAGATCCATCTCACGCAGTCGGCGGTGAGCATGGCCATCTCCGAGTTGGAAAACATCCTGAACGGGCCCCTTTTTGATCGTCACGGCAAGAAGCTCATCCTCAACGACCGCGGGCGGTTCCTCCTGCCCTACGCGCAGGAGATCGTCTCCAAGGTGCGCAATATCGAGCTTCTCCTCTCCGAGACCGAAGGCGTGGTCGCGGGAAACCTCCAGGTGGGGGCGAGTTCCACCATCGGCAACTACGTCATGCCTTACGTCATCGGGGCCTTCACCCAGCAGTATCCCGAGGTCTACATCAACCTCATCGTGGGCAACAGTCGGCAGATAGAGCAGTACGTGGAAGAGGGAATCATCGACGTGGGTTTCATCGAGGGTCTGGTGCACAGCAAGAAGATCGAATCCGTGCCGTGGCTCACGGACAAGCTCCACATCATCGCCGCGCCGGATCATCCGCTGGCGGAGAAGGGGGAGGTGAGCATCGAGGACCTGCGCGGGGAGCGCTGGATCATGCGGGAAGAGGGTTCGGGAACCGCGGAGATCTTCAAGAACGCCATCTCCAAGTACTTCGACTCGCTCGACATCTTCATGGAGCTCGGGCACACCGAGGCCATCAAGAAGGCGGTGGAAGCGGGCATGGGTTTGGGTTGTCTCTCGGCCCTCACCACCTGCCGGGAGGTGGAAAACGGCTGGCTCAAGGTCCTGAGGGTCCCGGAGCTCGAGATCACGCGGCAGCTCCTCATCATCCTTCGCAAAGACAAGATCAAGACGAATCTCCTCAAGGAATTCCTCTCTTTCTGCAGCTTCATCCGGGATTGTTGCGATGCCAAGCGAATTTGTCTGGTTTCGCCCTATAAATTAGCAAGCATCCTCGAAGATCGGCCGCTTTCTCCTGCTTAAGAAGTTTGCCTCCGGGTCCTCCTTTGGCTAAGAGGGGGACAATTTAGATATCCCGGAGGTAAATATGCGATTTTTTCTCGCGGTCTCGCTGGTCTTCTTGGTCTTTTCCTCGGCGGCCTGGGCGGGCGGAGGACGCGCTTATCCTCTGGGGGCCGAAGGTTTCCTGGTGGGCGTGGCCCCTCCGCCGGGTCTTACCGTCCTGAACTACGCCTATTTCTACCACGCCTCGGAACTCAAGGACTCCGATGGCGACGAGGTCCCCATTTTCGATGAGGTCACCGTTTGGGCCGAGGTCATGCGTTTCATCTACTTCACGAAGAAGACCCTCTGGGGTGGCACCTACGGCCAGCACTTCTTCCTGCTCTACGTGAGCACGGATCTCGACTTCAAGGTCCCCGTGGGCCCGAAGAACCGGCACGACTACACGGATTCAAACGTGCCCTATCTCATCTATTCTCCGTTCCTGCTGGCCTGGCATCTGAAGCAGGGAAAGTTGCACGTGGTGCTCGACATAGCCGACATCTACATCCCGCTCTACAACGAGGAGAAGGACAACCCGGCCAGCGTGGGGCGCAACTTCTGGACCATCGAGCCGGTGCTCGCCGTGACCTACATGTTCACGCCGCAACTGGCCGCCTCCATCAAGCTCATGTACGACTTCAACACGGAACAGGATGACTACCTGACCCCGATGGGAGTCAAGGTGGACCGCACGCCCGGACAGGAGTTCCACTTCGACTGGAGTGTCTCCTACGCCCTGCGCCCCAATCTCCGGGTGGGGCTTTCGGGATTCTACTATCGTCAGGTCAAGGACGACGACTTCGATCTCGACGGCTATTCCGGGGCGCTCAGGGCGGCCCTCGAAGACCTTGAAGACAACCAGGGTCTGGTGTGGGGAATGGGGCCTGGTGTCTGGTATCGTCAGGGAAGATGGTTCGCTTCTTTGCGTTCGCAGTTCGAGTTTGGGGCCAAAGAGGTCACCGAAGGCTATAATGTTTGGTTCAAACTAGGCTACGTGTTTTAGGAGAGAGAAATGGACGAGATCAAGGTTCTTCTTTCGGAAAAGGATCTCCCGGAGGCTTGGTTCAACATCATTCCCCGACTCCCTTCGCCTCCGGCTCCGCCGCTCAACCCGCAGACCGGGGAACCGGTGAAACCCGAGGAACTGGAGGTCATCTTCCCCCGCGCCCTCATCGAGCAGGAGATGAGCCCGGAGCCGTGGATCGAGATCCCCTCGGCGGTGCGCGAAGTCTACAAGTTGTGGCGTCCCACGCCGCTTTGCCGCGCCAGGAACCTGGAAAGACACCTGGGCACCCCGGCGCGCATCTACTACAAGAACGAAAGTGTAAGCCCTCCGGGTAGCCACAAGCCGAACACCGCCGTGGCCCAGGCTTACTACAACAAGGAGGCCGGTATCAGGCGCCTGGCCACGGAGACCGGGGCCGGGCAGTGGGGTAGCGCCCTTTCCTTTGCCTGCAAGCTCTTCGGACTCGAGTGCACCGTCTACATGGTCAAGGTCTCCTTTGAGCAGAAACCCTTTCGCAAGAGCCTCATGCACATCTGGGGCGCCGAAGTCTATCCCTCACCCACCAACCGGACGCGGGCGGGGCGCAAGATACTTGAGGAGAATCCGAACTCTACCGGTAGCCTGGGGATCGCCATCTCCGAGGCCGTGGAGGACGCCGCCACCCACGAGGACACCAACTACTCGCTGGGAAGCGTGCTCAACCACGTCCTCCTGCACCAGACCGTCATCGGCCTCGAAGCCCAGAAACAGCTCGATCTTTTGGGCGAGAAGCCGGACGTGCTCATCGGTTGCGTAGGCGGGGGCAGCAACTTCGCCGGCTTTGCCTTTCCCTTCCTGGGCGACATCCTGGAGGGGAAGTCCGAGGCCGAGGTCATCGCCGTGGAGCCGACGAGCTGTCCCACCCTTACCAAGGGGCTCTACACCTACGACTTCGGGGACACCGCCGGGTTGACCCCGCTGCTTCTCATGCATACCCTGGGGCATTCCTTCGAGCCCCCGGCCATCCATGCCGGCGGACTCCGCTATCACGGCGACGCGCCGCTGGTGTGCCAGCTCGTAAAGGACGGCTACATCAAGCCCCGCGCCTATCCCCAGAACCCCTGCTTCGAGGCCGCGCTCCTCTTTGCGCAAACCGAGGGCATCATCCCGGCGCCGGAGACGAGCCACGCCATCCGGGCGGCCATTGACGAAGCCCTGAAGTGCAAGGAAACCGGCGAGGAAAAGGTCATCGTCTTCAACTTCAGCGGGCACGGGCACTTCGATCTGGCGGCTTACGACGCTTTCCTGGAGGGAAAACTCGAAGACTACGAGTATCCGGAGGAAAAGATCCGCGAGGCCCTAAAGGCCCTGGAGCACTTCCCCAAGTTCCCTACGGGGATTTAGAAAAAAACGGCTCGGAAGGGCGGTCCGGACGGGAAAGACGAGAAGAGGGCGGGATCATCCCGCCCTCTTTGTTTACTTTAGCCCTGCAAGAGCTGGACGGCCATCTGCGGAAGCGTGTTGGACTGGGCCAGCGCAAACATACCGGCCTGCATCAAGACCTGCATCTTGGTGAAGTTCGCGGATTCCTCCGCAAAGTCCACCTCACGAATGGCCGCTTCCGCGGACTGGACGTTTACCTGGGTGACGGAGATGTTGGCCACCGTGGACTCGAGCTGCACCTGAACGGAACCGAGCTCCGCGCGGATGCCGTCAATGTCCGCAATGGCTGATTCCACCACGGTGAGCGAGAGCTGGGCGTTTTCGTAGTCGAGCACGTTGAGATCCGCAAGCTGTCTGGTCTCCACGTTGCCCATCTCACCCACGCTGGTGAGGCTCAGGACACTGTTGGCCTTGATCTGGCTTCCTTCAGCCAACACCAGGTCTTCCGTGAGCGTGACTCCGTCACTTCCCACGTAGAGATCCTGGCTCAGTTTCGTCCCCGCGGAGACGGTGACTTCCGTGCCGGCCCCTCCGGCTTCGGTATAGAGCGTCATGGTTTCCTGAACGATCGTTCCTGCGGCGAGCTTGGTGTCTGCCGCCAGGGTGCTTCCGGCCGCCACTACGGTGGACTGATTTAGATCGGCGTCAGCGCTCAGGGTGAGGCTGGTGGTGTTGATCACGGATCCTTCTTTGAGGACAGAGTCGGTCTCTATCGTCGAACCCTGGGTGAGCTTGCTCTCCAGAACGGTGGTAACGTCGGCACCCGCTGTGGCGTCTCCACCTATGATGGAGCCGGCTTTGAGGGTGGTGTCGGTGGCCGCTATGCTCGAGCCGGCCTTGAGCTCCATGTCCGCGTTGAAGGTGGCGGCCGCTCCCAGGGTGAAGTCCGCACCGAGGATGCTCTCGGCGGCGATCACCGAGCCGTCCGCCACGGTTGAATTGGTGGTGGTGCTGTATTTCAAGACGATGTCCGTATCGAGGACCACATTAGAGCCCAGGGTGGCTCCGCCTGAGCCCACCACGGCGCCATCCGAGAGGCCCAGGGCCTCGGCCAGGGAGCCGTAAACCACGGTGCCCTCGCCGATTACCGTATTGGCAGCCAGCTCAGAACCCGCCTTGACCAGCATGTCCGAGGTAAGGTTGGTGTTACCGGAAATGGTAATGTCTCCGGTGATCTGGGTGCCCTCGGCGAGGACGGAATTGGCTCCCAAGGTAGAGCCGGCCTTGATGAGCGAGGCCTGGGTGGTAGCAACGTCTGCGGAAAGCTGCAGGTCACCACCGACCAGCGACCCGGCCTTGAGAACCGAATTTTGTTTAATGGTCGAACCGGCGGCGATGATGGAGTCTCTCGAAAGTGTGGCGGCCGCTCCCAGGGTGAAGTCAGCTCCGATTCCGGTGCCTCCCACACCTTCGATCTGGAAATCAGCCACGCCTTTCTGGATCAAACGGATGTGACCCAACGTGGACAGAGAGGACGGGTTGCGTCCCAGGACCTCGTTGAGGCCATTTTCCGCCTCCACCTTGATGGCCCGGCCGTCTACGGAGGTAAGGACCAGGCGACCGTCTTCCGTGACGGTGGCTTCCACACCGGTCTGGAGGCTCTTCTGGTTGATGGCGCTCACCAGGGAGCCGTCGGCATCGGCGGCCTGCACGGTGATGTCTCCCACGGTGACGCCGTTGATCTTGAGCCCGGTGATGGTGCCGGCCTGGATCTGCTCAGAGGTGACCTCGACCACGGCTACCGCGGAAACACCCGTGATGCCGGAGTAGCGGTTGATCTCGTTGGCCAGCGCTCCGGCGCCGTTGTCCGGGTTGTTGTTGTACTGGAGATTGATGGTCTCGGTGGTCACCGAGAGACCGGAAGCGGCGTTGGTGATGGTCAACGCGACGTCACCGATGGTGTTCAGGTTGATCTCCGCGGTCTTGGTGCCGCCTACCGCGCCGGTCTCCGCCGAGCGGATGGAGAGCGAGGCCGTGACGTAGCTCGCGGAACCGATCTGGAACTTCTTGTTCACGAAGGCCCCGGAAAGCAGCTTCTGGCCGTTGAACTCCGTGGTGCGGGCGATGTTGTCGAGCTCGGCGAGCAGCTTGTCAATGTCACGCTGGATGGACTTCCTTGTCTCCGCGTTTTGCGTGGCGTTCGCCGCCTGGGTGACCTTCTCCTTGATGGTGGCGAGGATGTTGCCGTACTCGATGAGGGCTCCGTCCGCCACCTTGATGAGGGAGATACCCTCGTTGGCGTTCCGGATGGCCTGACCGAGACCCTTGGCCGTGGCCCGCAGACCGTCGGCAATGGCCAGTCCCGCGGCGTCGTCCGCCGCCCAGTTGATCCGCAACCCCGAAGACAGACGCTCCAGAGACTTCTGGAGACCTTGAGAGGTTTTGTTGAGTTGGTTTTGGGCCCGTAAGGCCGCGACGTTGGTGTTGATGTTGAGAGCCATAGCTCTACCTCCTTGTAGATTTTTTTCCAGGCGTCCCTGCCTGGTTCATCCATCTTTTTCGGGTGGCCAAAGGTGGGGGTTTAAAAATGCGGTTTTTTTGCCGGGCCGAAAGTTTGGTTCCCCGGGGGAGCCGAATTAGAATGTCCTCTCATGGAGGAAAGGGCCGTCACCCTCGAGGAAGAGCGGCGCGTCTTTCGCGTCTCCGAACTCACCCGCCTCATCCGGGAGCTCCTGGAAGACGAGTTCCCCTTCCTCTGGGTGGAAGGGGAGGTCTCGAACTGCAAGCTCTCGGCCAACGGGCATCTCTACTTCACCCTGAAGGACGAAGGGGCCTCGCTGCGCGCCGTCTGTTTCCGTCAGCATCGGCTCGGCCTGCGGTTTGAACTGCGAAACGGTCTGCACGTGCTCTGCTTCGGGCGCCTTTCGGTCTACGAACCCCGCGGGGAATACCAGCTCCTCGCCCAACTGGTGGAGCCCGTGGGCTACGGGGCCCTGCAACTGGCCCTTGAGCAGCTCAAGAAGCGGCTTGCGCAAAGGGGCTTTTTCGATCCCGCGCGCAAGAGGCCGCTTCCCTTCTGGCCCAGACTCGTGGGCGTGGTGACCTCCCTCAAGGGGGCCGCCATCCGCGACTTCCTGCGCGTGGCCCTCAAGAGGAACCCCGGGGCCCGCATCCTCGTCTATCCCGTGCGCGTCCAGGGAGAAGGCGCCTCTTACGAGATCGCCGAGGGCATCAGGGTCCTTTCCCGCTATCCCGGGGTGGAGGTCCTGGTGGTCACCCGCGGTGGCGGTTCCTTCGAGGACCTCTTTCCCTTCAACGAGGAGCCCGTGGCCCAGGCGGTCTTCGACTCCCCGGTGCCCGTGGTCTCCGCCGTGGGGCACGAGATAGACGTGACCATCTGCGACCTGGTGGCCGATCTGCGCGTGCCCACGCCCACCGCCGCGGCGCACGTCGTCTTCCCCGAGGTCTCCGAGATCCGCGAACGGATCTTTCGCCACGAGAGGAACCTTCGCGAGGCCATGGAGAGGCGTCTTCGCGCCTCCTCCGAAACGCTTTCCCATCTTTTGAAGAGGCTCAAGGACCCCCGCCGACGCCTGCTCGAGGCCCGGAAGAGACACGAAGAACTCTCGCGGCGCCTCGTCTTTGCGGTCATGAGGCAACTGGAAACGAGAAAGGCGAGGCTTTCTTCCCTCGCGCGCCATCTCGAGGCCCTCTCGCCCCTTTCCGTGCTCGCCAGGGGCTACAGCATCGTCCGGGGGCCGCGGGGCGAGATCGTCAAGGAAGCCGCCCGTCTCGCCCCGGGGGAGACCGTGGAGATCCTCTTCGCGCGCGGAAAGGTCCTCGCCCGGGTGGAGGAGATCGAAGAATGAGAAGGCTCATCTTTTGGCTCTTCGTCTTCCTTTGGACTTCGAGTGCGTGGGCTCTGGCCCTGGAATATCAGCCGGAAAAGCCCTTTCCCGGGGCGCCGGTGCTCCTCACCCTTCCCGAAGGGGTCTCTTCCGTGACCTTTCTCGGCCATCGCTACGAGCCCTTCTCCTTCAAAGGAAAAAAGCTCGTTCTCCTTGCCGTTCCCCTTTCGACCAAGCCCGGCACCTATCCCCTGGTCCTTTCCAACGGCCGGCGTTTTTCCCTGCGGATCTACCCCAAGAAGTATCCCGAGGAGCATCTCACCGTGCCCCCGAAGATGGTCCGCTATCCCCCGAAGGTCCTTGCGCGCATCAAGCGAGAGATCCGCCTCATCCGGGGGACCGTGGCCCGGTTTCATCCCGAGGCCCTGCTCGACGGTCCCTTCGTCTGGCCGGCGCCCGGGCGCATCTCGAGCGCCTTTGGCTTCCGCCGGGTCTATAACGGTGAGCCCCGGAGCCCCCACGGCGGGGTGGACATCGCCTGTCCGGCGGGCACGCCGGTCAAGGCCGCCAACCGCGGGCGCGTGGCCCTGGTGGGGGACTTCTATCTCCCCGGAAAGACCGTCGTCCTCGACCACGGTCTCGGAATCTACACGGTCTATTGCCATCTCTCGAAGATCCTGGTGCGCGAGGGAGAGATCCTCGAGAAGGGCGAAATCTTCGCCCTTTCCGGAAAGAGCGGCCGCGTCACGGGACCGCATCTCCATTTTGGGTGTTATATTTTGGGCTCGAAAGTGGATCCGCAGGTGCTGCTCGGGGTGTTTTGATGCGTTTTGAAGAGGCTCTTAAGGCCCTGGAAAAGATCGTCCAGGAACTCGAACGCGAAGACCTACCCCTCGAGGAGGCCCTGGCCCGCTTCGAGGAAGGGGTCAGGTTGGCCCGGGATTGCCGCCGCCTCCTGGAGGAAGCCGAACGCCGCGTGGAGGTCCTTCTCAGGGACGAGGAGGGACGCTTCGTTACTCTCCCTTTCGAGGAGGACTGATGTCTCCCGGATTCTTCGACTATCTCCGCCAACGTCAGGACCTGGTCAACCAGGCCTTGAGGCGCTACGTCCCGAGGCTTGAAAACTTCGCCGCGCGCGTGACCGAGGCCATGCACTACAGCCTCTTTGCCGGGGGCAAGCGTCTGCGGCCCATCCTGCTTCTGGCCGGGGCCGAGGCCGTGGGGGGCCGGGCCGAGGACTATCTCCCCGCGGCCTGTGCCCTGGAGTGCATCCACACCTACTCCCTCATCCACGACGATCTGCCGGCCATGGACGACGACGATCTGCGCCGCGGAAAACCCACCTGCCACAAGGCCTTCGACGAAGCCACGGCCATCCTTGCCGGAGACGGGCTCCTCACCATGGCCTTCGAGCTCCTGAGCCATCCGGATCTCGTGGCCCGGGTGGCCGGGGAGCGTCTGCTCAAGGTCATCCATCTCGTGGCGCGGGCGGCGGGCATCCACGGTATGGTGGCCGGCCAGATGGCCGATCTCCTGGCCGAGGGGCGCGCGGTCTCGCCGGAGGAACTCGACTTCATCCATCGGCACAAGACCGGGGCCCTCATCACCGCTTCGGTGGTCTCCGGGGCCATGCTCGCCGGGGCGGAGGAGAGCGCGCTCTCGGCCCTCGAGGCCTACGGCTGGGCCATCGGGCGGGCCTTTCAGATCGTCGACGACATCCTCGACATCGTGGGCGACGAAAAGACCCTCGGAAAACCCGTGGGCTCCGACCTGGCCAAGAAGAAGGCTACCTATCCCGCCCTCTACGGTCTTGAGGCCTCCCGCGAGAAGGCGCGCGAACTCGTGGAGCAGGCCCTCGGGCACCTTGAGCCCTTCGGTCCCGAGGCCGAGCCCCTGCGCGACATCGCCCGCTACATCGTGGAGCGCAAGCTCTAGTTGGCCCCGTAGATCCTGCGCGCAAGCGGCCCCAAAGTGAGCCCCTGGACGAGCACGGAAAAGAGCACGTTGGCGTAGGTCAGGGGGAGGAAGATCTCCTGGAGGTTTGCGGGGAGGGTGAGGGCCAGGGCCACGGCGATCCCGCCCTTGACGCCGCACCAGGAAAGGAACCCCACGCGCACCATCCTGATCTCCCGGAAGGGCCGCGCCATCTTGAGGCTCACGCCCACGCTTATGAAGCGCCCGAGGAGCACGAGCGGCAGGGAGAGGACCACCAGGACGAGGAGCGAAGGGGAGAACCGCTCGAGGATGAGGACCTCAAGCCCTAGGAGCAGGAAGAGGATGATGTTGAGCAGGCCGTCAACGAGCTCCCAGAAGGTGTCCACGTGCTCCACGGTGCGCGGGCTCATGGCGAGCTTCCGTCCGTGGTTGCCGATGAGGAGCCCCGCCGCCACCACGCCCAGGGGGCCGGAGAGATGGAACCTCTCGGCCACGGTGTAGACGAGCATGACCAGGGTGATGGTCATGAGGACTTCGAGCTGATAGTCGTCGGTCTCGCGCAGGAGGAGGAAGAAGACGAAGCCCAGGAGTATCCCGAGGGCGATGCCGCCGAGGGCCTCCTTCACGAAGAGCCAGAGGACGAAGCCCGGCCCTCCGGCGGGATGCAGGGCGAACTCGAGGAGCCCGAGGAAGAGGACCACGGCCACGCCGTCGTTGAAGAGGGACTCCCCGATGACGATGCTTTCCACCTCGCGCGGCACGCGGGTCTTCCTCAGGATGGCGAGCACCGCCACCGGGTCCGTGGGCGAGATGAGGGCCCCGAAGACGAGGCCGGCCACAAGCGGTATCTCCAGGCCGAAGAGTCCGGTGAGGAACTTGAGCCCTACGCCCACGACGAACGTGGAGACGAGCACCCCCACGGTGGCCAGACTGGCGATGCTCCGCCAGCGGGCGAGCAGCTCGCCGAGCTCCACGTGGAGGGCCCCGGCAAACAGGAGGAAGCCGAGCATCCAGTGGAGCACGGTCTCCTCGAACCGCACCCCGTGGAGCACGTGGGCCAAGGTCTCCCGCAGACCAAGGTCCGGGAGGAAGCGATCAAGGACGATCAGGGCGAGAGACCCCAGGAGGGCCACGAGGGTGAGGCCGATGGCCGAGGGCAGCTTCAAGAAGCGATAGTTCAGGAAACCACCGGCCACGGCCAGGACCAGCAAAAGGGTGATCAGCTCGTAAACGCTCATTTCCTCACCGCCAAAAAAAGGTAATATTTAGGCGAGGTGAAGCCACCTCCTAAGCTACTCAATTTCGAGGGAGCGGGTGAGGTTTATGGGCAAAAAATTGCTTGACCAGATCAACGGTCCCGAAGACCTGAAGAAACTGAAACCTTCCCAGCTCGAGAAGCTGGCCGAGGAGCTGCGGGAGGTCATCGTCAATACCGTGGCCGAGACCGGCGGCCATCTGGCGCCGAACCTCGGGGTCATCGAGCTCACCATCGCCCTCCACTACGTCTTCGACTCCCCCAAGGACAAGATCGTCTGGGACGTGGGGCATCAGGCTTACGCGCACAAGCTCCTTACCGGCCGGAGGGACCGCTTCCACACCCTCAGACAATACGGGGGCATCGCCGGCTTTCCCAAACGGGCCGAGAGCCCGCACGACATCGTTGACGTGGGACACAGCAGCACCTCCATCTCCGTGGGCCTCGGGATCGTCACCGCCCAGGAACTTCTCGGCAAAGAGGGCAAGGTGGTGGTGGTCATCGGCGACGGCTCCATGACCGCGGGGCTCGCCTTCGAGGGCCTGAACCACGCCGGACACCTGAAAAAGGACCTGATCGTCATCTTGAACGACAACGAGATGTCCATCTCGCCCAACGTCGGGGCCCTTTCTTCCTTTCTTTCGCGCAAACTCACCGGCCCCCTGGCGCGGCGCTTCAAGCGCGAGCTCGAGGGTCTGGTGAGCCATCTGCCCGGCGGCGAGCACCTGGTCAACGTCATCAAGAAGAGCGAGGACGCCATCAAGTGCCTCCTCACCCCGGGCATGCTCTTCGAGGCCCTGGGGTTCCGCTACGTGGGCCCCATTCCCGGCCACAACCTGGAGACCCTCATCCAGACGCTCAAGAACGTGAAGGGGCTTGAAGGCCCCACGCTCGTCCACGTCATCACCAAGAAGGGCAAGGGATACCGTCCGGCAGAAGAAGAGCCCGAGCGCTTCCACGGCCTCGGTCCCTTCGACGTGGCCACGGGCAAACCCAAGACGAGCAAGGCCAAGCCGCCTTCCTACACCAGCATCTTCTCGAAGACCATGGTGCGTCTCGGGGAGATGGAACCGCGGCTCGTGGCCATCACCGCGGCCATGCCCACGGGCACGGGGCTCAAGGCCTTTTCCGAGCGTTTCCCCGAGCGTTTCTTCGACGTGGGGATCGCCGAACAGCACGCGGTGACCTTTGCCGCGGGGCTGGCCATCGGCGGGCTCATCCCGGTCTGCGCCATCTACTCCACCTTCCTTCAGCGCGCTTACGACCAGATCATCCACGACGTGGCCCTGATGAACCTCCACGTGGTCTTCGCCATTGACCGCGGGGGCATCGTGGGTGAGGACGGCCCCACGCATCAGGGGCAGTTCGACCTCTCCTATCTGCGGGCCGTGCCCAATCTCGTGGTCATGGCGCCCAAGGACGAAAACGAGCTCCAGCACATGCTCTACACCGCGGTGCGGCACGACGGACCCATTGCCGTGCGCTATCCGCGCGGCTCGGGCGTGGGGGCAAGCCTTGACTGGGAGCTCAAGGAAATCCCCATCGGGAAGGGAGAGCTCCTGCGCGAGGGCGAAGACCTCCTTCTCCTCGCCATCGGCAACATGGTCTATCCGGCGCTTGAGGCCGCCAAGATCCTTGAGGAGGAAGGGATCTCCGCCGCGGTGATCAACGCCCGCTTCGTCAAGCCCCTTGACCGGGACCTCATCCTCGACTGGACCAAGCGCACCGGTCGGGTGATCACCCTCGAGGAAAACGCCCTCATGGGCGGTTTCGGCTCGGCGGTGCTCGAACTCCTGGCGGACGAAGGGCTCCTTGTGCCGGTGAAAAGGATCGGTCTTCCGGACCTCTTCCTCGAACACGGGGCGCCTTCCATCCTGCGGGAGAAGTACGGCCTCACCCCCAAGGCCCTGGCCGAGACTGCGCGGGAGTTTCTTTCCTCCAACCGCGCTTCCAAGGTGCGTCTTTTCCGCGAAAAGAAGCTTTGACGCGGGGCGTTTGCGTGCCTATGGTTTTTGATCCGGAAAGGAGGAGGTCATGGGAGAGATCAAGAGCACCTTGGAAATAGCCCTGGAGAAGGCCGCCCGCCTGGGTAAGGCCAGCAAGGAGGAATTGCGTCAGGAGGAGCTGGTGCGCGAGGGGCGCCGGCTGGCGGCGAAGTTCCTGAACGAAAAGGACTTCCGGCTGGCCGAGGCCCTGGCCAAGATCCCGTCCGAGGATCGTCCCCTGGTCATCCGCGGGGCGGTGGACACGCTCGTGCGGAACATCGTCTTTCCGCGCGACCAACACGCGCTAAACGACATCCGGCGGGTGCTCGACGGCCTGGAGCTCATCTTTGCCGCCTTCCCCCAGGTCAAGCAGCTCACCGCCGAGATCTACAAGCTCCTTTCCCTCTACCTCGAGCAGCAGAAGCAGATCTACGAGCAGTTCAAACAGCAGTTCAAGGGCCAGATGGCCGAGGTCGAGGAGGCTTTGAGGCAGCAGTACGGCGAGCAGGTCAAGATGGACATCGAGATGCAGCCCCAGTTCCAGGAAGAATGGCGCAAGATCCGCGGCCAGCTGGAGGAGCAGTACCGGCGCCAGCTTGATTATCTCAAGGGCCTCTTCTACAAGATGATCCAGGCATGAACCAGGAGACCCTGCGCAACCTCCTTGAGCGCGTGGCCCGCGGGGAACTCTCTCCGGAGGCGGCGCTTGAGGAGCTTCGCTTCCTCCCCTTCGAAGACCTGGGTTTCGCCCGTCTCGATCATCATCGCGGGCTTCGCAAGCACTTTCCCGAGGTCATCTACGGCCCGGGGAAGACCGTTTCCGAACTCAAAAAGATCGTCGCTTCCTTCCTCGAAAAGGACCTTCCCCTGCTGGTGACCAGGGTCTCGCCGGAGGCGGTGGAGGCCCTCCTAAGGGAGTTTCCGACCCTTGAATACCACGAGAGGGCAAGGCTCCTCGGCCATCGTCCCCGCGAACAGGAGGCCCGGGGCCTGGTGGCCATTCTGTCCGGCGGGACGTCCGATCTCCCCGTGGTCGAAGAGGCGCGGGTGTGTGCGGAATACTTCGGGAACCGCGTGGAGGTGCTCACCGACGTAGGGGTGGCGGGCATCCACCGCTTGCTGCCCGAGGTGCCCAGGCTGCGGGAGGCGCGGGTGCTCATCGTCGTGGCCGGCATGGAGGGGGCCCTTCCGAGCCTGGTGGCCGGGCTCCTCGACCGTCCGGTCATCGCCGTGCCCACGAGCACGGGCTACGGGGCCAACTTTTCGGGTCTGGCGCCCTTGCTCGCCATGCTGAACGCCTGCGCCCCGGGGGTGGCGGTGGTCAACATTGACAACGGTTTCGGGGCCGCGTATCTGGCGAGCCTCATCAACCAGTTGCCGGAAGAGGTCCATGGAACGCATCCTTGAACCCGAACTCATGCTCGACGACGAACAGGCCCGGGCCTACGCCGAGGCCGATTTCTCCGCGCCGCATCAGATGTTCGTCGAGCTTTTCCGAAAGAAGTTCGGGCCGCGCCTTTCGGGCCCGGTGCTCGACCTGGGTTGCGGGCCGGCGGACGTCACCGTGCGCTTTGCCAGGGCCTATCCCGAGGTGGAGATCCACGGGGTGGACGGCTCCCCGGCCATGCTCAAGTACGGCCGAAAGCGCCTGGAACAGGAGGGCTTATCCTCGCACATAAGGCTCATCCTCGGTCGCATCCCGGAGGTGGAGCTCCCCCGGGCGCACTACCAGGCGGTGATCGTCAACTCCCTCCTCCATCACCTGCCCGAGCCGCAGGTCCTCTGGGAGACCATCAAGCGGTGCGCGGCTCCGGGGGCCGCGGTCTTCGTCATGGATCTCCTGCGCCCCGACTCCCCGGAAGAGGCTCGTCGGCTCGTTGAAAGATACGCCGCCGAGGAGCCCGAGGTCTTGAAACACGATTTCTACCATTCCCTGCTTGCGGCCTTCCGCCCCGAAGAGGTGCGCGAGCAGCTTCGCCTGGCCGGGCTTTCGCATTTTTCCCTCGAACAGGTTTCCGACCGGCATTTCATCGTTTACGGTCGTCTCTGAAAACTTGTCTTTTTCCTTTCTCGGACTTACCGGTTTCCCGAGAAAGGAAAGCGGAGGTGGATTATGCAGACGGTGATCTTTGCGCTTGGTGAACCCTTGCGGCTTTCGGTGGGGCGTCTGACGCCGGAGGAGAAGGGAGACCTCCTCATGAAGGAGGAATTGCAGCTCGACGAAGGGGTGCTGGGCCGCAGTGTCTTCGACATAAACGACTTCCTCGAGGAATACGGTCTCGATTTCGAGACCATGGATCTCGACGTTCCGGGAAAGTTCGGTTTCGATGTGGAGCGCGTGAAGTCCCAGGCGGTGGTCATGCCCTTCAGGCGCCCGGAACAGGGAGACTTCCTCGTCTTTCGCCGCTACGTGGTGAGCAGTGAGGAGTTCGTGGGGAAGTTCGTCTTTCCCTTCGAGGCCAAGGACCTGAAGGAGGAAAACCTCGCGCCCTTGGTCTTTGACTTTGGCGACTTTTGCGGGGCGCCCTCCTTGATGGTGGGTTTCTTCTATCTCCACGAAGAACCGGAGAAGCTGCGGGAGTTTCTGGCGCGCGAACTGAGACGCGTGCCGCCGGAAGTCCAGCCCCGCTTCCTGCGGGAGCTCGACGCCGCGCTCACCAGCGGGCGCCTGCCTCACGGCCCCGAGCTTCCCGGTAAGATCACCTTCCACGATCTCGTGCCGCTTGAGGCCGACTTCGAGGAACGCTACGAGGCCCAGGTCATGGAGGCCCAGCCGGGCGAGGTGGAGTGCTACAGCCTCCAGGTGATTGCCGAACGCCCGGTGCTCGAGACGGAATAGCCGAGGAAATTCTTCCCCGGGGCGCGGGAACGCAAAAGCCCTCGCCCCGGCCGTCGTCATTCCACCCGGGCCTCCATTTCGAGGAAGAGATCGGGGAGGCGCTCGAGGGTCTCCTGATCCGGCCTTTTCCAGAGTCCCCGTTTCGCGGCCTCAAGGAGCCTTTCGGTGATGTTCAGCAAAGCGTGCGGGTTGTGCTCCTCAAAAAAGCGCTTCATGTCCGCATCGAGGGCGTAAGTCTCGGCCAGGGCCTGATACATCCAGTCGTCGAGCACCTTGCTCGTGGCGTCCCATTGGAAACAGATGTCCACGAGGCGGGAGAGGTCTCCGGCCCCTTTGTAGCCGTGGCGCTTCATGCCCTCGATCCAGCGGGGGTTCAACACCCGCACCCGGAAGATGAAGCGCGCCTCCTCGGCGGTGGTCCGCACCTTGGGGGCCTTGGGGTTTGAAGAATCCCCGGTGTAGGAGGCGGGTCTTTTTCCGCTGGCGGCAAGCACCGCGGCGTTTAATCCCCCGTGGTAGGCGTTGAAGTCGTCCGTGGAGAAGATGTCCATCTCCCGGGTGTCCATGTTCTTGACCGTGACCTCCACGCGGGAGAGGACCCGGCGGAAGTCCTCCTGCGCCTCGACTCCGTAAATCCCCTGACCATAGGCGTAGCCGCCCCAGCGGATGAAGACCTCCCCCAGGTCTTCGGGGCTTTCCCAGCGGCCGGAATCGAGCACTTCCTGAATGCCCGAGCCGTAGGTCCCCGGTCGGTCGGAGAAGACCCGCAAACTGGCCCGGCGCAGGGCCTCTTCTGCGGAAAGCCCCTGGCTCCGCAGCCTTTCCGCGACCTCGCGCACGTGGGCTGCCAGAAAGTTCTCCTCCGGCGGTTCCTCGAGAAGGGCCACCATGCGCACCGCTTGATCCAGGAGATCGAGGAGATGGGGGAAGGCGTCGCGGAAGAAACCGCTCGTGCGCACGGTGACGTCCACCCGCGGAAACTCGAGCTCTTCGGTGGGGATGAGCTCAAGGCCCGTGACCCGCCCGGTGCTCTGATGCCACACCGGACGCACGCCCAGGAGATAGAGGACCTCGGCCACGTCGTCACCCCTCGTGCGCATGGTGGGCGAGCCCCAGATGACGAGGGCCAGGGCCCGGGGATAGCGCCCGTGGTCCTTTAGATGACGCTCCATCAGGGCCCGCGCCTGCTTGACGCCGGTCTCCCAGGCCTCGGGCGAGGGGATCTTCAGAGGATCCACGCTGTAGAAGTTCCGCCCGGTGGGAAGGACCTCGTAGGCCCCGCGGGTGGGGGCGCCTGAGGGCCCCGGCGGGACGAAGCCGCCTTCCAGGCCCTTCAAGAGGAGGTCCATTTCTTCGCAGGTGCGTGCAAGCCGCGGGGCCAGTTCCCCGCGCACGAAGGAAAGCGTTTCCCGAAGAAGCGGGTCCTCGGGAAGGGTGTCTTCCTCTACCGCGCGGCGGATCATCTCCTCCAGGCGGGCCGTTCTTTCCGGGGCGGAAAGATCGGGATAAAGCTCCCGGAGCCTTTCGTGCGGGGAGGGAAGAGCTACCGGGGTCTTCACCAGGGCGCCGAGCGTGGAAAAGAACCGCTTTCCCGCAGGCGGCTCACCGAGCACGTGGAGGCCGTCGTTCACCTGGGTCTCGGCCACCTCTTCGAGATAGGCGTGGAGGCGCTCGATGAACTCCTCCGGTTGCCCGAGGGCTTCGTCTTCGCGGAGGGCGAGATCCTCCTCGAGATGGGCCTCTTTCACCAGGGCCCAGATCTTTTCCACCAGGAGCCGGGCCTTGTTCGGGTCTTCGGCCTTGAGCACCTGCCATTCGCTGATCTTTTCCGCGATGTCTTCGAGCTTTCCGTAGCGTCCCGCCGCCATCTGGGGCGGAATGAGATGGTCGATGATGGCGCAGTAACTGCGGCGCTTGGCCTGGGTGCCTTCCCCGGGGTCGTTCACGATGTAGGGATAAAGATGCGGGAGGTCGGCGAGCGCAAGATCTGGATAGCAGCTTTCGGAAAGGGCCACGGCCTTTCCGGGGAGCCATTCGAGGGTGCCGTGTTTGCCCACGTGGATCACCACGTGCGCGCCGAACTCCTCCCTCAGCCAGCGGTAGAAGAAGAGGTAATGATGGGTGGGAGGAAGGTCGGGGTCGTGGAGGTTTAGCTGCTCCGGGGAGAGTTCCTCGAGCCTTTCGAGCCAGCCGCGCGGGGGTTGCATGGTGAGGAAGACGTTTCCGTTAAAGAGCCCGCCAAAGAGGACCTCTCCCTCGTGGACGAAGACCTTTCCCGGCGGAGGCCCCCAGGCGCGCTCAAGCTCCTTTCGCGCCTTTTCCGGGCGCTCTTCGTGCCAGAGGCGGGCCTTTTCTGCGGGAAGCCGCGCGGCGGCGCGTTGCGCCATCTCTTGCGGGCCGAGATAGCGCCTATCGGAAATGAGAACCGAGAGGAGATCCTTCGCCAGTTCCTCGCCGGTTTCGTAGAGGCGCGCCACCTGATAGCCCTCTTCGTGAAGGCGCTTGAGGAGCCGAGCCACGCTCTCGAAGCTGTCGAGCCCAAAGGCGCAGCCCAGGCGGTCGGCGCGCGGTGGATAGTGGTGGAAGACAACGGCCACCCGCCGCGAGGAGGGAGGGGTCTTTTTGAGGCGCGCCCAGGCCAGCGCCTGGCCCGAAAGCCTCCTCACCCCCTGGGGCACGGGGACGAGCTTGGTGAGCGCGGCGCCTAAAAGTTCGTCCCGTCCGATCACCTCCCGGCAGGCGCAAAGCGTGGAGATGAGACAGCCGTCGAATTCGGGTTGGGCCACGGAAAGGGAAAGGTCCATGGGGGAGAGCCCTCGGAGGCCTTCTTCCCATTCCTTACGCGGGGAGAAGCTGATGAGCCCCTGGAGCACCGGGACGTTGAGGGAGGGGTAGATGGAGGCGGTCTCCGGCCAAAGGAGGGTCATGGAAAAGAGCTGAAGATTGATGAGGGCGCAGATGATGGTCTTGCCCTTGATCTTGAAGAACTTTTCCGCGACCTCCGCCGGCCTTAGGGCCTTATCGTCCCCTTCCACGAAGCGGCGGTGAAAGACCGGAAGCGCGATCCCACCGCGGCGCTCGATCTCTTCGACGAGGGCGTCTATCAGGTCGAGATCACCGTTCACCCAGTAGCTGCGATAGAACCAGAGCCCGACTACCGGGCGCTTTCCCAGGCGCTCCTCGGCCCAGGAGAGATAGGCCGAAACCTCAGACGGGCCCTGATAGAGCGGATGATAGATCCCTTCCTGGGGGAGCCTGCGCGGCGGGGGGACTTCGATCTCCTCTCCCGCGGCCGCGGCGTAGAGATCAAGGAGGAAGTGGGCGAGGTTTTCTGGCCCTCCCTCGTGGAGATAGGCGGCGCGGCGGCGGAAGTCTTCGGAAGAAAGATCGCAGAGTCTTTGGGCGAGGGCCAGGTCTTCGTCGCTTCCCCCTGCGGGCTGGACGTGCACCAGGGCCCTGGGGGCGGCTTTGAGCAATTTTTCGTGGCCGGGAAGGGACTCCGGCCCTCCGTGGGGCACGAGGACAAGGGCTACGGCCTTGCGCGAGAGCTCGGCCAGGCGGTCTTCTTCGCGTGAGTCGAAGACGTCGAGCCGGCTTCTCGCGACGACCTCTAGGGGGTAGCCCCTTTCCTTGAGGAGCCTTACGGCCCGGGAAAGGGCGAGGAGTTCGGTGCCGGTGGCGGTGTAGTAGATGATCACGTTCTCCCTCCTTCAAGATCTTGAAGAAGGGAGCTCCGGGAAGGTTTCCGAGAGGGAGGCCCTCGGAAACGGAGCAGGAAGCCCCGAAGCTCCGCTTCCCAACCCCCGGGCCGGTCTCCCGGCTTCCGGATCGTCCTACTCACCGCGCCTTCCCAGGGCTCTCGCCCCAGTGGCCTGTCCCCGCAGAGGGTAGCGGCTTTCGTCCCCGGTCACGGTTGCGGGCCAGCGCCGGACTTGCACCGGACTTCCCGATTATCCCTTGGGCCAAGGGCACCCGGGGGCTATCTGGTCCCGCTTTTCTAGCTCAAAGCCCGCGCGCGGGCAAACGGCCCCCTCCGGGAATAACGGAAGCGAGGAAGACGCTCTCGCCGTTTCGGGAAATAAACGGAGTGAATGATCTTTTTGGGCCTGAAATTCTCGGTAGAGACGATCTTAGACTTCCCCTCACCATATAAAAGGGGAAAATCGGCCCTAGATAGGGATTTGGCCGGTCTGAGACCCCTTCATTGCCTCTAGTCTTTCTTTTTGAAACTTGGCAAAAAGATTGGGCCTTGGCTATCTTAGCAAGGGCAAGAAGGGGCCTTTTTGGCTGAAAATTCCAAATCCCAATAAGGAGGTAGGAAATGGCGGCGATTGTAGTTGGTCACAAAAACCCGGACACGGATTCCATCTGTGCGGCGATCTCTTTGGCCTATCTTAAGAGCAAGATGGGCGTGGAAGCCAAGCCCGTAGCCCAGGGCGAACCTAACCCCGAGAGCAAGTTCGTTCTGGACAAGTTTGGTTTCCAGGCCCCGGAGATCGTGACCGACGCTACGGGTCAGAAGATCTTCTTGGTAGACCACAGCGACAGGGCGCAAAGCCTCGACAATCTCGATAAGGGCGAGATCCTCGGCATCGTGGATCACCACAAACTCGGCGACATCACCACGCCCAACCCCATCGAGATCTGGGTCTGGCCGGTAGGTTGCACCTGCACGGTGCTCAAGGGCATGTACGACTTCTACGGCGTCGAGATCCCGAAGGAGATCGCGGGCATCATGTGCTGCGCCATCCTGAGCGACACCGTCATCTTCAAGTCTGCGACCTGCACCGACCAGGACGTCAAGGCCGCCGAAGAGCTGGCCAAGATCGCGGGCATCGACGACCTCAAGGCGCTCGGGCTCGAGATGTTCAAGGTGAAGAGCGCCATCGAGGGCACGCCCATCCGCGACCTCGTTTACCGCGACTACAAAGACTTCGACATGAGCGGCAAGAAGGTCGGTATCGGTCAGCTCGAAGTGGTTGACCTCTCCCTGGTGGAGCCCATCAAGGATCAGCTCTACGAGGAGCTCAAGAAGATCAAGGAAGAGGGCGGCTACCACAGCATCTTCTTCATGCTCACCGACATCATGAAGGAGGGCACCGAGCTCCTCATCGTCTCCGACGATCCGAGCGTGGTGGAGAAGGCCTGGGGTGTCAAGCCTGAGGGCCGCTCCGTGTGGCTCCCCGGCGTGATGAGCCGTAAGAAGCAGGTTGTTCCCAACCTGGAGAAGGCCTTTGCCAGCTAAGAATCGGCTCTGCTTCAGGCGTTAAAAAGGCCCCGCTTGGCGGGGCCTTTTTTATTTGTCGAGCCTCACGGTCACGGCCCGCGCGTGGGCCTCGAGTCCTTCGAGCCGGGCCAGATGGACCACGGCGTGCGCTTCCTCTTTGAGGGCCCTTTCGGAATAAGCCACCACGCTGATCTTTTTCAGGAAGACGTGGACCCCCAGGGCCTGGGCGTAGCGCGCACAGCCCATGGTCGGGAGAACGTGGTTGGCCCCGGCGATGTAGTCGCCCACGGCCTCAGGCGTGTGCTTCCCCAGGAAGACGGCCCCGGCGTTCTTCACGTAGGGAAGGAGCGCCCAAGGGTCCTCGACCATGAGCTCCAGGTGTTCCGGCGCGAGATGGTTGGCTACCTCCAGGGCCTCGAAGAGGTCGGCGACGAGGATGATGGCCCCGTGGTTCTTCAGGGCCTCGCTCGCGATCTCCCGCCGCGGGAGCTTCTTGAGCTGCTTGTTGACCTCCTTTTTCACCTTGTCCGCAAGTTTTTTCGAGGGGGTGAGCAGGATGGCCGTGGCCAGGACGTCGTGTTCGGCCTGGGAAAGGAGGTCAGCCGCCAGCCAGGCCGGCGGGGCGCTCTCGTCCGCCACGATGAGGATCTCGCTCGGGCCGGCGATGAGGTCAATGCCCACCTCTCCGGCGAGGATCTTCTTGGCCAGGGTGACGTAGATGTTTCCCGGCCCGCAGATGACGTCCACCCGCGGCACGGTCTCCGTGCCGTAGGCCAGGGCGGCGATGGCCCAGGCGCTTCCCAGGCGATAGATCTCGTCCACCCCGGCCTCGCGCGCGGCCACGAGCAGGGCCGGATGGAGCTTCCCCTCCTTGTTGGGCGGGGAGACCATGACGAGCCGCGGCACCCCGGCCACCTTGGCGGGCACGGCCCCCATGATCACCGTGGAGACAAGGGGCGTCTCTCCTCCCGTGCCTCCGGGCACGTAGAGCCCGGCTCTTTCCACCGGACGGACCATCTGCCCCACGATGGCCCCGTTTTCGCGCGTCTCGATCCAGGAGGACTCTTTCTGGTGCTCGTGGAAGGAGCGGACGTTCTTGACCGAGAGCCTGATGGCCTCAAGCGTCTCCCGGTCGAGGGCCTCGTAGGCGAGCTCGATCTCTTCTTCGGGCACGCGCAGGTCCTCCTCGCGGAAGGAGGGGCAGTCGAAGAGCCTGGTGTACTCGATCAGCGCGGCGTCACCTTTTTCCTTCACCTGCGAGATGATCTCGCGCACTTGTTCCTCGTATTTCGACGGGAGTTCCTGGAACCGCCGCTCAAGCCTTTCGAGGAGCTCCCGCCCCTCGCGGGAATCCTTTTTGACGATCTTCATCGCTTTTCCTTTTGGTTATCTGAAATCTAGAGCAAATTTACACATTATTAATTTTATTACCACCTTCAGATTTCAATCTAGAATCGCCGCTATCCGCTAGCTGGTGGAACTATCCACACTAGTGACATGAACCTTGTGCCTTTAGCTTGTCAGTTTTCACCTGTACCACCTACTTTACGATGTCTCCTCCAATCAAACAGGCGGCGCAACTTTGTGATATGTTGTCCGGAATCCCCTGAAGGAGCTCTAAAGCCATTTATGATCTCATCAAGGTTTAAATCTCTCTAGGTTTGAAAGTAGCGCCGAGCGGTTTCATCTACTGTCTTGCCTTTCAAGATTTCCCAAACCAATTGAGTTTTGCGTTTTGTGGTCACAATATTTGGCTTCAGGTTCTGATGTGCTCATTTCCCTCCTTCCTGCACTATACACTGTGCAGTCCTGGAGAGGCCATTACATCCAGATTTATTTGATATTTTGTATTTATAGCCAATTAACCGGATTTAATGGAAAAAAGTTTCTTACTAATATGAAAAGTTTTTCTTATCATCCAAAGTTTATGATTTCCTACTATAAAAGATTCGCCCATATTTTTGTACTTTTGCAAGCAAAAAAGCAAAATGGCTAGCATAATGATATTTTTGCCATTTTTTTGTCTCCAAATCGGAAATAATCGACAATAATCTATGACCTATTTTGGTATCTTTTTTGCTTTTGGAAAAATTTTGAAAATTGTTTTGAAACAAACAATAAATAACAAAGGGGGTGATAATAGTGGTGATTTAATCGTGAAAAACTGTTTTTAAAAATTGAAAAATGTTGATTTGGAGAACAATTAAGATCAACTAAAAATAATTTAGGAGGGGGGATAAAATGAAGAAGATTCTTTTTGTTTTCTTAGTTTGTCTAATTTGTTGTCTCTCTAGATATAATGCTGTCCTAGCAAATGACTATTATGTTTACGGAACTTGGGACTGGAATGGAGAGAGTGCGCAAGATGTAAATGGTATAGATGGTTATGGTGATTATTTAGTGGTTGAAGATGGTGCTTATTTTTACTTCAAAAAAGTTACAGTTTTGGATTCAGATAATGATGGTATTGCAGATCCTTACCAGCATCCAGATAATCCTGATGATCCCGGCCCTGTTGAAACGAGAGTTTTTACAGATGTTGGTTCCTATTATTATTATGATGATATAGGCTCTTATATTGGCTCATCTTATGGTGGTGCAGTAATGACTGCAGAAAAACTTTATTTGGGAGGAGACGGAGAGTTATATGCTTGGAATTGGTCAGTTGATGAAAACGGAAATATAGTCCTCTCGGATTTTGTTGCTATCTTAACAGATCCTCAAGCTTTGACTTATTTTGAAGATATCGCCTACGATGAAAATACTAATACATTTTATGCTTTAACCCGGGAGCGAGATATTTACTCTTTCAATCCTGACGAAGACAATGATTGGAACTATGAGTTCAGTTATAGTGGTTATAGTGGTTGGCATGGTGATGGAATAGCTAGTGTCAATGGACATCTTTACATTTCTGATATGACTTCAGATGTCATTGGACAATGGGACTATATAAATGGTCAATGGCAAGAAACTGCCACTTTTTTGTATTCTAATCCTTATGATGTTGAAGGAATGGGGTTTGGACCAAATAATCATTTCTGGGTTACAGCTTGGAGTGGAGTATTTTATGAAATAGGTGGAGGTAAATTGCAGGAATCTATAGAAAACCCTATCCCAGAACCGGCAACTGTAATTTTAGTTGGAAGTAGTTTGTTAGGAATAGCTTTTATTGCACGAAAAAATATCGGAAAAAATAAGATTAATGTAAATTAATTTAGAAATTCAGTGATATTAAATATTAAAAAAGGGGCTTATATAGCCCCTTTTTTATATTTTTTCCAAAACTATCTCTTGGAGAAGATGGTCGGGACGGCAGGATTTGAACCTGCGACCCCTGAGTCCCGAACCCAGTGCTCTACCAGGCTGAGCCACGTCCCGACTCGGCTTTAAAAATAAAAGATGCCTCCCGCCTGGTCAAGAACGTTTGGCCGAGAGGCGGGCAAAAGTCATGAGCACGGTCTGCTGTTCCAGGCGCTTGAAGTCCACGCGCGGCACATGGCCTGCTTCCAGGCGTTCCAGCTGGCGCGCCTTGGCCTTGCGGCTCCCGAAGACCTCGATGCGTTCGACTATCTTGTCGTAGTAGCGTTGTTCCTTCTCCAGGTTTACGGGGCGTCCCCGGAGCTGATTGAGTTTCATGATGAGATAGTTGAGGCGCCTGATCTGCCGGCAGCGGTGCTCTTCGTCTTCCATGTGCTCGATGAGGTCCTCCACCGTACGGATCTCGCGCAAGAGTTCGGCCTCCGGCGGAAGGAACCCGGCGTTCTTGAGCACCTTGTACGCCAGACGCAATTCCTCGGGCACGTGACTCAGGTCTTCCAGTTCCAGGGGCTTTCCCTTGCCGGGGAGGTTGTCGAACTCCCCCTTTTGCATGGCCTCCTGGATGCGTTGTTCAGCCAGACGCTGAAAGACGAGGAGAGACAAGGTCAATCCTCCTGCGCTTTTTTGTCTATCTTGGCCTCAAGCTTGGCCAACCGGACCTGGACGAAGTCGAGTATCGGCCCCTGCGGTTTGCGGCCCAGGAACTTCTGATAGTAATCGAGCGCCGCCTGATAGTTCCCCTGCAATTCCGCCACGCGGGCCAGATCGAGATAGGCGATCTCTTCAAGACCCACCCGGGCCTTGACCGCACGGAGATAGTCTTTCTCGGCCTCCTTGAGCTTGTCCTGATCCTCAAGCAGATACCCGAGCCCCAGGTCCAGAAAGGCGGTCCAGGGCTTCTTGGCCTTCTTGCGGAGATAGGAGAGCTCCTCGTAGGCCTTGGCCAGGTTTCCCTGGGCCACGTAGATCTCGTAGAGGCTCAACCGGGCCTCAAGGGCCGCCGACGTGCCACCGTAGCGCTTGATCACCTCGGTCAGGGCCTTTTCCTTCTGCGCGGGATCGGTCTTCATCATGGCCTGGACGTAAAGGATGGCCGCCTTGTTTTCCCGGCTCGAGCGATAGTAGTTGTAGCCCGCCCACAGGGTGGCGGCGAGCACGAGAAGGATGGCGGCAAGGATTATCTCCCGCAGGTGCTCTCTTGCGGCTCGTACCCACTTTTCGTGCAGGACCAGCAGCTCTTCTTCCGGCGCCGCTTGCTCTTTCTTGGCCATTTACTTCCCTCCGAAATAGTCTTCCCAGCGGAAGATGAGGGGTTTGACCCCTTCTTTGAGGACCCCGTGATCCACCACTTCTCCGGCAAAGAGGTCGTGGTCTCCGGTCTTGCAGGTGCAGGAGACCTCGCATTCGAAGTAGGCGATGGCGTCCTTGAGCACGGGCGAGCCCTTGAGCGCCGAGGTGTATTCGATGCCCTCGAACTTGTTGACCTTGCGGCCGCTCTGGAAGCCGAAGTGCTTGGCGAGTTCCACCTGACCCTCGCCCAGGACGTTGATGGCAAAGACCCCGGACTCCTTCAGGAGCTCGTAGGTGTAGCGTTCCGGAGCAATGGCCACGGCCAGCATCCGGGGCTTGAAGGACACCTGGCCCACCCAGGCCGCGGTCATGCCGTTAATCTTGTCGCCGTGCCGGACCGTGATGACGTAAACCCCCTGCGGAATGTAAGTGGTGATCAACTGTTGAAGGCCCATAGTTTCCCCCTGATTTTTTGATGCTTTTTAGCAAAAAGTAAACGCCGAGACAATTGTTGGGAAGGGCCCCCGGAGGGGCCCCCTTTTGCTAGAACTCCCAGGTGCCGCGGACGCTGAAGACCCAGAAGTCGTCCCGGTCCTCGTAGCCCGCGGGGTTGTCCGTCCACTGGAGGTCCGGGGTGAGGGTGAGGTACTGGTTGACCTTGAAGCTGTAGTAAGCCTCGAGATGGTATTCGTCTTCGGTGTCGAAGCCCTCTCTCGCGAGTTTCTCTTCGTAGTCGTCGGAGAGGAAGGCCACGCCGAAGCCCAGGCCGAAGACGTCGTCCGGGCGCCCCCAGGCGTTGCCCGCCAGGGAGAAACCGAAGCTCAGCGCGTGATCGTAGGGATAGACGTCCTCGTTTTGCCAGCCGTAGCGGAGAAACACTCCGAGGCTTTTCGTTATCTCCTGATCGAAAGAGAGCCCGAGGCCGTAGCCGGTCTCGTCGGTGTCGTCTCCGAGGATCTCCTGGTGCTTGTCACCGTTGTACCAGGCGTAGACCCGATAGTTCCCCGCACGCCCGAGGAAATCGGGCCGCCAGGTGACCTGGGCGATGAGGAAGGGATAGTCGAGGATGTCGTCCCAGTTCCCGTCGGCGTCGGCGTATCCCAGGCCGAAGTCGAGTTTTTCCGTCTCGAACCAGACCATGCTGCCGAAGGCGTAGGCCGGCCACTCCACGGCGATGTTGTTGACGAAGACCGGGGAGAAGAACTGGGAGGTCTCGTCGTTGGCGTATTCGTTGTTGTCGAAATCCGTGGTGATGTCGATTTTGCCGAATCGTACGCGGGTCTTCACGTGGCGGAAGAGAAAGTCGTGTTCGTACCAGGCCTCGCTGATGCGCACGTCTCCGTCGTCGGTTTCCACCGGCACCATGGAGAGGGCCTCGTCAATGATGCCCGAAAAAGAGGCGATCTCGTCCTCGGGGTTGTGCCCGGAACCCATCTCGAGAAGCACCTTGGCCCGGTCTTTCTGGGTGAAGTCCGTGGAGAGTTCGAGGTCTACGGTCACCGCCGCGTAGCCCCGATCACCGTGTCCCGTAACGTTTCCGTTCCCGTCCACCCTCTCGGCGTCCACCACGTCCTGCACCACGCTGGCCACGGAGAGCCCCACGTTCAGGCGCTCGTACCAGTTGCCGCCAGAAGCGGGGCCGGCCTGGGGAGCAGGGGAGGGGGCCTGGGCTCGGCTCTCGTAAGCCTCGAGCTTCTTTTCCAGGGCCTTCACCCTTTCGGCGAGAGCCTGGTTCTCCTTCATGAGCTGACGCACCAGGGACTTGAGCTCCTCGATGTCGTCAGCCTTGACCGGCGTTATCCAGCAAAAAGTCAAAACCAACAATAAAACAACTATTTTACGCATGATACACCTCCCTTTCCTTTTTGGTCGTTTTTTGATGAGGTTTTAGTCTTTTAAAGGTTTCCCGCCCACGATGAAGAGCGTGAAATACGGGAAGGGACCTTCCTTGCCGGTCAACCGCCGATAGATCTTTTCTTCGGGCATTCCGCAAAAGGATATCCCCCGGGTCTCTTCGAGGCGGCCTGTTTCTTTCAAGGCCCTGAGAATATCTTCGGCCTGGCGATAGACCTTATAAAGCACCAGGGTGTCCGTCTTCTGCGCCCATTCCTTCACCACTTCTCCCCCACGGGTTCCCGAGGCGAGGAGCAGGGTCTCTTCCCCTTCGGTCAGCACGAGTTTCAGCCGCGCCGCGGCGGCCTGCACCGCGGTGATGCCGGGCACGATCTCCAGTTCGAGGTCCGGAACGAGGGCGAGGATCTCCCGGGCGAGATAGCCAAAGGTGGAATAGAGATCCGGGTCTCCGAGGGTGAGGAAGGCGGCGTCTCCGGTCTCAAGAGCCTTCGCCACCACGCGCGCGTTCTCCTGCCAGGCGCGCTTGAGCTCTTCCTTCCGATAGGTCATGGGAAAGGAGAGACGCTTGATCTCCTTTCCTTCCGGAAGGTGGGGAGAGATGACCCTGCGGGCCAGGGAGTACTGGTTCTTCGTGGAGGAGGCCACGAAGAGGTGCTCCACCGACTGGATGATCTTCAAGGCCTTGATGGTGAGGAGGTCGGGATCTCCCGGACCGACCCCGACCCCGTAGAGGATCGCCAAGGAAGGCCCTCCCGAGAACTAATAGAGCTCGATGATCTTGAGCATCCGCTTGATGCCGCGGATGAAGATCTCGTTCACCTCGGGATAGAGCCCGAGTCCCCGATAGAAGGTCTGGCCGTCAATCTCGGTGGTGACGATGTCTATCTCCTTGCCGGCTCCCTCGAGGATCTGACGCCAGGATTTCTCACCTTCTCCGAGGTCCTCCCCCATGACGTCGTTCATCACGTGATCCCCGGCCACGTACATGAAGGGGATGAGACGGACCTTCTTCTGGGGATACTTGATGGCCCGCCTGAGGATGGCCTCTCCCGTGGGGATGCCCTCCATGGTGCCGAGCCCCACGTTTCCGTAGTCCTCATCGAGGAGCCATTGGAGACCGAGATAGGTGATGTTGGCTCCGTTGGAGGTCACGTCCGTGCCGTGGGCGATGAGGATGTTGTAGCCCTCCTCCGGGGCGTAGAAGTACTTGGAGACCACCTCAAGCACCTCGTGGATGTATTCCCAGCGGTAGAACAGGGGCTCTCCGACGACGATGCGCAACCCGGGGAAGCGCTCGCAGATCTCGACCACGTTTTCGTATTCAAGCCCCGGGAAGATGTGAAGGGGCTGGACCACCACCCGGCGGTAACCTTCGGCCTCGAGCTGGGCCAGGGCCTCCTTCAAGCTCAGGAGACGTTTGTTGATCCCCTTCTTCTTATAGAGGCGGTTCATCTTTTCGCGGATGATCTCCGAGGTGAAGGCCCAGCGGATCTCGTAACCGGGAAGCTCGCGCCGCAACTGCTTCTCGAAGAAGTCGAAGGTGACCTGGGCCTTGGTGGAGGTGCCGAAGGCGGTGATGACGATGGCTGGCTTCTCTTGGATGGTCTGCGTCTTCATCTGATAGTAACCAGCCAAGGTTGGAGAGACCGAAAAACCCAAAAACAGCGCCATGAGAAAGACCCATCCTTTGAACATCTTACCCCTCCTTTGGTGAAGTTTTCCGGAGGGGCCTGAGGCTGGCCGTCTGGAGGCAGGCCTCCCAGACGGGGCAGGAAGCCTCGAAGCCCCGCCTTGCGAGGTCTCGGGCCGGTCTCCCGGCTTCCGGATCGTCCTACTCGCCGCGCCTTCCCAGGGCCTTCTCGGCCCCAGTGGCTTGTCCCCGGCATCCGTCTCTGGCAGGCAAGGTTGGTTGCTCTCGGACGCCCCACCTCGTTTTGAGCGCGGATGCCGGGTAGCGGCTTTCGTCCCCGGTCACGGTTGCGGGCCAGCGCCGGACTTGCACCGGACTTCCCGTTCACCCGAGACCTTATGTGTGCCCTTAAATACCCAGGGAACGGCCCGGGGTCAATAACCGAGTAAGGGGCTCATCCGCTCGGGTCGTTCGTGCGCCCCCGCGTGAGGTTGTCGGTTCCGGGGCAGGGATTATTGTATGTCCCAAGTTTGGAGACTCTGGCGATGAAGGACTGGCGGAAGAAGTGGAAGGAAGGTCTTCGGCGCTCGCGCACCCTGAGGCTCGTGCGCCGGCTGGCGCTCCTTTCCGCCGGCGCCCTTACCGCGGCCCTGGTCCTTCGCCTCTCCGGGAAGAAAGATGCTTAAGGTCTTCTGGGCGGCTTTCATCACCGTCTTTCTCGCCGAGCTCGGGGACAAGACCCAGCTCGCCACCCTTCTCCTCGCGGCCAAGAGCTCGCAACGCTTCTGGGTCTTTCTCGGCGCGGCCCTCGCCCTGGTAAGCACCACGGCCCTCGGGGTTCTCGCCGGAAAGCTCCTTGGCGAACACCTCCCCTTGCGCCTCATTCGCCTGGTTTCCGGAGGGCTTTTCATCGTCCTCGGTTTCCTCATCCTCCTCGGGCGCTGGTGATCTTTTTCCTTGCCAAGCCGGGCCATCTTTGCTCCTATTTAGGCCGATGGGCAACCTGAGTCCCTTTGAGAAGCGTCTGATAAGCCTCCTTTCCGAAGGGCTTCCCCTCTGCGAGCGGCCTTATCTCGCCCTGGCCGAAAGACTCGGGGTCTCTGAGGAGGAAGTGATCGAGGGCATCAAGGGCCTTCTTGAAAAGGGCTACATCCGGCGTTTCGGGGCCACGGTGCGCCACGACCGTTCGGGCTACGAGGGAAACGTCATGGTGGCCTGGATCGTGCCGGAAGAGCGGATCGAGGAGGTGGGAAGGGCCTGTGCGGAAAAGCCCTTCGTCACCCATTGCTACGTGCGCCGGACGGCCCCTGACTGGCCCTACAACTTCTACACCATGATTCACGCCCGCGACGAAGACACCTGTCGCCGATTGGTCGAGGAGCTTGCCCGGGAGCTCAATCTCTCGGACTACGAGCTCCTCTTCACGGAAAAGGAGATCATGCGCCGTCTTAGGCGCTATTTTGAAGAGGAGGTCTGAAGATGGCAGGGACCCTTTCGCGCAAGTTTTTTGCCGAAGCGGTGAAATACATCCCCGGAGGGGTGAACAGTCCCGTGCGGGCCTGCAAGTCCGTGGGGGCGGACCCGGTGTTCTTTGCCGCGGGCACCGGTCCCTTCCTGGTGGACGTGGACGGCAAGGAATACGTGGACTACGTGGCCTCCTGGGGGCCGCTCATCCTGGGGCACGCCCATCCCGAGGTCGTGGCTGCGGTGCAGGCGGCGGCAGAGAGCGGGACGAGCTTCGGGGCCCCCACCTGGGCCGAGGTGGAGCTCGCCAAGCTCATCTGCGACCTCGTGCCCTCCATCGAGAAGGTCCGGCTGGTGAACTCCGGGACCGAGGCCACCATGAGCGCGGCGCGGCTCGCCCGCGGTTACACCGGGCGGAAGAAGATCATAAAGTTCGACGGTTGCTATCACGGCCACGCGGATTCCTTCCTGGTGAAGGCGGGCTCCGGGGTGGCCACCCTGGGGATCCCCGGAAGCCCGGGGGTGCCGGAGGAGATCGTCGCCAACACCGTTTCTCTCCCCTTCAACGACCTCTCCGCGGTGGAGGAGGCCTTCTCCAAGATGGGGGAGGAGATCGCCGCGGTCATCGTGGAACCCATCGCCGGCAACATGGGGGTGGTGCCGCCCAAACCGGGTTTTCTCGAGGGCTTGCGGGAACTCACCCTGAAACACGGGGCCCTTCTCATCTTCGACGAGGTGATCACCGGCTTTCGCGTGGGGCTCTCCGGTGCCCAGGGGCTCTACGGGGTGCTCCCGGATCTCACCTGCCTCGGGAAGATTATCGGCGGCGGGCTTCCGGTCGGCGCCTACGGCGGCAAGGCCGAGATCATGAGCCACGTGGCGCCGGAAGGTCCGGTCTATCAGGCCGGGACCCTTTCCGGAAACCCCATTGCCGTGGCCGCGGGGCTCGCCACCCTGCGCGTGCTCTCCCGCCCGGGGACCTACGAGCGCCTGGAGGAGCTTTCGGCAAGGCTCTTTGAGGGCCTGCGCGAGGCTGCTTCCGAGGCCGGGGTGGAGACCACGGCCAACCGCGTGGGCTCCATGATGACCTGCTTCTTCCGCGGCGGAGAGGTGACCAACTTCGCCGAGGCCGCGGAATCGGACACCGAGCTCTACGGGCGCTTCTGGCGCGAGATGCTGGCCCGCGGGGTGTATCTGGCGCCGTCGCAGTTCGAGGCGGCCTTTGTCTCCCTCGCCCACACCGAAGAAGAGATAGACTTCACCATCGAGGCGGCCAAAGAGGCCTTCAAGGCCCTCAAGAAATAGATCGCGGGCCCGCTGAGCCGGGCCCGTTTACGAACCCTTCTTGAGGTTTTCCGGCTGGTCGAAGCGGGCAAAGCGCATGGTGAAGCTCGCCCGCCCCTGGGTGGCGGAGCGCAGATCCGTGGAATAGCCGAACATTTTGGAAAGCGGCACCTCGGCCCGGACGATCTGCACGGGTTCCCGCGCCTCGATCCCCACGACGTGTCCCTGACGCTGGTTGAGGTCGCTGATGACCTCGCCCAGGAACTCCGAGGGGGTGACCACTTCCACCTCCATGATGGGTTCGAGGAGGATGGGAGAGGCCTCGCTCAGGGCGCGGTTGAGGGCCTTCACCGTAGCCGCCCGGGCGGCCATCTCGTTCCAGGAACCGCCGGGAAAGTCCAGGTCGAGGAGGAGCACCTCCACGTCCACCACCGGATAACCAAGCGGCCCACTTGCGGCCAGGGCCTTCTCCAGGGTCTCGAGGAGGATTTGTTTGTGCTCCTCGGAGATCTTGCCCTCGGGGATGAGGGCCCCGATGAGGTTCCCGGCCCCGCGCTCCCGCGGCCGCACGAGGAGCTTCACCGTGGCGGCCAGGCGGTCGTCTCCCACCAATTGGTCGAAGGCCTCGGTGACCTCCACTTCTTTGGTGACGGTCTCGCGATAGACCACCTGGGGCCGGCCCACCAGGAGCTCGAGCCCGAACTCCCGCCGCAGGCGCTCGAGGATCACGTCGAGATGGAGCTCCCCCATGCCGGAGATGATGCGCTGGCCGGTGTCTTCGTCCACTTTGACGCGGAAGGTGGGGTCTTCCTGGGCGATCTTGGCGAGCGCCTCCTCGACCTTTTCCTCCTCGGCGCGCGTCTTGGGTTCCACGGCGATGGAGATCACCGGCTCGTAGGCCCCGATGGCCTCGAGCACGATGGGGTGCTCCGGGTCGCAGAGGGTGTCGCCGGTCACGGTGTGCTTGAGGCCCATGGCGGCGACGATGTCCCCGGCGCCGGCGCGCTCAAGGCGCGTGCGCTTGTTGGCGTGCATGAGAAAGAGCCGGGCCACTTTTTCCTTCTTCTTTTGCGTGGCGTTGAGCACGGCCTTTCCCACCTCGAGCACCCCGGAGTAGAGGCGCAGATAGACCATCTTGCGGCCCTCAAACATCTGCACCTTGAAGGCCAGGGCCGAAAGGGGCGCGGCCTCGTCCGGCGGGCGGATCTCTTCGCGTCCGGTCTCGGGGTTTACGCCCTTGATGGGCGGGATGTCGAGCGGGGAGGGGAGATAGCGCACGATGCCGTCAAGGAGCGGCTGGACTCCTTTGTTCTTCAAGGCCGAACCGCAGAAGACGGGGACGATCTCAAGGCCAAGAGTGCCCTTGCGGATAAGGGCGTGGATCTCCTCTTCGCTGAAGGGTTCGTCGGCGAGATACTTCTCGAGCGCGGCCTCGTCCAGTTCGACGATGGTTTCGAGGAGCTCGCGGCGCACGCGGGCCACTTCTTCCTGCATCTCCTCGGGCACGGGATGGTATTCGTACTTCTCCCCGAGGCTTTCTTCGTCCCAGAGGATGAGCTTTTCCTTGATGACGTCGATCACGCCGCGGAAGTCCTGCTCGGCCCCGTAGGGCATGGTGACGATGACCGGACGGGTCCCGAGCTTTTCGCGCATCTGCTGCACGGTGCCCCAGAAATCGGCCCCGATGCGGTCCATCTTGTTGACGAAGGCCATCTTGGGCACGCGGAAGCGTTCGGCCTGGTGCCACACGGTTTCGGACTGGGGCTCCACGCCACCCACGGCGCAGAAGACCCCGATGGCCCCGTCGAGCACGCGCAGGCTCCTTTCGACCTCGATGGTGAAGTCCACGTGGCCGGGCGTGTCGATGAGATGGATCTCGCATCCCTTCCAATAGCAGGTGGTGCAGGCCGAGGTGATGGTGATGCCCCGTTCCTGCTCTTCGGGCAGGTAGTCCATGGTGGCCTGGCCCTCGTGGACCTCGCCGATGCGGTGGATCTTTCCGGTGTAGTAGAGGATGCGCTCGGTAAGGGTGGTCTTTCCGGCGTCGATGTGGGCGATGATGCCGATGTTGCGGATCTTCTTGATCCTGGCTTCTCCGGCCATGCCTGGCATAATAACTTTTTCCGCGCAAGCGGTGAAGACCCGTTTGCCGGGCCTTGAGATCCGGCTTTTTCCGGTTTATGGAAAGGCCCAAACCCTTAAACGGAGCCCGACATGGGAAAGGAATGCCTCATCTTCGTCTTGGCCTATCTCCTGGGCTCGATCCCCACGGCCCTTCTCGTGGCCAAGCCCTTTGGGATTGACCCGCGCGAGCACGGGAGCCGCAATCTCGGGGCCACCAACGTGGCGCGCCTTCTGGGCAAGAAGTGGGGGCTCATCACGCTCCTTGGGGACATGGGCAAGGGGATCCTTCCCATGCTCCTTGCGCTCCATCTCTTTCGCGATCATCCCTCGCGCGACTGGCTCGTGGCGCTCACCGGGCTTTCGGCCTTCCTCGGGCATCTCTTCCCGCTCTATCTCAAGTTCCGCGGGGGGAAAGGGGTGGCCACGGCCACCGGGGTCTTTCTCGTGCTCTGCCCCAAGGCCCTTCTCGTGGCGCTCGTGGCCTTCATCCTGGCGGTCAAGTTTTCGGGCTTCGTGTCCGTGGGCTCCCTTCTCGCCTCGGCCCTCATGCCGGGGCTCATCTATCTCTTCTGCCCGAACAAAGCCTACGAGACCGTGGCCCTGATCATGGCCGTCCTCATCTGGATCAAGCATCGGGAAAACATCCGCCGCCTCTTGCGCGGGGAGGAAAAGAGCTGGAAGAAGAAAAATTAATGACGAAATTCCCGACGCCGGGGCTTGTTTCTCCCTCCGTTCGTAACTATCATTTGACCTAAGAGTCATCCCTAAGTTGAAAAAGTTTTAATTTGGGTCTTGACACCTTTGGCTTAATCAAGTATTTAAATACCTAAATCAAATTAAGGATGAACGACGATGCCGGGCAACATCTTGAGAATTTCAGAGGCCTTATCGCTGGGTATCCACGCCATGGTCTACCTTTCAAACAACGTGGGGCGACCCAAGAGGGTGAAGGAGATCGCCAAGCGGCTTCGGGCTTCCGAAGCCCACCTGGCCAAGGTTCTCCAGAACCTGGCGCGGGCCGGTCTGCTCAAGGCCGTCCGCGGGCCGAAGGGTGGGTACGAGC
>Ga0256835_1000167_pt1 | contig 53933 bp, 42 predicted proteins | sample PIR30metaG_FD_185972 | JGI IMG/M metagenome (GOLD analysis project Ga0256835, IMG submission 185972) | Hydrothermal vent microbial communities from East Pacific Rise, Pacific Ocean - PIR-30 | ecosystem: Environmental > Aquatic > Marine > Hydrothermal vents | place: Pacific Ocean: East Pacific...
AAGGAACGAATAGCGCTAACTGTTGTCTGGATGCCGAGTATTTTCTCACTTTGCCAAACAACAAAGAGATTTTCCACAAAAAAATCTTCTTGACATCCACCATGCAGGAAAATTCTATATCAGAAACTATAAAATGCCAAAACAAACTTTTAAACGAACTTTCATACATCATTTTCCAAAAACTAATGGCTATCTCTAAAAATTAGAGTTATAGTCAAATGTTATGTATGGCATCATGCAACCTCCTGCTGAAGGGATCTTTCGTCAATGCCATTTATAAATCGTATTCCTTGCACAACGTTTATCAGACGGCGGAATCCACGAATTCTTTGCCAGCCTTTTTCTGCGCATTGCCCCAGACGGAACACCATGGCCAAAATAGTGGTTCTTGAAACACATCCCCTTGTCTTTGCTGTCCTAAGACGCACTGTAGCAAAAGTAGATTCTATGGGATTTATGGTTCGAATATGTTGCCAGTGCTCTGCAGGAAAATCATAGAAGGTCAGCAGCATCTTATTGTCTTTTGTCAAACAATCTACTGCCTTGGGATATTTGGCTGAATAACGCTCAACAAAATGGTCAAGGGAGGCAAAAGAGAAGATAGAAAAACAATACCTGATCCGTTCCTATCCCTCGTCCTGTCAACTCGTACCTCCACAGGACCTAGACCAGTCAATATCTTGCGCTTTGGCAAATAACCGTTTCTGACAATTGCTCTTCGTCCCTTGGCATCACGGACATGCTCATATTCTGCAAGAAAATTCCAACTCCACCTCTACTTCCTGCATCAATAAATGTCTTGCTCCTGCTCTCAAAAGCTCTGTGAGCTCATCCTGAAACTCTGCTGGTTTTTTTGAATGTTACTAGGGTATCCTTGATCATGTGGTGTATCCTCCTTTACTGAATATAATCTGCGAAAAATCATATCAGCAGGATACGCCGCATCCCTCTTTATGCCCATACACAAAAAATGGTTATAATTCTAAACAGGCCTGAACAGTTCCCAATCCACCAGTTCATTGAGTCTCTTTAAAGGATCATCGTTACTATCTATCTTGCACATACGAAATTTCAGATCAAACAGGCCTTTCATCTTCATGACTTCCTCACTATTCTTTATTATTTCAGTGAGTTATTATACATGATGTCGGTCAAGATCGCTCTGTTTTTCTAAATAATTTTTAGAGATTCCCTACATAAAATTACGAACATGCCTAACTACGCTTATCGGATAGGGCAAGCATAAATTGAATGGTTCACTATATTAAAAATTCCGAGGCAACTCCTTACCCTGCTTTCCAGCCTGAGAAAGACTCCTTATGATAAAATCCGCATTTCTTAAATTAATGTGAATTAAAAATATTTGTTAAGTGGTTCGTGCATTTTTGTTGTAGTCAATTTATAATAATTGGCTTTCTCCACTAAGTTTATAAAATCGAGATAAAAGGTGTCAGATACAGAAAAAAAAGCAATCAAGCTGTCAAGATTAACTAAGGATCTCGGCACCCTCTTCCTACCTATCATTCGCTACAGAGGCAACAGATACTTTAAAGATGGACGGGTTGAGCTAACCTCCATCAATAAAAAATTTGTTAAGTCCCGAATAAGAGGAAACGTTTTTTACAAGGTCTCCATTGATCTAAAAGAAAAAAGTAAAGGGGCGGTGAGAATTGGCTGTACATGCCCCTTTTTTAGGCAGGGTATCCCCTGTAAACACATCTGGGCCACTATAGTGGCAGCGGAAAAATACTTTAAAGAACACAAAGATAGCGACAGCTGTCAAATCCCATCGCTTTCTTTCCGAGAAATCTTTGACAAAAAAGAATGGAATACAACAAATTCAAAAAAGACATGGTGGCCAATCCAAGATTTTGTACTCAGATATGAGTTAAAGATAAGGGGAGATCTAACTGTAGTGTCTGCCTACGAACAGTATGTTAAAAAAGACGGAAAACTTGGCAGAATAAGAAAAATAAAACCAAAAAGCTTGTCAAGGCCCGAACTCTCCAAGGCAGATCGGCTCGCTATTCCCTTTCTTATGGCCATATCTGGCGGTTCTTCATACTCTTATGGTGGCTACTTCTATGACAGTTATCTTGACACCTTTAGAGAGATTTCCCTTTCACCAGAAGATGTGGCTACTCTCCTACCATTACTTGCCAAAACCCAAAGATGCATGGTAAAAAATGCCGCAGGATCCCTCGTGGCCGATCCTTTAATATTCCAGCCTTCTAGTAAAGCAAAATTCATCGTAAGTGCAGATGAGTCCAAAAACAATAAAATAATTCTTAGGCCTCGACTCTATATTGAAAACGAACCAGTCGATTTTGCCAATGTGCTTCTTATAAACTCTTCTCCTGCCATGATGATCTTTAACTCCAGATTGTATGAAATAGACGGCCCCTCCTATCCCATCATAAAAAAGGCATTAGAAAAGGGGATAGAACAGGCAGATAGAAAAAAGATGCCGCAAATTGTAAGGCGTGCCATTGAGGCATCAGGGCTGGAGCATCTTGAGTTACCCAAAGAGTTTGTTCCTAATACTATTGAAGGGCTTAAGCCAACCTGTGGACTTGTACTTAGATTAAACGACGAAAGACTCGTTGCAGAACCGTTTTTCCTTTACAACCATCTAAGAATAGATGCCTGTTCCAGGGAACATATAATTTTTGACGAAAAAAGATGGACTTTCTTGAAAAGAAACAGGCCAAAGGAGAAAGAACTCCTGAAACAGATTACAGACGCTGGCCTAAGTATTACAAAAGATGGACTTTTTTCTATTGATATTTCATCTGCTCCAGATGCCCTGACACTACTCGATAAAAAAGGAATTATCCTTAAGGCTGAAAATGGGAAACCCTTTCGCACAGGGATATTAAAACGGCTTTACATTTCCTCTGGCATAGATTGGTTTGACATGGATGCTCAGGTGGACTTTGGATCTGAATCAGTGCCTCTTCCCAAAGTAATATCCGCATATCTTAAAGGCAAGAAAACCATACGATTAAACTCTGGAGGCAAAGGAATTCTTCCTCTAAAGTGGCTTAAAAAACATATTAAACTGCTCCAATTGGCAAAAACGGACAAGACAGAAAGCGGAGAATCAGTTCTTAGATTCCCCTCTTCCCACGCCCTGCTGATTGAGCACCTTTTAGAAGAGGTACAAGAGAGCCAGGCAGATGACAAATTTCAACATGTAAAAGATAGATTAAAAAACTTCAAGGGAATCAGGGCTTTAAATGCGCCTTCTAATTTCAAGGACAGACTGAGGCCCTATCAAAAAGAGGCCCTGGGCTGGTTTTCCTTTCTACATGATCTTGGCCTTGGAGGCATTCTGGCCGATGACATGGGCCTTGGTAAGACGGTTCAGATTCTTGCATGGCTACAAATGCTTAAAAAAAATGAACGGCCCGATTTGCCAAGTCTCATTGTGGCACCCACATCCCTCATATTTAACTGGCAGGCTGAAGCAAAACGCTTTACCCCTGATTTAAACATGGCAGTTTATGTAGGTCCTGAAAGAGAAAAATTACTGCAATCCTGTGACAACACGGACATATTGCTTACCACCTATGGAATAGTCAGACGAGATATCAAAACACTGGTAAAACTTGATTTTAACTACTGCATCCTTGACGAAAGCCAATATATCAAGAATCCAGACTCCCTAACTGCCAAGGCATGCAGACTCATAAAGGCAAGGCACAGGCTGTGTCTTACAGGCACGCCTATAGAAAACCACCTGGGAGAGTTGTGGTCCCAGATGGAATTTCTAGATCCCGGGATCCTTGGCAAAAAAGAACAGTTTATGGAAAAATTTGCCAAGCCTGCTGCATCTGGTGACAAGGAGGTTCTCAACTCGCTTAAGAAACTCGTGTCACCTTTTATTCTGAGACGCACCAAGGAACAGGTGGCCAAGGAACTGCCAAACAAGATAGAATCCATCATTTGGTGTACCATGACCAGTGAGCAGCAGCAACTTTACAATCAGGTTCGAGATCATTATCGGTTTTCTATCTTGCAGGCTGTAGAAACAAAAGGTCTGCAAGGAAGCAAGATAAAGGTACTGGAAGGTCTTCTAAGACTGCGGCAGGTAGCCAACCATCCTGCACTTATAGGAGAAAAGCAGTGTACCTCAGGCAAATTTCAACAACTCCTTGAACTCCTGTCCGAGGCTGTAAGCAGTGGCCACAAGGTCCTCATCTTTTCCCAGTTCACAAAGATGCTTGCCCTTATAAGAAGAAAATTAGCAGAGATGAAGATACCTTTTGAGTATCTGGATGGAAGAACCCCCCAGACAAGACGCAAAGAAAGAGTCAGAAACTTTCAAGAAAATGACAAGATACGCGTATTCCTTATAAGCCTAAAGGCAGGAGGTTTTGGGCTCAATCTTACCGCTGCAGACTATGTATTTATTGTAGATCCATGGTGGAACCCGGCAGTGGAGATGCAGGCAATAGACAGGACCCACAGGATCGGCCAGACCAAAAAGGTGGTAACCTATCGCCTTATCTCTAAAGACTCGGTAGAGGAAAAGGTCTTGAACCTTCAAAAAAAGAAACAAGAAATAGTGAGTTCTATTCTAAGCGGAAGCAGCAACCTCCTTAAAGAACTTACAGCCAAAGACCTTCAAATACTCTTTTCGTAACAAAAACAAAGCAAAAAGGGGCGCAAAAAGACACTAGAGCGAATCCACCTCTATGCGCTTTTCCAAGGTAAACTCCTGTCCTGGCTCCAGCCGAACCCTGTCTTCCAAAACATTTGCAGCCTCGATACACACCATATTTCTGAAGCCGTCATCTGGAAAATCCGCCATCTGTCTTGCCTTTTCCTGCCAAGGGTTCCACACCACCGTGGAACCACTGCCCTTTTTATCGATCACAATAACCCTGCCAAAACGTCTGTCTATCAAACGACAGCTTCCTGTGTGACGATATATCCTGTCTGTCTCAGAGGTAATAAAAAGGCTTCCGTCTTGACGTGCCTCCTCTCCTCCCTTGACCTTGTCTACATAGTAGTGTCCATCAAGCCCCTCTATCTCTACGTCCTGAATATCTCCAACAAAAAAATATGCATGGAGGGCTTGGGTTATCTCAAAAGGCCTGTCATCCGTATTTTTTGTGTTAAGACGAATGGTCAGGGCCTTAGAGACCTCTACAGAAAGCGTCAGACGGAACCTGTAAGGCCACAACCGCAAGGTATCTTCTGACTCACTCAGGCTGAAAGAGGATAGGGTTACACCTTTATCCGAGTCTGAAAAATCCTCGAGTTCCCAAGACATGATCCTGGCAAAACCGTGTTGAGGCTTCTTTTCATCTTCAGGATGGGGCCCAAACCATGGCCAGCATATGGGTATACCTCCTCTAAGAGGAAAACCTTTTTTATAAATCGCTTCAGGACTGACCCATATGACTGGTGGCTCTCCGACCCTGTCAAACCCAAAAATCTGGGCCCCGTTCTGGGCCACTTTCACACTGGCATTACAGTTTGAAATATCAAGATATGGAAAGTTTACCGCCATGACACGTCCTTTCTTTTTTGCAATACAGACTATGCCCCAAAGGTCAGGAGGTAAAGGAAAATCTGTTTCAAATTGGCATTAAAGTTCCAACAGCTACAAGAGGCCCTTTTTTTTCAGGTAAATCTGTATTGCAGTAAGAGCTGCAGGGGTAACTCCAGATATCCTTGAAGCCATGCCAAGACTCTCAGGACGAACCCTGGAAAGTTTCTCTACTATTTCGTTGGAAAGCCCTGGTATCTGGCTAAAATCCAGATCTTCTGGCAATCGCACCTCCTCAAGCCTTTTAAACTTTTCCACATCTTCTTTCTGGCGCTGGATATAACCAGCATATTTTGCTTCTATCTCCACCTGGTCAGCTATATGAGATAGTGGAAGCTCCAGGTTTAAGAAATTGCAAAGTTGTCCAAGACCAATCTCTGGCCGTTTTAAAAGCTCCTCTGCACTTACTCCCTGTTTCAACGGGGCTGAACCAATAGAAGACAGCCAGCCATTCACCAGATTGTCAGGTGTGATCTTGATGGAGGCAAGGGTATCCATAAAGTTACGAAAACGGCTATAGATCCTCTGGAACCTTTCCCACTGTTCGTCCCCAACAAGCCCGATCCTTCTTCCTATTGGAGTAAGTCTCACTGCCGCATTGTCTTCTCTCAGGAGCAGCCTGTACTCTGCCCTGGAGGTAAACATCCTGTAAGGCTCCTTTGTTCCCTTGGTCACCAGATCGTCTATAAGCACCCCTATGTATGCCTGGCTTCTGTCAAGAATCAAAGGCTCTTCTTCCCTTATGGCCCTAGCCGCATTTATTCCTGCAATAAGTCCTTGGGCTGCGGCCTCTTCATAACCGGATGTACCGTTAATCTGACCGGCAAAGTAAAGTCCTTTAACCAGACGGGTTTCAAGGCTTGGTCTTAGCTGGATAGGGTCGCAGTAATCGTATTCGATGGCATAGCCTGGCCTTAAAATCTTGGCGTTTTCTAGCCCCTTGATGGAACGCACCATCTCTATCTGTACATCAATTGGCAGGCTTGTAGCTATACCGTTTGGATAGACCTCTACAGTCTTTATGCCCTCTGGTTCCAAGAAGATTTGATGACGGGGTCTGTCCCTGAATCTGAAGACCTTGTCTTCTATGGAAGGACAGTACCTTGCCCCTACCCCTTCGATCACCCCCGTAAAAAGAGGAGAACGATCCAGACCCTTTAGAATAGCCTCATGTGTCTTCTCATTAGTATATGTAATGAAACACGGCCGTTGAGGAAGGGTTATCTCGTCTGTCATGATGGAAAAGTGTGGAGGAGGGTCGTCTCCGTCCTGACGCTCAAGCCCGCTGTAGTCTATACTCTGCCCGTGCAGTCTTGGAGTTGTACCGGTTTTGAGCCTTCCCATCTCAAAACCAAGCTCTTTCAAACACATGGAAAGCCTGTTGGAAGGCGGATCTCCCAAGCGTCCAGCAGGAAATTTTTTTAGACCTATATGGATTAGACCTCTCAAGAATGTACCTGTTGTAACAACAACCTTTTGACCATGAATCTCCTGGCCAATGGTTGTCTCAACTCCATAAATCCTGCCATCCTTTACAAGAAGCCTGGCCACCATTGCCTGAATAACCTCCAAATGGGGCTGGGCCTCGATAATCTCTTTCATCCTAAGACGGTAAAGAAGCCTGTCAGACTGGGCGCGCCTTGCCCTTACTGCCGGCCCTTTGGACATGTTGAGACGCCGAAACTGAATACCTGTGGCATCAGTATTACGGGCCATCTCACCACCCAGGGCATCTATCTCACATACCAGATGCCCCTTTGCCAGGCCTCCGATTGCAGGATTGCAGCTCATGGCAGCAATACAGTCAAGATTAATGGTGAGAAGACAGGTTTCAACACCAAGCCGGGCTGAAGCAAGGGCGGCCTCACATCCTGCATGACCTGCCCCTACAACTATAACTCCAAAACTTTTTGGATACAGGGACACCGCTCTACTTCACCTCCTGCCAGTAAGCTTCCAACTCGTCTATGTCCAGCTCTGACATCTGGCGCCCTTGCCCTGTTATCTTCTCTTCCATCTTTTCAAAGCGTTTTACAAACTTATTCAGGGCCTTTTTCAACACCTCTTCCGGATTCAGGTCTAACTTGCGGGCCAGGTTTGCAAGGGTAAAGAGTACATCTCCAAGTTCGTCCTCTATGGCCTCGCTGTCCCTTTTATTCATGGCGCTTTCAAGCTCTGACATCTCCTCTTTCAACTTCTCGACCACTTCCTCAGGCCCTTTCCAGTCAAACCCAACCCTGGATGCCCGCTCACCTAGTCTAAACGCCCTCTGAAGGGCTGGAAGGGCCAGAGGCAGATTTCCAAGACTGCTCCTCTTCTTTCCCTTTTTCTCCTGTTCCTGGCCTTTGATGGCCTGCCAATTGGCCACAACATCCTCTGAGCCTGAGACTTTTATATTCCCAAAAATATGAGGGTGGCGCCTTATCATCTTCTCCTTTATTGCAGAAAGAGAATCCGAAAGGGAAAAATCTCCTCTTTCCCTGTAAAGGTCTGCAAGAAAAAGAAGCAGAAAAAAAAGGTCCCCCAGCTCCTCTTTTACCTCCTGAGGGTCATCACTGTCCACAGCCTCATAAAGCTCATAGGCCTCTTCTATCATATATTTTTTAATGGTTTGAGGCGTCTGTTCCCTGTCCCAAGGACACCCATCAGGGGCCCTAAGGCGTCTGAGCACCTGCAGCAACTCTTCAAAGATCCTTTTCTCTTCTTGAATGTTATCCTCTTTGTGTGACAATTTAATCTTGCTCCTTTTCAGAAATGGAAAGGGATTTTAGAAAAAATTTCTGCTTTTTGCTACCCTGTCCCAATGGAAACACTGACTCCTTTATTTTTGCAAGGCTCCATTGTATCCTTTTGCCCAAAAAATAAAACCCAACTAGATGAGGAACAGAAATGATTACCCTTTTAGACTACGGTGCGGGAAACGTTAGAAGTGTAGTAAACGCCTTGGAAGGTCTAGGTGCTACTGTAAAACAGGTAGAACGACCAGAAGATATACTGGCAGCTGAAAAGCTGGTTTTTCCTGGGGTAGGAAACTTCAGAAGCATGATGAACATTCTTGATGGGAAAGGCCTGGTAGGGCCTTTAAAACAATATATAACAGATGACCGACCTTTCTTTGGCATCTGTCTGGGCCTTCAGGCGCTTTTTGAAGAAAGTGAAGAGGCCCCTGGCGTCAAGGGCCTTGGCATCTTTAAAGGCAAGGTCAAGAGGTTTACAGGAGAACTTGCAGTACCTCACATTGGCTGGAACGGCCTTATCTTCAAAAAGCCTTCTGGGCTATTTAATGATATAGAGGGAGATGAAAAGTTCTACTTTGTACACTCCTACTATGTGGCCCCGGAAGACCCCTCCATAGTGCTTACTCAGACGGATTATGGCTGCCGCTTCACCAGCAGCATTCAGAATGGAAATTGCATAGCCACCCAGTTTCATCCTGAAAAAAGTGGAGACAAGGGGCTTAAGATCCTAGAAAATTTTCTTAAAGGATCTGGGGAGGCAAAAACGATTCAAAAGGGTCCAAAGAAAACACGTCTGGCCAAAAGGATCATTGCCTGCCTGGACGTACGTTCTAATGACCAGGGAGACCTTGTTGTTACCAAGGGTGACCAGTATGACGTTAGGGAAAAGGGCCAGGTGCGAAACCTTGGGAAGCCTGTAGAGCTTGCAGCACGTTACTATAAAGAAGGGGCAGACGAGATCACCTTCCTTAACATCACAGCCTTTAGGGATTTCCCCTTAAAAGACATGCCCATGCTAGAAGTTCTTAGACTCACCTCTAAAGAAGTCTTTGTGCCTCTAACCATTGGAGGCGGAATCAGGGACTATACGGACAGAGATGGAAGATTTTACTCTGCCCTTCAGGTGGCTGCTGAGTACTTCCGCTCTGGAGCTGACAAGGTCTCAATAGGCAGTGATGCCGTCCTCATTGTGGAAGATTACCTTAAAAAGGGAGAAGCAACTGGTGAAAGCGCCATAGAGATGATCTCTAAGGTATACGGTAATCAGGCTGTAGTAATTTCAATAGATCCAAGAAGGGTTTACGTGAAAAGCCCTGACCAGGTGAATCATAATGTCATAGAAACCGTTATCCCCGGCCCCAATGGAGAGAGATACTGCTGGTATCAGTGCACCATCAAAGGTGGCAGAGAGGGACGAGACGTGGATGCCATCACCCTTGCAAAGGTATGTGAGAAACTCGGAGCTGGTGAAATACTGTTAAACTGTATTGATCGGGATGGGACCAACAGGGGCTTTGACATAGAACTCATAAAAAACGTCAAGGATGCTGTATCCATCCCTGTAATTGCCTCAAGCGGAGCTGGAAATCCGCAACACTTCCTCGAAGTCTTTGAGAAAACAGATGTGGAAGCAGCTCTAGCAGCCGGGATATTTCATAGAAAGGAGGTAAGCATTAAAGAGGTAAAGGATTATCTGGCACAAAACTCTGTTGAGATAAGACCCGTTTAAAGGTCCTTAACTTTAAATTTTGGACTGTACGGGCCGATTAAAAGATAAAAGAAAACTTGGGAGAAATCATGAATGTTCTCATCACAATAGGTGTAATTATAAGCGTGTTGGCCATCTGGGCCGTCATGATATACAACCGCCTGGTAAGACTTAGGAACCTGTGCAGAGAGGGTTGGAGTGGAATTGACGTTCAACTTAAAAGAAGGGCCAACCTTATTCCAAACCTTCTTGAGACAGTCAAAGGATACATGAGTCATGAAAAGGAGGTCTTTAAGCAGGTCACTGAAGCCAGGGCAAAGGCGTTGTCTGCCGGAAGTCCTGCAGAACGTGGTAAGGGAGAGTCCCTGCTAACAGCAAGCCTTAGGAGTCTCTTTGCCATAGCGGAAAACTATCCTGAACTAAAGGCAAACACCAACTTCCTTGAACTTCAGGAACAACTTGCCCAGATAGAAGATGCCATACAGAAGGCTAGGCGTTACTACAATGCAACCGTTAGGGACTTGAATACAGCCATTGAAGTCTTTCCAAACACCATAATCGCAAACATGTTTGGTTTTCATAAGGAGGAGTTCTTTGAACTTACAGAACCGGAAGATAGGACCGTTCCAAAAGTAAAGTTTTAGAAAAGGAACAATCCTTTGACACTAGAGAAGGGAAGGATTGCAAAAATCCTCTTTGCTTATGCCCTGATCCTATCATGCCTTTTGGGTCTTTTTGCAACCGAAGTAACCGCATCTGGCACTGAAGAGATAACACATTTTCACAGCTCCATTCAGATACAACCTTCTGGGGCTGTGGTAGTTACAGAAACAATCACTGCCAACTGCCTTGGCAAACGCATAAGGCATGGTATCTACAGGGACCTGCCCATTAAATATAAAAAAGGGGGTTTTCTATCCTTTAAACCGCACTTCAAGATCATTGGCGTTTACATTGACGGAAATCGGGCACCATACCATACAAAAGATCTTGGTTCTCATGTTAGAATCTACATGGGTTCCAAAAACCGCTTTATATCCAAAGGCCCTCACACCTTTCAGCTTATCTATGAGATGGGCCGTATGGTCAGCTACTTTGATGAATTTGATGAACTTTACTGGAATGTGACTGGAGACCAGTGGGCCTTTCCCATCCTTAAGGCCACTGTCACAGTAATGCTGCCCGAGCCGTCAAGATTTTTGAGATACGCCTCCTACACCGGTCCCAGAGGTGCAAAGGAGACCATGGCCAAGGTAACCGAAGTTACAGGCAGGCATATCACCTTTGAAACCACAATGCCTATCTATCCCAGGGAAGGTTTCACCATAGCGGTAGCATGGCCAAAAGGGGTTGTAGAAGAACCGGACAATTTTCAAAAATTTCTACTTTTGCTAAAAGACAATTTTTCCCTAATCTCCAGCATCTTCCTGCTTGTCTGCATCTTCTTTTATTATCTTTATGCATGGAACCAGGTAGGCAAGGACCCGGAACTAGGCCCGATTGTGCCAAGATTTGATCCTCCACAGGGTATTGGACCAGCTGCCGCCAGATTCGTCAGGCAGATGGGGTTTGATGACAAGGTTTTTGCTACCGCCCTGGTTGATCTTGGCGTACAAGGGGCCGTCATCATAAAAAAAGACAGCAACGGCTACACTGTTGAACGAGCCGATGGAGGTGTTAAAAAAGACCTGCCAGATGGTGAAGACAAGCTTCTTTTGGCGCTCTTTCGCTCAAGGCCTGTTGTAAGGCTCAGTCAGCAGGATCGAAAAAGCATAGTGGCTGCTAGAGACCAGCTTAAAGAGGCTCTGAAACGGCGATATGAAAAACTCTACTTTTTGACCAATCGTCACTATCTCATACCAGGACTAGCACTGTCTGCATTGGCCATGATACTGCTTGCACTTGGTGGCAGGGAAATCATCCCTTCCTTATTCATCACTGTCTGGCTTACTGTTTGGGCTTTTTTTAGCACATTTCTGGTTATTACCGGGGCCAAGGGCCTTAAGGGCCTCTTCAGGATCCCATGGAAACAAAAGGCTGCTGTTGTAGGGCACTTTGTATTTTCTCTCTTTTTCTTGATCGGGCTTGTGGGTGGAGGAAGTTTTTACTATGCAATGATCGGCCCTGTCTCTCTTGTCATCTTGGTGTGTATTGTAACCTTAAACATTGTCTTTTATCATCTGATGAAGGCACCTACAATGCAGGGGACAAAGCTTCTTTCTCATCTAGAAGGATTTAGGATGTTTCTTAAAACGGCAGAAGCCCCAAGGCTTCAGGCCCTGACACCCCCAGACAAGGCCCCTGAGCTTTTTGAACGTTACCTTCCCTGGGCAATGGCCCTGGATGTAGAAAATGATTGGGCTGAACGATTTCAGGAATATCTGAAACAGATTGGTAAATCAGAAACCTCCTATACCCCTGTATGGTATCACGGCAGTTATAATTCTCTGACCTCGTTGTCTTCAGACATTGGAACCGGACTCAACTCTGTGATCTCTTCTGCCTCCGTATCAACATCTTCGGGTTCAGGGAGAGGCGGTTTCTCAGGGGGAGGCGGTGGTGGCGGCGGAGGAGGCGGGTGGTAGCCAAAACAGCCACTTTCCTTTACCTTCAAAAACCTGCGAATAGCCATCCCTAAAAATTATAATTTTCATTTAGATGCACGGCATGCCATAATAATAACCGCAGCCACCACGCGAAGCTCGTGATTACAACAATTTTTTGAGCACAACCTGACCTATTGGGAGAAGTGACAATTTTTAGAAGCAGCCTGGTATATATCAGAAAATACCGATGGTATATCTTCAAACTGACTACTCTGAATCAGTTTTGATGGAACGGGCAGACCAGTCTCTGTTGAATTGTCGCAAGGAAATACATGTGGTGGAGGATCGTTTAGGTGAAAACCCATTTCAACAATATCTGCTACTGAGATCGAAAAAGGCAAAGTGGTCAAATTTTCAGGAATAACGGTTGATAAAACCTCCGGACTGTTTCGGAAGTAGTGCTCTATATCTTGGGCTGACATCCTCGAACCGTAAATACAAACAGAGGCATTGTCTTCCAAAAGCGCAAGCAGATAATCAGTGCAGCTAAATCCATTTTCTCTACCGTCATCTACAAGATATACATTCTTGTCAAGAATGTTACCCGACCAGCTAAACTCCAACTGATATGGAATGCCCTCTTGCAGGTCCTTTTCTATCTGATTAAAAACTGCCATCCTCGCCCTTTCTAAACGGCTCTTGTCACGAGGATTAAGCCTCTTTGCCTGCCTATTTTGATAGGCAAATACATCTTTTACGTCCACGGGAAAATCAAAATGGCAATCAAAATACCTATCTTCCAGTTCAGGAAGTTTTGAGATGGTCAAACCTTTAAAACCAGGAATTTCCAACACTACCGGCCGACCTAACCCATCTCGGCCCAAATATAGCATCACATGCCTGAATTCTCCAGGAATGAGCCTGTTAAACAAAGATTCATCTGCGTCCGTTGCAGGATTATCGAGTATCTCTCCAAGAAAGATGAAATCCCATGGCTCAAGAACAATTTCTGCAGTTTTGCCAGTCTCAAAAGAACGGGTCGCAAACAGGCAAGGTTCAGCACTTATATCCCCTAGCTGCAAAGAATTGACAGGTGAAACCTTAACAGACACTTTTGGCATGTTGCTTAAAAGGGCACCGTATGACCATGGAGTCCTGTCCAATAAAGTTACAAAAGCGGAAACGGTAAAGGATTTTCCAGCCAACCTAGGATTTACTGGTAAAAACAGGGTAAGGGGAGCAGTCCTGCTCCTGGGTCTCCACGCCCTTTTAAAGGCTGTGGGTTCCCGAATCTCTTCTCCATTTGAAGTCAGATACCAAACCACCCCTTCTTCGTCTGTTACTGTCACATAAAGATCCCCCATGAGACAGGGTTGAGTAACTATGGACGATATCGTCAAGATTATCGCATCCCCAGATGTGTATAGGGACTGACTAGCTTCTATGGCCAGCATGACGGGTGTCTTTGCCTTTGCAGCAAACCAGATTGTTGACCACAGGTTGATGATATCCTGTACCGCACTGGTGAAACAGATCTGAGAAATCTTTTTCAGATTGGCAAGACCGCCACCGTTTTGATATTCAAGAACGATGGGGGCATAATATCTATTAGCCCTGGCCACGCTATCCATTGCCTTTGCCTTAATATCATCCCAGAAACTAAACCCCTTGTTAGAAAATTGCAGAAACTGATCGTTCTGATACAAATCGATCTCATACCTTAAATGTATCCAGTCGTTATCGTTCAGATAATCATCAGTGTGTAAGGGCTGATTCAAATCTGCTATGTAATGGGAAAGACGACCAAGGCCCACTGCTACCTTTTCCATGGCACAGCTTTCATTCCTTAGACACAAAATCAACCCTTCAGCAAGCAACCGGACATATTCCGGGCCATCGGTATTATCCTCAGGCTCCCTATGAACATTCCACTCGTGATGCGACCAATCTTGCAGCTCCAGGTCCGGGAGCATGGAGTTCCACAATATGGATTCTTTATAGGAGAACAGGACATTTTTTAGCTCGGTTGGCAGATTCTCACAGGCCGCTCTGGCTATATCCTTATGCATTAGGGTGTACCATGACAAACATTCCCGGCACGAAACCAAGGACATCCACAAAAAGACACATAGAGAGACCAGGGTCGATAGGATACGCCCGTGTCTCGCCTCTTTAAGGCCTGATACCATTACAGGCCTGTGAATACGTATCCAAGACAAGAGCCGTCAAAGGTAAACCTTCCTCTATTGTTACCCTTGGTTACTACAATACTGCCTGAGACAGGAGTATTTTCACATTTGTCAGGATCTATCTCAAGATTTTCCATAACTACCAGGTAATCTGCCACGGTCACGGGACTACTTGTATTTATAAAAAAGTTAGACTTAGATGAACCCTGTCTAACAGAAAAACTACCAACCACAGGGCCACTGGATGTCTGAAGATTCAGGTCCACACGGCCAGACCCCTGAGACAGACCTCGGATCGATATAGTTCCCGAAGTGGTATCCTGACCAACCACTAAATTATTCAGAGTAATATCTACAACTCCGTTGCTGCCAAGACTCTTTACAAGACCAGTGATGTACGATCCATTAGATTTTGTCAAAGAAAAGAGAGAACCTACCTTTATGTTAGTAAACCTCAGGTTTATCTGTCCCTGAAGTGGTTCGTGATCCACCCCCTGCATGTTGAGATTAACCCTGCCAGTGCCGCTTGCTAAACCAGAAGAACCCGATTTGACAAGATCCAGCACTATGGAAGCTGAACCAGTACCTAGGAATTGGCCGTTTCTTGTCAAGCCATCTACTGTAATCTGAGTATCAAGATGCAGATTATTGCCAAGGGTTACATTTAAAGGTGCATTAATGTGCCCACTCCATCTATTTCCTGCCTTATCTGTGCAACCTGATCCAAAATCTATTTGCAGTGGAATGTACATGGGGCCAGACAAGGTGAAATTATGCAGATCACCATAGCTTATCTTTGGACATGTGGAATTTTTTATATTTGATAGGTTCAGCGACCCAAGACCACCTATTATATCACTGCTGTCTGTTAAAATACTCAGGATATCATCAACCGCCATTTCCAGCTCAAGCTCTTTGTTGTTTACCTGGGTACTCAAAAGTACTACCGGGGCCTCTGGTTTACTCCAACTAGAGTTCATGGGTGCTGGCAGATTTATGTTTGTGCCAATGATTCCATGTGTAGGATCTGTAAAGTTTCTGGTAATGGTCCCGGCTGATAGAGAGCGAAAATTGGAATTTGCACAGTTGGGACATGGGCCAAAAAAGACAAGGGCTGGCACTCTTGCCTTGGAGAAAAAATCCTGCCCAGAAGAAGAGTTCAGTGCCCACCTGGGTTCGCCTTGGGAATCATAGAAGTAGGCCACAATAGCTACTGTATTTCCTTGAGTATCTATTGAATAACCATAGCCAGGTTCAGTACTGTTGTACCAAAGTCCTGTCAGATTTGACTGGGGAACCTTATCTGCCATTTTAAAGCGTTCAATAGGCTCTCTGCCACTTTGTCCGTTCAATGTCCAGCTGAAAGTGGCCTGAGTACGGTTCTTAAATTCCAAGGTGATATTACCAACAGGGGCTGGGGTGGCGCTTGAGCCATTCCAGTGATATTTATTCAATGTGGCCCTCCATGTCTTTGCACCAGAATATGGCCCTACAGCAAGATACCAGACAGGGGTCTGATCCTGATTGTACGTGTACCAAACTGCTGCCAAATTGTTACCAGACACCTCAATGTCTACCCCATGTCCTGGCTTTGCCTTGTTGTACCACAGGCCAGACTGGGGTCTGAAAGCCGGATTCGAGGCGGCTGAGGCAGAGCCTGATCCTGCTCCCGTACCAGACGAAGAGCTATTGGATGGAGGGGTGGAACTGCCTACCCGACTGGTTGCCCGCACCTTTACATGAACAGCATAATCGTTCAAATTGACCAGAGTAACATACCAAGTACCAGGGGATACCGGAGGAATACTGCTCTTGGAAATGGTTACGCTTTCATGCCACGATGAGGATTCAGAAGAAAAGTCCGCCTGACTGGAGATCTCACCACTTGTTCTTCCAACGGCTGGATTTCCCCTTTTCACGTATAGATCAATGTCACCAGAGCCTCTCACTATCTCAACTGTTACAGCAACCTCGTTTTGCTCAATCACCATTGCATAATACTGAAGAGAAAGAGGTTCTAAAGTCACATCCATTTCTGCAACATTGGCTTGTGCCTTTGCCAAAAGACCCAGCAAGAACATCAAAAATATACTAAGCCAGATTCCCTCACCTAATCTTTTAATCATTATTTTCTCCCCTTTCTCAGCCTTATGAGCATATACCCTGGGTATCTGTTTAACATTATATCCATTAGTTCTGCAATTACTATTCCTAAAAAAATATCTTTATGCTGTTTTTTTATTCAAAATGCGCCTTAAATCAACAAAACAACAATTAAGAGAGTCCTGTAAAGGAAAAAATTTTCCTCTTAAGTGGAAAAAATTTTCTCATTATACAACTTGAAAAACTCCCGTTTTTTCTTTCCAGCCAAGAAAATAAAAAGGGACCATAACGGTCCCTTTTCTGTACTATATCTGTCTATTGGTATTGGAGATCTATTTTATTCCTCAAAAAATTTTTCTTCTACTTCAATGCCGGCTTCTTTCAGGCGTTTATAATCTTCCTTTAGCCTTGCATTTGCAAGGTTGCGGCAGGCCCTCTTAGCCTCAAAAGATTCGGTAGCAAATTCTGTAGCATAGGTCTTTCTGACAATGTAGTGTTTACCATCTATATCAAAATCAAAGTCAGCCGTGTACAAAAAGGCCTCCATCTCCTCTGTAATTTCTGCCTCTGGATGCACCAGATACTTCACTGGCTGTTTAAATACGTTAACCTTACAGGTGGCCTTTTGGGCACCTTTTGCCTTTTCTATGATTTCTTCAAGCCTGGTCTTTAGTCTTTCCATTTCTTTCCTCCCTTTTTTATTTAAAAATCACGCAGTTAAACAACTCTTTTCGTTTTTTATTATTTCAAGGTAAGTATTAACTCTCTCCAGTCAAGAAAAATGAGAAAAGAAAAGGCGGCCAACAGGCCGCCTGCAAAAGAACACCCTATCAAGAACATTCCCTGTCCATCAAAATGTAAAGCTTACAGTCACGCCTCCATAGATAAAATTGTTGTCTTTGCTTCCAAGGGCCCTGTGAGACATGTCCTTGGAACCGTCTCCACTCAAAGGAAATACCCAGTCAACCTCTGGCGTTATAGTAAAATACCTTGCTGCCTCCCCATTTACAAAAGCAGATACGGGAATTGTCATGGAAACGGCTGCTTTGCCGTGATGAAGCCCAGAAAACTCGTCATCTGGATCATCAGGATCTGGATAGGCGTCTGCATCATCCGAAAACAGCGCGCTACCCAGTAACGAGACGTCGAGGCTTACATCTTTAACAACAGGAAAACTATGCGATACCTCCAATGTTAGGTAGGTACTCGGATAATGAGCAAACTCCCTGTAAACCGTAAGCGTTGGTGATAGAAACGAGTTGAGCGTTGCCGAAACATAAAACTCTTGACTGTCAAGTGCCTGATCTAGGGCATAGTAAATGTATCCAACAGATGCACTTAGAAAGCCAAAATCTTGCTCATAGCTAAGGGTGTAATCTGTTTCTGTGAGGTTATCCAATGCCTTTATATCCTTGTAAAGATCTGTATCATAATTTGCCCAGATATTTGCAGAAAACCCCTTGTAAGAAAAGGTTGCAGAAGGTTGAATAACCAGGGAATTTTTACTCAGCTGCTGTCCTCTCCAGATATAAGCGCTCAAAAGACTTACAGACAGATCGGCATTTGGCCTTTCTTCTTGACAAAAGGCCGGCACAGCACCTGCGAGAAACACCACGACTAACACTGTTGTCACAACTCTTTTCATTTTCATCTTCCCTCCTGTTTTTTTCTTTTTATTTTTAGGGGAGTCAGGTTGCCTACTTCCCCCCCTTTCACACCATCAAGACAGACCCGTTTTTTTCATAACCGGCCTCTTTGGATGCCTTTTTGACAGAACAACGCAAGAAAGAGGCCAACAATGCAAAGGAGATAACATCCTGTTTTTACAAAAGAAATCCTAACAATCACCCCAAAGGACAATAAACTGGAATCACAAAAATGTAAATTTTTGGGGAAAAATTGATAACAATTTTGTAAAAATAATACAATCAAAGGAATTGGATGCAGATCTTGGCAACCCTTTTGGATAAAAGCAGCCCCAAATGGCTTGCATGGACAACAAAATGTTTATCAAGCCAGGGAGCCTTGGTTTCTCTTAATGCAACCATGCCATCGCCCGGGCCAGGCATAAGCAACATGCCCAGGCCTAGATTCAAATCCCCTGCCACCATTGCAGTTCGAACTGTACCAGGTGTAATGTCACAGCCCCTTTTGAGCGCCGAAAGGCTTTTGCCCATCATGACCCGTACAACAAACAGGTCTGAAAGACGTCTTGCCAAAATGCTGCCCTGGAGCGGAGTACCAACAAAAATACATCTATCAATCGAAATTGCCTGCGCAGCAAGGGCCTTACGCATTGTATTGATCAACCCACAGACTATCAATCCCCCGTAACTGTGCCCTATTAACGAAATCTTTTTGACTTGCAATGTTTGCACAAACAAGGCCAGATCATCAACATTTTCTTGAAACGATCTGGTAATGGATGGATAATTGAAAATTACAGGATCAAGACCTTCCTTTTCCAGCCTTCGCTTCAGCAGATACAACACCCAGCCATTGGTCCAGATCCCATGCAGAAGTATTACTTTTTTTCTGAACACATTCTTAAACGAGATGCTTGTCAAAAGGGCCTACTTTTATAAGTAGGCCCCTCGCAGAAAAAAACTCGTCTTCAGCCCCTAAAGAAACCTACTTTAAAACCTGATTGGCATCCAGCGCCTTATCTAGCACCTTTTGCAAGGCATCCAGGTTGTCGTTTTTATGAAAATGACACGAGGTGCACGAATTTGGCTGCTTGTCAACGCCTCCCGCCTCTATACTATCCCTTGGAGGGATAACCCTAAATTCATGACTGTGGACATCCCCCTTTACAGCCCTCTTCCCAAGCGCAGGCATATGGCATCCTACACAGCTGTTTGCACTATGAATCCCGTGCACGCCCCTACCCGCCACCTTGTGACAACTAAGGCAAAGCTTGGAACCTGGCAACTTTGTCTGGGCTTTATTGGCTAGTCCTTTTTGATGTACAAAATGACAGTCCCAGCAAAGAACCCCTGCCCTCGCATGACCGCTCTTTTTCCAGTCAATATACTGCTGTCTGTTAGCCTTGGATGTATCATCTGGATGAAGCTTGGGCTTTTCTGAAAAGATAAAATCCAGGTAGTCACCCGGCTTATAGCCATAGGGATAGTCATACTTACCATCAGGAGTGCTTCCCCGTGTATGACACGACCCACAGACCATAGCCGCACGTGAAGGATCTGGAATTCTGGCCGGATTTACAATTGTAAATGCCTTTTGAGACCGATCGGCAGAAATGTGCTCACTGCCTGGACCATGGCAGGCCTCACATGCCACACCAAGATCTGCCCATGTAGTCTTAAAGACCTTCTTTTGCCCATCATAATTTATCTTCGTGCCAGTATTGTGACAGCCTGAACACTTGTATTGGTAAACCGCCTTTGGCCAGTACTTTGTCCTTTTCCATTTCTTTTCTTTTACAATCCACATGGCAGGAAGTATATGAAGATCTCCGTTTGGAAACTCTGTAACATAAAGCTGTTTCCAAAATGCTCCTATAACGTATTGGACCTTGTAATCCTTAAGAATCCCATCCGGACCTTTTGTCTTTATAAAATAATCCCCGTTTTTCTTTATCATTGTTGCATTCAGGTCCTCTGTGACCAACTTGTTATTTTTTTCAAAATCTCCAATTACTGTCTCCTTTGTGGCCCTTTGGAACTTATAGGGATGATATGTGGACAGCCATCCCTTGTAGATGTCAGCATGACAGTTTTGGCATTTCTTTGCTCCCACATACTCCTTGGCACAGGCCAGGGCAGCAAAATACAGACAATAAACCAAAAGACAGACAACGACCCGACCCCCGATCTTCTTAAACGGCTTCATGTTCAAAACTCCCTTAATCTAAGATTTGAAATTATCGAATAAAATTAGCTTTATTTCAGGTTGTTGACAACTTAAAATAGTACGCCTGCCATGAATAGCATAAATGGCATGGCTTGTTGCTATTTTTCCAATAGAATTATCACAAAGGGGCGGCTTCAGACAATCGGTTAATTGACGAAAAGAAAAAATAATAAAATCATGAAAAGGAGAGAAGTAATGCGAAAAAGTTTCAGTTCGGGAACTGTCTTATTGCTTATCTTTTTTGGCGTATTGTTTTTGTTACCAGGTTTGGCATCAGCCAAGAAAAACATATCTGACGAGTTGGACGGCCTCAAATCAAGACTCGAAAGGCTGGAAGCCATTGTGGCATCACAGCAAAAGGTTATCGAAGAACAAAAAAGGATTATCAAAAGACAAGAAAAGAAACTTTCGCAGTTAGAAACTGAAAAAGAGTCAGAAGTTAAAAATACTGAACTAATCCAGGAAGAAAAAGACGAAGGGCACTCCTCATGGAGCGATAAAATACATATTGGCGGCCTTATAGAAGTGGGAGCAGGATGGAAAAATTCAAAGAGCCAAGGCGGAGACCATGAAGCAGAAAGCGACATCACCCTTACCACCCTTGAAATCCATGTTGGAGCGGACATTACAGACTGGATTGGGGTGGAAGGAGTGCTTCTTTATGAAGATGCCCTTTTTGGCGATGACGATCATGACAACTTTGATGTTGACACCGCAGTCATCACCTTGGGTGAAGGCGAAAATATTCCATTCTTCGCATCCATTGGCAAGATGTATGTGCCATTTGGAGCACTGCTTACACACTTTCCTGACGACCCCTTTACTGATATTCCCTTAACCCTTCTCCTGGGAGAGACGAATGAAAAGGCCATACTCCTCGGCTTCGAAAAATGGGGACTGTCTGCTTCTGCTTACCTGTTTAACGGAGAATTTGAAAAGGGAGAGGAAGACCACATTGATGACTATGGCTTTGATGTGCACTATGAGGGCAGATTCATGCCAGGTGCTCATGTTACCTATGGCAGGGGTGAAAAATATGTGCATGAGGCCCAGGGCGGATTCGACTATCTGATAGGTTTTTCGTTTATTTCAAACATAGCGGAATCCGATGGTCTAACCGAAATGATAGAAGACAATCTTGGCAGCGACAAGCTTCACAAGTCCATTCCGGGAATCGATGGCTACTTTCACATAGAGTATAGAGGCATCTTCTTTGATGCAGAGTACATGGCTGCTGTAGAAACTTTTTCCAGACAGGAACTTCCCTACAGATACACCAAGGCGAAACCTGCTGTGTGGAACTTTGAAGCGGGCTTCAATTACAACTGGTGGAGGAATCTTGAGGTTGCCTTCAAATACGCAGGTTCTACCAAGGTCCCTGACTTCCCCAAAAACCGTTTCGGGATCTGTCTCAATCAAGAAATATACGATAATGTCATTGCATCCTTTGGTTATATTCATGATAAATATCCAAACTATGACCCGGAGGGGGATCCTGATGAAGTATTGAACAAAAAAGATTTTCTGTTTTGGCAACTTGCAGCAGAATTTTGATTTGTTTGATTTATTGCTGCGGGGATCGGCAAGGCGGGGCCTTCTGGTAGTAGCAGTTTAAAAGTCCCTTGGTCTCTATATTTTCAAGATATTAGCTTGACATAGGGCCTATGGATAATGATAATAAATGCAAGATTAGCAATCGGAACCACTAATCGTTTCACTTTAGTTGTATCTAAAATCAAAGGAGGGGAAAAATGCCAGAGATAAAAAAGATTCTGTTTCCAGTGGATTTCACAGGTGCCACCACCAAGATTATGCCTTTTGTCAAAGATATGGTTAAGGCCTTTAATGCCAAACTTTACATACTCCACGTTATCAGAAGCCCTGAAGAGTTTGCCGGTTTTGAAATGGGACCAGCATGGTATGCAGCCATGGAGAAGGATCTCAAAGAAGGGGCTAAAAAATCCATGAAAAGGCTGGTCGTAGAGGAACTTGATGATATTGATGATGTTGAAACCGCTATCGAGGTGGGGGATATCGTTGATACTATTATTAAGTATGTGGAAGACAACGATATAGACATGATAATTATTGGTACCCATGGCAGAAAAGGCCTAGAAAAGGTCATGTTTGGAAGCGTTGCAGAGGGTGTTATTAAAGACGCACCCTGCCCAGTACTAACAATAAATCCCTACAAGATAAAAAAATAATTTTTCATTCTAGCAATTTTTGATAAAAAGAAGGGGCTCATAGGCCCCTTTTTTAGTTTTCTGTTAAACAGGTAAGATATTGGCAAAAAAAAATCCCTGCGCAAAACCGGTAACCTTGGTAACCACTCACATAAATGCCGACTTCGATGCAGTTGCCTCTGCAGTTGCCGCTACAGTGCTCTATGGCCCAGATGCTGTAATAGTCCTTCCAGACGCCCAGGAAAAGGCTGTAAGAGGCTATTTAAAATACCTGAAAAAAAAAGATTCTCCGCTTTTGCCGCTGTTTGTCAGTCCAAAAGACATAGACGCTTCCCGTCTTAAAAAGATCATAATAGTTGACACCAATCAGAAGGGACGACTCGGACAGGTCGCCAAATTGTTGGACAATCCTGCAACAGAAATCCTTATATTTGATCATCACAAAAAGGATGAATGCGATATAGACTATGACAGGTATATCTCTGGCAACCTTGGAGCCAACACCACCTTGATGCTAAAACGCATCAGAAAAAGAGGAGTTGCCCTAACACAGGATCAGTTGGATCTGTTTCTTTTGGGCATATACGAAGACACGGGCTCCTTTACATTTTCCTCCACCACCCCGGACGATCTAAGAATTGCAGCATGGCTGCTTGAAAAGGGAGCGGATCTCAAAAGGGTATCCGAATTTTTGGCAAGCAGATTCACCCCTGAACACATCTCAGCCCTTAACAGCCTGCTTGAGTCTGCCCAGACCATAAACTTCGGTTCTATACCAGTAACTATAGCCAAGTCCTCGTCTTCCATGTACATAGACGACTTTTCGGTTTTGGTCCACGAACTCATGGACATGGCCCGCATACCAGTACTTTTCACCCTGGCCTTAATGGATGACCACGTGATAGTGGTAGGAAGAAGCAAGGACAAAAGGGTGGATGTTGGCCAGATCCTGCAAGAACTCGGGGGTGGCGGTCACCCCTTTGCTGCATCTGCTTCCCTTAAAGGCATGACCCTTTTTGAAGCAGAAAACAGGCTCATAGCCGCTCTGTACAGCCATCTTGGCCAAGGACCAAAGGTCAAAGACATAATGTCAAGCCCGGTTGTCTCGGTAAAACCTGATGCACCTATTTACGAGGTACACGACCTCATAGCCAAGTATGGCTTTTCTGTAATTCCCGTTACAGTTAATGGCAGACTAAAGGGGTTTGTCACAAGAAATATAGTGGAAAAGGCGATCTACCACGGGCTTGGTGGCCAGACCGTCTCCGAATACATGTCAACAGAGTTTCAGCCCCTATCCCCGGATGATGACATTGGCAAGGTGCAACAGGCGATAGTCCAGGGCCATCACAGGTTCATTCCTGTTGAAAAAGATGGAAAACTTGTTGGCATTATTACAAGAACAGACCTTCTAGAAGTTCTTAGTTCCGATCCTTCCAAACGTCCTGAATCTCTCATACCTCCAACAGCCAACAGGAGAAACATCAAAAGGCTCATGACCCTGCAACTTCCGGCAAAGACCCTGGAAATCCTTGAAAAGGCAGGAGAAACTGCAGACGAGCTTGGAATGAACGTATACGTGGTGGGAGGCTTTGTCAGAGACCTGCTACTCAGAAGGCCTAATCTGGACATCGACCTTGTTGTAGAGGGAGATGGAATCGCCTTTGCCCAAAAATTTGCAAAAAGATTTTCTGCAAGGGTAAGGGCCCATAAAAAATTTGGCACCGCTGTGATTATTTTCCCTGACGGATCAAAGATAGACGTGGCAACAGCCCGCTGGGAATATTATGAATACCCGGCTGCCATGCCCACAGTTGCCCTTTCATCCATCAAGCTTGATCTGTTTAGAAGGGATTTTACAATAAACACCCTGGCCATAAAGCTGAACTCCAAAGACTTTGGCCTTCTTATTGACTTTTTTGGCGGTCAGCGAGATCTCAAAGATGGGATTATTCGGGTGCTTCACAGCCTGAGCTTTATAGACGACCCCACCAGAATCCTCAGGGCCGTGCGATTTGAACAAAGGTTTGATTTTAAGATAGGCAAGCACACCTTGCGGCTCATAAAAAACAGCTTGGGACTGGGAATATTGGACAGGCTGTCATCAAAACGCCTCTTTACGGAGTTAAGGCTTATACTTGAAGAATCAGACCCTAGGCCCTGCCTTTTAAGGCTATCAGAGCTTGGCATACTGGAGGCCATCCATCCTGGCCTTTGCATAAAGGAGGCCGAGAAAAAACTTTTAAACGCTATCTATGATGTTCTTGCCTGGTACGAGCTCTTGTATCTGGAAAAGAAAGTCAAGAAATGGCAACTCTATCTAACCGGCCTTATAACAGGACTATCCTTTGAAGAAAGAAAAAAGGTGATAAAAAGACTTGGGATAACAGGCCGCATTGCAAAAGAAATCGTATCTGCACCAGAAAAGGCTCGGAGCCTCATTCAAAAGATAAAAGATAAAACATCCCTTAAAAACAGCCAGATCGTTGAACTACTGAAAGACAGCACACCTGAATTCCTCCTTTACTGCATGGCCTTGTCCGAGGGAACGGTCAAGCAGGCCATTTCAAGATACATTACGGAACTTTCCAAAGTACGTCCTGAAATCACGGGTAAGGATCTAAAAAACCTCGGCTTTACTCCAGGCCCCGGTTATCGTAAAATCCTCGATGCTGTAAAAAGGGAGCGTCTTGACGGACGCCTTCGGTCCAAAAGACAAGAAATTGAATACGTCAAAAAATATTTTGGAGAAAAAATTACATGACAGATGTTAGCTCCATGATTCAAAAGATACTCATTCTAACTCCTCCCATTCTGTTTGCAGTAACCGTCCATGAAGTGGCCCATGGCTGGACTGCCTGGAAACTTGGAGACCCTACTGCGAAAATGATGGGAAGGCTTACCCTTAACCCTATAAAACACCTGGACCCGATTGGCACCTTGGTCTTTTTTATAACCCAGATGATAGGCTGGGCGAAACCGGTACCGGTGAATCCCCTAAACTTTAAAAATCCTCGAAAGGATATGATATGGGTTGCTCTGGCAGGCCCTGTCTCCAACATGCTGCTCGCTGTCATAAGCGCCTTTGTCCTTCGATCAGTAATAGGGCCTTTATCTGAATTGTCTGACTCCATGGGATATTTCGTACGACCTCTCCTATACATGGCCTTTGTAAGCATCCAGATAAACATAGGGCTTGCCATCTTCAATCTGATACCTGTGCCACCACTGGATGGAAGCAAGATACTTGCAGGCCTGCTGCCAAGAAACATGCTTCATCACTACGAAGCCCTGGAACGTTACGGCTTTATAATTCTGCTAGTGCTCATCTTTACAGGGGTTACTGACCGAATTATAGTCCCGCTCATCAATTACGCTAACAGACTTCTGATAGGCCCTATCATTTAAAAAGCAATAGAAAGGATCGTTGCAGTCATGAAAAAACGCTGCTTGAGCGGAATGCGTCCGTCTGGAAAACTTCACCTTGGTCACCTGCACGGGGTACTGGAAAACTGGAAACGCCTCCAGGAAGAATATGAATGTTTCTTCTTTGTGGCAGACTGGCACGCTCTCACCACCAACTACAAGAAGGCATGGGAGATCCCAGAGAACATATCAGACATGGTCCTTGACTGGCTTGCAGTTGGCATTGATCCGGAAAAGGCCACCCTTTTTGTTCAGTCAGACATTAAAGAACATGCAGAACTTCATCTGCTTCTATCCATGATAACACCCCTTGGGTGGCTGGAAAGAAATCCCACCTACAAGGAACAAAAACAGCAGCTCAAAGACAAAGACATCTCCACCTACGGCTTTCTGGGCTATCCAGTGCTCCAGGCTGCAGACATCATAATGTACAAAGCCAACAAGGTCCCTGTGGGAATAGATCAGCTCCCCCATGTGGAACTTACAAGGGAAATCACCAGACGATTTAATTATCTTTACAAAGAAATATTTCCTATTCCAGAGCCGCTTCTTGCCGAGACCCCGAAACTGCCAGGCCTTGACGGCAGGAAGATGAGTAAAAGCTACGGCAATTCTATCTTTATTTCTGACACGCCAGAAGAGGTAACGCAAAAAATCATGACCATGGTTACAGACGTGGAAAGGCCAAGAAAGTCTGATCCTGGTGATCCTGAAAACAGATGCGTGGCCTTCAATCTCCACAGGCTTTATCTGCCAGAGGAGCGTTTAAAACAGATTGTTGAGGATTGCAAGGCAGCCAAACTTGGATGTGTCGCCTGCAAAAAGGAACTGGCAAAGGCGGTTGTGGAATTTCTCAAACCTATTTGGGAAAGAAGGAAAAAATTTTCAAAGTCTCCTGAAATGGTTCAAGAGATATTGAAATCGGGAGCGGAAAAGGCCAGAAAAGAGGCCCAAAATACCATGTCCCAGGTGAGGGAAGCTCTGTGGAGCCGAAATGCACAGTCAGACTAGACATATTTGAAGGCCCTCTTGACTTGCTCCTTCACCTTATTACCCAAAATAAGCTCGATATAACAAACATTCCCATCTCTGTGGTTACAACCCAGTATGTCCAGTATCTGGAGCTTCTCCAGGCGTTAAACATAGAGGTTGCTGCAGAATACCTGCTCATGGCTGCAACCCTTATTCATATAAAAAGCAGGATGCTTCTTCCCCAAAGACCGGAACCAGAATCAGATGAGGAAGATCCAAGACTACAGATCACCCTTGCCCTTCAGGAGCTGAAAAAAGCCAAGGAACTGGCAGACAGGCTTGAATCCAGACCTGTTCTTGAAAGAGACGTGTTTGTAAACGAGCCCGAATCCAATGAACCATACCATCCAGAAAAGGAGCTGGTTCCAGTAAGCGTATTCGAACTTGTAGATGCCTTTAAAAGGCTGCTCAAAGATGCCCAAATACCAAGGACCATTGAGATAGAAAAGGCAAGAGTTAGGCTTTCAGAAAGGATCAAACAGATAGAAAAGCAGATTGCCATGCAACAAAAGATGAGCTTTTTCGAACTTTTTTCTGGCAGGACAGAGCGTTTTTTTATAATAGTCACATTTCTTGCAATACTAGAGCTTTCCAAAAGGGGAATTATAAGGCTTTTTCAAAAAGAAGGCCTGGATGACATAATAATTGTCAGACGCGTTGGGGCTTAGGGACTTAAACTTGAATCTATATGAACCCCATAAAGAAATAATCACTTATCAAAGGTGGTTTGGTAGATATGCCCGCTCTTATCTGTCTGATGCTTCATCACAGGACAAGGTGGCAATGGGATTGAAGCTTGTCCATAGCCAAAGGGTGAGAAAACTTGCAAAGGATCTTGCCCTTTGCCTGAACCTTGCCGAAAGACAGGTCTTTCTTTCCGAGCTTTGTGGCCTGTTTCATGATATTGGAAGGCTGCCCCAGTTCAAAAAATACAAGACATTTTTCGATGCCAAATCAGAAGACCATGCAGCCCTTGGAGTGGAGGTACTAGAAAGACATGGAGTTTTTTCAGATCTTGGACAGGAGGAAAAGACCCATGTGCTTGATGCCATTTTTGTTCACAACAAATTTTCCATTCCAAAGGCGTTTCAAGGACAAAGGCTTATTCTCTCCAAAATCCTTCGTGATGCAGATAAAATAGACATCTGGCGGGTCTTTGATGACTATTACAGAAAGGGTAGCGTGACAAAGGATGTAAATCTTGGCCTCCCTCCAGGCAGGACTATTTCAGGAGCGGTACTGGAAGACCTCGAGTCAGACAAAATAGTTAGAATAGAGCATGTACAGAACCAGCTGGATTTCATAATCATGCGCCTTAGCTGGCTCTTTGACATTAATTTCAAACATTCCCTTGGCATCATTGCAAAACGCAACTACATTCACACCATGTTTCAGATGCTTCCAGAAGGAAAGGAAAAAGAGATAGTCCGAAGAAAAATTACTGCTTTACTAGAGGAGAGACTTGGCAGATGAATAAAAAAAAGACCTTTATATACAACGTCCTTTTTTTAATCGGTGCTGCCGCAATTTTAATATTTTTATGGATGGCTCCACCAGAAACCACAGCCAAACTGCCATACGACGACAACCACCGCGCCTTTTTCGACATGCCTAAAAAAGAGGCAGAAAAACAGTGTACCCAGTGTCATTCCAACGAGGGTGGCATGCCCCTTCCTGAAAAACATCCACCAAAGTACAGATGCCTGTTCTGCCACAAAAAAGTCAAACCAGAGACCTAGGACACGCTTATGGAATTATGGTTTACTGAAAAACATACAACAGGTGCAGGTCTTGTCCTGAAATGCAAAAAGACCGTATATTCTGCCCAAAGCCCGTTCCAGCAAATAGATGTACTGGAAACCGAGGAGTTCGGTCGCATGCTGCTCCTGGATGGCCTGGTTATGACCACTGAAAGGGATGAATTTATTTATCACGAGATGCTGGTACACCCGCCCATGCACATCCATGGAAATGCCAGAAACGTGCTCGTCGTGGGGGGAGGAGACGGAGGAGCCGTTAGGGAACTTTTAAGATATCCCTGTATTGAACATGTGACCCTTTGCGAAATTGATAAAGAGGTGGTGGAAACTGCAAAGAGATTTTTCCCCACTCTTTCTTATAAGCTTGAAGACCCAAAGGTAGAGATCGTCTATCAAGATGGCAGCACCCTTCTTAAAAAGTCAAAAAACTGCTTTGACCTAATCGTGATCGACTCAACAGACCCCATAGGAGCGGCCAAGACCCTTTTTACCAGGGAATTTTATAGTGCCTGCAAAAAGGCTCTTGTCAACAAGGGCATTGTATGTGCCCAAAGCGAGTCTCCAATCTATCATATTGAAATAATAAAAGACATGATCTCCAATATTAAGGCTGCACAATTTGACAGTGTTCGCCCTTACACCGCGCCTATACCTACCTATCCGGGAGGATTCTGGTCATGGATGGTGGCATGCATCAGCGGTCATTGTTCTGACAATGAAATTCCCTCTACGTTACCTGCTGACCAGTATGCAAAACTTAAATACTTTAACCTGGATATCCTTAAGGCTGCTTTTTGCCTACCAAATTTTTTGAAAAGGGCCTTGGACAAATCATGACTCCGGAACGACCCCGTGGAAAAGTTATATTGGACAAAGCAAAGGCGTTTTCTTCATGGCTGATCTCTATCAGAAGACATATCCATGCCTTTCCTGAGATTGCCTTTGAAGAATACGAAACATCCAAATTTATCTGCTCCATTTTAAAGGAGCTGAAAATACCCTTTAAAAGTAATATTGCCAAAACCGGTGTTATTGCAGAAATCGGCAAAACCACCAGCCAAAAGGTGGTGTGCGTCAGAGCAGATATGGATGCCCTTTCCATAGAGGAAAAAACCGGGCTGGAATTTTCATCAAAACGGCCAGGATTCATGCATGCCTGTGGCCATGACGGTCATGTCGCCATGCTGCTTGGATGCGCACGGCTGCTTAGGGAAATGCTGCCTGAAGACGGACTTGTTCGACTTTTGTTCCAACCGGCGGAAGAAGGAAAAGGCGGCGCAAAAAAAATGGTGGAAGAAGGCTGTGTTGACAGGTGTATTTACATATTTGGCGGGCATATAGACACCCATTTCAAGGTTGGTGAGATCGCCCTTCAAGAAGGAGTTATGTGCGCCCATGCAGACAGGCTTCTTGTAAAAATTCATGGGAAAGGAGGCCATGCAGCTCGCCCCCATGAGGCAGCAGATGCAATAGTGGCAGCCAGCAACTTCATTACACTGCTTCAATCTGCAGTAAACAAACGTATCAATCCTCAATATCCTGCCATAGTATCTGTAGGAATACTGGAAGCTGGAAGCGCACCAAATGCCATTGCGGACAGGGCACTTCTTAGGGGAACCATCAGAACAACGTCAGATGACATTAGACAGCGTGTGTTTCAGATCATAAAAGACTGTGCAAAGGCGATAGACCAAGCATTCGGAGTCACTACAACAGTGAGCTTTCCGGAACACTATCCTCCGGTGGTTAACAACAAGGAGGCAACCAGGATTGCAAAGCTTGCTGCAAGGGAAATAGTAGGAGATAAGGCAGTGCTGCCCTATCCTGTTCCTAGCCTTGGAGGGGAAGACTTTTCCTTTTACCTTGAAAAGGTGCCTGGTTGTTTTGTAAGATTTGGGGCAAGGAAACAGGCGGTGGATGCCCCTGCCCATAGTTCCCATTTTGACTTTGACGAAGGGGTTCTCCCTGTAGGTGCGGCCTTTTTTGCAAACTGCGTACTCAAGGCCCTTGGAGAGTGAGCCTGATCTATCAGGCATCAATTGGAGATGGCAGATTTTTGACAGAGGCTATTCATTTTAAAAAAAGCAAAAACTTCACTGTCGGGATAGAAATCGAATTCCAGCTACTTGATCCCCAAAACCTTGGCCTTTATCCAAAGGCAGTGGAGATACTATCTGATCTGCCAAAGGACTTTAGGGCCCGGATCAAGCCTGAATTCATCCAATCCATGCTTGAAGTCAATACAGCAGTATGCAGCAATATAAAAGAGGCTGAACACGATCTTGAACATTCAATAAAGATGCTTGAAGCGGTTGCCTCTGAGAAAAACTGTTCAATTTTTGCCTCCAGCCTGCATCCATTTTCAAGCTATCAAGACCAAAAACTTTACCCTGACCCGCGGTACGAAAAGATATTAAAGGAACTACAGGTAATAGGGGAAAGGCTCATAACCCAAGGTCTTCACTGTCATATAGGTCTGGACTCAGGAGAAACAGCCATAAAGGTCTTTGACAATATCAGGGCGTTTCTTCCCATGCTTCTTGCCCTTAGTGCCTCAAGTCCCTTCTGGAAAGGAAAAGACACAGGCTTTGCATCGTTCAGATCAAAACTTTTTGATGCCCTGCCCCGGTCTGGCATACCAGATACCTTGGAATCCTGGGATAACTACTGCCAGTTGGTCAACCTCCTTAAAAACTGCGGCATCATAAGCCAGCCCAGGGACATCTGGTGGGACGTAAGGCCAAGTCCAGACCTTGGAACCATTGAGGTGAGAATCTGTGATATTCCTGCCAGATTCAACCAGATCATGGCCCTATGTGCACTTATCCAGGCGCTTGTGGCTGCAATTGCAACAGACAGTATCTCTCTATTTCCTATGCATATCGCTGTGCTCTTAAATAACAAATGGCAGGCTGCCAGGCATGGCCTCGAGGGCGTGTTTGTGGATCAGCAGAGGTTTGAAAAAAAGATGATGAAGACCATGCTGATAAGGACAATCAATGCTATTGAACATATCTTTGACGAACTTGGTTCAAGACACTATCTGCCGGTACTGGAAAAGATGATATACTACGGGCCAACTAGCGAGCTATTTCGAAAGCAACTTCAAAAACTTGGAAGTCTGAAAAAGGTTATAGCCAGCTTTCAAGAAAAATTCTGGGATAATAATTAACTGGTACAGCTCTGATACACTTTTTCATTACTCTGGCAACAAAACAGCCTACTTGTTATTTTTTCAGAATGCAATACTTCTGCATGGACATGATTTCATATGTAAAGGCAGGGGGATGCCTTTATCCAGGGTGAGAGGAAGGGCAAGGATAGGGGTTTGATTAGACATTATGATGAATCCTGTTGTTCAGGCCACTAGTTTAAAAACTGGTAACCACCCAAGTTCCATCCGCGTTTTATTAAATGTCTTAGCAATACCGTTAAATGGTTATTTAGGGATTAGGGCCAGTCTGTTGTTACTACTTGTACTTTCCAGAATGCCTCCGTTTTATGCAATCGAGGATGAAACATTATGCCTTAAAATTGCGTTGTTAATAAGGCCGTTATTTCTAAAGCCTGCACAGGATGTCCAACATGGGTCTTCTGGTTCTAGCTGCATAACACCAAATATTGGTGCAACAGCTGTATGTTACAGGAGAAAGGGTCTAGATCGGTTGCAGATTGGCCAGGATGGTGGCTTTTCATCAGGCGCTGGGAACAGGGCCTAGAGATTCTTGGCGAAGGCGGAGCAAAAGAAATCCACTCAAGCCGAGCAGAGCGAGGGAATTTGGATTTCTGCAAAGCCAAGCCCTAGAAGCTCTTGGCCCTGCTTTCCTGCCTGTGAAAGTCACCTCCTGCCAATCTGCATTCCTTACGAATTGAAAATCACACAAAACTCTTCCGCCTCGCCCATCGCCTTTTCAAGAATTTTCCTGGAAAAAGAAGAGTTCACCCCCAAGCTTTCCCTTAAAACCTCCTGCATATACTGGAGCTCGTCTTTTTCCTCCTGTCCTTTCTTGTAGCGTATCTGGGATACAGCAGTCACAGCTTCGGGAACAGTACCACTTGCGCTACCGTTATGATGGTGCAAAATGGCATCCAGAAGATAGTCAGGAAACTGCCACTTTTCTGCCATCAGGGCCCCAACAGACTGATGATCTACCCCAAACATCTGCTTTTCAAGTTCTTCAAGCCTGGCTCTCCTATCCTCGTTCCACGTCTCAAGGGTCATGCAATACTTTTGCTCCTTGACATGAATCAAGACAGGGATGGCCATGTCTTGGAGAAGCCCTGCAGTAAAACACTCTGCCTGTGTGGTTGGATGCAGGACCCCTGCGATTGCCCTGGCAAGACAAGCCCTTTTGGCACTCGTCCTCCAAAAATCTTGCTGTTTAAGACATAGTTTCTCAGTATTTGGTATTGCATTTTTTACTGCTATTGGAAGGATTATGCCTTCAAGCCTGTTTTTTCCAAGAAGGCTGATGGCATGTTGAATATTGCCTATCTTTCGTGGCAGCCCAAAGGCAGCTGAGTTTACCGTCTTAAGCACCTTTACGTGCATGCCTGGGTCTGCCTCGATAAGCTTGGATATATCAGAAAGAGGCGCATCAGGATCTCTTAGCATCTCCAAAACTCTCATTACAGAGGCTGGAAAAGATGGCAGTTCATAATCTTCTAGAAGCTGTCTGAGATGCTCCTCTGGACCTTGTTTTTTTCTTTTTAGAAAATCAAAAAGACCCACATCTATTCTCCTCGCCTGGCCATTTTGTTACTGAATATGGACAAAAGTCCACCAAGCATCATATAGCCGGTAACAACCTCGCACATGACTATAATCTGACCAAACACATTTTTTGGCACAACATCACCAAAACCAAGGGTGGTCAAGGTAACAACACTCAGATAGAGATCTGATATGGGTGTTGGATGCTGACCATAATCCACACCTGCCAGCGAATATAACCATGCAAAAAACAGTATCTGGACAACGATCCAGAAACACCACCTAGACATGCTTCTTCCGCAATCGCTACTGACAAGCCACAAGTAGTAGAGCAGTTTTGCAACCCTCCCCGATTCTCTAAATTCTTTGATATAATTCTGATCAACTGCAAAACGGTGAAGTAAATAAGCTCCTGCAAAGTTGATGTTTCTCATATCCGTGCCAATCCAGTTTGCACTCTTATATCCCTTTACCTGCCTGAGTCTTGTGTTTCTCATATCCGCATTGGTAAAAAAGGCCCCAGTCACATTGCACATAGACAGATCGGCACCTTTAAGATTTGCCTCTGTAAAGTCCGCGTCTTTTAGATTGGCTTCTCTTATCCGAGCGCCCCTCAGGTCTGCGCATCGAAAATCCCCGCCTGACAGATCCGCCTTAACAAAACCAGCCTGATGAAGGTTACTGTTGAAAAAAGCGGCCTCTTTCAGACTGGCCATACCAAAGCTGGCCGCAGCCCCATTGGCTCCTTCCAAATGTGCCCCATCCAATCTTGCTCCTGTAAAATCGGCTCCTCTCAAATCAGCCTCCATAAACAGTGCGCCACGCAAATCTGCATTAAGAAATATTGCTCCCTGGAGGTTGGCCCCACAAAAATTAAACCCTTTCAAATTTCTGCCCTTAAAATTGACATTTTTCAGATCCTGCCCGGAAAGATCCTTGAGTTCTTTGTCCAGCGAAATATAGGGAGAGGGAGTCTTATCAGGACTCCGTTTTTCAATTGCTGCCAGATATTGACCCATTTTCTGATAAAAAATATTCCTTTTTTTCTTTATCGTCTTATCTTTATTTTTTTTGAATAACTTTAAAGTACTGGAGAAAGACCCATATAAACATATAATATTTAAGAGTTTCCTGTTCTGGTTTTTTTTCTTTCAAAAGACACTCTGGCATATAGCATGGGTACATGATAAAAGGATTCTTATGGGGAGAGCAAAAGGCTATGGCTGAAACTTCAAAGACAAAGAAACTTACAGAGCTTCAGGCAACCGCTATATGCGGAAACGACATAACATCTTCGGTACTATACGTTTCTGCACTCTCTATTGCCGCATCTGGCAAATACGCATTCATTGCCCTTCTTCTTGTCGCAGGTGTACTATATCTTTTCAGAAAGATTTATGGTGAAGTCGTCGGTGCCCTGCCCCTTAACGGTGGTGCATACAACGCCCTTCTCAACACCACCAGCAAATCCATGGCATCCCTTGCTGCAAGCCTTACTCTCTTGTCATACATTGCCACATCAGTAATATCTGCCTCAGAGGCAATGGCATACCTTCACTCAATTATCCCAACCCTTCCCATCATTCCCGCCACGATAGTACTACTGGCAATATTCATGGGGCTTACCACCCTCGGCATTGGCGAGTCTGCAGCAGTTGCTGTAGCCATCTTCATATTCCACCTCGCCTCCCTCACACTGTTGGCAGGTACGGTATTTCTGTATCTAATCCATGAAGGAATTGATATCCTCATAATGAATTGGCACATGCCCACCCCTCATGGAAGTCTTATAAAGGACCTTTACTGGGGATTTTCAGCCGCCATGCTTGGGATCTCCGGTTTTGAAAGCTCTGCAAACTTTGTAGAAGAGCAGCAAAGAGGAGTCTTCCCCAAAACCCTGCGCAACATGTGGATTGCTGTAAGCATCTTTAACCCGCTTATGGCCTTTCTTGCCCTGGCCATAGTTCCTATCCCAGAAGTACACCAGTACATGGCACACCTCTTATCACATATGGGGGAAACTGCAGGGGGCGAATGGCTGGCAATGCTTATTTCCATAGACGCAGCACTTGTACTCAGCGGTGCCGTACTCACTTCCTACGTTGGTGTCACAGGTCTTGTGGAACGGATCACACTGGACAGGATATTTCCAGCATTCTTTCTCAAAAAAAATCGAAGGGGAAGCTCTTACAGAATAATCATTGCCTTTTTTCTTCTATGCGTATCCATCTTGTTCATTACAAAGGGAGAAGTAGAAGTACTGGCAGGTGTCTACACCATCTCGTTTCTGTCGGTCATGGCCCTGTTCGCCATTGGCAACATACTTCTGAAGGTGAGAAGAAAATCCCTTCCAAGACCGGAACAGGCAAGCTGGCCTGCGGTCTTCGTCGCTCTCATAGCAGTACTTGCTGCCCTTGTAGGCAATATCATAAAAGAGCCTGAACCGGGTCAGCCTGCAAACATAGTTGTCTTTGCGGAATATTTCATCCCGACCATAATGCTTGTAGCCATAATGCTCAACAGGATTGCACTTCTTGAGATACTCCTGAACTTTATTGAATTCCTCTTTGTTCCAATCCTCAAGTTCGTCACAAGGGTAAACCAAAAAATCTATGAGCTAATTGACAGAATACAGTCACAGGAATTTGTGTTTTTTACTAGGGGTGACAACATTGCCAATCTTAATCGCGTGCTCCTTTACATAAGGCAAAATGAGCATACCAAGAAGATAAAGATTGTTAACGTTGCGGAAGAAGAAGACAAGGAACTTTTAGACAGACTGGAACAGGACATCGAATTTCTGAAAAGGGAGTATCCGGATATTGAAATAGAGTTTGTAAAGATAAAGGGGAAGTTCACTCCAGCGCTTATAAAAAAGCTTTCCAAAAAGTGGGGAATCCCCGTAAACTTCATGTTTATAGGCTCTCCTGGAGATCACTTCCCCTATAGAATAGAAGAACTTGGAGGTGTAAGGCTTATCATCTAAAGCTCATAAAGGGTATCATCAACAGCTGGAGGAAGATATCGTCTCTTAAGACCTTTTATGGCCTTCTTGGTTCCGATCTCCTTCAAGATATTGTCATCGTCAAAAAGGTCTCCCATCTCTTCCTCAATCTTTTCAGGGTCTTCTCCCGCCTCCATACGGCTGATTGCCTCTTCTATGGTTCCTCCTACCTCAAGTCCTGCAGAATCAAAAAGCCTTCTCATAAATCGAGCAGCCTGTCTGGGATCGTTCTCGTCAATATTTTCTGCCTCAGAGGCAAGAGACATCATGGCCTGCTCTAGTTTTGATTCATCAATATTTCCAAATGGATTGTCATCCTCCGTCTCACTACGATTTTTTGAAATGGCAAATATAGACATCTTTTTTTCAAGCTCCGGCTTTCCGCATTTTGGGCAAGATGGCCTTTTATCCACATTGATCCTGCGTGAAAAAAAGTTGAATATCATATGGCAATCCGAACAGTAAAATTCATATATTGGCATCCCTATTGTCCTCCTAAGACGTTAAATAACTTTTACCCTTTCTAATCAATTGATTAAACATTCATTCGGGTCTTCTCAAGATTTTTTAAGTATTATCTCATTGCAAAGCCACAAAAATTTACGAATTTTTTCATTTGCCTGCAAATAACACTTTATTATTGGTAAAAGCTAATATAAAATAGTCTAGCCATCCGAAGACGAGATGATTTACTTTCAAGGACGCGGGAATTCTTTATTTCCTGTCCTTGAAAATCTTTTCTTCTTTGGAAAATCTTTACAAGTTTTTGAAAGGAGTATTACTTTAAATGGCAGAAGGAAAGGTTAAATGGTTCAATGACAAGAAAGGGTATGGTTTCATCGAGATCGAAGGACAGTCTGACGTGTTTGTACACTACTCAGGCATCAAAGCAGAAGGGTTCAAATCTCTTAAGGAGGGAGAGTCTGTAACCTTCGATATCGAAGAAACCAGCAGGGGGCCCCAGGCAGTAAACGTGGAAAAACTTTAACAACGAGCCAATGAACGGTGCCCTGCTGACAGGGCACCTTCCCATAATTTTTCTTTTTTCCCGCTCTTATTAAAAATGGGACTTGGATTATCCTTCAGCCAAAAACCTCGCCTTGCTAACAATCAGTTCGCCGGACTCCCAAAAAGAAGCAATAGATCTATATTCTACAGGCCTGATCCTGCACCTGATACCAAGGGATTCAAGAAAAAGGTCTTCAGTGGTCCGGATCCAGTTGTGAAGCTGTGGAAGACTGCCTGTAAAGAAGGACTCATCCACTGCTACAGGTATATCCACCTGGGTCAGATGCTTGCTTCTGCCTAAAACAATCAAGAAAGAAAGTTGTCTTCCTCCCGTGGCCTGACTGATAAGGTTTTTTACATGTTCGGGAGATATCTTGACTCCCCTTACAACAGCAAGGCCGTCACAACGCCCGCTAACAGGGCTCATACGCCAGGTAGTACGGCCACATCCGCATGTTCCGATATGAAGCCTTGTTATATCTCCTGTCCTAAACCGGAGCAGGGGATTGGCCCTGGCAGTCACGGTTGTAATAACTAGTTCCCCTTCTTGACCCGGCTCCAAAGCCTCTAGAGTCTCTGGATCTATTACCTCTGGAATAACATGGTCCAAGGCCAAATGAAGCCCTTTCTTTTCTTTGCATTCATAAGCCATTGTTGGGCCACATGCCTCAAAAATTCCGTATGCCGCCCTTGTTTCCACATCCAGTTCGCTTTCAAAAACATCCCTCACATCCTTGGTTAGGGTCTCTCCAAGGAGAATCATGAGTTTCAGATTCAGTGCTGCCAAAGGCATATTCCTCTCTCTATAGGTCTCCAGCATGTAAAGGCCATAGGAAGGAGTAGTGACAAGGACCGTTGTCTTAAAGTCCACCATAACCCTTATTCTGCTGAGAATAGAGACGGGATCAGGGGGAATAACAAGGGCCCCAACAAATTCTGCTCCTTCCTTCAGATCTTGACCATGCAGGGACATCCCCGGATCAAGGCATATCTGCACGATATCCTCCTGACTAACTCCGGCGGAGCTGAAAGAACGGCCGGTAAGCTCTGTCCTTCTTTTTAGATCCTGCCTGGTATAGCCAAGGGCAATAGGATTGGGTTGACCACTTCTCAAGGTGTGTATACGTACTATATCTCTAAGCGGCACGGAAAAAAGACCATAAGGATAGTTGTCCGAAATATCCTTCATGGTGGTAAAAGGAAGCTTGATAATGTCCTCTACGGAGGTGATGTCATCGGGACTGATTCCAGTCTCCTCCATTCTTTTTCGATAGAAAGGAACCCTGTTATAGGCCCTGTTTAAAGTGCTTTGAAGAAGCTCTGTGTGCCACTGGCTCCACGCCTCAGGAGAAAGATACTCTACCCGGTCAAGTTGCATGTTATCCCTTACCTTTCAGATAGATCTTTGTAATCCTTGCCTAGATAGGCCCGCTTGATCTCACTATCTTCAGCAAGATCGGCTGCCCGTCCCTGCAAGATGATACGCCCTGTCTCTAGAATGTATGCCCTGTGAGATATTTCAAGGGCCTTTCTTGCATTTTGTTCCACAAGAAGAATGGTCATACCTTTGGCATTCAAATCTACAATAGTCTCAATAATGGTGTTTACCAACCTGGGTGCAAGTCCCAGGGACGGCTCATCCAGAAGAAGAAGCCGAGGCTTTGCCATCAGCGCCCGACCAATGGCAAGCATCTGCTGTTCCCCTCCACTAAGAGTACCTGCTGTCTGATTTAATCTCTCTTTCAACCTTGGAAACAGCTCGAAGATACGTTCCATCTCATCCTGTATGACCTTATCATCACTGTCTTTTCTTGCATATGCTCCAAGCATGAGATTTTCATACACAGAAAGAGGGCTAAACAGCTGCCTTCCCTCCGGGCAGTGGGCAATTCCAAGACCAACTATCCTGTCAGGTGAAAGTCCGCGTAGCGTATGGTCCAGAAATTTCATCTCACCCGAAATGGAAGAAATAAGCCCGGAAATGGAAAGAAGAAGGGTTGTCTTGCCTGCCCCGTTAGCCCCTATGATAGACACAATTTCACCTTCATCCACATGCAGGGAACAGTTTTTTAAGACCTGGATGGGACCATAGCTGGCGTTTAGATTTTTTATATGAAGCATTAGTCAGTCTTGCCCTACCTTTCTGTCAATATTGCACATGCGATAACTTTTTTCCAGCACTAGAAAAGGCAGAAAAGAAACGAATGGATAGCAATATTAGGTTTTGACATTGATAAATGCTTTCTTTTTGTGTATTAGTCAACATTATAAAATATCAGAGGGAGGAGAAGAAATGCGCTTCTGTAAAAACCTATTTGCAATCTTGGCAATACTGTCTCTTATCGGTCTTTTTGGAAATCACCAGGCAATGGCCAAGGATACCTTGAAAATCGGTTCTTTTTTGGCCGTAACAGGGCCGGCCTCGTTTCTTGGAGATCCAGAGCTAAAGACACTGCAAATGTATATTGAGGAAATCAACGCCAATGGCGGAGTAGACGGTCATAAGATAGAATTTGTGCACTACGACACCAAGGGAAAGGCAAAAGAGGCCAAAAATTTTGTCAACCGTCTCATCAAAAAGGATAAGGTCGATGTGATTATTGGAGGTACAACCTCTGGCAACAGCCTTGCGGTGATAGACATTGTACAAAAGGCAGAGGTCCCATTTATCTCGCTTGCCGGTTCCATCAAGATCGTTGAACCTGTAAAAAAATGGGTATTTAAAACCCCTCATACCGATAAAATGGCTGCAGAAAAGATCTTCACAGACATGAAAAAACGTGGCATCAAAAAGGTGGCACTCATTACAGGAAACGGTGGCTTTGACAAGTCTGGCCGTGCCCAGTGTCTGGCACTTGCCCCAGAATACGGCATTGAGATAGTGGCCGATGAAAAGTATGACAATGCCGATACGGACATGACCACACAGCTTACAAAGATCAGGGCCACAGATGCCCAGGCCATTGTTAACTTTGGATTTGGAAAGGCGCCGGCCATCGTTGCCAAGAACATTAAACAGCTTGGTATCAAGCTTCCTGTCTATGAATCCCATGGTGTTGCTTCCAAAAAATTCATAGAGCTTGCAGGAGATGCTGCAAACGGCATCAGACTTCCTGCTGCTGCCCTAATCGTTGCCGATCAGCTTCCTGCAGATGATCCCCAGAAAAAGGTCCTGCTTTCCTATAAAAAGAAGTTCGAAGAGAAATACGGTCCGGTTTCCACTTTTGGAGGCCATGCATACGATGCCCTTTTTATCACTGTTGATGCAGTAAAGAGGGCTGGAACCATCGACAGGGCAAAAATTCGTGACGAAATAGAAAAAACAAAGGGTTTTGTCGGAACTGGTGGCATCTTCAACATGAGCCCGACGGATCACCTTGGTCTGAGCCTTGATGCATTCAAGATGATAGAAATAGAAAACGGCAACTGGAAGCTTCTCTATTAAGATCTTGGACCAAGTAGCATTTTAAACCCCCGTTTCAGGGATCTGGACGGGGGTAATTTTTGTCATTTATTATCAGGTATTATCAGGAGATCCTGCCCAAATGGACCAGCTTCTGCAATTTCTAATAAGCGGGTTAACCGTTGGATCCATATACGCCTTGGTTGCCCTTGGCTTTTCCATAATTTACAACGCCTCAGATGTGGTCAATTTCGCTCAAGGCGAATTTGTAATGATCGGGGCCATGAGTGCAATATTTTTGATAAAGGCTGGGGTTTCCTATCCTGTTGCAGCCATCTTGGCCATTTTGATAACGGCTGCCGTTGGCCTAGCTCTTGACAAGTTTGCAATAGAGCCTGCCAAAAACGCTACAGTGGTAAGTACCATAATTATAACCATTGGTGCATCCATTTTTCTCCGGGGAGCGGCCCTACTTATTTGGGGTAAAGAAATATATGGACTCCCCCCTTTTACCACCAACGATCCTATCAAGATTGGCAGCGCCACAATCCTTCCTCAAAACCTGTGGGTCATGCTTGGAACTGGTGTAACGGTCTTTGCGGTCAAATACTTTTTTGATCACACCAAGATGGGAAAGGCTATTCTTGCCTGTTCTTTTAATAAAAAGGCCGCATACCTTGTGGGAATAAACGTCAGGAGGATGCTGCTTGTATCATATGGCCTTTCTGCGGCACTTGGAGCAGCAGCAGGCCTACTTGTCACTCCCATTACCTTTATGTCATACAATGCGGGCGTCATGCTTGGCCTAAAAGGTTTCTGTGCCGCCATTTTAGGAGGTATGGGAAACTCCATGGGAGCTGTACTTGGCGGAATCCTCCTTGGAATCGTTGAAACTGTTGGTGCAGGTTTTATATCTTCAGGCTACAAAGACGCCATAGCCTTCTTTGTCATCATGCTGGTGCTCTTTTTCAAGCCAAGCGGAATACTTGGAAAGGGAGAAACAGAAAGGGTATGAAAAGGCTTTCTGGATTCGTCCTTTTCTCTGCCATCTGCCTTATTCTACCACTTTTGTTCCCCGACAACTACTATGTCACAGTGGTAGGGTTGACCATATTCATCAACATTATCCTGGCGGTAAGCCTCAATCTGCTGATGGGCTATGCTGGCCAGATATCCCTTGGGCATGCCGCCTTCTTCGGACTTGGCGCCTATTCATCAGCAATCCTTACCATAAAATACGGACTAAATCCCTGGATTGCCATGCTAACCGGAGCCGCCTTTGTTGCAGGCCTCTCTTATGTATTATCTCGTCCAATACTAAAACTCAAAGGGCACTATCTCGCCATGGCTACCCTTGGCCTTGGGATCATTGTCCACATCTTCTTTGTTCAGGCAGACGAACTTACCGGTGGCCCAGATGGTATTTCAGGGCTACCCTCCCTTTCCATCATGGGAATGGCCATAGATTCAGACCTGAAATGGTACTGGGTCCTTTGCTCATGCATGCTTCTTAGCGTACTGTTTTCCCTAAACATTGCAGACTCAAGGGCAGGCCGTGCCCTTTCTGCAGTGCACGGAAGCGAGATTGCAGCCCAGATGATGGGCATTGATACGGCCATGGTCAAATCTCACATATTTGTATTTTCCGCACTGATGGCATCCTTTGCAGGCAGCCTATTTGCCCATCAACAGGACTTTGTAAGCCCTGAATCTTTCAGCTTTTTCTTCTCTATAGAACTTGTCACAATGGTGGTTCTTGGTGGTCTAGGCTCCACTTTCGGTGCTGTGATAGGGGCCTTTATACTGTCCATCTTGCCAGAGGTCCTCATCGTATTTGAAGATTTTGAGGTCCTCATCTTTGGTGCCATTTTGATGGTTATAATGATCTTTCTGCCAGAAGGACTTTTTGTAGCCCTTAAAAACAAGGTTGCAGCCTTTGTTGCCAAAAGACAGGAGGAGGGTGTTGATGGCCCTTCTTGAGGTCAAAGACCTTGAAAAACGATTTGGTGGCCTTAAGGCCATTTCTGGTCTGTCTTTCAGCGTTGAAAAAGGCATCATTTTCTCCATTATAGGGCCAAACGGAGCTGGCAAGACAACACTTTTCAACCTTCTTACAAACATATACGCGCCAAGTTCTGGTGCCATCTTTTTCAAGGGGAAAGAAATAACCAAGCTTCCCCCGTTCAAAATAGCCAGACTTGGGATCAGCAGGACCTTTCAGAATCTTCAGGTCTTTCTAAATATGAGCGTTATTGAAAATGTCATGGTAGGTTGTCATCTAAGGTCTAAATCAGGCCTTTTGGCATCTGCCCTGAGACTGCCTTCTGTTATCAAAGAAGAAAAAATGGTCAGACAGATGGCATACGAGGCCCTTGAATTCTGCGGCCTGCCCCAATATGCCAGTCGTCCTGCAGGAGGCCTGCCCTATGGAATACTCAAAAAGCTGGAGGTAGCAAGATCCCTTGCCTCCCGGCCCGAGCTCTTGCTTATGGACGAACCTGCAGCCGGACTAAATGACACGGAAACAGCAGAATTATGCCAGCTCATAAAAAGGATATGCGATTCTGGCGTTACGGTCCTGCTTGTTGAACATAATATGAGCCTCGTTATGGAAATTTCCCAGAAGGTCTTGGTGCTCAATTACGGAAAACTCCTAGCCGAGGGCTCACCAGAAGAAATTCAAAAGAACCCAGAGGTCATAGCGGCCTATCTTGGAGAAGGGTGACAAAACTACTGGGCCATTACCTCTTGGCATCTCAGGTGGAAAAGTATATGTTTTCTTGCTGTCTGAATGAAAACTCACCCTGACTTTTTCAAGCGAGGCACGCTTTCAGGGCCGGCTGAATGCCATAAAAATTTACATGATAAGGAGAATCTGCTTCTTATGGAAACCTATAACAACCCCCGGGAAAGAGATGCATGTGCTATAATTGCCTTTGTTGACAAGAGAGGGAGAAGCACCCATGCCAACATTGCCAAAACCATCGAGGCCCTTCAAAAAATGGGTCACCGCTCTGGAGACATAGATGGAGAGGGAGACGGCTGCGGCATCCTTTGCGATATACCCAGAAAGATATGGGCAAAGCGACTCGACAAAGAAGGACTCAGCCGGCACCTGGCTGATAGCAGAAGTTTTTTTGTTGGTCACTTTCTACTTCCATGCTCCATAGTGAAAGACGAAAAGGCCGTTCTTGAAAAAATCAGACAGATCTTTGAAAAAGAATCCATTAAGATCCTCTTGGAGGTAAAAGGCAACACCAGAAACGAGGAACTTGGACCAAGGGCCTTGGCAGAGGCGCCTCTCTTCTGGCAGGTGGCGGGCATGCTGGATTTTTCCACCATCCAGGAGGCACAGAAAAGCCTTTTTATGATCCAGATGGAGATAGAAAAGGAGATACCCGAGATCCACATTGCCTCCCTGAGCCCGGATTCCGTTGTTTATAAACTGCGTGGAACCCCTGACCTTCTTCCAAGGGTGTTTCCCGAACTAATGGACAAGGACTTGGCATCCATTATCAGTCTTGGCCACAGCAGATACTCAACAAACACGCTTCCCACAATGGAACGTGCGCAGCCCTTTTCGGTGCTGTGCCACAACGGAGAGATTAACACGATTGAACGATTGAGAAGCACTGGAAGAATACTTGGCATAGAGCCAGTGCCAGGAGGGAGTGACTCGCAAGACCTCAACCGGATAATAGAGGGCCTTATCAACATGTATCAGCTTGATCCGATGGAGGCCCTGGAAATGGTATTCCCTGCCATACACAGCGAGGTGGAATACTATGAAGAGGATCTGCAAAAGGTGTTTGATTTTTATCGCTGGTTTTTCCCAAGCTCTGCCCAAGGGCCTGCTGCTGTTGTTGCCAGATATGCCAACATCTGCATGGGAAGCGTGGATGCCCTTGGCCTTAGGCCCCTATGGTTTGGAGAAAGCGACTACGAATACTTTCTGTCCTCTGAAAAAGGTGTGGTTGACATAAAAAACACCATGACAGACCCTATTCCTCTAGCTCCAGGGGAAAAGATTGCCATCGAGGCCAACCTGGGGCAAAAGGCCAAGGTTTACAGACACACGCAGTTCCAGGAAAGGCTAAAGGAGCTGATGTTTCAGAGAAGAAGCAAACTTGCCCTGCTAGATGGCCTTGTCCGCTCTGATTCCGTAAAGGTCAAAGACTCTGTTTCCCTTGAAAAGCTGGGGCTGGAGCCGAAGCCGTCAGACAAGGACTTCAAAGAGATCAACATCCTTGGCGCCTTTGGATGGCAAAAGTACGACATGGACCTTAGAAAAAGGGTTGCCCTGGAGGGCATAGACATTATTGGTTCCATGGGACACACCGGCCCTCTTGCTGCCCTTATGCCAGAGGCCCTTCCAAATGCCTCGGAATTTTTCAAAGAAAACGTGGCAGTTGTTACAAACCCAGCGATAGACAGGGAAAGAGAGGCTGAACACTTTACCACCCGTGTCATTCTCGGTGACAAACCCTGCCTTCTTGTTGAGCAAGACAAGGCCCCTACAGGCCTGGAAATCCTTTGTCCGTTGCTTCTGGACTATCAGGGTCTTTCTGGCATCTTGGACAAAGATAAGGTAAACGAGCTGGCCAGGAAGCATGGCTCTGTAGTTCTTGAAGACATCCTCTCCTATTTTTCAGGAAACGGCCTTGATCCATCAAGGGTCAAAGTACTCAGCTGTTTGTTCAAACCGGATGAGAAGCTCAAAACACAACTGGAGACTTTATGCAACGAGGCTACAGACGCTGTTGAAAATGGTGCGGTAATACTCCTTCTTGATGACAGTAACGCTTTTGTGGAAGATGAATGTTTCATAGATCCTGCCCTGGCAGTGGCCTTTCTCAATCAAAAACTTGAAGAAAAACACCTAAGACGCCGCTGCAGCGTAATAGTGCGTTCTGGTGCCATAAGAAACCTGCATGACATAATGTTTCTTTTGGGAATGGGGGCAGACGCCCTAAACCCTTACAAACTTTGGCAAACCGTCACTTCATTTGCCAATGACAAGGTAGATGAACCAACGGCCATATCTAACACCATAGATGTTTTCCAAAAGGGCATAGAAAAGGTTATGTCCACCATGGGTATTCATGAACTTTGCGGTTATGGCCGCATCTTTGCTGGCATAGGCGTGACTGAAGAGTTTGAAGAGATCTTCAAGGTCCCATGCTTTTGCAAATCCAAGAACATTGGTTTGGGCTTCAGACTTATGGAAGAGCTTGGCTTAGAACGGGTAAAACGGGCCAATGAGCAGGAAGAACAACCTCTTTATGGAGATCCTAACAGAAACGCAAAGGTCGGCCGGATATTAAGAAAAACTGCAGAAGGCAAAAAGGGCTATTTAGAAATGGCAACAGGACTTGCAAAGATAGATGAGGAGATGCCAGTTGCAATAAGGCACCTTTTGAAGCCGATCTTTCCTGAGGAAGAAAAAAGGCTCACCATGGATCAGGTGGACATCTCCATTGGTCACCATGATATGCCAATTGTCATTGCTGCCATGAGCTTTGGCTCCCAAGGTGAGAATTCTTTCAGGAGCTATGCCGAGGCTGCAAAGAAGGTAAACATCATCTGTATGAACGGGGAAGGTGGCGAGATCCCTGACATGCTTGGCAAGTATAGAAAGAACAGGGGGCAGCAGATTGCCTCTGGCCGCTTTGGTGTGTACATGGAGCTTTTAAACTCTGCGGACTATCTGGAAATCAAGATAGGACAGGGAGCCAAGCCAGGAGAAGGTGGACATTTGCCCGGCCAGAAGGTCTCCAAGCAGGTGGCAAAGGCGCGCCACTGCAAACCTGGCATTACGCTGATCTCGCCCTCTAACCAGCACGACATTTACTCCATTGAGGATCTTGCCCAGATAATCACAGAACTCAAGACTGCCAACCCATACGCCAAGGTTTCTGTAAAGATCCCTGTTACCAGCGGCGTTGGTACCATTGCTGTTGGAATAGCCAAGGCAGGGGCAGACATTGTCAACCTGAGCGGGTTTGAAGGTGGAACAGGTGCTGCTAGGGAACACGCCAAGCGATATGTTGGCCTTCCAATTGAAGTTGGAGTGTCAGAGGCCCATAGGGCCCTTTGCGAATCCAACCTGCGGGACAAGGTTGAAGTGTGGGCAGATGGTGGTCTTAGAAGTGGGGCAGACATAGTAAAGATGATCCTCTTGGGTGCCAACAGGGTTGGCATGGGCACAGTTGCCCTGATGGGTGTTGGCTGCATCAGTTGTCACAGATGCCATCTTGACAGGTGTCCAAGGGGGATCTCAACCCAACTCCAGACCAGGGAACAGGCAGAAGCAAGGGGTGTAAAGGGATTCTCTCCGAGAAAGGTTGACATAGAGGCAGAAAACCTTGCACGTCTCCTCAGGGCCCTTGGAGATGAGGTTCGTCAGATACTAGCAGATATGGGAGAGAAAAATCTGCAAGCCATTGTTGGAAGGACCGACCTGCTTAAACAGTACAGGTTTAAAGACAGGCTGGATGCCTCTGGAGTGCTGGCAAAACCTGATCTTTCCAGTATTCCTGAAAGTGTTGAACAAGAAAAAAGCCTGCGCCTTCCCCTTAACTACCTGACAAAACTCATCAGCGATCTTGTAATAAACGAATTTGAACAGGGCAAAAAGGTTGTAAATTTCAAGGAACAGGGTGTCAAAAGCACAGACAGGGCCATGGCCACCTACCTGTGTGGTGAAATAGTAAGGCGTTACGGAATCTCTACAGACAGGAAGGCAAAGCTTAGGCTGGCCTCTTCTGTTCCAGGTAACGGACTTTGCGCCTTTAACATTAAGGCAGTTGATGCCAGCATTATTGGCGGTGCCCAGGACGGGACCGTAAAGGGCAGCTATGGTGGTATTATTGGTGTGTTTAAGGGAATAAATTACCTTGGAAACCGGGTAGACGGCTCTACTGGCAAAAGTTTTGCCTACGGTGCCATAAAAGGAACCTTTCTTATCCAAAACATGGCAGACTCAAGGGCATGTATCCGCTTTTCTGGTGCAGACGTTGTATTTGGAAGGCGTATAACCGAGCCTGTTGACGACTCAAGGGGCAACATAGCCCATAGGGCCTTTTTAAAGGGCTTTGCCTTTGAGTACATGACAGGAGGAAGGGCAGTGGTACTTGGAGATCCTGGCCCCTGGATGTGTGCAGGTATGACAGGCGGCGTCATATATCAGTGCCTGTATCCAGAGTATAACTTTGATACCCCCTCTATCAAACGGCGTCTTGCAAGGGGAGCAATTGTAAAGATAGAAAAACTTACAAAAGAGGGAGTCGAAGATATAAAAGAGTTACTTGGCCTCTACATTGAAGAGCTGCGCTCGACATTCCAGATGGAAGAAGCTGCGGCTGTGGAAGACATTATGAATAATGCAAAGAAACGTTTCATAATGATTGTACCAAAAAGTTTCAGACCCAAGTGTGCCGGCTAAAATTATAGCTCAAACATAAACCAAAAGGGGAGCACTCTGCTCCCCTTCTCATTTTCTCTAAAAAGGTATTTTTAAGCAGTTTTAAAACTTCTCATAATTTCTTCAAGGCTGTTGGCAAGACTGTTCAGCTTCTTTGAATAGTTTGCGGTCTCCTCGGCTACCGATTTGACAGAACCTGCCAGATCAGCGGTGCTTGTGCTCTTTTCCTTGACGCCTCGAACCTCTGTCTCTGCCTCTTCCATATTTACGCTTATCTCGGAAACTGTTGCAGTCTGTTCCTCTGCGGCAGAGGCAATGGTGTTGGCAAGATCGTTTATCTGGCCTACTATATTTGTTATCTCCTCAACAGATGTAACGGCTACTCCGGTCTCAGCCTGGATGGCCTGTATCATGTTGGTGATCTCATCTGTTGCCTCGCTGGTCTGTCTGGCAAGCTCCTTGATCTCGTTTGCCACAACTGCAAAGCCCTTGCCTGCCTCGCCGGCCCTGGCTGCCTCAATGGTGGCATTCAAGGCCAAAAGGTTTGTCTGTTCGGCAATGGTGTTAATCACCTGAATTATGCTGCCGATCTTGTCCGAGCTTTCACCAAGGCGCTGGATGACCTCGTTTGCCTTGTAGGCCTTGTCCTGGGCATCATTGGTAATTGCTGCAGTGTGGGCAACACTCTGGGCTATCTCTGTGGTGGCCTCTGTAAGTTCCTGAGAGGCCCTTGTAACCGACATGATCCTGTCATCTACAGATTCTGCTGCATGCACCACCTCATTTACAATCTCGTCCATGGAGGTGGCTTTGTCAAAGACTGTATGGCTAATCTGATCAAGTTTCTCGGACGATCCCTTAATCTCTATCGAATCCCTTTGGATCTTTTTTACCATCCTGTTTAATTTCTCAGCCATACCGTTAAGGGCATCGCCAAGTTCTCTAAGCTCGCCTTTTACCTTTATGTTCACTCGTGCCTTTAAATCTCCCATGGCTATGCTTTCTATCATGGGAAACAGTTTTCCAAGGGGCCTTAGGACCTGTACATGAATAAACCATACGGAAAAACAAAAGATGAGGATTCCAGCAATCAAAAGGGCTATCTCTACCTCCTTTAACTGCTTAATGGACTCCATGGTCATCTTCTTATATTCCTGGGTCACGACATTTGCCTGTTTCAAAAGCGGAATATTGTGTTTTGAAAGATAATCTAGGGCATTTTTGCTCTCTGCAGATTCCACATCTGATGTCACTACGAGCTCTACCCTGCTTTTAAATTCGTTCCACATAGAGGCAAGCTTATCAAGTTCTGCAAGCACCCTTTCATTAGTAGTTGGCTCCATGCCAAGCTCGGCACTGCCATTTTTTAGTATCATAAGACTCTTTTGAAACAGAGCTTCTGTCTTTGATAAGGCGTCCTGCCATTTTTTGTCCTTGGTGAGGGCAAAAAGGTACGCCTCCTTGGTCATCTTCTGGGTTAGCATCCTCTGACGGCCTGCCATATCTATGTACATGCCGTCTTTTTCCTGCTGGGAAAGCTTGTAAAAGGTAGCAGCCACAGTGATAATGTTAATCAACAACAAGGACACCAACACCAAGACTATCTTCCCTTGGATACTGCCGAAAGAGAATTTCATTGCATTCCTCCTGCTTGTTTTAAACTGGCCTGGTCATTATCCTTATCGACTGCACAATAAAAAGATTAAAGGTCTTTTTTGAAAAAATCTTGCATTAATATCAAAATACACTTGGGCCTTTTAGGCCAAAATGGCTAAAAATGTGCAAATTAACAATTCGCAATCCAATTTTCTTTTAGCGTGTGAGTTTTTTCCCTTGACAACAGGTGGTTAAATATAATATCTGAATGAATACACATTCATTTTGTTAGATAATCAGAAACATCGGTAAAAACGGTTTCGGAGGTCTGTTGCCTCCGCCTTTACTTAATTTTCAACGAGGGAAAAATACCTTATGAAGGTAGCAGATAAGCATGGCCGCATAATCCAGGCCGCAATAAAGGTCTTTGCAAGGAACGGTTTTTTCAATTCCAGGATCGCAGAGATAGCAAAGGAGGCCAATGTTGCCGACGGGACCATCTACCTCTACTTTAATAACAAGTATGACATACTGATAACCATTTTCGAGGAGGAGATGGGGAAAATAATTGCAAGTGTCAAACAGGAGCTTTCTAAAACCGATAACCCTTGTGAAAAATTGGAGGTATTTGCCTTTCAGCATCTAAGTTTGGTGGAAAAAAACAAGGATCTTGCTGAGATCATTCAGGTGGAACTTCGCCAAAGCAGCAAGTTTATGAAAGAATACAGAAACAGGAAGTTTGCCGAATATCTCCAGATAATATCCAACATCGTTAAAGAAGGGCAGGAAAAAGGCCTTTTCCGCAAGGATGTGATGCCTGGCATATTCAAAAGGGCCTTTTTCGGAGCCCTTGATGAAATGTCCCGTTTTTGGGTTCTTTCTCCTAAGAAAAAGTATGGTGTAAAGACAGCGGCAAAACAGATAAGCCAGTTTTTTCTAAACGGCATTCTTGCTGGTCCCTGCCCGGCGCTGTCAAAAACTCAAAAAACAAGAACCAAAAAGAAAAAGGCTGGTCAAAAATAGGTTTTGGTTTTACTGACCTTCCATGACTCCATTTCTTGATCTACTTGAAGACTACAGAGACTTTATACCTGATTTTCCCCACCTACTTGAACACCTTAAAAAACCGTTTCCTGCATATTTCCGGATTAATACCATTAAAGTGAAACCCTCGGAGGCCAGGAGCCTGTTGCAAGAGGAAGGGGTTGCATTCCGAGATACAGTTATTCCAGAACTTGTCAAGGTAATTTCTCATGATCATAAAAGACCCCTTCTGAGCTATCATCTCGGCCACATATATCCCCAGGCCCTTTCCTCATGCCTTCCCGTGCTGGCACTCTCCCCAAAGGCAGGGGAGATCGTGCTCGATCTGTGTGCGGCACCAGGAGGCAAGGCCACACACATGGCCCAGAAGATGCAGGATGAGGGCTTTTTAGTTGCAAACGACAGAAAGCGGGGCCGAATAACATCCCTTCTTTCAAATATAAAAAGGCTTGGAATCACAAATACCCTCGTTACCCAGGGCCGAGGAGAACATCTTGCCCTTCCCTACCAGTTTGACAAGATACTGGTTGATGCCCCATGCAGTGGGCAGGGAAGATACAGAATAGACCCTGTAACTGGTGCCCTGAAACATGTTGTCAAGGGAAAGACAAACCTTCCGGCAATTCAGAAGGCACTTATAAAAAGGGCCTTCGACATGCTAAGGCCTGGAGGCAGACTTGTTTACTCCACGTGCACCCTCAACGTGGAAGAAAATGAGGAGGTGGTGCAGTTCCTGCTGAACCGGCGAAGGGCGAATCTTGCCGGTTTCGACCCGCCGGTGGAATCATCTCCTGGAATAACCGCTTTCAAGGAAAAAAAATATGACAGACAGATCGGACTTGCTCGACGTTTTTATCCCCATAAAATCGACTCAGTGGGATTCTTCGTTGCCAAGATTGTTAAACCAGGGCCAGACGGAACGGCTTCTTGACTTTTTGGAGCAGCGTTTTCAGATTCCTAAAGACTCCTTCGACAACTACGAAATGTACGCATTTTCGAGACAGGCTTTTCTATTCAGAAAACAGCAGGAGCCTGTAACCTGGCCTGAGGGCTCCTTTGTCAGGTGCGGCCTGCCCTTTTTGCGAAATGTGGCAGGCTTCTTGAAACCCACCACTGTTTTCATCCAGAGATTCGGACACTTGGCCCGGAAAAATGTAGTGGAGCTTTGCATAGAGGATCTGAACGAGCTTTGCACCGAGGGAGAAATCATCATGGATAATGTCACCCAGGACCTGGAACTGCCTGGATATGTAATAATCAAACTTCAAAAATACTTTATAGGAGCGGGACTCCTTCTTGAAGGGAACCGACTTCTTTGCAGGTTTTCAAAGGCCCTGAGACAGGCCCTTTCCCGGATCACTCCCCAATGATGGTTTCTGCAAGCCTTTCGGCGCAGAAGATCAGGGATTCGATATCAAGAAAATCCAGGGCCCTTCTGTCGAAAAGCGCCTTCACCTCTGCCGGAAATCCGTCCTCCCTGTCTTCGTCCCAGAAGTTGATCCGTACCAGAACCTTTGGCAGCACCGGAATGGTCACGCAGACGTCGGCAGAACATTCTTTGACCTCAACGCCACCAATCTCTTTGCAGGCAGAAAGCAGCTCCCCGGCCCTGCCCGAAAAATGACTTGCTATCTTGTCCTCTGTGTAGCGCTTGAGGGTCACTACCTTGGAAATGGAGTTAGGAAAGGACTCGAGCCCTACCCAATCACCGCTCAGATCTCCTTTGCCGCCGAAAAAGAGGTAGTTGTAAAGAAGTATCTGGTCTCTCGTCTCGAGCTCCGAGCCGTCTTCTGCAAACACCTTTTTGCTGCTGATGAACACGTCACGCCCAAGATACCTGAGACACAGGACCTGGCCGTATTCCGTTTCCACCACCCATCCGCCCAGCCCCTCAGCCCTGTCCGAAAGATCGATCTCTTTCACCTTTTCCTTGAGCTGCCTGGCAAGGGCAGTGTCCGGATCGATCATGGGCTTTCTGACTTCATCTGATGCACCTTCTATAAACGGGCATGCAGATTTGGGGCATCCGCCAGTATGAACTGCTGCGGCAAAGGCCATGCACGTTGGATAGCCGCACTTTCCGCAGTTGTCCTTTCTCGTCTGTTTCAGGATATCGAAAACGGTTTCCATGGGTACAGGTCCCCTCATCTTTTCAAAAGACTAAACATCAAGATGATATCAGATTCCGAAAAAGATGCACACAAATGAAACGTGAGCTTCATGCAGGACCGTAAGATCTTATCAGGCTGATAAAAAATCATTTTTTACCGATTTGTGCACGTTTTGTAACCTGTTTGTAGCCATCTCTGGATTATCCTTTCCCAAGTCCGTCGAAAACCCGCAACAACAGGAAATCATGGACAACGAGGAGGGAAAAATGAAAGTCTTTCTGTTTCTTTTCACTGGCCTATTCTTCGTAATGAACTCGATGGTTGCCTACGGCTCCGTGCCAAAGGGGCCAGATTCCAAACGGACTGAAACTCCAAAGCTGCTCACGAAACGCTCGCTAAATGGTAAAATCATGCCATCTGACGGTTCCGTCTGTAAAATAGCCACCTTAGGAAACAGGGCTCGGCAGGACAGAAGACAGATTCTTTCCTTTTTTCAAGCTTATTACAAT
>Ga0256835_1000168_pt1 | contig 53516 bp, 47 predicted proteins | sample PIR30metaG_FD_185972 | JGI IMG/M metagenome (GOLD analysis project Ga0256835, IMG submission 185972) | Hydrothermal vent microbial communities from East Pacific Rise, Pacific Ocean - PIR-30 | ecosystem: Environmental > Aquatic > Marine > Hydrothermal vents | place: Pacific Ocean: East Pacific...
TTAATATAAATTTTGAATTAAATTATTCTAACAAGGAAATCGCTACAAAATGTTTATAATAAATTATAAAATATATATTTCAGTTAGATTTATTTTTGATGAAAAACGTATTATGCTTTACGCCCCCCCACTACCGTCCAAAAAAAATCAAAGGATTTAGCACCTACGAGAAAAAACAGATAATTGACACGCATTAACACATTGAAGTGCCTTTGGCGGAATATCAAGATAAAAAATTACTTTTCTTTAATAATCATATCAACTCAATATTATTTATCAAAGTTAATCGAAAATAATTTCCTCCGAAGGTTTGCTTTCTTTGCCGTTAAAAACAGTTTTAATTATATATCTTCTTTCTTTTCTCGGATTTATTATTATTCTTACAAGCTTTTCTTTTACATTCGTTTTCAAAGTATATATACCTTGCTTATAATCATAAGAATAAACATTATAACTAAAATCTTTCTTATTGTCCGAATAAATATCCCAAAAGATATAATCATAATTCTGATTGTAAAAAATCAGGGAGATTCCCGAAGAATATGTTTTTAATATTTTCGGGACAGGAATAGTATTCTCCGGAAAAATATTTATCAACATAAATTGTGCTTCATTATTAGTAAATTTCCATACTGAATTAAATGAATAATATCCATCCATTTTCCCGCCGCAACCTAAATTTATATGGATTAATTTTTCAGTATCCGTTTCAGTATATCCATCAACTATAGCGATATGATCATAAGTTGTATCACCTCTAAGATTATAGAGAATTACCCTCCCCGAGTTAAGCTCTTTTTTTATTATCTCAAACCAAGTTCTATCATCATAATCTTTTTTATCAATTTTTATTATTGTTTTTGAAAATCCGAAATTTTCAGTAAGTGAAGGGATAATTCTATTATTCTCCCCTTTGGAAAAATTATAAAAATTCGTTTTTGCGGCAACAGTCGTATCATAAATCAATTGAGACACCTCATCTATTTCATCATCAGATGAATATGTTTTTAATATATAAGGCATTTTTTCATAATTATATGAATGATTAAAATCAGCTTTTATAATATCACCTCTTAAATCATACTCAAACAAACCTTCCCCCATAACGGGGTATTTCCAATATCTCATTAGTTGAGCAATTGCAACTCCTATATGACTGGCAGAAGATTTAACCCCTTTAATTATCGGCATTTTATCATTAAACGGAGGACATATTCCCCATTTTGTATTAGTAAGAGGTAAAACCTCCGATTTTTTCATAATATTTAATCTCGGTTGAAACAATTTGTTAGAATTTTTTACGCTTTCAATATACTTATATACAATTTCCTTTGAAAATTCAATATTTTCTCTTGAATAAAAAATAATTTTTCCGTCTATTAATACTACCGCTCCTCCTTTTAATAAATAATAGATCTTTGCGGAAACCTCTTCTTTTATATTAAAATCGGTTATGTTAAATACTTTATCCTTAACAAATTTTTCAATTAATCCCTTTTTTGACAGATTTTCCGAATATCCTAACCCTATAAGAAGCAAACTAATAAAAAAAATAATCATAAATTTTTTCATAAAACCTCCTATAGTATTATATCATATTTCCTACTTGTTTAATAGGTTATACAGGGTTAAATTTATACCTGCATATTTTCCTATGTTCTAAAAGATTTTATTTAAGCAGATCCTTTGCGGAGATTACCTCTCTCTCAATATCTATCGAATATCTCTCTTTCACCATTTTTTTTAATTTTTCGGATAATCTTTCAATATCCGAAGCTTTCGCATTATTAAAATTTATAATAAAGTTTGCGTGTTTTTCCGATACTTTGGCTCCCCCCTCCTTTAATCCTTTCACCCCAAGATCATCAAGAAGTTTTCCTACCGCCAATTTATTACCATCCGGCAAAACTATATTTTTAAAAAAACTGCCTGCGGATTTAACAACGGGTGGATTCGGAGGTAATCTTTCCTCTCTGTATTTTATTATCTCTTCCACCTTTCGTTTTATCTCCTCTTTATTACCTTGCTCCCCTTTTAATATTATTTTATATATAAACTCACCATTTGTTTTATATTCACTCCACCTGTATCCGAAATCTATCTCTCCCTTATCCCTTTTTATAATCTCACCTTTTAAATTAACCGAACAAACCTCTTTAATTATATCTTTAATCTCTTTTCCGAATGCTCCCGCATTCCCATATACAGCTCCTCCGACAGTTCCCGGGATTCCGGCCAATTTTTCCGCTCCGCTTAAACTTTGGTTTGTAAAAAATTTCACAACTTCACTCAGCCCGATTCCCGAATAAATCTCCACTTCATCATTCTTTAACAATCTTATCCCTTTCATTAAATTTTTTATTACAAAAACTTCCATTATTTCATCAGGGAAATATATATTCGTCCCGGAGCCGAGATATATAGGCTTTATCTTTTTTTCGTTTGAAAAATCAATTGCCGATTTTAATTCATTTATATTATTAATCTCGGTAAAATATAAAACTCCCTCCCCTACTTCAAAACTTGTCTCTTTTGAAATAGGATATTTTTTTATTATGGTTAATTCTTCATATTTTATCATCATCAATAAACAATCATATAAACACTCGGAGTTTTCACCGTTTTATAAACAGGATATTTCCAAAATCTTCCTGTCCACTCCCGTATCAATGTTTTATCAAAAAAATTCCATGCGGCAAATCCGTCTTTTGATTCAGGTTCAAGCACATAAGCTATAAGCCTTGATAATGGTTGTGAAAGGGAGACATAAAAAGAGCCTTTCGGGATTTTCACTGTTTTTAAAATCTCATCTCTCTCAAGAGTGTTAAGATGATGCCCCTGAAATAATCTTTCAGATGATTTATATTTTTTTAATTTAAAGACTATGACACTGTCTTCAAAATCCTCTTCTATCTTCTGAACGCATACACCATGAGCTTTTAATACATCAGCCGCCTTTTTTTCTGACGGTAATAATATATACCCCTCCCCGAGTTTAACTTTTCGGACAGTCTCATAACTTGCAAAAAGAGGCAATTTATAATTTTTTAATTTATCCGTTCTTTCGACCATCACCCCTTTTAACCATTTGGGGTATCTTTTTAATTCATCCGGATTCATTTTTCTGACTTTAAATATATAACTATGTATAGTAAAATCATAAGTTTTTACTGTCTTAAAACCAATACCGAACTCACTGTTTTTAATATTATCCGCCGCTCTTTTGTCAGCTTCGGAAACCAACTTAACAAGTTCATTCATATTATTGTTTGTATATTCAAGGATACTTTTTATAAAAGATAAAGCTCCTGTAACCCTTGTTTTATAATCCGCATGAGCATAATTTTCATCAAGAATTGAGAATCTGTTCCTTAGACCATAATAACATGTTCCGTATCTCGCAAGATAAGCATGGTTAACCCACCCTTTTGCAGGTTCTTTTCTATCTTTGAAGTTTCCGTAAGGAATACTCATTATTTTATATTTTTTTAATAAAATGTTTGATATTGCGGGAAGCGCTTTTTTCCACATAAAATCGGTTAAAATCTTATCCCCTTGGGGAGCATTATTCGGAGCATAAGTAACAGGTTCCTGATGATACGAACCATCTGTAGTATGCATATCCACAAAAAGAACAGGGTCCCATTTATTAAAAACCTCACTTATTAATCCTCTTACTTCGGGGGTTTCAAGTTTTATATAATCTCTGTTCAAATCATATCCTTGTCCATTATATCTTACTCCCGCTTTTTCGGGACCATTGTCCCCCCTATGCCCTTTTGCAATCTTATCATTCCCGTCAGGATTAAATATCGGGATAAACAGAATTGTTTGATTTTTCAGAAGATAACCGGTCTTGCCTTCGAGAATCTCCCTCATCAGCATTAAGCTTGCCTCTTTTCCCTCAATCTCTCCCGCATGAATATTAGCCATAATCAATACCGGATATTTTTTAATCGATCTTATCTCCCGAGGTTTGAAAACATGTTTATCGCTTAATATAACCAATGGTATTTTTTTTCCTTCGGTCGAAGTTGCAAAATAATATATCTTCATTTTTTCGGGAAATTTTGATTTCAAAATTTTAAGGTAATTTATCACATCACTGTAAGTTGCTGTTTGTTTATAATTTGTTTTTTCCGCCACAGTTAATAATTCCCCCGCAAAAGCCAAACTTAAAAACAGTAAAATCATGGAAAAAACCATTATCCTCTTTTTCATCAAAACCTCCTGACAATGAATAAAAAATATTTTATCACTAAAATACGAAATTGTCAGCAAAAGTATTTCACCCTATAAAAGCTTCCATGGTTCGGATTTAAAGCTTTGAACAATTCATAACTCATCATTCATCACTCAGCATTCATCACTCATAATTCAGAATTATTATCAGTATATCAATTTAACAAGTTGTCCTGTTTTCAAGTTTGTTTGAAGAGTTTTATTATTTGCATACAGGATTTTTTTCCAATATTTTTGTGATATCCTTCTTGAAAGAAGAAGTTCTTTCATATTTTGAGGACGGGTAATTCTAACAACATGAATCCTTAATGGTTTTCTGTTTATATAATAGGGATTATTAAGTTGGCTGAATGAAAAAATGGTATTGGCAAATTGTTTTTTATAAATGGAAAAATTAAACGGTTTTGCGGCGGCAAAAAATGAGAATATATAATTACCTTTCCTTATTGAGATAAGATATACTTTTGTTGCATCCGTTTGTCCCGAATTGTTTTGATTATAAATAATAAAATTCATATAATAGGCATTAAAACCATTAACATTGGTGTATCCTTTGTATGAAACAACACTGTTTTCAAACCTCGAATAAAGTTTTTCAGCATAATCTTTTACCCGATTATCAGTATATTCACCTGTCAGAAGAATTACGGCATCCCCCTTTTTTGTGGAAAGAGTTACCTGTTTAGGTGTATTCGCTATCTTCCAACCGGTCGGTATATTAAATTTGAATCTGAAAACAGGATGATAAAAAACTCCCCCCTGAGCATATCCCTGTCTCGGATCCGAGCCATATACAAGGTTATCCAATTTATAAAGATAGTTTTTTTGTTTTATCGCCAGTTTACTGTCGTCAGGTTTTAATAATGTTTTAACTCTGTCTATCCTTTTAACTGTTAAAGGGTGAGTTGATAAAAAATTCGGAAGCGTGTGTCCGCCCGTTGCTTCCAACTTTCTCAGAGATTTGAAAAAATTTATCATAACTCCGCTATTGTATCCCGCCCTTCTTGCATAACGAACTCCGAGAGAATCAGCCTGATACTCATTATCTCTGCTGTATTTTAAAAACAGAACCTGCGAAGCTATTGAAACAAAAGGGGCGAATTTTCTTATCTCTTTACTCAATGCACTCCCTATAACAAGCCCGAGATTCAAAAGAATACTTCTTGTCATAGCTTTTGCCGAATGTCTTGCATTAACATGCCCGAGCTCGTGTCCGAGAACAGTGGCAAGCTCGGCCTCACTATTTAAAAGAGCGAGAAGCCCTCTTGTTATATATATATAACCTCCGGGAGCGGCAAAAGCATTAACAACAGAGGAATCCAAAACAGCAAAATGATACTGCAATTTCGGCCTGTGTGTAAAGGGAACTATACTCTGCCCTATCGAAGATACATATTGATTCAATTGTTTGTCATTATAAATGCCGTATTGAGATTTTACACCGAGATCAACTTTTTTCCCTATATTAATCTCAGTGCTTTCCGGAATAAACATCAACTCTTTTTTCCCTGTTACAGGATTAACCGCACATTTATACAGAAAAAACAGACTGAACAATAAAACGGACAAAATCATAATTCTCTTTTTCATCTTTCCTCCTATATTAAATTTACCATAAAAAAAGGGAGATAAAAAGGGGTTGAAAATAAGATTTTACTATCCCTTTATTATAAAGCGATATTAATTAACAATTGAAAAATAAAAAAAATCACATTGCCTCTCTATCATAATCTCCTTGACAACTGTTTTTTAATACAATATAAATATATAAATAATAGGAGGTATGAATATGAATGAAAATCTTTCGGATATCGAGTTAATCGAATTAATAAAAAATGTTTTTCCGAACTATAAACCTGAGGATAAGATGGCTGTCCTTATTGATTTCCCTCGTCAAGAATCTGATGATAGTGAAAAATGGAGAGAGAGAAGAGAGATTGCAAAAGATTGGGTAAACATATTAAACAATAATATTGATAAATTGGGTTTATCCGCTGTCTCCCTTATAGGTTATCCCGCTGTTTCCGCAAATAACGGGGATCTACCCGTTGATTGTTTTGATATTACAAATCTGAGATTACCGAAAACCGCAAATGAATTGATAACTGACAATAAAATATCTTTCAAAAATATTTTTAAAAATTATAAAATTCTCATTGCCATAACGCAGCTCTCCGCTACAGCCCCTCTTAAAAATAATGCCAAAAAATATAATTTCAGAGCGGCAACAATGCCCGGTTTTTCAAAAGAGATGATACCCGCTCTGAGGATTAACTATGAAAAAGTGGCGAATAATGTCAGATTCATAAGAGAAAAACTTGATAAAGCCGAATATGCAGAGGTTATTTTTCGTATTAATGACAGAGAGGAAATTAAAACAATATTTGATTTGAGATTCAGAAAAGCGCATGAAAGTTCGGGGAGATTTCCCGATCTCGGAACAGCCGGAAACCTTCCGAGCGGAGAAGCATATATAGTTCCTTACGAAGGGGAGTTTGAAGAGGAGAGTAAAACCAACGGGATAATTCCGGTTCAGATTAACAATGATATTGTTTATTATAAAGTTAAAAATAATAGAGCATTAGAAGTGGGAGGTGAAGGGGAAGAGGTTGAAAAAGAAGCCGATCATCTGAAAAGAGAGCCTGCTTACGGAAATATCGCAGAACTTGGATTCGGTGTTCTTTATGATTTCGGATTAAAACCCATAGGGGAAATTCTTCTTGATGAAAAGCTCGGTTTTCATATAGCTTTCGGAAGAAGTGATCATTTCGGAGGACAGATAGGTCCTAAAGATTTTTCATCTCCCGAAGAGGTGATTCATCTTGATAGAATCTATATTAAAGAGATTCAGCCTTTGGTGATAGTAAAAGAATTAACTCTATTTTACGATAATTCAAAAGAGATTATCATTAAAAATAATAAGATATTAACACCGAGGATATGAATTAAACCCCTTTACTCAATCTGTCACCGAGAAAAGGGGGAAGTTTTTGTTTCTTTATTTTAGCTGCCGTTTTTAAAAACGGATATCTGAATCTATAATAATTCAATTGCATTGTTTTTGTATCATAAGTCATAAAGCTTATTCTCGAATCCTTGTCTCTCGGTTGACCTATTGACCCCGGGTTTATAAGATACATTGAATTTTTATCAAGAGGTATAGATATCCTGTTTTTTCCGCTTTTCAGCGTCATAATTTCAAAATCATTATTCGGAGAATATTTATATATTATAGGTTGATGAGTGTGTCCGAAGAAAGAGATATTCGTAGGGGAAGATTGAATGTTCAGAAGTGCATCATATGGATTCATAATATAATAATCCTCGTCAAAAAAAGAGCCGTGAAATATTGTTATCTCATTTTTAATTAAAAGAGGTCCTTTCGGCATATTTTTTATAAATTTTTTATTTTCCATAGAGACTTTTTTTGCTGTCCATCTTATAGCCCTTTCGGCAATCATATTAAAATAATCACTTCCCTCTATCTCAGATGCCACCTTATCATGATTACCTCTAACTAAAAACATATGCTTAATCTTTCTCACTTTATTGATGACTTCATTAGGATTAGGCCCGTAACCGACAAGATCACCGAGAAACACAAAAGCATCGGGTTTGATTTTCGGAATCTCTTTAAGCATCCGATTTAATGCTTCGAGGTTTGAATGTATGTCACTGAATATTAGATAAAGCACTCTTAATCCTTTTATAAACCTCTTTTGCTTTGAAAGAACTTCTGACAAGAGGGGCTGAAACAACTTCATAAAACCCTAATCTTAATCCTACTTCCCTAAGCTCTTCAAATTCTTCAGGTGTGTAGTATTTAACAACAGGATGATTTTTCTTAGTCGGTTGCAAATACTGTCCTATAGTTAATATCTTTACCCCCTGATTAACAATATCATCCATGGTTTGTTTTAACTGCTCTTTTGTTTCTCCCAAACCAACCATTAAACCCGATTTTGTTATTAATCCCCGCTTACCGAAAAAATTTAAAACATCAAGGGATTTTCGGTAGAAGTTAATCGGCCTGTTAATCTCATTATACAACTCTTTGACAGTCTCCACATTATGATTTAAAACATCAGGAGGAGATTCCAGAATTTTATTAAATGCTTTAACATCATTTTTAAAATCGGGAATCAGTGTTTCTATCATAATATTATCTATATTCTTTCTTAATTCCGAGATTACATTAAAATAATGCTCGGCACCTCCGTCAGGCAAATCATCCCTTGTAACAGAGGTGATAACAACATAATCAAGATTCAGTTTTTTCACAAGATTCATTATGGCAATTATCTCTTTTTCATCAACACCATTGTTAGGTTTACCTTTTTTGACAGCACAAAAAGAGCAATTTCTCGTGCATATATCTCCGAGTATTAAAAATGTGGCTGTTTTTTGAGAAAAGCAATAACCGATATTGGGGCATCTTGCATCTTCACAGATTGTCCGTATCTCCCCCTCTCTAAGTTGTCTTTTAAGCCAAAAATACTCCTCTTTATTAGGTAAACTAAATTGAAGCCAATCAGGTTTTAACATAATTGAATCCTATCTTTTAATTTTGTAAACTACTATTCCTTAACTTCAACTTCTATATATAAAATCCTTCCGCAGTTTTCACAAGTGATGATTTTATCGCTTTTCTTTATTTCAACCAAAATTTGCGGTCTGATTTTCATATAACATTCGGAACAAAAACCATTTTTTACTTTTGATAAAGGGATCCCCCCTTTGCTTTTACCAAGATTCACATACAAATTTATATATTCCTCGTCAATCTGAGAGACAACCTTTTCCCTCTTCTCTTGCATCAATTTTAACTCTTTTTCAACTTCTCCCCTCTCCTTATTAATTTCCTCCTTCTCTTTCTCATATTTGGTTTTGATTTTCTCCCGTTCCTCTTCCGCTTTCTTTATCTCTTTCTGAATCTCATCGGTTTCAATTAAAGAGGCGATAACTTTTTCTTCCGCCTCCTCTTTCTTTTTTTCAAGAAATTCTATCTCAGACAACATAGCCGAATATTCTTTATTTGTTTTTATATTATTTAATTCACTCTTCTTATTATTGATTTTACCCTTATAATCTTCAACATCAAGCTCAAGTTTATTTCTTATTTTTTGATTATCTTTTAGTTTAATTTTTGCATTTTCGACAATTTCAATACTTTCCTTTATTTTTTCGTCTATTTTCGCTATTAATGCTGGAAATTCTTTTAATTTTTTTTCAAATTTAAATATCTCTTTATCTACTTCCTGGAGTTTTATCAACTCTCCTATCTGATTAATCAATTTGTTCTCCTTGATAAGTGGGCCTGACAGGACTCGAACCTGTGACCGGCCGGTTATGAGCCGGCTGCTCTAGCCAACTGAGCTACAGGCCCACCTATTTTATATCAAATTTAATATCATAAGTCAATCTATTTTTTTATGTTTTTGTCAAATCTTTTTAAGATATCTTTTACTGCGTCTTTGTGAACCATTATGGTAAGCATTTTTAATTTCACATAATCTTCCCTGTAGAAATAATAACCTTTGAATTTACCGTGTCTTGAACTTCTTGCTGAATCTTTTATTAAGAACCAATCATGCCCCGCAAATCTTTTATATCCGATAAGATGTATCCCGTGGTCATCATTAGTTGTTCCATTATATATTCTGAATTCTCGCGAATCCTGATCTATATACTCCTGCGGAATATCAAAAGTGGGGATTATAGCGATGTCTTTCTCTCCGTAATATCCGGGTTCCGAAACATCTCCACCTATTGTCAAAGAATACCCTTTGTTAATAGCTTTCTTTATAATAGAATAAAATACATTCAAAGGAACATTGTAATAATCTTTGCTATGCCACCAATTATCGGTAACCCTAAACTCTCCTTGAGTCCAAAAAGGAATCGAAAGCGTTGACATAAAACCAACATAATCATCAGGATTTATTTTTAACACTTTTGCCAAAAATTGTTTCGGGGAATAAATTTTTCCATTATAATCGAAAGATTTAGGGGGTGCTCCGAGATATTTATTCAAAATAATTTTAATACAAGAGATAACCTCTTTTTCATCCCAATAATTATGCTCTTTAATAAATTTCAGATAATCTTTCATCTCTCTGAACATCTTAGAATGATCATGTCTGCCATCTTTTCTTAAAACACCTCTATAAATATCTTCGGGAACAACACCGTATTGTTTCCATATTCTTGTTAAAGCATTTGATTCCGAGCCCTCTTCAAAGGCTGAATTACCCCTTGTTTTAACAAATTCTTTTGCTTTTTCAATATATTCATAATATGCGGTATGCATTTCAGACAACTTTATTTTCCGTTTTGTAAGCCTGTAAATCTCGGATTCCATAAATGATGTAGCTGAAAAATCCCAACAAGTTCCGGTTAAATACTGGGGAACAGGGGGAAAATGCCACACTTGTTTAAATACTTTCGGAGAAGCGGGTTTTTTAATTTTAGAAACATCTAATCTTATTATTTTTCTCTCTTCTCTCTCTTTTTTTCTTTTTTCTTTAAATTTTTTAATTATAGCTTGTGTCTTTTTCCTTGCTTTGGCAGCTTCCTCTTTGTTCTGCTCAATCATCTCTTTAATAACTTTATCGGGGAGATATTTAACATATTTAACTTTGTCCTTTGGTTTTTTTGCATAGCCATTACTTGCCAAAAACCCCACGGAAATCAGGACAGCGATAAAGATTGATAAGAGTTTTTTCATAATTACCTCCTGTAAATATAATATAGATGATTATATACAATGAACGGATTTTTATCAAATATTTTATTTTGAATTTTCATAGAATAATCCTATGCCATCAAAAAAATGATATTATTTCCAAAAGAATTTTACTCAATATTATGATATAATATTTTTTAAAGAGGTATTGTTAATGAAGAAAAGATTTTTAATCCCGGTTATAATGATTTTTTTGCTAACGGTTTTCATGATTTACAAAGTTTATTTCATGGAAAGAAACTATAATGTAATCATTTTCACTCTTGATACTACCAGGGCGGATTATATTGATACGGGACAAGGAGCCAAAGCAAAAACTCCTGTTCTAAAAAATATTGCGAAGAATTCAATAGTTTGTAAGAATGCATATACGGTTATTCCTATAACAATGCCTTCACATACGAGTATTTTCACAGGCAGATTACCATATGAAACCGGAGTGTTTAATAACGGGGAAAATTATGAAAAACAATTACCCACCTTAGCAGAGATATTTAAAAAAAAGGGTTATGAAACAGGAGCGGTTATATCACTCGGCGTTCTACTTAAAGAGCATAAACTTAACAAAGGTTTTGATTATTATTCGGATGATTTTTCATCAGCTTTCCCCTCTTATTTCCTTAATGCGGAAACCATTACAAAAAGGGGATTATCTCTACTAAAAAAATTTAAAACAAAAAAATTCTTTTTATGGCTTCATTATTCCGACCCGCATGAACCCTATGCCCCCCCTTATCTAAAAAGGATGATTCATATATGGTTAAACCAAAAACTCATTGCAATATTTAATCTTTATAATGTTACTCCCATGACTGTAAAATTAGATTTGAATAAAGGGAAAAATACTATTTTTTTAACCCGTCTGAAATACCTAAGAGGGTTTTTAGCATATCCGCTAAAAATAAAAGATTTAAAAATATTAGCAAAAGAGGATACAATAAAATTAAATTTTTATAATACAAAAATTTATAATGATAAGAAACTTTTGTTGTTAAACAATAAATCGTATATAGAAATTTTTTCCCCGAAAAAACAAACGGTAACAATCTCTTTTAATATGGGACCTAATCTAATCGAGTCTTTTAAAACAAAACTTTACAGGAAAGAAGTGGAATATATGGATTATAAAATAGGTGAAATAATAGGCTTTTTAAAAAAGAACAAACTTTATAAAAAGACTGTCTTAATTTTTGTCGGGGACCATGGAGAGGGGTTGGGAGAATATCGTGGTAATTTCGGACACATCCATTTTTTAAGACCGCAATATATAAAAGTTCCGCTTTTTCTCAAACTACCTTCAAAAAAAAGTATGATTGTTAATAATTTGGTATCCACAATAGACATTGCTCCCACTCTATTAAAATATATGAGATTTAAAACTAAACATCTGAATTTTTCAGGAATAAATATATTTAAAATAAATAGTAAAAGAACTATATTCTCTTATACATACAGGCCGGAATCTTTTTTTAACGGGGTTTCCATAATTCATAATAATTTTCAATTTATTAAATATAAAGGGGCTAAATCCTTCGAAGAATTTCTTGACCTTAATAAAAGCAAAGGTTATGTTTTATCCGATAACATTATAAATAATGTAAGATACCTAAATATAATAAAAAAAATGAAAAAAACAGCTATACTCAAATTAAGAAAAAGCAAACGAAGATCACAAACCGGAAATTTCTCGGAAGAGACAAAAAAGATTCTTAAGTCTCTTGGTTATCTATAATAATATCAAATTACTATAATAATCCCTCTATTTTTAAAAGATATTTTTTTATATCCAATCCTCCGGTAAATCCCCCCAAACCCGTTTTCGATAAAACCCTATGACATGGGATTATAACAGGTAAAGGATTTTTACCGAGAGCGTTTCCAACTGCGCGATATGAATTTTCCCTACCTATCCTGTCCGCAACAGCTTTATAAGTTATTGTTTTCCCGAAGGGTATCTTATGCGTTTCCTTTAAAACCAGCTTTTCAAACTCAGTTAATCTTATCCCGAATTTATAGGGAATATCAGTTAAAGGTTTCCTATGAAAAAAATAGTTTTCAAAAAGTTTTTTTATTTTTTCATTATCCCTTTTTTCCATATTCTTTATTATTTTATTATCAAAAGAAGTTTTCACCACTTCTCCATCACACCATACGAAATAAAAATTGAGAGTGTTATCAATTTTCAGATAATCATAGAAACTCATTTCCCTACATTTTATACTTGCCCAATTGTTCGGGATTTAGATCCTCAAGCCATCTTTTCAAATCATCCACATTTTCTATCATGGGATCATTCATCTCCTTTAACAAAGAGATATCCGCAAAAATTATAGTATTAAACCTCAAAGCAAGCGCCAATGCATCCGAAGGTCGTGAATCCACCTCTATTTCATTATCATTCTCAATATTTCTTAAAATTATCTTTGCATAATATGTATTATCCTTAAGAGCCGTTATCACTATTTTCGTTATATTATAATTTAGACTTTTCAATATATTTACAAACAAATCATAAGTTTGAGGCCTGGGAACCTTAATCCCTTCAAGAGCAAGAACAATACCATTAGCTTCCGCAAAACCTATCCATATAGGCAAAACTCTTTTTCCCGCTTTTTCTTTAACAATCACAACAGGCATCTTGCTCACGGGATCAACAATAACACTTTCAACAATAACTTCTATATCCATCTTTCCTCCTTACAATTAATAATATATTGTTTTTTGAAAGAATGTCAATATTTTTTTTCGTAATGAACGAATGAAAAACTCTTTTAAATCAGAATATTATAATATTTTTTATCCAATAAAAGCAATAAACAGTCCCTTACGAACCATTAAATATTATTTTACTCAAAGTTTTATTTTTACTGGTTCCTAACTCTTTTTATTGTTTTATTCTCGTTCATGTTTTTTTAAAAAAAGAGTTATTATCAATCTTTATCCATTCTTTTTTAATTACAAACTATGATTAATTTCGCAGATATTTATACAATATCAGAAATAAAACTCCTACAATAAATACTATAATCCCTATATAACGAATTATTTTATCATCAATCATCAATATCTGTTTTGCCACCTCTTTAATCATTTTAGGAGATGCGGTATATATAACACTCTCTATAATAAGGGCAAAACCAATACCAAAAATAATTATTTCCCAATTAATATTCATGGGAAATTATGTCATACCTGATAAAAAAGTCAACATTAATTCCATTATTACCGGATTATATAAACTATAGAAAACAAGCTTGACATAGATGATAGCAATCTCTATAATATCATACGAAAATGAAGAATAATAATCCTGAAATTATAAAAAAAGTAAAAAAAATCGAGATAAAAACCAAAAGATTGGTGAACGAGGTTTTCGGCGGAGAATATCAATCCATTTTCAAAGGGCAAGGAATAGAATTTTCGGAAGTGAGACCCTACCAATACGGAGATGACAGCAGGCTAATCGATTGGAAAGTTTCCGCAAGACACAATACCCCTTTTGTTAAAGTATTCAGCGAAACAAGGGAACTTAATATACTGATAATGTTCGATGCATCACATTCAACATATTTTTCGGCTGCAGGAAATAAAAGGGAAATCGCAGGCGAAATTGCCAGTGTTTTAACTTTCTCTGCACTAAAAAATAATGATAAAACAGGGTTAATCCTTTTTTCGGACGGAGTTGAAAAATTCATCCCCCTTAAAAAAGGGAGAAAACACTCTTTGAATATTGTAACCCAAGTCTTAACCTTTAATGCTGAAAATCCGAAAACAGATATTGGAAAAGCGATAAGAGAAGTGAATCATTATCTGAAAAGAAAATCCATTGTTTTTATAATATCGGATTTTTTCACGGATGATTTTCAACACGAGCTTAAGATTCTATCAAGAAAACATGATGTAATCGGTATTATGATTAATGATGATTTTGAAGAAAATATAATTGAAAAAGGGATAATCCCTGTAAAAGATATTGAAACAGGGGAAACTTTTTTTATCAACGGGAAAAAATACAAATTATCTTATCGGGAAAATTATAAGACTCATAAAAACAAAATAAAAGAGATTTTTAAAAACAGCGGAACCGATCTTATAATGCTTAAAAGTTCGGAAGACTATTATCCATTGTTATTTAAATTTTTTAAAATGAGGGAAAAAAGATTCAGATGATAAAAAAAGCAAGCTTTATACTCACTTTTATCTTCACCGTTAATTTTTTGTTCGGAGCCGATATATTGGAACAAAAAATAATAAACATGAAAAAAGCTTATACCATAGGTGATATCATAGAATATAAATTAAAAATAAAAACAGACGGACAGAAATATAAAATCGAGGAATCTCAAATAAAGGATATTGAGATTATTAATAGAAAAGATAATATAAAAAGGGATATATTAATAATATACAGAAAATATCAATTATTCAATACAAATATAAAAAATTTGCCGGATATAATCCTTATAAATGATAAAGGGGAAAAACAAACCATAAAAGGACTAAAGATTAATATTAAGTCTGTTTTATCTCATAAATCAAATAAAATGGAGGATATAATCCCCCCCATGAAAGGGTTGAAGACAGGATACTCCCCTATCCCATTGATTATAACAGTATTTATATTCTTAATTATATTAATTCTTATTTATCTTTTATATAAAAAAATAAAAAACAGAAAGAAGAAAATCAAAACCCCTGAAAAAATTTGGGAGAAGAAGATCGATCCTCTCGAATATCTTAAAGATAGATGGGCAAAAATTGATATAAACGGATATTTAAAGCAAGGAAAAGAAAAGGAGTTGTTTTACGAACTTTCCGAAATACTAAAAACTTTTCTTTCAATTTATTATAAAAAAAATTATATTGATATGACAAGTAAAGAACTTATCAATTCATTTGAGAAAGAGCCCCACTCGGAATTATCGGAAGATATCTCAAAATTTCTCGAACAAGCGGATCTGATAAAATTCGCAAAAAAAATACCCGAAAAAGAGGAGGAAATAAAATACACGGAATCATTTTTCAATAAATTAATCAAATATTATGAAGATATCAGAGAAAAGGAGAAACTAATCAATAATATTGACCATACAGGTTAAAAAGTTTATAATTTAAAAAATGGAAAAGGATAAAAGATGAGATATTTAATTCATGTTATAGATGATGAACCAATCATCCATGATATCCTTAAAAGGATATTCGAAGAAGATAAATTCACACTTGAATTTTCAACAAACATGGAAGAGGCTGTTGAAAAACATAAAAAAAAGAGATATGACCTTGTTCTACTTGATCTTATGATTCCGGGGAGTTCGGGAATTCAAATTTTAAAAGAGATTAAGAAAACCGACTCGAATATTAAAGTAATCATAATCACCGCATACGGGACTTTGGAATCAGCAGTCGAAGCTATGGATATGGGGGCAATAGACTATATTAATAAACCTTTTGACAATAGTGAATTAGTCTCAATAGTGGAAAAAGCATTAACTTCCTCAAATAAAAAAGATATAAATAAGATAAAAGACAGGATAGGTAAAACAGAAGCTTTTCATAATATTGTCGGAAACAGCAGATCTTTAACAGAGGTTATTGATAAAATAAGAAAAGTGGCAAAAACAAATAGCACAGTATTAATAGAGGGAGCAAGCGGCACGGGAAAAGAGTTAGTCGCGAGAGCCATTCACATGGAATCACTGAGAAGTTCATCTCCGTTTGTTGTAGCATATTCAGCTCCGGAAGAATTATTTGAAAGTAATCTTTTCGGACATAAAAAAGGTTCTTTTACAGGAGCAACTTCAGATAAAATAGGGTTAATAGAGATTGCTCACGGTGGAACACTATTTTTTGATGATATTGCGACGGTTTCTTTAACAACTCAGGCAAAACTTTTAAGAGTTATACAGGAAAAAGAATATATTGTTGTAGGAGGAACAAAAGTCAGAAAAGCTGATGTCAGAGTTATAGCGGCAACAAACCAAAATTTAAAACAGATGGTTGAACAAGGAAAATTCAGAGAGGATTTATATTATAGATTAAATGTTATAAAAATAGCATTACCCCCTTTAAGAAATCGTCGAGAGGATATCCCTTTGTTAGTGGATTATTTCATAAAAAAATATTCGGAAATTAACTCTAAAAAAATTGAATCAATAGATAAATCAGCTTTAGAGCTTTTAATAAACTATGGATGGCCCGGAAATATCAGAGAACTTGAACATCTGATTGAAAGCATGGTTGTTCTTTCGGATAACAAAACATTAACCCTTAATGATATCCCCACCGAAATAAAGATGGGAAAAGAGCCTGAAATAAGTAATATTTTAGAACTTGACGGAACTCCTTTAAAAGAGAAAATCGAGGAATTAAAGAGATTCCTTATTATAAAAGCTCTGAATAAAACGGGAGGAGTTCAAAATAAAGCCGCAAAACTTCTCGGATTAAAGCCAACCACTTTGAGTGAAATAATAAAAAGATTTGAAAAAGAGAGATAAATAATATGAAACTTATAAAATATCTGACAGATCTCAGGGTTGATTCAAGAAGAAAGATAAAAGACCTTATTCTTGACGGAAAAGTTGAAGTTAACGGTAAAATTGTTTATGATTCCGCTTATCACATTAATCCGAAGGATAAAATTAAAGTTAAAGGGAAAAAAGTGGGAAAACCTCCGAAAAGAACATACCTTCTTTTTAACAAACCGAGAGGTTATCTTACGGCTGTCTCCGATAATCAGGGGAGACGAACAATCTATGATTTGCTCCCTTATGAACTGAGGAAACTGAAAGTCTATCCGGCGGGAAGGCTTGACATGAATTCAGAGGGTCTTCTCTTCATAACAAATGACGGAGATATTGCGAATAAAATCCTAAACTCCAAACTTGAAAAACAGTATCTTGTAAAAGTGTCGGGTTTTCCCGAGCAAAAAAAAATAGAGTATTTAAAAAGAGGTGTAGTCCTATATAAAAAGATTAAAACAAAACCTTGTAAAATAAGATTATTAAGAAAAACAAAATCAAACAGTTGGTATGAAGTTATCTTAACCGAAGGGAAAAAGAATCAGATAAGAGAGATGTTTAAAACAATCGGACATAGCGTCTTAAAATTAAAAAGGGTGAGAATCGGACAATTTGTTATTAAAGGGATACCCCTCGGAAAATATAAAATTTTATCGGAAGATCATATAAAAAAGATTTTTCAGGAATAATGTATTCAGTATTATTAATCGGAGCGGGAAGATCGGGGGTCCTTTTCGAGAAAGACCCTTTAAGGGTAAAACCCGCCTCGCATCTCGGGGCGATTTTAAAATTTAAAAACAGACTAAAACTTATAGGTGTTTGCGATATAGACAAATCATTAAAAAATGATATTATTGATATAGCGGGAGATATTGATTTTTATACTGATTATAAAACAGCTTTAAAATCATTAAAACCTGACATAGCCGTTATCTCGACATGGACAAACACTCATAAGGATATTTTCATAGAAGCGATTAATTCAGGGGTAAAAGGGGTTGTTTTGGAAAAACCTGTCGCAAAAAACATTAAAGAGGCGGAAGAGATGTTGTCGGTGTGGAAAAAACGGAAAATACCCGTAGTGGTAAACCATGAAAGAAGATGGGATAGAAAATATATAATCGCAAAAAGATTGATTATGGAGGGATACATAGGAAAAATTAAAACAGTTTACGGGAAAGTCCTCCTCGGCAATATTTCTGAAAAATATGAAAAACAAATTCTTGAAATCGAAGGGGGAGGACCACTTATCCATGATGGAACACATCTTATAGATCTTTTTTACTATTTCTTCGGAGAATTGAATATCAGGGATATCCGTATTAAAAAAGGTAAATTCATAGAAAAAACAGTAATAGGTCTTTTAATGACACAACATAATATCCCTGTTATCTTTGAGGTCGGAGGAGAACGGGAGTATTTTCATTTTATTATTGAGATAGAGGGAACAAAAGGGGTGATAAAAGTTGGCAATGGAATAAAAGAATTATATATATCCGAAAACAGTAAAAGATACTCAGGTTTTAAGGATCTTATACCTAAAAAATTTCCTCTGGAACTGATAAAAGATATCCCCGGATTTTTAGGTCCCTATATTGAAATTCTGAATTCACTTGACAATAACAGATTACCGAATTCAAGCCTTTATGACGGAATAAAAACACTTAAATTGATATATTCAATATACGATAATAATAACAAAACAAATAATCCGAAATAAGCATGCCTGAGCACCCTTTAATATCAATGGTTTTCACAGAAACCATTGAATTTCAAGGGTTTGTAATTGCACAATATTTGTTCATCTTAATCAGAAATACATATAATTTGGGCTTTTACAACCTATTTTCCGATTTTTCACAATCTATGTTAAAAACTTTGGATAGAAATTATAAAAATATAGCGTAAGTCTCACATAATGCCGTTTTTTAAATTGATGAGTTAAAAAACAGTATCCGTTTATCAACAAATATATTAATTAATGAGCAATCCGACAATTAAAGATAAAGATAATTTATAAATGAAATCAGTTTTTTTATCTTTTTTAAGATTAAAGCCACCCTTTTTTCGGAAAAAAAGGGAGTTTTTCAAACTCTTTTTTCTTTCATAATTGAATTAAAAACAATTTAACATATTATAGTCCTATTTTCCCGCTGGCTTGTTTCGATTAAACTTAACTTATAACACTGTTTTTAATTCTTTGTTAATAAAAAAGTTTTTAGTATCATTCATTCTTTTCTTTGTCTTTTATAAAAAACAAACAAAAATATCTTTTTGAAAATCCGAAATTATCCGTAATTAAATAAAATATTTTAAATTTAATCTCTTTTCTTCCGCTCAAATAAAAGCCTCTCTTATGCTTTATGATAGTCCGGGGATAAAAAGACTTTATATAAAATCTTCAGGTTTTTTCCTTATCAGATAAGCATCGAATGTTTCAATATTTTATTTAATTGATAAAGGTGGTAAAATATAGATATTAAAATTCGAGTAAGAATTTAGTTTACTTCAAGGAGATAAAGATGGAAGATAAAGGAATAACCTTTAAAGGGACTACAATATTGGCTCTGAGAAAAGGGAAGGAAACAGTTATAGGGGGAGACGGACAAGTAACTCTCGGTAATACTGTAATTAAAAGCAATGCTCTTAAAATAAGAAGACTTTACAAAGAAAGCGTTCTTGCGGGATTTGCAGGCTCAACCGCAGACGCATTCACACTTTTCTCTAAATTTGAAACAAAGCTTGAAGAATACAGAGGAAATTTAAGAAGAGCGGCTGTGGAATTGGCAAAAGAATGGCGTTTGGATAAATATCTCAGAAGACTTGAGGCATTGCTTATTGTTGCTGATAATGAAACTATATTTTTAATCTCGGGCTCAGGTGATATTATTGAGCCTGAAGATGATATAATAGCAATAGGTTCAGGAGGCTCTTATGCTCTCGCTGCCGCAAGAGCTTTGATAAGAAATACAAAATTAAAACCACGGGATATAGTTGAAAAATCTCTTGAGATAGCGGCTGAAATATGTATTTACACGAATAAAAATATTAACATAGAGGTGATAAAAGATGGAAAATAATAATAAAATCATGAATTATTACAGAGGGCAGGAATTAACTCCGAAAGAGATAGTCGAAGAATTGGATAAATATATAGTTGGTCAAAAGGATGCAAAGAAATCCGTGGCAATAGCTTTAAGAAACAGATACAGAAGAAAACTTTTACCCAAAGATATAGCTGAAGATATAGCTCCGAAAAATATTTTAATGATAGGTCCCACAGGAGTCGGAAAAACAGAGATAGCAAGAAGACTTGCAAAACTCACCTCCTCCCCTTTCCTAAAGATTGAAGCATCAAAATTCACGGAGGTGGGATATGTGGGAAGAGATGTTGAAACAATGATAAGGGATCTGACCGAAATCGCTATCCATATGGTAAAATCTCAAAAAGTAAAAGAGGTGAAAAGCAAAGCTGAAAAAAGCGTAGAGGAAAGACTTTTGGATATTATATACCCCCCCCCGAAACAAACTCGTGAAGGATATCCCGATGATTATGACGAAAGATTGAAGAGATGGAAAAAAAACAGGGAAAATTGGAGGGAGAAATTAAGAAAAGGGGATCTTGATAATAGAAAAGTTGAAATTGATGTTAAGGAAAGAGGGGTCAAACCTCTTGAGATTTTTTCAAACTCCGGGCTTGAAGAGATAGGGATATCAATACAAGGGATATTCCCCGATATGTTCCCTTCAAAAACAAAGAAAAAAAGCATGAATATTTCAGATGCAAAAAAATATCTTCTTGAAGAGGAAGAAAGAAATATGATTGATATGGATGAGGTTGTAAACATTGCTCTCCAACTGGTCGAGCAAACGGGAATAATTTTCCTTGATGAAATCGATAAAATAGCCGGAAGAGAGGGGGGCAGAGGTCCCGATGTTAGCAGGGAAGGTGTTCAGAGAGATCTTTTACCTCTAATAGAAGGAACTTCTGTTTATACAAAATACGGAATAGTGAAAACAGACCATATCCTTTTTATTGGAGCAGGAGCTTTTCATGTTTCAAAACCTTCGGATCTTATACCTGAACTTCAAGGAAGATTCCCTATTAGAGTTGAACTTCATGCTCTCGGGGAAAAAGAGTTTGTCAGAATATTAAAAGAGCCGAAAAATGCACTTACAAAACAATATATAGCTCTAATGTCAACCGAAGATGTAAAGATTGATTTTACGGAAGATGCAATACACGAAATAGCAAGACTTGCTGAAAAAGTTAATCAGGAGACTGAAAACATAGGAGCGAGAAGACTTCATACCATCATAGAAAAAGTAATGGAAGAGGTTTCTTTTAATGCCCCCGACTTAAAGGGAAGAAATATTAAGATAGATAAAAAATACATAGATGAAAAGCTTCAGGATATAGTTCAAGATCATGATCTTTCAAAGTATATACTATGATATATAAAAAATATTTTTTTATTATTATTTTTTTATTCTTCGCAAGTTGCGGACAAAGAGCGGATCTTATAATAAAACCACTCCCGATACCTCTTCCCCCTTCGGAAATCAAAATTTCACAAAGGGGTGATAATCTGATTCTCAAATTAAAATATCCCGAAAAATTTAAAAACGGAGATCCTTATAACAAGCTGGACAAGATAGAGATACAAGGTTATTATCAATATGTAAATGATAAAGATAATAATATAAATTTCAGCTCTTTATACTCGAAAGAAAACATTGTTTTTGATAATAACAATGAGACAATCGTGAAATTCAAATTACCGGATAAGACAGGTAAAATAATTTTTTATATAGTTTCAAATTACAAAAAATACTATAAAAAAAGTGAACTGCAACAAGTTGATTTTATAAAACCATTAAAACCTCCGTTTCTTAAAAAACCGGAAATATCAGAGGAGGGAATAATACTCTCGTGGAAATCAGATACAGGTTTTCCCTATTATGCAATTTACAAGAATGATTTTAAGAAAAATTATAAAATTATTGACGGATTAAATGATAGCTTTATTGATTCCAATATTGAATACAATAACAAAGTAAAATACTCCGTAACAGGAATATCCAAACAATCGCCGCCCCTAATTGAAACAGCTCTTTCAAACATCAGAGAAATAATACCAAAAGATATTTTCCCACCTCCGAAAGTTACCAATATAAAATATCTTTATCTGCAAAAAAACAAAATCTTGATAAATTGGGACAAAGTCTCGGCAAAAGATTTAAAAGGGTATAATCTTTATTATAGATTAGGAAAAAACAAATTTAGAAAATATAATAAAGAACCTATCCCTGAAAATACCATTACAATAAATTCTCCGAAAAGAAAAATAATAAGTATATATATATGCAGCATTGATGTTGCGGGAAATGAAAGCGAAAAATCGGAAATAATAGAATTAAAATGATTAATCATCTGCTTTATTATAAGCAAAAGGATACAATCGAAAAAGGATATATAAAAAACGGTTTTCTTTTTAATAAAGAAGATCAAAGGATTTTATTCAAAGGGATAAAACCCATTATTAAGCGGGAGTTTGTAAAAGATATACAACTCCCATATAAAATTCACCCCGCCGTCATTCATAAACAAACTATCAATAAACATATCAACATTAAAATAGGTTTCATTTTTTCAAATAATAGGAAAGATTTTATTATGGGGTTAAAAACAGGCAATGAATATATTATCTTAAACCCTATTATTGTTTCTTCCTCTTTACTATTGGATAAAAAGCAAAATATATCTGTATTTGTTGACGGTAAAAAAAAACTATCATTTAAATCAAAACCCGAAATATATAATAACATTGCTTTACTTGACTTTTATCCTATTATTGATAAAATATTTTACGATTTTGGGCAGCTTGATGCTGTTATTGATAAAACAAATATTATAGTGAGTTTTAAATTTAACGGAGGTTAACATGAAAATTTTTTTAGATACCGCTAATATTGGAGATATTAAAAAGGGGGTTGCTTGGGGAATCGTTGACGGGGTTACTACAAATCCCACACTAATTTCAAGAGAGGGCTTTAAAGATTATAAAAGTGCATTAAAAGAGATTTGTGATATTGTTAAGGGACCTGTCTCAGCCGAAGTAATATCCACGGATTCCGAAGGGATGATAAAAGAGGGAAAAGATTTATCAAAAATAGACGAGAATATAGTTATAAAAATTCCCGCAACTCTTGAAGGTTTAAAAGCCGTAAAACAATTGACTAATGAAAACATAAAGACTAATGTTACCCTTATTTTCTCTCCCTCTCAAGCTCTCCTTGCTGCAAAAGCGGGAGCAACATATGTCAGCCCTTTTGTGGGAAGACTTGATGATATAAGCAGTGGCGGGATGGAGCTTATTGAAAAAATTGTTGCAATCTTTGATAATTACCTGATAGATACAAAGGTTATAGTCGCCTCAATAAGACATCCTCTCCATTTTGTGGAATCAGCCTTAATCGGGGCGGAAGTTGCCACTATCCCTTTTCCTGTCCTCGGAAAACTTATGAAACACCCTCTGACTGACATTGGAATCGAACGATTTCTTAATGATTGGAAGAAAAACCAATAAATGAAAAAGATATTTAAATATATCGGTTTTTTTTTGCCTTTTTACTAATAATTTTCACCGTTCTTTTCGGGTGGCAAAGGGTTGTTTCTCAACTCCTTATTAATAAATACATAACAAATGTAAATAGTGTAAAATACTATTATTTTCCTTTAAAAGTAAAACTGCTGAAGGTAGAGGAAATATCAAAATCAATCTCTTTTAAAGCCCTTTCCACGGAATTTAAACTTGATAATTTTGATATTTTTCATCTGAGAACAAATTTTAAAATTCTATTAAAAAATCCGGAATTATCAATCAATTTCAAGAAAAACTCAAAAAGTAAAAATAATTCGATAAAATTACCAAAAATAAATTTTTACGGAAAGTTTCAAAATGGTGTGATAAATCTGAGTATGGATGGATTTGAATTCAAATCTTCCGGAACAAACGGCAAATTTTTAAAACAAAAAGATACCATTTTTATAAAAACAGTTTCAAAAAAACTTCATGTAAAAATCGGAGATTATTCTTTCGATGGCTTCGGGAAAATTGATCTCGTAATATCAAAAGGGGAAAAACTTATTTTCAAAAACCTCAAAATCTATTCCCACGGGATGAATATTAAAGGTAAGGGTAATATAAACCTTGATAAAAGGATAAGATATTCTTTCAGTTTAAAACCAAACGGAAATTTGACGGAAGTTCAGAAAATATTTGATTTACCTTTCATTTTTGAAGGTAATGGAGGGGGAGAAGTTATAATATTTAACGATAAAAATGATAGAAGCATTGTTAATATCTCTCTTTTCGGAAAAGATGGGAATATAGGCTCTCTTTTTGTTCACAATATTAACTCATTTATTAAAATAAAGGGTAAAAATCTTGATTTTGATGTTAAGGCTGATGATAAGACTGTAAAAGGAAAGATAAGAAGAGAAAAACTCATAGTTGAAATAAAAAGACTCTCTTTTTCCGATTTTTTAAAACTATATAAAACAGAGTTACCTTTTGAATCAATGTGTAATACGAATTTAACACTCAACCTTAAAACAAATATTCTCAAAGGAAAAGCTAAATGTAATATGACAAGCGATGATTCCGGAAAAAGATTGATTTTCCGGGGTGATCTATCATATAATTACAATATTAATAGCGGACTTTTAAAAGTAAATGGCGATAATCTAATAGGCGATGAAAATGACCGAATTAATCTGAATGCTCAAATAAATTTTATAAAAGAGAGATATAATCAGTTTAATATACAAGGGAAAGTTATTAGTTTGGAAAAATATCTTCCCGCAATAAAATATTTCACTGATTTGGATTTTTCAGTTTGGAAGCCAGAAGGAGATGGAAAATTCAAAATAGATATAAAGGGAAAATTTCTAAACCCTCATATAAACGGAAACCTCATATTTGATGATTTACTTTTACAAAATGTTTATATAGGAAGTGCCAAGGCTGATTTTGTTTTAAATAATAAAATCACAAACGGTTCTTTTAATTTCAATGGTGCTAAATATAAAGGAAAAGGGAGATTTACTTCGAGCAAGACAACAAAAATTGATATTACCGTTGATAAATCTGATGTCAAAGGGATAAATAAAATATTCGAGTTAGAACTACCGATTAAAGGAGATTTAAGCGGTGATTTTAATATAGATATTTTTAATGAGGATGAATATATCATACGAGGGAAAGCTAAAGGGTGGCGATTTTTCTATGGTTCCGAACAATTCTCTGATTATGCCGCGAATATTATTATTAACACAAAGGGGGAAAAAGAGGATTCCATCTTTTATTTAAATAATATTGATGCCATCTATAATAAAGGTAAATTACATGGTTTTATAAAACTTACTTACAATAAAAAAGATTATAAGAGTTTTGATATAAATCTTAATTGTAATAACTCCAAATTATCATCTTATTATAAAGAGTTGGAAGGGGACATAAATTTTTTACTTGCCGGAAAAGGGTTATTTGGTAAAGATATAATTAAATTTAAAGCGAACTCAAATAATTTCAGATTTATTTCAGAGACATCCTTTCCCATAAAAATAGACGGGGAGATAACCCCTTATCAGAACTTTATTTTTCTGAACACAAATATAAATTCCGAGGATAATGCTCTTAAATCAACAATTAAAGGGGAGATAAATTGGGAAAAAGAGAACTTATCATTAAATTTCAAACTCTATACAAACAATATAAATTATATTCTTCCGTGGAATTATAACAAAGGGGAGATGGAAATTAATGCAAATATAGCTGGCAAATGGGAAAATTTACAATATAACGGGACTATACAAGCTGACGGAGAAACTCTTGCCATTCCGGAATACTCACAAAGCATAGACAATTTTAAAATATTTTCCATAATTAACAATAATAGAATAGATATCTCAAAAATATCCGGCGAACTGGGGGGAGGAAATATCTCAGGCTCAGGCTATATCTCTCTATTCAAAGGGAAACTAAAAGATTTGAATATCGATCTTTCCGGCAAGGATATGATTTTAATTCCCATGGAAAAGGTGAAAGGTAATGCTGATGCTAAAATAAATATGAAATATGACAATCAAAAAATCAAAATAGAGGGTAAAGTAACAGTTAAAAAGATGGAATGGAAAAGGGAGTTTGAAGAGGGGGTGAGTTTTTCTTCAAGCACCGATTTTTCAACGGAAAAATCATCAATAATAAGGAATTTTTATTTTGACATACAATTTGTATCAAACGGAAATAGTTGGGTTAAAAACTCCCTTTTTGAAGGGGAGATATCTTATGATTTTAATATAAAGGGAAATTATCTTAATCCGGTGATCATAGGAGAGATAAAAACTAAAAAAGGGTTTATAAATTTTTCCGATCAAAAATTCAATATCATCAAAGGGAACCTTTATTTTGATAACCCCTATTATATTAATCCCCGTTTTGATGTTGAAAGCGAAGCTTTTATAAAAGATTACAGGGTTTTATTCAATATAGGGGGATACTATAACCATCTACTTCCTCAATTTACATCTTACCCTCCCCTTCCACCTCAGGAAGTTTTGACTTTAATAGCAATGGGAGAAAGCTACAAAAGAAGTTATTCTTCGGAAACCGCAACAATGCAAAGCTCGTCAGCGCTTTTTGCTTCTACAATCACCGATTTTTTAAAAAACAAAACACTTAAAAAACTTAAAATAGATATGGTCAGAATTTACCCTTTTATAAACAGCTCATCTTCCGAACCATCACCGAGAATTTCGCTCGGTAAAAAAGTTTACAAAAAACTGTTTGTTATATATTCCATGGATTTAAGCAGTCAAAACAGATATATGCTTTTTGCGGAATACTCTTTGTCAAAGAAGATCTCTCTATTGGCATTTAGGGATGAAAACGGGTATCTTAACTTTGATATAAGATTCTTAGGCGGTAATGAATGAAAAAGATAATGATATTTTTATTTCTATTATTTATTAGCTTTTCACTTTTTGCAAATTTACCCTGGCAAAATTGTCTTAATAACAAAATTACAGATGTTAAGATAGAAGGAAGTTACACAATACAGGAGGAATCCTTATTAAAACTTTTATCCGTAAAAAGAGGGGAAATATTCTCCATATTTAAGGTAGATAATGATATTAAGAATCTATTAACTTTAAATAAGTTTAGAAACATTAAGGCTGATTTAACGAAAACCGAAAACGGTTGCTCTCTCATATACAGAATAATCCCTTATGAATTCATAAATGAGATTCGTATTAAGGGCTTGAATAAAAATACTAATAAAGAGCTTTACAAAAACATAACAACAATATTGAAAAATAATCTTTTAAGAAAACCTTATAAAATCAATTTCGTAAAAGATACAATAAATAAAATAAGAAACATAATAATAGATTACGGATACCTCTACCCTTATTTAAAATATGAAAGCAAGATAAATGATAATAATGTTTGTTTAACTTTTTACATCCTTTTCCCGAAAAAATATTATATCGAGGATATAATAATCAATAATATAGATAAAACAACAAGATATAATATCTTAGAACGACTTAAAATCGGTAAAAAAACACTCCCGAGCAAAAAAATCATAAACTCTTTATTAAACAGGTTAAGAAACCATCTGAGAACACAAGGTTATTTTATGAATTCTGTATCCTACAAAATAAAACAAGCGGGAAACGGGAAACTGCATCTTATTATAAATGTGAATAAAGGGAAACAGGTTATAATAAAAGTATTTGGTATAAAGATAAATCCCACTATCTTTTATTCATTATGGGAGAATGTTGTGTTTCCCCCTTGGGCGATTGAAGAGGGAAAAAACAAAATAGTTCTCGAATTAAGAAAAAAAGGGTATATACTTCCTAAGATAAAAATCAAATCAACTGAAAAAGATAATAAATTATCTATTATTTATCAGGTTGACAGAGGAAAAAGATATAGATTGGGAAAAATCTCCTTTACGGGGAATAATAGTATATCTTCAGATTTTTTAAAAGAAAAAATCAGTGTATATCTGAAGGATTTCTATTACTACGCCTATTTCGACGGCTCCATACTTAAAGATATTTTATATGAGCTTGAATACACATATTGGAAAAAAGGGTTTAAGAATGTAAATATTGTCATAGAATTAAAAAGAGAGTTAAATAAAATCAATATTCTTTTTAAAATTAAAGAGGGAAAACAGAATATCATAAAAAAAGTAAAAATAACGGGAGCTTCATTTTTCAACCCTTACTATCTCAGAAAGATTGCCGACATAAAAGAGAATTTGCCCTATAATGATGAGATTCTATTAAAATGGGAAAACACGATCAAAATGCTCTATTATTCAAAAGGGTTTGATGATATAAGAATCATTACTTTAATAAAACGGGATAATAATGATAATATAAATTTAACCATACAAATAAATGAGAATACAAGATTCAGAATTAATGAGATTTTGTGGCTCGGAGATAAAAACATCTCTCAGGATTTTTTTTGGAGCAATATCCTGTTAAAAAAAGGGGAATATTTGGATAGAATTAAATTAGTAAGAACAAGAAAAAATCTTGAAGGGCTCGGAGTTTTTAACAATATTCAGATTAAAGTTATAAACTCGGGAGATGAAAATAAGAAAAACATAGTTATATTAACAGAACCCGCAAAAAAAAGTTATCTCAGTTACGGATTCGGATGGGGAGAAAGAGTGGGATTAAGAGGGATGTTTGAATATCAACTTCATAATCTGTTCGGCAGAGCCAACTCATATTCTTTTGTTTTAAAATTGGGAAAGAATGAAAAAAGGACAATCTTCAGTTTTGATACCCCGTGGAAAACATCCATAGGATTAAAAACATTTATAAGTTTATGGATGGAAGAGGAAGCATTAAGAAGCTATACTTATAATCGGATAGGTATTACAATTAATGCCGTAAAAAAATATAATGATAAGAATTATCTTACTTTTGATTTTAAAATAATAAACACTAAGATTCTCTCACTTGATGTTGCTGAATCAGAGATTGACAGGGAAAACGCCCCGTATTCAACTTCAAGTTTTTCCATATCTTATAATTTGGATAGAAGAGATGATCCTTTTAACCCCTCTTCCGGTTATCTTTTTTATTCAAGCACAACTCTTGCTTTTAATTTTCTCGGCACAGAAACACAATATTTTAAAATTCTCGGTAAATTTCAAAAATTATGGAGACTGAAAAACGACATAGTGATTTTAAATCATTCAAGATGGGGTTTTTCCTGGGGTAATGTTCCTATTGTTGACAGGTTTTTTGCAGGGGGGAGTTTTTCATTCAGGGGAATATCCATCGATGGTTTGGGGCCTCTTGATCCCATAACAAAATCCCCGATAGGCGGGAAAGCGGAACTATTAAATAATCTTGAGATTATTCTGCCCACCCCTTTTCCGATTGAGAACCTTAAAATCGCATTTTTTTATGATAAAGGGAATGTTTTATCGGAAGTAAAAGATATATTTAAAAAGAGTTTTGATGATGCCGTAGGAGTGGGATTAAGGTATAAAACCCCGATAGGTCCGTTTAGGATAGATCTTGGATGGAATCTCGAAAAATACGGAAGGAGGAAACCTTATGTATATTTTGCGATCGGTAATATTTTTTAGTTTTCTGATACAATCTCTCGCATTTTCTTTGACTATCAATCAAGCTGTCGTAAAAATAGGGAACGAATATATAACTGATTTTGATATTTGTATCGCAAAAAATTTCTATTATTATAAACTATCTCTTAATGATAATGAAATTATTGACAGATTAATTTTAATCAAAGCTGTCCTAAATGATCAGAAAAACAGTAATATTAGTGTTTCAGAAGATACGATAACCGATTATCAGGAATCTTTGATAAAAGATTACGGAGGATTAAAAAATCTTGAAAAAAGTCTTAGCTCATACAGTCTCAATTTTAAACAGTTAAGAAATTATCTTAAAACATATATTCTCTATAAGATGATTAAGCAAAATATATTATTAAAAAAGGTTATAGTAAAATTCTCCGAAATCCAGGATTATTATAAAAATACCTACTTAAAGAATCAAAAAAAATACAATCTTCCGATAAAACCTATTTCTGAGATTGCCCCGTTAATAGAGAGTAGATTAAGGTCTGAAAAAGCATCAAAATTTGAGACTGTCTGGAAAAAAGAGATTCTTTCCCATTATAAGATAGAATATTTAAAATAATTTATTAATGACGGATAATCCATTAAAATTTTTACACTCGGATAATGATTATATTAAATTAATCAAGAATATTAAAGAGTTTAAACCTATAAAAATATTTACTCCCCCTTTGTCCGGAATAACTCATCTTATTTCAAATATTGCCGGAGATACGGATAAAAACATATTATATATAACCGATAATCCTCTTGATATCATAAAACAATTAATGGAAGATTATATTATGATTTATGCAAACAAGCATAAAACAAGTTCACTTCCCCCTCTTTATAATTCCCCTTACAGTAAAGTCTTCCCCCCTCTTTTCAAAGAAAAAGAGAGAATGACAACTTATAAACTTTTTCTCTCTCAAAATAAAAAGATTATTATTGTAAACCCTCTTTCTCTGCTTTTCCCCATACCTTCATCCGAAACTTTAAACAAATATTTCTTACTTATACGAAAAGGGATGGAGATAGACCGAAGTGTTTTTATAAATAAATTAAAAATTTTCGGATATAAAGAAACCGATATAGTAAATTATGAAGGGGAATTTTCAATCAGAGGCCATATAATGGATATTTTCCCTATCAATAAATCTCACCCCGTTAGGATTGATTTTGAAGATGATGAAGTTTTCAATATAAAACAGTTTGATACTTCAACCCAAATATCAAAAGATAAAATCTCGGAATTATCAATTTACTCCATTAATGAATTTTTGGACAATAATGAGAGAGAATTATTAAAACCAATGATAAAAGAGAGGTGGGATAAATTTCACCTCAGAGAAAAATTCAAAACATTAAATTCATACTGGGAGGATAATCTCTATTATCCGAAAGAGGAGTTGCTAAGAATATTAATCAGGGAAAATCCGCAATCCCGTTTTTTTACTGATTATCTGATAATCAGTGATTTTCAGGATTTAAGGGGTGATTTTTCGGAAATAAAGAATCGATGGGAAAATCTCTATGAGATACATAAAGAGCTTGATTTGACAATAGATTATGAATTGTTTTTTAATGATGAATTTATCAATAAGTTAAACAATCCCGATATATTATTTACTACACTATCATCCCTTGATACTCTTAATTTTAATTACAGAGAGATGGATAAAAAATCATTTGATTTTGAGAAACATATCAAAGAGTCTAACAATGAAAATAATCTTATATTCGTTAAAGAGAAAAATAAAAAAGAGGCTATAATAAAAAAAATTGATGAGCGTTTTTTAAAAAATATAAGATTTATCCCTTTTAAAATAAAAACAGGTTTTAAATATAAAGAGAAAAATATAAGTTTTATCCCCATAGGATATATATTTCCCGAAAGAGATACAGAAAAAACCGAAAGCGGGAATTATAATGTATTTGTCTCTCAGTTTCAGGATTTAAAAGAGGGAGATATAGTTGTTCATGCTAATTATGGAATAGCCGAGTATAAAGGGATAAAAAAAGAGAAGATAAACGGGATTTATAATGATTTTCTCGTATTAGAATATGCTGACGGAGACAAAGTTTATGTTTCAATAGATGGTTTTTCATTAATATACAGGTATTCGGGAACAGAAGATTATAAACCTCCTCTTGATAAACTCGGCTCAAAAAGTTGGTTCAAAACAAAAGAAAAAGTCAAAAAAGGGATTTTTAAAATTGCGGGTGATCTTCTGAAATTGTATGCAAAAAGGAAAACATATCAAGGGATTCCCCTTATCCCTCATAAGGAACTTGAAGATGAATTTATCTCTCTTTTTGAGTTTGAATCAACAAAAGATCAGACTCGTTCATGGATTGAGATTTCCGAAGATATGAAATCAGATAAACCGATGGATAGATTATTATGCGGAGATGTTGGATTCGGGAAAACGGAGATAGCCATGAGAGCTGTTTTCAGAGCAGTTTCAAACAATAAACAGGTTGCCGTTTTATGCCCTACAACAATACTTGCAAACCAACATTACAGGACTTTTGAAAAAAGATTTGAAAATTATAATTTTGAAATCGCCCTTTTAAGCAGGATGGTCTCCTCTTCCGAAAAGAAAAAAGTTATTGAAAAAACAGCAAAAGGGGAGATAGATATTTTAATAGGAACACATTCGATTCTTTCCGATAGTTTAAAATTCAATGATCTTGCTCTCCTTGTAATAGACGAAGAACAAAGATTCGGAGTCAAACATAAAAATAAAATATTAAAATTAAAAGAGAAGATAGCTGTTTTAACAATGACTGCAACCCCTATTCCACGAACTTTAAATATGGCTATCTCCGGTGTTAAGAATCTTAGCATAATAGAAACTCCACCTCCGGGAAGAATGGCTATAGCAACTTATATAGAAGAGATAAACCCCGATATAATAAAAGAAGCGGTTCATACAGAATTAAAAAGAAACGGACAGGTGTTTATAGTTTATAATAATATTGAGAAAATATTAAGTTTTAAAGAGTTCGTCAGTAAAATAACCCCTAATGCGAGAATAGAATACATTCACTCGAAAATGAGTTCCGCTCTTATTGAAAAAACAATGTTAAGATTTATTCGTCAGGATTTTGATGTTTTAATCTCAACAACAATCATAGAAAACGGGATAGATATCCCTAATGTTAATACTCTTATAGTTATGGAAGCTGAAAAATTCGGATTATCCCAACTTTATCAATTGAGGGGACGGGTGGGAAGAGGCTATAGAAAAGCTTACGCCTATTTTCTCATAAACAGTCACAGATTATTAACGGATAAGGCTAAAAAAAGGTTAAAAGCTCTTAAAGAGTTTCAGGAGCTTGGTTCCGGATTCAGACTTGCCGCGATGGATCTTGAAATAAGAGGCGCAGGTAATCTTCTCGGTAAAGAGCAACACGGGCATCTGAAATCGGTTGGTTTTGAATATTACCTATGGCTTTTAAACAGAGCTATCAAAAAACTGAAAGGGGAAACAAATGATGGAGATGATTTCCATCCTGAGGTTGATCTTCCTTATCCTTATTCAATCCCCGATGAATATATTCCTCAATCTTCCCAAAGACTAAATTTATACAAAAGATTCTCATTAATTAAAGAAGACTCAGAGTTAAATAAGATAGTGGATGAAATTGTTGATAGATTCGGGAATCCTCCGATAGAGATTTATAATCTTGCTTTTATGGTTAAAATAAGAATACGGGCGAAAAAGTTAAAGATAGATAAAATCTTTTATAATTTTAAAAAGGGGAACATTCAAATCAGATTTTCCCCTTTAACCCCTTTATCAGAGGAGCAAATAATTAAGATTATAAGAAAACACAAAGGTAATATCGGATTAAAAGAATTAATTGAATTTGATATTGAAAAACCGGAGCTTAAATCAAAATTATCTGAAATAATGGAAGATTTTCTTTCTATAACGGCTAATCATTGACAAACAGAGGATGAGAAAAGATTGCATTTATTGTTTTTATAACTTTTTTTATCGGGAAATTTCGCAATAGAGATGTAAATCCCTACAACCATCAAGACTATCATCAAACTTGTAATATTTTTTTTACCCATTCTTTTTAACATCTTTTCCTCCTTAAATAATAATTTAATTTTTTAAACTTTTTAACAAAATTTAAAAAACCAAAACATTTAACGAGCGGAAAACTTTTAAAACCCTTATCCGTTTTTTGGGGGATTAACTTTTTCTTGAACATTTTCACTATTTCTATTACAATAATACCACTAATTTCCATAGGAGGATAAATGAATATCAAATTCAATAATCATATTTATAAGATTAATCCGTATGTTCCGGGGAAACCGGAGGAGGTTTTAAAACGGGAGCTCGGCGTGGATAATATAATAAAGATGGCTTCAAATGAAAATCCGCTCGGGACTTCTCCGAAAGCATTGGAAGCCATGAAAAAAGAGATTACCAAATCATATTTTTATCCCGATGATACATATTATAGATTAAAACAAAAATTAGCGGAAAAACACAAAGTTACAACTGATAATATTATTCTCGGGAGCGGCTCCGTCGAACTTATAAAAATGATAGCAAGTGCTGTTATAACAGGAGGAGATTATGCTCTGATTTCAAAAAACTCTTTTCTAATGTATCAGAAAGTTATTCAGGAATTTGCAGGAGAAGAATATATAGTATGGATAGATACAACGGATGATTATGCTTATGACATAAACGGATTTTCAAAAGCTTTAAAAGAAAATGATAAGATTAAAATAATTTTTATGGCAAACCCCAATAATCCCACGGGAACATATATGAATGAAGAAGAGCTTTATAAATTCATAAAAGATGTTCCGGATAATATTCTTATTGTTCTTGATGAGGCTTATGTGGAATATGTTGAAGCTGATGATTTCTCAAGCGGAGAAAAATGGCTTAAAGAATTCCCTAACCTTATTCTTCTCAGGACAATGTCAAAAGTTTACGGATTAGCGGGTTTAAGAATAGGTTATGGAGTCGGGGATAAAAAACTTATTAGCGGATTAATGAAAGTCAGACTTCCTTTTAATGTATCAAGGCTTGCCGCAGTTGCAGCGGAAGCTGCTCTTGATGATGATAAATTTTTACAACTTTCCTTTGATACAAATAAGAAAGGGAAAAAATATCTGATGAAGGAGCTTTCGGAATTAGGGTTCAGAGTTATCCCGTCACAAACAAATTTTTTAATGTTTATACCGGATATAGAACCGATTAAATTGGTCAAAGGGCTTGAAAAAGCGGGAATCATTATTCGCCCTCTTGCGGCTTTCGGAATAAAAGAAGCTGTAAGAGTTACAATAGGAACTATGGAGCAAAACAAAATCTTCATCGAAAACCTTAAAGAGATTATGAAAGAATTCAAATAGAGAGGTAAATATGTATGATTTAATAGCTATCGGAGGCGGTCTGGGAGGTTACGGAGCAGCCATAAGAGCAGCTCAAAAGGGGAAAAAGGTTTTGCTTGTTGAAAAAGATAAAATCGGGGGAACTTGTCTGAACCTCGGATGTATTCCGACAAAAGCACTTCTTTATTCAAGTTTTCTCTATGAGAAAACAAAAGAATATAAAAAATACGGGATATCGGTTGAAAATGTTGGATATAATTGGGAAGATATTTTAAAGTTTAAGGATGAAATTATTTATAAACTTGTTAAAGGGGTTGAATTTCTATTAAAGAAAAACAAAATAACCATAATAAAAGGGGAAGCAAAATTCATGGGAGAAAAAAAGATTTCCGTTAACGGGGAAAATTATGAATCCGATTATTTTCTCATAGCAACAGGCTCAAAACCGGCTATCCCCCCCTTTCTTAAAGATAATACGGAATCGAATATCTTTTTCTCGGATAAACTGTTTTCTCTTGAAAAATTGCCCGAAAGTATCGCAATAGTGGGAGCCGGAGTTATCGGTGTTGAAGCAGCCACCATATTCTCAAGGCTCGGAAAAAAAGTCTATCTCATAGAGATTATGAATCAGATAATACCCGGAGCGGACAAGGAGAGTGTGGGCTATCTGAGAAAAATACTAAAAAAGAAAGGGGTTGAGATTCTGACATCATCGTTTGTAAAAGAGATAAAAAAGGAGGGAAAACTCCTTAAAACCACAGTTGAAAAAGGGGAAGAGATAAAAGAATTAGCAACCGAGTCCATTTTGATTTCCACAGGCAGAACAGGAAATTCAGATAACCTTAATCTTGAATCAATCGGAATTAAAACAGATAAAAAAGGTTTTGTTAAAACAACCGAGGATTTCAAATTGAAAGATTGGCTGTATGCTGTGGGAGATATAAGAGGGGGAAAACTTCTTGCTCATAAAGCTTTACACGAAGGGATAATGGCTGTTGAAAATATGTTTGAAAATAAAAATTTTTCCACAGATGAAAATTTGATTCCGGGTGTGGTATATACCGAGCCTGAATATGCTTCCGTAGGTTTAACGGAAGAGCGGGCAAGAGAGAGATGGAGAAATATCAGAATAGGTAAATTTCCCCTTGCAGCTAATGGAAGAGCACTTATACAAGGGGAATCTGAAGGATTCGTAAAAATGATTTTCGGGGAAAACAAACTCGTGGGAGCTCACATTATCTCACCTGCGGCGGGAGAGATGATAACAGCACTTGAATATGCCATAAAGAATGAAGCTGAATACAAAGATATGGAAAATATTATATTCCCCCACCCCACTGTTTCCGAAACAATCGGAGAATCCATAATGAATGCTTTTAATGAAGCCATTCATATAATAAATTAAAAGCATAAAGCAAAGAGCCTCCAAGGCAGCCCTTTGGGCATAAAGCTAATAAAGTCATTGAACTTTCGCAAAATAAAGCTTACAAGTAGAGCAGTCCCGAGCTTAGCAGCTTTTTTTCGGGGTAATAGTCAATCGGATAAATACATTTGACCGGTTTTAATTTTTAAGTTAACATTAATTATGTTTGATATTTATAAATTGAAAGAACCTGTTATAATCTCGGGAACAGGGGTTCATTCGGGGGAAAAAACCACAATTGAATTATCTCAGATAGAGGAAGATAAAATAGTTTTCTATAATAAATATACCGATTGCTTTCTCGAACTAAAGCATGAGTATGTCCGAAATTATAATTCAACATCATTGATATCCGATAGATGCAAGTTCCATACTATTGAGCATCTAATGGCTGTTCTATATGTTTTACAGATAAAAGGGATTATTATTGAAACTGATTCGGAGGAGATTCCCATACTTGACGGTAGCGGAAAACCCTTTTGGGAAAAGATAATAAAAAGAGTCGTAAAAACAGACAAGTATTCTGATTCCATAAATATAGATAAAAAAATTACAGTTCAAGATGAAAAAGGGGGATTTGCATCCGTTGAACCTTCCGAAAAATTCATTATAGATTATACAATAGAGTTTAATCACCCTTTAATAGGAAAACAAAACCTTATAATTGAACTCTCGGAAAACTCTTTTGAAAGAGAGATTGTTCCCGCAAGAACTTTCGGATTCATGAAGGATGCGGAATATCTCAGAAAAAAAGGGCTTGCTCTCGGCTCCTCCTATGAAAATACAATAGTGCTCGGAGAAACGGAAATAATAAACCCTCCGTTAAGATTTAAAGATGAATTTGTCAGACATAAAATCCTCGATTTTATAGGAGATCTCTCTTTTATAAGATTACCTGTTAAAGGTTATTTTAAAATCTTCAGAGGGGGACACCATTTACATAAACTTTTAACAAACAGAATCCTTAAAACCTAATAATTTAATTTTTTGCTTATTTTTTTTCTTCCGATAATCCGATAAAGACCTCGCAAACCAAGATAACTGTCATTTTTTCACCGTTTTATCTTAAAATTGACACTTAATAAATATTAAAAAATTCCGATAATAATATATGAGGTATAAAGGATGAGCACAGGAGTAGAAATATCAATAATAAGAAGCATGGTAAAGTCATACAAGCCGTCTTCAAGCAAACAAAAAAATACGGAATCAAAAAATAATAACAAAAATAACTTAAATAAAACGGATAATCTTTCCCATTTCAAACAAAAAAATGACATTTTAAAAGAGATTTCTTCATATACAATAGATGGAACAATCGAACGAATAGCCTCTGAAAACAGGAATCTTGTGGATATCTTGGGGTAATGGCATGATTTTTGATACTCATTTATCGGAGGTTATGATGAAGATAGCTGTTATCAATAATAGTAAACTCGTAAAATTAATTAAACAAACTGATATCGGAAAACAAGAAGGTGTCGTAGAAATAAATATCAAAAATATTAATAAGCAAAACCAACTCATAGTCGTAAGCTATGAAGATTTCATAAAAGAAAAAGATATGTTTGAAAATATCCCTGTTATAATATTTGCAAAGACAACCCAACTGAGAAAAACAATAACTTATCTAAGAAAAGGAGTCATAGATATAATTCCCGAAGATGCGAGTATTAAGGAGATAAACGAGATACTTACAAATTCCATGGAGGCTTTTAATCTATTCAAAAAGAGAGAAGAAAATTCCGAACTCAAAGAGTTAAAAGAACTATTATCAAATTTTGTTTTTACTTTTCCTCTTGAAGATGGTCTTGAAAAAAGCGCAAGATATCTCCAAAAGAAAACAGGGGCTGAAAGAGTTTTTATTGCGGTAGTAAAAAGAGGAAGAGAGAAAATTATAAGCGGAATAGGTAGGGATTTTGATAATATTGTAAAAAAGTATAAGAAAATAAAAAATTCTCCGTGGGTTGAACTCTTAAAAATAAAAAAAGATATCTTGATTAATGAAAACAGTGATAAAGAAAACATTCATCCTTTCGGATTTATAAAAATTCCCCTTTTTATAAAAAATGAGTTAATGGGAATAATAACTCTTGATAATTATAAGAGAAAACTAAATACGGACTTTAACAAAGAACTTATCTCATCGGCGGCAATGTTAATCTCAATGCATATTGAAAATTACAGAGTTTATGTGGAAACAATAAAAACAAAAGAGTTATTAAAAGAGAAAGAACAAAAAGAGATTCTTGAAAAATTGGTCAATAGTCTTCACCATGAGATAAATAATCCGTTAACAGTCGCTTATCTTAATCTTGAATCATTAAAAAGGAAAATGGAAAATCCAAACGGGATATCAAAGAATCTTGACGGACTTGAAGTATCTCTTGAAAGAATCAAAGATATAATGGATAATGTTAATAAAGTAAGTTCGGGTAAATTTTTAATGATAATGAGAAACAGAGATCTGTTTAATTTTAGATATGAAGCATAAAAACATAATTGTTTCCTTTTTTTTTTATTCTTTATAACAATTTTTCTTTATCCGGATCTATTATCGGATGCGGAAACATATTTTAAAAACAAAGATTATCAATCCGTAATTCTCACGATAGAGCAATATTATAAGAAAAACCCGAAATCCGAGGATTTAAGAGCAAAATATCTGCTCGGTATATCATATATTAAAACCGATAAAAACAAAACAAAAGGGATAAAACTTTTGGAAGATTATTTTAGAAAAGGGGGGCAGTTTAATAATCCCGAGCCATTAATTCGAATTTATGATTTTTATAATAAAACAATTGATCGTAAAAAAGCGATGTTTTATCTTAAGATATTATTTAATAATTTCCCTTACAAGCCGGAAATCATAAAATTAAAATTGGAATACATAAAAAAAATGTTATTATTGCATAATTGGAGTGAAGCGCTTTTTTATCTGATTGATCTCGAAGATAAGAATCTTTCCAAAAAATATCCTATTATTTTTTTTTATATCGCACAGGCATATTACCAAAAAGAGACCTATGAAATAGCAGCACAATATTTCAGAAAATATCTGAAAATACAGCCCTCGTTGTTTCAATATAATGCCAAAGCATTGTTTATGATTGGAAAAAGCTTTTATTCGGTAGGAGATTTTAAAAAAGCTAAAAAAATTCTATCATACTTTATTAACATATATCCAAAATCAACGGATACACCCGAAGCATTATTCATTCTCGGAGATATTCTATTAGCCCAAAAAAAATATATTTTATCCGCAACATATCTTTATGATTTAATGAATAGATTTCCCGACAGTAAGATATCAAACAGAGCAAGAATCAAACTTGCGGATTGCGTGGCTTTCCTTAATAAGAAACAGATGAAAAAACTTAAGATACCATATTATCTGAAAAAACCGGATAAAGTTTATAAAAAAATTATTGAAAAATCTTATAATCTCGAAGATAAGCATTTTGCATTCGTCAAATTAATAGAATACTATAATCGAACGGGAGAGATTGAAACCGGTCTGTTCTATCTTTTTCAATATCTTAAGAAAAAAATTGTTGAGCCTGAAGGGGAAAGAATTTACAGAAAATATTTCAATAGATTTATCACACAAACAAAAGATAAATCCAGAATAATAGACTATTTTTTAAGAACGGGAAAAGATACCGCTTTTTTAAAAGTGAACTCAATAAAAAAACTTATAAAAATCATGGAGGAATTGTCTCTTTATAAGACGGAAAAACTTTTATTAAACAGATTATATATTCTTGCAATTGACAGAGAAACCAAAAAGACGGCTCTTCTCGGTCTTATCAACAACTCTTATAATAGAAGGGATTGGAAGGAGTTCATAAAATATTTCAAAGATTTCCAAACTCTTTATCCTACTGAAAAATTACCTCTAAAATACAGAATCTATCTCATCTATTATTACATGAACAATAAAAACATAAAGAAAGCTAAACAACTTATAGAGTTTAATTATAATGAAGCTTTAAAATCGGAATATAAAAATACAATTGATATTTTAAAATTGAAAATATATATAGAAGATAAACAATGGGATAAAGCTTACTCTCTGCTTGAATCCATAACAAAAAGGAAATTTACCAAAAACTCGGATAAAACAGATATACTAATCCCGGGAGCAATCATATATATCCAAAAGGGTAAAACAAAAAGAGCGATAAGAATGTTAAATCTTATTATCAAAATACTGCCAAAACAAAAAGACTGGGCTCTTTTTAATCTCGGAAAAATATATTATAAAAAGGGAGATATTAAAACAGCTCAAAGATATTGGCAAAGATTAAGGAATATTTACCCGAAAAGTTTTTGGACAACTCAAATTGATTTCATCAAAAATAGTTAGAATTTAATTCATTCATCAGCCTCAAAGAACACTCAGTGAATCGCTTTTACAGCACCCTTCAAACCATTTTTCCTTACTATAATATTCAACATCTTAGCCACCTCCCGAAACACCCTCTATATTAACTCCCGTTGCTGCAACAGAACTTAAAACCCCTCGCAAATACCTCCCCTCTCTTGTTACTCACCACACCCCGCATAAGTCATATTTCCTTATCCCATTAATAGTTCGCCCATATGGGTATGGTATATATTGTTTTATCAATTGCATTTAGGTCAGTATCATCCATCTGATAATTATTTCTCGGATTACACATAATTAATAGCTTGATTCATATCCCCCTCGTTAATACATTAATAATCCTTCGGATAACATGAGTTTTCCCGTAATTAATAGCATAACCCTCCTCAAATAATTTACTCATCTTATCTAAAGTAACAACTTTTATCTTATCATTGATTTGTTCCATGATTTTTTCATGTTTAAAACCTCGTGTCAAAAAATGTTTTTGTTCAAATTTCAGAAAAAATTCCCGAGTTCAAGAAAGAAAAACATAAGAATTTCGGCCATACTCAGACAATTAACAATCACTACTATTGACAAAAGGGTCAATATATAATATTTTAAAGAATGAAAATATTAATCGGATCCGATCATGCCGGATATAACTTAAAGGTTGATATATTTAATTATCTGAAAGAGAAAGGTTATGATATAGAAGATGTGGGCACCTATTCACTTGATAGCTGTGATTATGTTGATTATGCCGAAAAGGTTGCATCGGGAGTATCGGCAGGTAAAGCGGAAAGAGGAATTCTCATATGCGGAACAGGACTCGGTATGAGTATTGTTGCAAACAAATTCAAAAGTGTAAGTGCAGCATTATGCACATCCGAATACCATGCAAGAAAATCAAGAGAACATAATAACTCAAACATACTTGTTATGGGTGGAAGAGTAACAACTTTTGAAATAGCGAAATATATTACCGATGCATGGTTCAAAACACCTTTTGAGGGAGAAAGGCATAATAAAAGACTTAATAAATTAAAAGATATTGAAAATAATAATTTTAAATAATATACCGGAGGTCTAATATGTTTGATAAAAAAATTACGGAACTTGATTATGATGTGGCAAAAGCAATATTTGATGAAGCTAACAGACAAAATAATAATATTGAACTTATAGCTTCTGAAAATTTTGTCCCGAATGCCATAATGGAGGCTATGGGCTCTGTTTTTACAAATAAATATGCGGAGGGATATCCGGGAAGAAGATACTATGGCGGATGCGAAAATGCTGATACTGTTGAAAGATTAGCGATAAACAGAGCTAAAGAGCTATTCGGTGCGGAGCACGCAAATGTGCAGCCTCATTCCGGCACACAAGCGAATATGGGAGTTTATATGGCTGTATTAAATCCCGGTGATACTGTTTTCGGAATGAATCTTTCGCACGGAGGACATCTTTCGCACGGTCATCCTCTTAATTTTTCGGGAAAACTTTATAATATTGTTCCTTACGGAGTAAATAAAGAGACTGAAACGATTGATTATGATGAGCTTGAATCTCTTGCTCTCGAACACAAACCAAAACTTATTATGGCTGGTGCGAGTGCTTATCCGAGAGTTATTGATTTTGACAAAATCAGAAAAATAGCTGATAAAGTTGGAGCCTATATGGTTGTTGACATGGCGCATATAGCGGGACTTATTGCCGCGGGGATTCACCCCTCTCCCGTTCCTTATGCCGACTTTGTTACATCGACAACCCATAAAACCTTAAGAGGACCGAGAGGGGGATTTATTCTCTCTAAAAAAGAACATAAAAAACTCTTGAATAGAGAGGTTTTCCCCGGAATTCAAGGCGGTCCTTTGGTTCATATTATTGCGGCAAAAGCTTTATGTTTTAAGCTTGCAATGACCGATGAATTCAAAGAATATCAAAAACAGGTTGTTAAAAATGCGAAAGCTTTATCGGAAGCACTGAAAAACAAAGGTTATAGAATAGTCTCGGGAGGAACTGATAATCACCTTATGCTCGTTGATTTAACTTCAAAAGGGGTAACAGGAAAAGAGGTTGAAAAAGCACTTGATAAAGCGCATATTACGGTAAATAAAAACACTATACCCTTTGATCCGAACCCACCTCTTGTAACAAGCGGAATCAGACTCGGAACTCCTGCCGTAACAACAAGAGGGATGAAAGAGAATGAGATGAATGAAATAGCCGAACTTATTGATGAAGTTATCACTAATATAAAAGATGAATCAATATTCGATAAAATAACTCAAAAAGTATATGATTTAACCTCATCTTTTCCACTATACCCGAATTTAAGAGAAGAATTTAAGAAAGAGATTAATAATTGAGAAAAAATACCGAATTAATAATTAAAAGATATGAGCGATTATAATTTATTGGTTTCTTTTTCCGATGATTTAATGGAAGGGTATGTTAGCATCATACCGGAGGGAGATCATTTAACTCCCATAGAGAACATCAGAGAACTTACGAAAAGGATAAAAGACAGTGGAATTATCTATGGATTGGAAGACGAGCTTATAAATAAGATGGTTGAAGATTACAATTCGGGGAAAGAGATTAAAAATTATCTTGTTGCAAAAGGAAAACCTGTCGAAGAAGGTGTTAACGGAACAGTTGAATTTAAAATTGATTTGAACAGTCAACCTAAAATAGAGGATAATAAAATAGATTATAAAGAGATTGATAAATTCAAGACTATAGAAAAAGGGGAACTGATTGCGGTTAAAAGAAAAGCAAAGAAAGGGAAAAGGGGGATTACTGTAACAGGGCTTGGAAAAGAGGCTAAAGAGGTTGAGTCAGCTTTATTAATGGCAGGTAAAAATGTCAGAACCGAAGAAACTGAAAATGAAGTATATTATTATGCGGATGAAACAGGGGTGATCCTATATCAAAGAAACAGTATTGCGGTTCATCCTATTTTAACAATTACGGGAGATGTGGATTATTCCATAGGGAATCTCCATTATAACGGAGATATAAAGATAATGGGAGATGTTTTACCCGACTTTAAAGTTGAAGCAACCGGGAAAATCATCATTATGGGAACAGCGATAGCTTGCACCATAAAATCCGGCAGCGATGTAATAATTAAAGGTGGCTTTGCCGGTAAAGACAAAGGTAAGCTCTATGCAAAAGGGGATGTTGACATAGGCTATGTGGAAAGAGGATACATTGAATCTTTCGGTGATATTTATGTGAAAGGGGGAGTTCTTGATAGTGAAATATTATGCAACGGAACTTTTTTCGGAGAACTTCAAACAGTAAAAGTTATGGAAAGTAAAATAAAAGCGGGAAACGGAATACACCTGTATATTGCAGGCTCTAACTTATCAAAAGCTGTTGTTCTAAGCACAGGTTTTAATCTTGAAAAAGAGATGGAACTTGAAAAACAAACCATTATTCTTAATGAATATATAAAAGAATTCTCCGAGATAAAGAAAAAATTCGGAGGTGAAAATCTGGAAGAGATGAACATAAGCCCTTTTATGACATCAGGTCATAATATAGAGAGCATAAAAAATAGTTTCAGAAGATATCATGAACTCAAACAATTAATTCAACAACTTCATTCGGAATTAAAACAATTTGAAAGCGAGGTTTTTAACACCAATGCAACAATAAAAATCAAAAAAACAATATATGCCGGAGCAATAATAACAATATCGGATATATCAAAAACAGTTGAAAAAGAACTCCATAATGTGATTTTTTATCTTGATAAAGAGGAGAATGAGATAAAATGGACGATAGATACCTTAAAATAGCTATAGCGCAATATAAACCTATCCTTGGAGATATTAAAAAAAACATAGAAAAACATATTAAATTAATAAACAAAGGGATAGAGGATAAAGCCTCGGTCATCATTTTCCCTGAGTTAAGTTTAACAGGTTATCTTTTAAAAGATCTTGTTTATGATCTTCAGCTTGATAAAAATTCTACGGTTTTAGAGCCGTTCAAAGAGTTAAGTGAAAAGATTGATATAGTCATAGGTTTTGTGGAAAAAGGGGAAAACAGACTCATCTATAACTCTCTTCTCTATTATTCCAAAGGCAAATTATTATCGAATTACAGAAAACTCAGATTACCAAATTTCGGAATGTTTGAAGAAAAAAGATTTTTTAAGCATGGTGAAGATATTTCCGTGTTTAACACGAGTTACGGTAAAGTGGGAACTTTGATTTGCAGAGATTTTCTTTTTCCCTCCCTCGCATATACCCTGTTTTACAAAGGGGCTGATTTTATAATCTCGATATCAAACTCCCCGCTGCGAGGAATAGAGACAAAAGAGTATCAAAGCCAAGCAATGTGGGAAGATGCGGGAAAAGTTTACTCCCGTTTTTTCTCCATGAATGTTGTTTATGTTAACAGAGTGGGGTTTGAAGATGGATTCGGTTTTGCCGGAGGCTCATTCATAGCAAATCCCGAAGGAAAAATTATTTTTAAAGCGCCATTTCTTGAAGAGGGTCTGTATTTTACCGATATTGACCTGAGTTTAACGGATAAAGCCCGTTCAATCTATGCATATTACAGGGATGAAGATTTCAAACAAATAAAAAATTTTTTAAACGAAGGTTTAAAATGAATATTAACCCTGAATTAGTTGAAAGAACTTTAATACATTTTATAAGAGATGAGATAACAAAATTCGGTTTTAAAAAAGCTGTTCTCGGATTATCGGGAGGTTTGGATTCAACTGTCGCAGCATACTTAACCTCAAAAGCATTGGGGAAAAACAATCTGATTCCATTGATTATCCCTTACAAAAGCTCAAGCAAAAAAAACATGGATGATGCCATAAAAGTTGCAAAAATAGTAGCCGAAAAACACCATATTATAAATATAACTGAACAAATAGATATATATTTTAAAAATAATCCCACCGAGGAAAAACTTTTTATCGGTAATAAAATAGCAAGAGAGAGGATGTCAATTATATTTGACTATTCGGCAAGAGAAAAAGCCATGGTAATAGGAACATCCAATAAAACAGAACTTTTACTCGGTTACGGAACATGGTTCGGCGATCTTGCCTCATCGGTTAATCCTCTCGGTGATCTGTATAAAACGCAGGTTTTTCAACTTGCGGCTCATCTTAAAGTTCCCGAGCAAATCATAAAAAAAACCCCTTCGGCTGATCTTTGGCCCGGACAAACGGATGAAGAGGAGATGGGAATTATGTATAAAATAGCTGATGAAATTTTATATCTGATTATAGATAAAAGAAAAAGTGTTAAGGACATTCTTGATTGGGGCTATGATGAGGATCTTGTGTTTAAAGTTTTAAAAATGGTTAAAAGCTCCCAATTTAAAAGAACAATGCCGATAATAGCAAAATTATCGCACAGAACAATAGGTAAAGACTTTTTATACCCGAGAGATTGGGGAGTTTAACGCCACTTCGCATTAAATATTATCAAAATCCTCCCTATTAAAAACTACGGAACGATTTTTACCCTCTTTTTTCCCTTTGTATAAAGCCAAATCAACCTCTTTTAAAAGTTGCTCTATTGTTTTATCAGTATCATCATATACGGATAAACCGAGAGTTATGGTTAAACTATAATAAGTTTTATCCCCGATTTGAATCTTTATATCGGCAATCCTTTTTCTTATTTTCTCGGAAAGAATTTCACCACCTTTGATATCTGTGTCAGGAAGTAAAATCAGAAACTCCTCCCCTCCCCACCTGCTTACGAAATCCTGCTCTCGGACACTTGCTTCAAATAAAATCGAGAATCTCTTTAAAACTTCATCTCCCACATCATGCCCGTATGTATCATTTACATCTTTAAAATCATCGATATCAATTAAAACCAAAACAAAAGGTTTTCTCGCCCTCTTATATCTGATTTTTTCATCCTGAATTTTTCTTAGTGCCGCCCTTCTGTTTGATAATCCAGTTAAAAAATCGGTTCTTGCCATCTGATCCAATTTTTTAGATAATTTAACTAATGACCTGTTTTTATATTCAAGTTCTTTTGTTCTCTCAAGAACTTTTTTTTCAAGAATTTTATTATTATTTTTAAGCTGACTCATAACTCTGTCAATATCACCGGCCATTTTATTTATATTTTGAGATATTTCCGATAATTCATCTTCATCTCTTATCTCTATTTTGGTTTTATAATCACCGTTAGCTATTTTCTTAATCATACTCTTTATCAATAACAATCTTCTTAAAAACGATGTTTCAACGATATTAAGAGCAATCATATAAAAAAGGATAAAAACAACAAGAGAGATAATTATTGAGAAAATAATAATTTTTCTTTTATACCTATAAATAGAAGAAAAATCAAACACAGCATTAATATACTTGCCCGCCGCCCAATGAAATTCTCCCTCTTTAATATTTATCTTCTTCCATAACTCAACTTTATCCCCTGTTCTTATGGTTAAAATCCTGTTTTTTTTCAATTTTTCAAAAAATTCATCAGATTTAAGAGAATATTTTCCCCTGTTTATTATTGACCAGATTTTCCCCCTTGACCTATAATATATATCCAAAGAGATAATATAGTTCAGTTTTTTTCTTTTCTTGCTAAAAAAATCATATACTATATTATCACAACATTTTAATTGATATCTTTTTTTCATATACTCATCCAAATTAATCGAAGTTTCTATCAGATAATCTTTACCCTTAGGTCCATAATAAGAAAAAAGTTTGAATCTTCCCGTTTGAGCCGCGGGATCCACCCTTTCAAAAAACATATTTCCCGTTCCGAAAACCTTAAGAAGTTTGTTCTTAAACTCCGCACCGACAAAAAATATATTCAATCCGAGATCCGACTTATCCGATGTTTTGAATATAACACCATCACTATTTATCAAATAGATATCACTAATATTATATTTATTTTTAAGTTCAATTAAATATCCGTCTGTTAACTCTTTAATATCTTTATTTTCAATCTCTTTACCAATAGAGACAAGTGCTTTTTGGCTTATCTTTCTCATATCCAATTCAAACAGATAGATAAAGTTATAAAAAATCGATACCTTTTCTTCCAGCCCCATTAACACGAATTCTTCATAATTGTTAAGAACTTCATTTATCGCCTTTTTAGTATATAACCCCATAATAATCGCAACACTAAAAACAGTGCAAAAGATAATTAATAAAAGATAAATTAGTATTTTCTTTTTCATTCTTGATAATTCAAAAAGAGATTTTTGTGCTTTTTAAATATTTTTAATTATATCACGATTTTTTAAAATATAAAATAACCGTTTTTTTTTCAAGATCCGGGATAATTTATTCACAACTATTGTTGTAATCTCAAAAAAACTTAAAACATAAAGTCTCCGAGCTTCCAAGTTTTTTCGGACCCGTGCGGGATCTTTTCGCCACGCGAATTTTCACATACACTCCAATGATACACTTCCCACCTCTCACTTCTCACTTCCCACTTCTCACTTCCCACTTCCCACTTCTCACTTCTTTATGCGATATTTTTATTCGGTTTTCATGGTTAAAGATTATCAGAATGAATTTAATATAATAATGTGTTAAAATAGTTTATGGAGATAAAATGAAAAATATAAAAAAATACCTACTAATTTCCATCATTTTAATTTTCATTTATTATTTAATAACCGGTATATATCTATCGACTTATTCTCCCGAAAAATCGGATAATTATATATGGGGAGCGTATCATGTTCATTCGACAATGTCCGACGGGATTTACCCGCCTGACAAAATTGCTGTTGAAGCTGAAAAAGTCAGAGTGGGGTTTGTTATTCTTACTGATCACGGGGCACCCAATTTTAAAGCATCCGTATTTAGAAAAAAGATTGACGGAGTTTATTTTATAGGTGGCTCTGAATCAGGTCTTCCCGAAGGACATCTCAATTTTTTCGGGGCAAATAAAATCCCTGTTTTTAAGCTCCCCCCCTATCCTCCCGAAGCAATAGAGGATATAAAAGAATGGGGAGGTTTTACCATTATCACATACCCGGAAGATCCCTCTCACAGATGGCATTATTGGGGTAAAGATCTTTATCCGGACGGGATAGAGATAATAAATATTTCAACATATTTCAGAAGATTAACCAAGTGGCAAATAGCTAAATTGATTTTATACTTTCCTTTTTCCCGATACTATTTTTTAAAATATTTCACGAGTCCGAAATTTTCCATAGATAAATGGGATACGCTTCTTAAAAGAAAAAAAGTTTTCGGGTTCTATGCTGTAAATGCCCACGGAAGAACACCCGTTAGTAAAAATATCAAAATACCATATCCATCTTATGCCAATATTTTTTCAACCGTTGGACTCGGAATAGATAAAAAATCTGAAGATAATCTTGAACAAGCGGTTAAATCCGGCAATTTTTTTTCAATTGTCAGAGGAGCGGGAGAACCCCTAACATTTGAATTTTACGGAATATTAAATAATAAGAAAATAAATATGGGTTCATCAATAGATAAAAATATCCTACTTAAAATAAATATTAAAACAATAAAATTAAAATATAAAATCATTTTAAAACAAAATGGTAAGAAAATATTGGAAACAACCAAAAATTTCATCACATTTAAAACAAATTCAGCAGGTATTTACAGAGCGGAGGTTTACCTAACAAACCATAGGCTTTTATCTTCCTCTGTTCCATGGATAATCTCAAATCCTATTTTTATAAATACGACATATAAAAAAACAGAAAAAGAAAATGGGATAAATTTCGATAATATTAAAAAGTTTCCCATAGACCTTAAAAACATGCATATTGAAAAAGATAATGCATCCACGGGAGTTTTCATACTAAAGAAAGATGGCACCGCCGAACTTTCATACTATCTTTCAAAATCCACTCATAGACAAATAGACAGATGGTGTGCCTTGGCTTTAAGAAAAATGATTTCCATTAAAAAGTATAATGGAATTTATTTGCAAGCTGAATCAGACAGATACATCAGATATTGGATAGAATTAAGATCTGAAAATAACCATTTTTATTCCTCTTTCAAACTCTACCCCGATAAAAACAATAAAATCCTATTACCTTTTGACAGATTCTATAAAATAAACGGAAAGAGGGCTGATCCTTCTGATTTTCCGATAGACTCCCTCTTTATAACCATCTCCACTTCAAATTCAAAAACAGATTTTAATTCAAAATTAAAGATATATGAGTTCGGGTTTTATAAAATCACGGAAAGCAGATAAAACAGGAAATTATTTCCGACATTTTCATGTTAATAAAAGAATCGATACCATGTGTTATAATAATGGTAGCCTTTTTATACAATGGCATAATATTTGATAATTAATAAACGGAGGTTAGCAGTGAAAAAAGGAATTAGTTTAATTGAACTTTTGGTTGTAATGGTTATTGTATCAATAATCCTATTAATTATAATGAATTTGACTTCGTATGTTATCCAAAGATCAAGATTCAGCGGAGCGGTAAATAATCTGATATCCGATATAGCTTGGTCAAAGCAAATCGCCGCTAAGGAAAATCGATGGGTGAAATTCATGTTTACAACAAGAAACTATATCATTTCAAAACAAGTGAAAATAGGAGATTTAACAAATTGGAAACAGATTAAGAAAGTAATACCTTATGATAACAAACCTTTTTTTAATACTAATGATATTACAGATTTTGCAATAAATTCCAGGGGAGAAGTTAAGAAAGTATCAGACTTAAACAATCCCTCATCATCTCCCTCTACGATTACTATTAAAATATATATAAAGAAAGGGGGAAAAAAACTATTTCATAGGACAATAATAATATTCCCCTACGGAGGTGTTAAAGTTGAGAAAAAATAGTGGTTTTTCATTACTTGAAGCCTTGATAGCCTTAGGAATACTCGGGTTTGTGGTTATTTCAATTCTTTCGGGGTTTTCAGCCCAACTCAGAACAAATAGGAAGATAAGAGAAAAAAACATAGCTCTTACCCTCGCAGAGGATAGGATAGAACAGATTCTGATTTTTTCAAAATCTCAATTGGAAAACATGCTCACTCTTAATCATGATTATATAGAGGATTTTTCATCTTATCCCTCTGATGATCCGTTTACAAAAGGGTTCAATCCTTATAAGAATATAAAAGAATATAAAAAGATGAGGAGAAAAACAAAAATTACAAGAAGCATAGTTCCAGAACTATTAAATATAGAAGTTACTGTGGAATACGGCAAAAGAGGTAATCATTATCCTTTTAAAGTGGTGTTAACAACAATAAGAGGTGGAAAATGATTAATAAAAAAGGGTTTACACTTGTCGAAGCTTTGGTTTATATGTTCATACTTGCAATAGTTCTTGCAGGTCTCTATAGCATGATAATATATTATAGAAATGTAGAAACAACCGAACAAGCGAGAGTCAGAAGACAACAAGAATCAAGATTTACTCTTTCGGAATTTTCAACGGATTTAAAAGATGCGGGAGCTGTTTTAACTCTTGAAAATACAGGCTCTTTCCTAAAAAAAACCCCCTATTTTAACGGAATATTTCCCTTGAATAACACTAATTTTGCGGATGGTATTATTATTGCAAAAGGTGATCCTAACGCAGTTACAAAATTGACGGCAAATTTTAATCCGTCGGGGACAACTCTTCAAGTTGAAAATACAAAGAGAAAAGATAACCCTTCTTTGTCAGCATGGACAGTAGGTGATAAAGGGATAGTAATAAATGAAAACGGATACTTTGTTTTTTATGTGACAGGGGTAAATAACACTTCCTTAAATATCCGTGCCACCTCCGTATATTATTCGGGTTTATTAAGCACCACCAAATATAAAGATAATTTAATCTCACCTGCAACTACAAAAGGAAATAATATCAACTATCAAACAGATACACCTGTTATAAGATTATACAATTTTTCAATATTTCTTGTGCAGGAAAAAAATGATACTATTCAGAAAAGGAAAATCAGAGAATTAATTAAAATAACAGACACAAAGAGTCAATCTAATCCTTTGACTTCCACTACTGCGGAAAAGGGTGTGGTTGCCGAGAATATTTGGGATATTCAACTCATATATACCACAATAACAAAGATAGATGATCCGATTAACACCCAAAAAAATTATTGTGCTTCTGATAATACTAAATGGAAAAATCCTATTCCAAATCCATGTGTATCAGGAGGCTCAAATACTTGCACAAATTTTTTAGATGATATCAGGAATAAACTTTTAAAAGAGGTAACTATAAAGATAATCGCTTTAACCGATAATTATTCGGGAAAAGGCGCTATTACCAATAGAGTGCCCGCAATCGGAGATGAAAGCAGTTATACCCTTACCAAAGGTAAATACACTTATAAACTTTTCACACTTAATATAGCTCCGAGAAATTTTAATATAATTATGTGAGGTAAAAAATGAAAAAAGAGAAAGGAAGCATGCTTATCATAGCTTTAATAACCATATTGATTTTATCTTTTATAGTAGCATCCGCAATCAGAACCACCACTGACGAGCTTTACACAACCTATAACTTTCATCTTCATAAGATATCTTATTACAATGCTGTGGCAGGTGTAGAGGATGCGGCAACACAAATAAGAAACAGTAATGATCCCGGAAGTTTAACAATTGATCAAACTACTATTGGTTCGGACGGAACAACAAGAAGATACTATAGCGGATATTTAACTGATAATCCTGGAACCGTAAAAAACATTACTTTATTCCAAGGATTTCCGCCACCACCAATGCCGGGAGTTTCTCTCGGAACCTCCACCGGAATAACCCCTCTTGTATGGAGTGTTAATATTGTATCCGAACTTACAATACATAAAAGGAAAGCTTATTCCGAGATAAGCACCGGAATTTATTCAATAATGGTTGGTTATTAAATATGATTTACCTAAGGAGGTTAAAATGAGAAACAAAAAAAATATTTTTATAATTATGATCCTTGTCATAACAATATTAATTATAACATTCACACCGAAAAATATGTTTTCCGATGACAAGGATCTGTTTTCAGTCAAAACAAAACCGAACATATTATTCCTTCTTGATAATTCTGGGTCGATGAGCGCGGATGATGTTAAAGTAACCAATGAAAACCTTTTCAAAACCTACACTACAAGCACAGGTAAAACATACCATTTTACCATA
>Ga0256835_1000169_pt1 | contig 53357 bp, 58 predicted proteins | sample PIR30metaG_FD_185972 | JGI IMG/M metagenome (GOLD analysis project Ga0256835, IMG submission 185972) | Hydrothermal vent microbial communities from East Pacific Rise, Pacific Ocean - PIR-30 | ecosystem: Environmental > Aquatic > Marine > Hydrothermal vents | place: Pacific Ocean: East Pacific...
TCAGAAGAGGAAGAGCGCAAGGTAAGTGGGAGCTTGGAGAGGTTCTTCTAAGGACGGTTGAAGGATCGCTTGAGGGAACCCGAGAGGGGCGGGGGGGCCAAGATCGGTGGCTATATAAACCCCCCCTCCCCCCCTCCCCCCCTCCTAGTCAATCGAGCTCCCATAAATTGGATGAGAAGCGTTCTGATATGAAAAGAGCATTTTTAGTGATCTTTGTAAACTAAAATAGTTATAAGAACCGCTTAAAGCTTGAGAGCACAGGTGAGAACCTGAAATTGAGAGTTTAACAATATCTTTTTCGATTTAGTTATCCTAGCTCACTAGGGAACCCTTCTAGACGCTATAAACCCGGATATAAACGCTCTATCCATTCTCTAAAGCTGCCAGATCACTTTTCATAATGTTTTTAAAGAGCTAGAGCGGTCTCATCATGAGATAGGGGTGGAGGTGCGGTAAAATGGTGAAGGCCTTTGAGTTCCATGTGATCGGCGAGCTCCTCGATGTGGAACCTGAGATGCTCGATGACGTGGAATTCGTCCAGAGCGCGCTAGTTGAGGCGGTTCTGAGATCCGGTCTCACGCTGTTCGACGTGTTAAGCCAGAGGAGGCCGGAGGGAGGCGTCCTGAGCATAGCGATCATAGGGGAATCGCATGCAGCTGTGCACACGTGGCCCGATCGCGGGCTCGTCACTGTGGCGATATCGTCCTGCAAGGATGCTGAGAGCACCTGGCAGGTATTCATCGAGCTGAAGAGGATCTTCAGGGCTAAGAGACACAAGGCCATAGAGATGAGGAGCGGCATCCCGCTCATGGAGAGGATAGAGGGACTCCCGGTGGAGGCCCTCGCCTAGACCGAGGCAAGGCTAGGCTACCTCCTCTTCACCTCGAACCTTATCTTACCGAATCCCGCATTTCTCATGTATCCGACTCCCACCAATTCTGCGAACCTCAGGTAGGTGTTGAGCCATGTGGCCATCTCCTCGTGGGAGCCGGAGTGCCACTCGGGATGATCGACCACCTTATAATTGACCCAGCCCATGAAGCCTACTAGCGTCCTGCCCTCGCTTATCTCGACAGGTTTCGTTGTGCACAACTCATATCCGGTCTCCACGACACTCAAATCGGCCCACATGGACATTATCCTAGTCTCCGGTCCTTTCTTCGGTGACAGCGCGTTCCAGACCGCGGATGCTGACGAGACCACCATCTTGGAGTTCGGGTAGAGGTAGCAGTAGGGAGTCGACGTCCTCCTGAAGCATGTGGGGGTGAGGAACCTTATCCTGAAGTTCTTGCAGGGCTGGTCCTGTATGAAGTCCTCTATATCTATCTCCTGGTAGGAGTAGCCCACAACCTTGAATGGCACGTCCCTTATCGTTATGGTGGGTTTCTTGTAGACCCATCCCTTCACGGCTTCCACGAGAGTCTTATCGTCGAATATGATGACCGATCCCCTGTATTCAGATCCCGAATACACCAAGTCATCTTGGAAGCCACACGGTAGCTGTCTCCTGTCCCTGAGGAAGGCCTCAACGAATATCTTATTGGAAGACATCTCTAGGGCCTTTGCCAGCAGAGGATTCTGCGATGAGAGGGCCTTAAAGAGGGCACGCCTCAGAGGTGGTCCCGTGAAGGGAACTATACCCTCACCTTGACTTACGGCCTCGATCTCTATCACTGAGATCATTTTTTAGATCCCCGTTTCCCGTAAATGGCTCTTCTTTAAAACCACTCTCCCCGGATGAACCCTAGCGTTGTGTGAGCTGATCTTTATATGGATGCCGAGGTCCCGCCCCTAGATGGGAAAGATCGGTGGGAAAATAGTTCTGATAGTGGGGCTTCCCGGAAGCGGGAAGGATGCAGCAGCCAAGGCCATCGAGGAAGAGTTGGGATTCAGGGTTTTGAGGATGAGCGATGAGCTGCTGGACGAGCTCAGGAGGAGAGGGCTCCCCGTAACTAGGGAGAACATGAGGAAGGTGGGGATGGAGCTTAGAGGTAAGATGGGACCTTCGGCTATCGCTAAGTTGGTGATAAAGAGGATGGAGGAGTTAGGCGGGGAGAAGGGATTCGTAGTGAATGGTATAAGGAACTTAGAGGAGATAGAGGAGTTCGAACGCAGGTTCGGCGACGAGGTGGTGACGATAGCCATACTCGCGTCCAAGAACATGAGATTCCTGAGGCAGCTGAAGAGGAAGAGGGTGGGGTTCGACAGGGAAAGCTACGAGGAGTTTCTGGCCGAGGATAGGGAGGAGATAAGGACCTTCCATCTGGGGGATGCCATCGCGGCAGCAGACTACTTCATCCTGAATGAGGGGAGCCTAGAGGACTTGAGGTGGAAGGTCGTCAGGCTCCTGCTCACGATCAGCTGACCGATCTCCATCTCAGGCCAAGCTCATCGGCCAGCCGGTAGGCTCTCATCATCTCCTCGACGGTCACTCTCCTGTTTATCTCCTCAAACTTGCTGGCCCTGTACTCGGGCCTGTATTGATCCATTATGTTCACCAGGATGTCGGGGATATTGTCGGAGATCCACCTCAGGATGGGTCCCGTGCAGCAATCCAAGTGCCCGGGAAGGACCAAGTGCCTCAGCACCATCTCCCCGGGCGGGTATTCGTACGCCATTTTCAAGTTCCTAGTTACGGTCTCCCTGTAGCGAGGGATCCCGCTGTACTTCCTAGCACACTCATCGTTCCAGTACTTGAAGTCCGGCAGCCAGAGATCCACCAAGCCGAGCAGGAGCTTCATTGCCTCTTCGCTCATGTACATGTTGGAATTCCACACGACGGGGAAGTCCTCCCTGACGAGGTTTAGGGAGGAGATTATCAGGGGGAGGTTGGGTGTCGGTTCTCCTCCGACCAGATTTATGTTCCTGGCGCCCTGTCTCCTCAGCTCGTCCATAATGGACGCAAGCCCCCGTTCATCCACCCGCCTGCCTGATTCAGGGAATTGAGATATATCCCAGTTCTGGCAGAAGACGCACCTGAAGTTGCATCCGGCGAAGAATATCGTTCCAGAGGGAGTTATTGGGGCTTCCTCTCCCATGTGAATGAAGGCGCTCGCCACCCGTGAGTCTCGAACCCTGCAGACGCCTATTTCCCCCTTAAGCCTGTTCACACCGCACTTCCACTCGCACAGCCTGCACTCCCGGAGCAGATCTTTGGCCAGGAGTGCTTTGAGTTCAAGCAGGGAGATCCTCCCATCCTTCTTCTCCTTAGGGCATTCTCCCTCTACCACACATTTCGAGAGTATCTGGAGTCCCTCGTCGTGAGCGGTCCAAGGATCGCCATCCACATCTAAGAAGATCCTCTGAGCCAGTCTGAAGAGGGGAGGTTCCTCCCTCCTCACCACTCTTATGTACCTCGGTATCGTGTCCCTTATCTCCTCGTTCTCGAAGGCCGAGAAAGCGTCAGGCCTCAGGAACCATGTCATGCTATCACCGAAGGAGGTGGAGGTGCGGGGAGCCGCCCGGCACGGTGTCCGGAGGGAGGCGTCCTGAGGACGCCCGAGATCGGGGCCAATTTAGGGCCCCTTCCACTTCGGTGGTAGGCCGTAGCCCGCGCATCGGGCTAAGCCCGCCAAGGGCCGGGCGACCCCATTATATAGGGCCGGAAGGGGTATATAACCCTTCCACCCCCTATTAATACCTTTTAACGGGAAAAAGAGGTCGAGAAGTGTAGGGATAATGTCTTATCTAATCTAGGAGATCGAGGAAGGGATGGACATCGACAGAACCCGGTTCGGGCCGGCTGGTTATCCATTGGATGCCCCTAAGGAAGAAGCATTCACGTATCTGAGGAGCATAGGGCTGGACGGGATGGAATATCAAGCCGTCAGGTCAGTTCCGAAGAACAAGGAGCTGCTCAGATGGATAAGGGAGCAGGCAGAGGAGAACGATGTAGTGCTCTCGCTTCACGCACCCTACGCCATAAATTTAGCCTCTGAGGATCCCAAGAAGAGGGAAGCAAGCATTGGTAGGATCTTATCCGCGGCCGTGGCTGCTCACAGAATGGGCGCGAGGCACGTCACATTTCACCCAGGATACTACGGTAAGTTCGGGAGGGAAGAGGCCCTGAAAATGGCAATAAATGCTCTGGAGCGTCTCCACAGCGTGATAGAGGGAAGAGGACTCCAAGTGGAGCTCGGCCCGGAGACCACGGGGAAGCCCTCGCAACTAGGTTCCCTAGACGACGTGCTCATCATGGCCGAGAGTGTTGACGGTGTCGTGCCGACCGTGGACTTCGCCCACATACACGTGAGGGATGGAGGTGTAATCAGGGGTAGGAAAGACTACGAGAGGATCTTGGATGAGATAGAGGGCAGGTTAGGCACGTTAGACGGTCTCGTCGTGCATTTCACCGAGGTGGAGCCCACCAAGTCGGGTTACGGGGAGAGAATGCACCACGAGCTGGGCTCTGGCTACGGCCCCGAGTTCGAGCCCTTAGCTCAGCTCATGGTGGAGAGGGACGTCAGGTGGCTGGTGATCTCTGAGTCCCCCTTGTTAGAGAGGGACGCCTTGAAGATGAAGCAGGTCTACGAACGCCTGAGGCGGGAACGGTGAAATATTTATAATGATGGTTGCCTCCTCTACTCCGGTGCCCGGGTGGTGTAGCCCGGTTAGCATAGGGGCCTGTCGAGCCCCAGACCCGGGTTCAAATCCCGGCCCGGGCGCCATTTCACTATATTCGCAAAGGTGAGGGCAATTCCGGGGAGGAAATACGCGATCACAATAAAGCAGAGTAAGGCCATTATAGACAGGGCGGTCAAGGAGATAAGGGGCATGAGCAACGTCTTTAGGAGGAGGAAGATCTCCCTCCAAGTGCTCGAGGTTCCATGGAAGGGGAAGGTGGCCAGAGTCTACTACTACGAGGGGGAACCCGTGCTCGTCGAGCTCCCCACCGAGGATAATGACCTCATACCGTTCCTAACGGCCGTCGAGAAGTTCGGTCTCGATCTACCTAGGGTGGTAGTGGACTTGGGGGCGGTTAAACCGATAGCCAGCGGAGCCCACGTCATGGGACCGGGCATCAAGGAGGTCGTGGGGGACTTCGACGAGGGGGACTTGGTAGTCGTGGTCGACGAGAGGTTGGGGGCAACCATAGCCATAGGCAGGGCTCTCAGACCGCCGGATCAGATAAAGGAGAGGGGCAGATCCGTGAGAAATCTGCATCACGCCGGAGATGCGATCTGGAGGGCAGTTGCCGCTGAATCAGGTTGAGGGAGGCGATTTCCTTGGAGGAGGAAGATGTACTGAGGACGCTCTTTGAGCCCAAGTCCATTGCGGTCATCGGCGTGTCTAAGACTCCAGGCAAAATGGGCTACGAGGTCCTCACCAACTTGGTTAAGTACGGTTTCCCCGGGCCCATATTCCCCGTGAATCCGAAGTACGCGGAGATCCACGACATCAGGTGCTACAAGACGGTTCTGGATGTGACGGAGGACATAGATCTCGCAATTTTGGTGTCGCCCGTTGAGAGGATCCCGAAGATCATGGGGGAGCTGGGCGCCAAGGGCGTTAAGGTCGCCGTGGTCATTTCCGGGAAGAGAGGCGATCCTTCCTCCTACGACATATACGAGTCAGCCCAGAAACACGGGATAAGGATCCTGGGCCCGTCCTCTATGGGTATATTCCACGTCAAGAGCCGACTTAACGCCACACTGGGTCCCATGGAAGTGCTTGAGGGAGGGGTTGGCCTCGTCACGGAGTCCCGTACTCTGGGGATGGCGCTCATGGGCCTGGCCACCGTTCAAGGTGTCGGGCTCTCGGCGGTGATAGGGCTGGGCGACAAGCTGGATGTCGGTGAGAGGGAAGTTTTGAGTTATCTGGCCGAGGACAGGAGCACCCGGTCCCTAGTGCTGCACGTCGAGAGCGTTAAGGATGGTGGCTCTTTAGAGGCTACAGTTGAAGAGGTGGCCCGAAAGAAGCCCCTAGTTATCCTCACAGCTTCAGATCAGGTGAGAGAGGAATTGAAGGAGCTTCAAGATAGTCTACCGATAACTGATGATGTGATCACTGCCCTAGACATGGCCTTGGCGCTTTCCGGTAAGAGGATCAGGGGAAGATCCTTCGTCGCCGTGACCAACAGTGGGGGGGCGGGGAAGCTCCTGAAGGGGATGGCTTCCGGTTCCATCCTAGACTTACCCGAGCCCGGCAGTGATCTGATTGAGGAGATGAGGCAGTTCGTACCGGAAGGTGGGAATTTCTCCACCAACCCGGTGGACATAACAGGAAGAGCTGGAACCGACGTTTACAGGGGTGTGCTGGACGTGCTCATGTCCAGAAGGGATGTGGATGGTGTCATTGCCCTGCACTGTGAGACCGCCCTCTCTGACCCCATGAGGTTCGCTAGCATGATATCCGACCTCTGGGATCTGTACGATAAGCCGATAATCCCAGTGATAATGGGCGGTAAGAGGGCCTTGGAGGCGGTCCTCTCCTTGAGGAGGAAGGGCATACCCGCATACCCCACCCCGTGCCGCGCGCTGAGATCTGCCGACTCGCTGGTAAGATGGTCACTATTTTCAACCTCCTAACCGGCTAGATCGAGTAAAGCAATTTCTTATATTCCGCAGAGCCGTCACCAGCCTAATTATATTTCGCCGTTATATGCGCTTCGACTCTGATGTGTGACGCAATTCGCACAATTATAAGTTACCTCAGCGCCTACTGCATGGGGTTGCTTTTATGGGAGATCTGCTCGCCCCAGCCAACACCCTAGAGGTGTTACTCGGAAACGAGGCTGTCGCAAGAGGGGCCTTAGAGGCCGGCCTGAACGTCGCCGCGGCCTATCCTGGTACACCAAGCACGGAGATAGGTGAGGCCCTAGCCAAAGTAGCCAAGCAGGTGGGTATCTACTTCGAGTGGTCGGCCAACGAGAAGGTCGCCACGGAGGTTGCTATGGGGGCGGCGTGGTCCGGTCTCAGGGCCCTGACCATGATGAAACACGTGGGCTTCAACGTTGCCTCTGATGCCATCTTCACCCTAGCTTACGCGGGAGTGACCGGCGCCATGGTCATAGTATCGGCGGACGACCCCCATGCTCACAGCAGTCAAAACGAGCAGGACAACAGGCATTACAGCGAGTCAGTTGGTTTACCTATGCTGGAGCCATCCAACCCTCAGGAAGCCAAGGACTTCACGAAGGAGGCCTTCGAACTATCCAGCAAGTACAAGATACCCGTAATGGTGAGGACGACGACCAGGATCAGCCATCAGAGAGGTCCCGTTCGCTTAGGAGAGATAACGGCTGGCTTCTCCAAGGGGAAGTTCGTTCCTCCGGAGCCCGACAGGTACCTCCAAGTGGGCGCCATAGCTAGGAAGCATCACGCGGAGCTTTTGGGTAAGCTCAAGGAGATATCCTTGGATGTCGCGCCCTCCTACGCCAAAGTGGAGGGGGCTTCCGATGCGGAGTTCGGGGTCATAACCTCGGGTGTCGCCTACGCCCATGCTAAGGAGGCGCTGAAGCTCGTTAATGTGGATGCCAAGATTCTGAAGCTGGGAATGACTTTCCCGCTCCCCGAGAAGGCTATAGGGGAGTTCCTCTCCTCCGTGAACACCGTACTGATAGTGGAGGAGCTGGATCCCTACCTAGAAATGAGGGTGAAGGCCATAGCCAAGGACTACGCGCCGGAGGTCGAGGTCCTAGGTAAGCTGACCGGCCACATGCCCAGGGTGGGAGAGTACACCATGAGAACCGTGTTGAACGGGCTATCGAAGGCATTGGGAGTCGCTCCTCCCGTTAACTTCGCTGAAATAGACAGGAGAAGTTCTGAAATACTTAAGAAAGTCCCTCCAAGGCCTCCAGTCCTGTGCCCCGCGTGTCCCCACAGGTCTACGGGGTACGCCCTCAGGAGGGCCGCGGGCAGGGCCGCGTTCATGGGCGATATAGGGTGTTACGCTCTGCTATTCCAGAAGCCGTTCAGGGTGGAACACGTCACTCACGCGATGGGCTCGTCCATAGGCTTGGCTAACGGGATAGATGTGGCCACAGATCAGGACGTGGTCGCGCTGATAGGAGATTCCACGTTCTTCCACGCTGGCATACCAGCGCTGATAAATGCGGTCCACAACAAGAGGAAGATGACCGTGGTGATAATGGACAACAGGATAACGGCCATGACGGGGCACCAGCCGCACCCAGGTACGGATGTCAATGCGGTGGGTGATGAGGCCCCTGCCATAGATATAGAGAAGGTCGTCCGATCCATAGGCGTCGATTACGTCAAGGTGGTGGATCCCTACGATCATGCCGCCACTGAAAAGGCGATAAGAGAGGCCCTGAAACACGATGGCGTCTCTGTGGTGATAACCAAGAGGGAGTGCGCCCTACTCACAGTGGCCAGACTCAGGAGACAGGGGCAGAAGATAGTGCCGTACAGGGTGAACCCCGACAAGTGCACTTACTGCAGGGTCTGCATAAACACCTTCGCCTGCCCGGCCTTCGTTGACACGGGCTCTCTAGTGGAAATAGATCCAACAGTGTGCTTCGGCTGCGGAGCCTGCGTTCCCGTCTGTCCGTACGGAGCTTTCGAGCCTCAGGAGGGGTCGCTCAATTGGAGGGAGCAGAAGATAGGGGTGTGAGAGCATGAGCGTACGCGAGTTCAACGTGATAGTTGCTGGAGTCGGTGGGCAGGGGATCCTGTTCACCACTAACGTGATAGCCAGGGCCGCGCTCAAGCTCGGCCTTAACTTCGCCCAGAGCGAGGTCCACGGTCTCTCTCAGAGGTATGGATCTATAAGAACTGAGTTAAGGATTGGAAGCGACGTATCCAGTCCCCTCATACTGGAGGGAACGCTCGATCTGCTGATAGCCTTGGAACCGCTCGAGGGGCTCAGACAGGCACCATACATCTCGGAAAGGACCACGGTGGTCATGAACAACCACGTGATACCCCCGGTGGGGGCATACTTGGAGAGGTTCCCCATACCCAGCTTCGATGAGATCTTGGAGCTCATGAAGAGCCTCAATCCCAAGCAGATAATGGTACTGAACGCATACGACATAGCGAAGAAGGCTGGCGATTACATAGTCGCGAATACCGTGATGCTCGGAGCCGCTCAGGCCACTGGAGTGCTGCCCTTCCCAGAGGGAGTCCTCAGGGAAGCCTTGGAGGAAGTCTCCCCCTCCAGATATAGGGATTTAAATTTGAGAGCCTTCGACCTCGGGAGGGAATCCGTATCCCCCCCGAGGTGATTTTTTGCCCGCTAGGAGGATAGCTGTAGTAGATAGGGACAGATGTAACCCGCGCAAGTGCGGCTTGGAGTGCATAAAGTACTGCCCAGAGGTTAGAATGGGAGTTGAGGAGACTATCAGGCTGGAGGATGGTCTCCTAGTTATAGACGAGGAGTTGTGCACGGGATGCGGGATATGCGTCAAGAAGTGCCCGTTCTCCGCCATTTCCGTCGTGAACCTACCGGCTCCCGTGGAGGGTGAGGAGGTACACAGGTACGGGGTGAATGGGTTCACCCTCTTCAGGCTGCCGATAGTGAGACCCGGCAAGATCGTGGGTCTTGTGGGTCCGAACGGGGTGGGCAAGACCACCTCCATATCCATTCTGTCGGGCAGGATAAAGCCCAACCTAGGCAGGGTTGACGATGAACCGGATTGGGATGAGGTGATAAGGCATTTCAGGGGTTCTGAACTCCAGGACTATCTGAAGAGACTCGCTGATGGTCAGATAAGGGTCGTGAACAAGCCTGAGAGGATAGATAAGATACCCCAAGTCGTGAAGGGGCGGGTCATCGAAGTCCTCGAGAAGGTGGACGAGAGGGGGGTCCTAAATGAAGCGATGGACCTCCTAGGGTTGGATAAGCTCAAGGACAGGAGAGTAGAGGAACTGAGCGGTGGCGAGCTCCAGAGACTAGCCTTGGCGGCGGCGTACGTGAGGGACGCCGATGTCTACGTGCTGGACGAGCCGACTAACTATCTAGACGTCTATCAGAGGATGAGGGCCGCTAGATTGATAAGGAGGCTTCAGGAGGATGGTAAATCCGTTATGCTGGTGGAGCACGATCTGGCGGTGTTGGATTACCTCAGCGACTACGTCCACATACTCTACGGGGAGCCCGGGGTTTACGGAGTGGTCAGCCATCCCCACTCCACTAGAGAGGGGATAAACATCTTCTTGGACGGGTACCTGCCGGATGACAACGTCAGGTTCAGGGATGAGCCCATCTCCTTCTTGCCTAGGGTGGGCAGCCCCGAGATCTCGGAGAATCCGGTTGTGGTGTACACTAGCTTGGAGAAGAGGTTGAACGGTTTCCACCTCCACGTTGAGGAGGGAGAGGTCTACGCCGGAGAGGTGGTCGTGGCGGTCGGCCCCAACGGAATAGGAAAGACCACCTTTGTGAGGATACTGGCGGGTGAGCTCAGTCCGGATCAGGGTACCGTGATGACCGAGGGCATAAAGGTCTCGTACAAGCCGCAGCACGTGAAACCCACGTATGAGGGCACCGTGGAGTCCCTCCTGCGCAAGGTGGCCGGATCTAGCTACTCGAGTCCCTACTTCAGGGCGGAAGTGATTAAGAGGCTGGGAATAGAGAGGCTGCTGGACAGGTACCTAGATGAGCTCAGCGGGGGAGAGCTTCAGAAGGTCGCCATTGCAGCTTGCCTAGGTAGAGAGGCCGATATCTACCTGATAGACGAGCCCAGCGCGTTCTTAGATGTGGAAGCCAGGTTCGCGGCAGCGAAGGCCATCAGGAGGAGGATTCAAGGGGAGAACAAGGCCGTGATCGTCGTGGAACACGATCTTCTTACGATAGAAGCGGTGGCTGATAGGATCATGGTCTTCTCAGGGCAACCTGGGGTTGAGGGTCACGCCAGCAGGCCCATGGATCCCAGGGAGGGACTTAATGAGTTCTTAAAGGACGTCGATGTCACCTTCAGGCGTGACCCCGACACGGGCAGACCTAGAGTCAACAAGCCCGGCTCCAAGATGGATCAGCTGGCGAGGGCAAGGGGGAGGTACTACCCATGAACCTGCTCGGGTTCCTCTTAGGCAAGAGGGAAGCCCTACGGGACCTTGGACTGAACGCTAGTTTTCTACCGGCAGCTACCTCCCTCCTTCTCTTCCTTGTAGTGGATGCCCTAGCCCTTTCGACGCTGGGGGTGAGGATAGCTTGTTCATCCTCTACCATGACGGAGAGGGTGGCGATGTTCATTCACGTGAAACAACTCCTGCTCCTCTACATGTGGGTCATAACGGCGGTGAGCTGGGGGATATCCTCAGTCGTCTCGGGGATCTCCGTGGCTAGGAGGGCTAAGATGAGGCTCAGGAAATACCACTACCTGATGGCCCTCTGCTCCCTTCCGCTCACCATCGTGGGACTCCTAAATACGTTGGTGCTGATGATCTCACCCGGCAGGGTCATCTCGTGCGAGGGTTCAACATGGAGAGGCCTTCTATTGACCGTATTTTCAGAGATACTCTCGTATCTGCTGTCTTTTCCTCCGATAATCTCCCTGATACTGGCCCTAGTTTCCCTCGGCTGGTTCACCTATCTCTCCTACAGGGTGCATGCCGTAACTATCGGACTGGATAGAGAGGATGCCCTCAAGTACTCGCTCAAGTTCACCTCGACCTTCGTGGGCTCCATAATCCTGATAAGTGTCCTGATCTCTGTGCTCATCGTATTACTCCAGTTGCCCTAGCCAGCTTTTCGGCTGCAGTCGGGGTGAGCCCTGTCACTCCGAGTATGGTGTACCTGTCCCTTATCCTGTGAGCTACTGTCAGGGCCTTCACCACGAGGTCGGGTCTTAAGCCAGCTTCCTCTGCCGTTGTTGGTACGCCCGCCTCTCTGAGCTTCTCCCTTATCCACTTCCAGTCCTGACCCTGGAGGTAGGCCATCATTATCGTTCCCAGGGCCACCTGTATCCCATGAGGCGCGGGTTTCACGCCCTCCTTGGCAGCTATCGCATCCAGCGCGTGGCTGAACATGTGCTCACTACCGCTGGCAGGCCTCGAGCTCCCGGCTATGCTTATAGCCACGCCGCTGCCTATCAACGCTTTCACCAAAATCCTAGTGGACTCCTCCAATCCCGACTTTATCTCGGAGGCGTGATCCGTCGCTATCTTGGCGCTGAGCAGTGACATCGAGGCAGCATACTCGCTGTATGGTTCATCCTTCAGCTTATGGGCCAGCTCCCAATCCCTCACAGCCGTGAACTTGGCCACCAAGTCACCGAATCCGGACTTGAACGTCTCGGGAGGGGCCCTGTTTATCACTCGGGTGTCAGCGACCACCGCCGTGGGTGCTTCCATTCCCCTGATCCCGCCGAATCTGGTTTCAGCCTGCTTCGACAGGGAGAAGTTCACCGCAGGTGATGCTATCCCGTCGTGACTCGCCGAGGTGGGGACCACTGCATACCTAACTCCGAGCTTGGCTGCGGCCAGCTTGGTGACATCTAGGGGCTTACCGCCTCCCACCCCTATCAGGAAGTCTGCGTTCCTCTCTTCTGCCTCCTTAATGACCTGTAGGACGTCCTCTATCCCTCCCTGACGGGCTACGACGTGGTAAACCTTCATGTCGCCTTCCAGCATGTCGATCAGGTCCTTGGCCACCACGGCCGTTACGCTGGATCCGCTAACCACCACGGCCGTTCCTGTGAGGCCTAGGCTGTGTAGTATCTCGGCTGTCCTTCCCAAGGCATTCGGCCCGAATATGATGTATCTGGGGCTCTCTATCTTCTCCAGTCCCTTGCCTGAGATCAGTTCACCACGCACCTGGGTGAAACGGCTGGAGGAAAATAAAAGTTCGCGGGAACGATAACCCTTAATTAAGGGAGGTTTCCCTACCATGGGACCGAAGAATGGAGACCAAGACCAAGATAGTGCTGCTGCTCAATCTCGTCTTCGTTGCTCTACTCTTATCTTGGCCTGTAATAACGGCACCTAAGTTCAAGATTTCTCTTAATGAGGATACGGTCCCCCTAGGGGGAGAACTCCAGTTCACGGTGTCTTTTCCCAGCCCTCCGTCATCCGTCAGGGTGGATGTCGTGGACCTAGAGAGGAATATGACCATAGAGTCCAAGAGCCTGCAGCCGGCCAAAGTAGTGAGCGCCGTCATTCCAATCGATGAGGGAAGGTACAGAATAGGCCACTATTCGCTGAGAGTCGTGGCAAATCTCGGTGGCACCGTCGAGGAAGATGCTTATTTCAACGTGTTCGGGGGCGCTCCCCTGAACATAACCCTAGAGACGGAGGAAAACCTGTCCGCCTTCATCAACGTGACGGCTGAGAAGCAGTACGCCACCGTCTCCAGCAAGGTATATGCTACCGTGACGATGAAGGGAAAGCCCGTCAAGGGGGCCAAGCTCATAGCCCTCACCATGGGCCCCAACGCCACCGTGACCTCCGTGGCTTACACCGATTCCGAGGGCAAGGCCGTTTTGGACTGGAGCGCTAACGTGACCGAGAACACCACCTACGTCGTGGTGGTGCAGGCGCTGAAGCCGGGACATCCCATAGCCTCTGGAGAGGTCAAGATAAGGGTAAGGGTAGAGAAGGGGAGCTGATCATTCTCTAGCTGACAGGACCTCTCCCCTCTCCCGGATCTCCTCCAGCTTTTCCTGCAGCTCTTCCTTGCTGACCTTGTGGAACAAGGGTTCCACTTCCCTCAGCTGTACTCCGGCTACGATGTTGAACGCGTCCGAGAGGGGCGCGGGCTCGCCGTCGAGGCCCATCATCCTCCATAGCTTCTCAGCTGAGAAGGGCATGAATATGTGCATGTAGCAGGCCATCGCCCTCAGCAGATTGAAGGAGGCGACCACGGTGGAGTCGGCGCGTGCCCTGTTCTCTTTGATATCCCTCCAAGGCTCCCTGCTGTTGAAGAACCTGTTTCCGAGCCGCGCCATCTCGAGGAATTCCTTGAGGGCGTCCCTCAGCTTGACCCTCTCTAGGTTCTCCTCGATCCTTTTAGCTATTTCCTTGGCCTCTTTCAGCATCTCCTCCGACTCCTCGTCGAGCTGAGCCTCTGGAACGACTCCGTCATATCGAGACTTGATGAAGGAGAGCACCCTGTGGATCAGATTACCTAGGGTATCGTTCAGCTCATCGTTGATCTTGGCCACCATGTCGTCCCAAGCGAAGTTGGCGTCCTTCGTCTCCGGCCTTATGTATATCATGTAGAAACGCCAGTAATCGGCGGGAAGCAAGGCCAGGGCCTCGTCCAGCCATATACCTATCCTCTCCCTCTTGGAGAATTTCTCTCCCTCGAAGAGGAGGAACTCCGTGGAAGCCACGTTGTAGGGCAGGATGTACCCTTCCTCGCTGGCCATTAGTAGCGCTGGGAATATAAGGGTGTGGAAGGGTATGTTGTCCTTCCCTATGAAGTAGATCGATTTGGTGTCCTTCCCCTTCCAGAACTCGTTGAACTCCTCCGGCTTGCCGAGCCTCTCGAAATGCTCCTTCACCGCTGAGACGTAGCCCAACACTGCCTCCATCCACACGTAGATCGTCTTCCCCTCGGCTCCGGGGAAGGGAGCGGGGATGCCCCACTTGTTATCCCTAGTTATCGATCTGGGTTTCAGCCCGTCCTCTATCATTGAGAGGGACATGGCCCTCGCGTTGTCCGGGAGCTGCTCGTTCGACTCTATGTACTCCTTGAGTTTATCGGAGAATTTGGGTAGATCGAAGAACCAGTGCTTCGTCCTCCTGAGTTCCGGTTCAGCACCGCATATGGCACACCTCGGGTTGATCAGGTCGGTCGGGTTCAGGAGCCTTCCGCACCTATCACACTGGTCGCCGTGGGCCTTCTCGTACCCGCAGTAGGGGCACGTCCCGATCACGAACCTGTCGGGCAGGAACATCTTGTCGTTGGGGCAGTAAAGCTGCTCCGTCTCCTTCTCGAAGATATGTCCGTTCTCGTAGACCTTCATGTAGAACTCCTGAACGAACTTCACGTGGGTGGGGCTCTCCGTTCTCGTGTAGTTGTCGTAGCTTATTCCGAACCTCTCGAAGAGGTCCGAGACGTAGGAGTGCATCTTATCTGTGAGCTCCTTCGGACTTATCCCCTTCTTTATCGCCTCTATTTCTATGGGAGTTCCATGCTCATCGGAACCCGATACGAAGACCACCGAGTCCCCTTTCTTCCTCCTGTACCTAGCGTACACGTCGGAAGAGAGGACTTGGATGAGGGTGCCCAGGTGGGGCACAGCATTTATGTAGGGCCAAGCCGAGGCCACTATCCACCTCATCTTCGCTCCCGCAAATGGCGCTATCAAGAATTTTAAGCCTGTGCTCAGTTCAGCATGGATCACCATGGTTGAAGATGTGAACTCCTGCATCTACGAGGTGAATGAGGATTTCCTCTCCTACGTCGAGGATCTCCTGAGGGAGGAGGATCCAAAGGAGAGGGTGAGGAAGCTAAGCAGGGCCGAGGGTTACCTCAGGTACCTATTCTTCGAGCTCGTAGGTCACCTGAAGGATTGGAAGGGTGGCGATCTCAGGACACTGGTGTGCGGCCTGTCCTACCTGATACCGCTGGGAGTCAGATTGTGTTACGACACGGAGGATGGGGCTCAGGAGACCGCCTGTGGAATAGTTAGGGATCTCATAGATCTCACCTTTTCCCTCATGAGGAGATGGAGGGGGAGCGAGGAGGTCAAGGAGATTGGGGCGGAGCTGTGGACCAAGCTGGATGTAGAAAATGGCTTGGTCGACAAGGGAGAAGCAGAGGCTTTAGCTCTTAGGCTCTCCTCCGCTATTTCCAGGCTCCTTGTTTGAACAGAACAGCCTCACTATCTTATCGATTATAGAGGAACTTGAGCTATCCCCGAACCTCGGAAGCCTCACCACTTCGACCTCCATACCCCTCTTCCTCAATTCTTCCTTGAGCCACCTCTCCTCGGCCCATTGATCGTATCCTAGAGCTATTACATCAGGTCTTATCTTCCCGATAGAGTCTAGGGGATCTTTCTCACCCAGAACGACGCGATCGACTGGTTTCAGGTTCTTAACGATGTATGCCCTAGATGACTCCCTCAGCACCGGAAATCTCCCCTTGAATCTCTTCACATTCTCATCTCTCGCGATGACCACCACGAGTTCTCCATCATCGCCAGCGAGCTTTTTGGCTTCCCACAACATCTTGATATGACCCTCATGGATCAGGTCAAACGTGCCGGCCACCAAGACCCTGCGTCCCATCACTCTCCACGCACCCTCCCTGTTAATGTTTTAAAGTCGATACGCGCGATGGACTCGAGAAGGGGAGAGCCGGTGAAATGTTCGAGCTGGTCTCGAAGGGTGGAAGGCTCAAGGTAGCTAGCCATGGGGAGGACCTAGACGGTCTATTCTCAGCCTCCCTCATCGCATTGATACATCCGGAGGACCTCGAGATCTACTTCACCGCGCCCTACGAGATAAGGGAGTCATTAGAGAGCTTCGATATCGTCCTGGACCTGCCTCCCCCCAGGGGCGGCACCAGAATACTCGTGGACCATCACGAGTCCAACCTCGCCCTCTTGAACAGGGTCAAGACGGCCTTCCTCAGGCCGGAGTATCCGTCCACGGCGAGACTCCTGTATGACATACTGAGGGAGTGGGAACCCCAGGTGGAGGACTTCTCTCGTACCGTGGATCTAGTGGATCAGACGGACACAGGCAACCTAGATCTGTTTTCCGCCCTCTTCACGGCCGCCATCAGGAAGATCTTCAAGAGAAAGAGGTCTGATCTCGTCAAAGTCGCGAGGGATCTCCTGTTACACCCTCCCACGACGAGCGATGAGCTGATTAACCTACCTGCCGTGAAGAGGGAAGTGGATCTCATAGAGAGGGAGTACGGGGACCGATTGAGAGAGTTACTCTCTTTGGAGGGGGGAGAGGCCCTTTTGGTGAGAATAGAGAGTCTCCCATCCTACCTAGTGCCCGTCATACAGCTGGCGGCTAGGAGATACAGGTTCTTCGGGACAATCACCACCGGATCGGATGGAGCTTTGAGGCTCTCCTTGAGGAGTCGAGAAGATTCTCCGCTCTCGGCCCTGGAAGTGGCTGAGAGGTTGGGAGGGGGCGGCCACAGAAACGCCGCCGGTGCTTTGATAATGCCCTCGAGGATGGAGGACCTGCTCGCCATAGTTGGGTCCAGGATGGAGTTCGAGTTAATAACGGTTTGATGCCCATTAGATGGGGCGATGATGTCGGAGGTGATCTATGAGGGGTGATTATACGCTTTAGGACTGAGCCCCCATCTTTATACATTGCACTGACTCTGAGACATATGTCCCGGCCCGTGGTCAAGGATGTCGACTCTATCCCGTTCCAACCGGTTCCCCAAGCTGAGAAGACCTACATCAAGTGGGTGTTCTCCCCCAAGGACGGGGTACCCAACTTCTCGATGAGAATATTCAGGGTGGAGGCTGGAGGGCACATACCTGAGCACAGCCATCCGTGGGAGCATGAGATACTCGTACTGAAGGGGAGGGGGAAGATAAGGATCGGGGATCAGGAATTCGAGGTCAAGGAGGGGAATGCCATATACGTACCTCCCGATCTTCCTCACGAGTATTTCGCGTATGAGGAGATTCTGTTCCTCTGTATGATACCTAATGAGGGCGTGCCTCCTGAGCTCAAGTGAAGGAGGGAAGATGGTGGGGATACGCAGCTTCATCGCCATAGATGTCGAGGTCCCTGAGATAGTGGCCAAGATAGTCAGGGTTCAGGAGGAGATCCTCTCCTCGAGCGCCAAGCTGAAACCCGTGGAGAGGCAGAACCTCCACTTCACCCTGAAGTTCTTGGGTAACGTCGAGGAATCGAGGATAGAGCTTGTGGTCTCCACCATGAGAGAGGTGCTCGAATCCTTTGAGCCCTTCCCCATGCACCTCAAGGGAGTTGGCGCCTTTCCCAGGGTGAGCAGGCCAAACGTCGTGTGGATAGGCGTGGATGAGGGGAGAGATGTCTTCATCGAGATGGCCAAGGAGCTCGACAGGTCCCTGGCCAAGTTGGGCTTCAAGAGGGAGACCAAGGGGTTCGAGCCCCATCTAACCGTTGCCAGGGTCAAGGGCTACTCCGGCGATCTGCCCGAGGTAATTAGGAGGATCTCGGATGTTGATATAGGATTCATAGATGTCGAGGAGGTGAGGCTCAAGAAGAGTACCCTCACTCCGCAGGGACCGATATACGAGACGCTGCACGGCATCAAGCTCAGGCAGCGGGAGGAGGTGGGGAGAGAGTAAGCAGCTTCTTAGCGATTATGAGGAGCAGAACTCCGACTCCTAACAGGAAAACGAATGATAGACATCTCAATATCAATAGGAGAGTAGACTCATCGGCAACTAGCGTGAACAGGGATAGGAGGAGCACTAGAGATCCAGCAAGCCAGAACAGCAGACCCTTTAGGCTCATAGCACTCCGTCCATCCATATCATAATTAAAAAGGATGGCACCCCTTCTAATCGATGACCTCGATATACCTCATCACTGATTTCGGTACCGAGGACTATTACGTGGGAGCAATGAAAGGAGTGATCCGTACCCTGTGCCCCAAAGTCGATCTAGTCGATATATCTCACGGGGTCAGGAAGTTCAACATAAAGCATGGGGCATTCGTCCTCTGGCAAGCGCATCGTTGGATAGAGAAGGGATCCATCGTCTTGGGAGTTGTGGATCCCGGGGTGGGAACTGCTAGGGACCCGATAATAGTGAAGGCCGGTCCCCTCACCTTTGTAGGTCCGGATAACGGTCTCTTCTGGCCAGTAGTCCAAGAGATGGGAGAGTACGAGGTGTTCAAGATAGACATCAGGGGGACCGGTCTCGCTGAGAGGAGGACGGGCACATTCGATGGGAGAGATGTCTTCGCTCCCGTGTCCGCTATGCTAGCATGCGGCAAATCTCCCGACGACTTGGGATTCAGGAAGAGATCCATGGAGGTTTTGGATCTGTGGAGGGTGGAGGAGGGAGACGGATACCTTAAGGGGGAAGTGCTCAACGTGGACGGCTTCGGGAACGTGATAACTAACGTGAGATGGGGTAAGGTGAGCGCGGAGGAGATCGAAGTGATCACCCCGCATTCGTGGGCCAGGGCTGTGAGATCCACCCATTACGGGGGTAAGGGCCTCCTGATGATAAGAGGAAGCACGAACCTACTGGAGCTCTCGTTAGCTAGGGGCAGCGCCGCCGACTTCCTCGGGGTCGATGTGGGTGACGGTATTGAGTTCAGGTGGAGGTGATGTCTTGCTAATCAGTTTGGATGATGTTCCCAAGCACACCGAGATGGAGGTGGGATTGAAGGCCTGGAACCTATCCAAGGTGAAGGCCACCGGTGCTAGGGTTCCCTTCACCGTCATCATACCCAGCGATGTGATATCCCAGCTGATGTCGGAGTCCGGGATAAGGCACGACATTTTCAAGCTCTCTAGGATAGTGATGGACTCGGACAGCCCGGAGAAGGCCTTTGAACTTGAGAAGGAGATCAGATCCAAGATCAACTCCCTATCGATTCCCGAAGATCTGTTGGACGGGATAATGGACACCATCGCCGGTAATGTCGAGAAGATGATAGTCGCTAGACCGTCTCCCTACGCATCCGAGCTCGTCGATGGGGACCTCAAGGGCAGGATGGGCGTGTGGTACGACGAGCCAACGAAAAAGGGGATCGTGAGGTCCATCCAGAGGGTGCTGGGCGGCTCCTTCTCACTTAGGGCCATAGCTAGGATGATGGATCTCGGCGTATATCCGGAGGATCTGGACCTAGCGATAATGATACAGAAGGTTATCTTTCCGAGATCGAGCGGGATCGCCATCTGCTGTCCCGCCAGGAGGAGAAATGAGATCCTAGTTGAGTCGACTTGGGGATCGATGAATGGAGTTCCGAAGGACAGGTTCAGGATCAGCATGGACCTCATGGAGGTCGTGGAGAGCGAGCTGAGCGAGAAGAAGGTTAAGCTTGTACCCAGCCCTCAGGGCATACGTGAGGTGGAGGTCCCCCATCACCTGTGGATGGAGCCCTCGGTGAAGGGAGGGGAGATAGAGGAGATAGCTAGAACCTCCTCCGATCTCTCACTGATCTTGGGGACCCCCACCCTCATGGAGTGGATAATTCAGGAGGGCACGGACGTTCTATTCGTGATACAGGCCCACAAGGAGCCTGAAAGACCACCCGTTAAGCCGTTGGAGAGGAAGGTCATGAATTGGTTGGAGGAGAGGAGGGAAGTCAGGGAAATTAAGGAGGAGAAATTAAAGGAGGTGGTGAAGGAGGTAGAGCTCTCCGGTCGCCCAGGAAAGGTAGCTCCAAGGGAGGTTGAGGTCTCTCCGGTCGCGTTGGTGGCCTCCAAGATATACGTCAGGTACCCGGTGGAACTCCCGAGGGGGTTAGTGGACGGCAGGATCGTGGAAGTGGACGAGCTGAGCAGATTGGGGCCCGGCGATCACATCGTCATCCTGAGGGACTCCTCAAACATAGGGGATCTGGGTGAGGTTAAGGTGTTAGTGGAGGCAGATAACCCGAAGGAAGCCAAGGAAAAGCTATTTTCTATTGCAGCATCCTCTCCGAGCTCTGAGTTCTTAATCTACCTAGGAAAGGCAGAATTGGTGCTGATGTCCGATGAGCTGTCTGACATCTACGATGGCGCCGTACTGCCAGTGGATCTCGAGGGGTTCAGTGCAGCCCTCTCCATAGCCTCCCGCTTCGATCATCTCATGGTAGATTTGAAGGAGGAGGTTCCTTCGGTTGATCTGGTACGCGAGGCCCTGTCCGCTGGGGTGGAGGGCTTCCTGCTAGGCGTTGAGTCTGTAGAGGGACAGGTGAGGGTCATTCACCGGGCTGAGATGAGGCATCTCCTCGAGAAACTCAGGTACTTGGAGCTACTCCTGTCTGAGTGGGGAGAGTTGGGGGCGTGATCTCCTTACTCTCCCTCCTCAAGAGGATCTTCAGGGGACCGGAAGGTGTGCTATCCCTCTTACTCCTGATACTCGGATTCTTGTTCCTTTCCGTGGAGGTTGTGAGGATTTGGCCGGTGAGGATGCCTCAGAGATTGATCAACATCTCCATAGCGAGCATCCTCTTCTATTTGGGTTTCAGGATTAGGGGTAACGTTGATCTGAGGTACTACGTCCCTCTAGCCCTAGGGTCACTCCTATTCCCCCCGTTGTTGCTGCTCACCTTCATCTCCACGATGTCGATCTCCAAGGATGAGGTGAGAGAAGAGGACGAGCGTCAGAGTGAGCAGGACCTGTTATCTCTCTCGTTCAAGTCGGTACTAACTGTCTGCAAATCCGTAGGTCTGGCAAGTTCCCTAGCGATATCGCTGGCCTCCCTCATCTCCACCAATAGGAGGGTGATCCTGGTCGACTGGAACGGTGACGCCGCTGATAGGCTGAAAAACGCTGAAATCAGGATTGCTAGGCCGGAAGAGCTCAGATTCAGTCATGCCGGTGGCCTCGGGCCATCCTATTACATGACGGCGTCTCTCCTCCTCTCCTACCTGAGTGGAGTGAATCCCTCCGTTATAAGCGAGGTCCTGAAGACGGGCGACGTCTCACTGCTGGATGACGTGAGGATCCCGGAGCCGGGGAGATCCCTGCTGCGACAGCTGTTCGGTGAAGATGGATCCTCGCTCCACGAGGCGCTGCCCGAAGTGGCAGGCGTCCTGATAATAGATGCCTCAAGGCTATCGACTGCGGGCAAGGATGCGATCTCCTTGATGACATTGCTCCAATCGGTCACCTACGAGAGGAGGGATTTCGTGGTTATCACCCCATTGCTCAGCCCTCTCACGGAGGAGAGGGCGCCACCTCAGATAAAGGACGAGATCAGATGGCTCATCTCTTCCTTGAGGAGGGGAGGGGGGATTATCACATCGATTGAGGATTCTCTGGCATATTCCAGCGAGTTCGACGTAGTTCTGGTATGTGATGAGTGCGAGGATCCTATCTACAGGCTGGATAGTTACCGACTTTGCCCCTTACCCGTCCGTAGAGCGAGGAAAGGAGTTTGAGCAGGGGGTAATAGGGCCCGCGCTCCACCCTTATCACCTCCTCGACCAAGGAACGGGGCAGGAACCTCAGGGTCCTCCACAAGAGGCCCGTCCTCAGCAGGAAGTCAGCGGCCTTCCTGTGGGTGAGGCCCGTGTCTACCATCGGCCTAACTACCCTGTCGACGGAGGGCACGTAGTTCTCCGGCCTGTCGTCCGCCAGCGATTTGGTTAGGAGGTATGCGGCTATTATGCCCGTGTGCATGCCCCCACCATTGGAGGGAACCGTCATGCCGGCCGCATCTCCTGCGAGGAAGATCCCTCCTTCCTGTATCTTCCTCAGCATGCCCCCGGCCGGGACATACCTCCCCCTGAGTTCAGGTTCAGCTGTCACATTCAGTCTGGCAAGATGTTCCTTGAGAGCCCTCTTGGGGTCAAACCCGTTGATCATGTTGAGCCTGACACCAACCCCAACGTTCGCAGTGCTCTCGGACCTGGGGATAACCCAAGCGTAGGTACCTGGTGCTAGGGACTCGCTTATCACCAACCTCATCACGTCAGGCTCATTCACCTCCATCGTGACCTCAGTGGAGAAGGCTAGCGCAAGATCGTCGCACCCGAGTGTTGTACTCCCGTTTATCAGCTTGGCAACCCTACTATCGAATCCGTCCGCCCCCACCAAGTACCTCGCCCTGTACCTGTCCTTGGACGTCCTTACCTCGTAAGCATCATCCACGGGCCGAGCCGTGATGAACGCCTCCCCAGTTTTGAGGGCGGCTCCCTCCGCTAGGGACTCCTCTAGCCTAGAGACGATCATCGCCCTCCTATCGACGGAGTATCCCGCATAATTGGTCTCGAATTCCCTGTTCCCTATCTCCATCACTATCCTTCCCATTCTGTGCACGATGAAAGGTTCGAAGAAGTCCAAATAGGCTGAGGCGACGTCTCCCTCTAACTTAAGTGAATTGGGATCCGGCAGGTACTCACCGCAGATGGTTCTAATCCCGGGCTGCGGGTCCCTCTCTATGATGAGCACCTTGAACCCGCTGGAGGACAGGAAATATGATAGGGCGGCCCCAGTAGGGCCGGCACCCACCACAGCTACGTCGTACAATTTGACTCACTGGGATTCCTTCACTATGGCGGGGAGCCTTCTGAACTTGTGGAAGAAAGGCTCGTAGGTCCTCACGTATATCTCGGTGTTCTCCAGCTTTGGAATGTCCCTCCTGTACTTACTCTCAGCGCCTATCAATCCCTTCCCGTACTTGCGCTCGTATTCCTCGAAGCTCATCGAGTACTCCTTGATTATCTTGTCCCTGTAGAGGTCGGAGAGCACGTTGTACGTGCAGAAGGGTATGACCCTGCCGTCGGGGGAGAGGTAGTGTATGTCACACCTCATCACCCTCTGGACATCGTAGTTGTACAGGTCCATGAAGTGCATCATTCCCAAGAAGAGCGACTTGTAGTGGAACTCTCCTAGCGCCTTATAGCTCCTCTGGAGTATTATCTTCCTGAGTATTCCGATGAGGTTTATGCCTGGGGGTTGCTTGTCCTTCTCTATGAAACTTGGGAGTTTAGCGACCACCTTGAGGAGGGTGAGCCACCTGTTCTTGCGCTCCTCCTTGATCTCCCTAGCCTTCTCCTTGAGGAAGTGGTAGAAGCCATCCACATCTACGAAGTCCGTTATGGGGATGAACCTAGTTACTCTCCTCTTACCATCGACCCTCTCGAACACCGGGAAGACGTAGGTGGCCATCCCACAGGCCGGGTGATTGGTCATCATGAGCTTGGGCTCGCCGGTCACGGCCTCAATGAACTCGCTCACGGCCACGGTGAACGGAACCGGATACCAAGCCTCCCTGTATATCTGTCCATCTGTCTGCTCCTCTATCTTCCTTATGACATCCGGGATAGTTATCCTGTACTTCTCCCTCTCGGCCTTGGGCATCTGTCCGGTGAGGGAGACCGGCTGATAGTTCACTCCCCTGACGACATCTATGTTGTAGGCAGCGAACCTGACCATGTCGCCCACCTCGTGGTCGTTTATTCCCTTTATCACGGTGGGAACGAGCACTAGACTCGTCATGCCCGCCTTCCTGGCGGCCTCCAGTATGTACGGGATCTCCCAGTGGTTCTTGGGGTTGGCCTCGGGGGTGACCCCATCGAAGCTCATGTATATCGTATTGACCCCCGCTTCCCTCAGCTCCCTCATGAGTTCGGGCTTCTCCACGAAGATGATGCCCTGTGTGTTGAGTTGTATGTGGGTGATACCCTTCCTCCTGAGGAGCCTAACTATTTCAACCAAGTCATCCCTCAGAGTGGGCTCTCCGCCCGTGATCTGAATGGCATTCCCGTGGGCTGGTTTCTCCTTTATGAGGAGATCCACCATCCTATCTATCTCTTCCAAGGTGGGCTCGTACACGTAACCGGCCTTCTCGGCGTAGAAGAAGCAGTACCAGCAATCGAGGTTGCACCTGTTAGTTACCACCAAGTTCGCTAAGGCTGTCGTGTTCTGGTGGGCTGGGCATATACCGCAGGAGAAGGGACAGGGGGCGAGGAGTTCTGTGTGGGGAGGATATATCCCTCTCCCCGGGACCTCGAATTCCATGGCCCTCTTGAACATCTCGGCGTCTCCCCAGTAGAGGTCCTCGAACTCCCCGTGCTCGGGGCACTCCTTCCTTATGTAAACGGCCCCATCCCTCTCGAATATGATCGCAGGAAGCAGCCTGTAGCATACGGGACATACCGATGATGTGTGTCTGAGTAGTTTCTCCCCTTCTCGGAGCTTCGGCCGCGGACCGCCTATTGCAATCTTCCTACCATCGACCTCGATGAACCGCGGCGCCGGTATTTCCACAACCACCTTTTATCACCGCGAGATAGTGGGAGTCAACTTATAATAAACGCTTGCGCCAGTTAGGCCAGATGGCTTCAGAAAGGTTTGAGCATTACGTTCAAGTGTTGTATAATTCAATTTCACAATGGTTATCCGGAGATTTAGATAATGGGATGGAGGTTATTCTGAAGATTATAAGAGAATGTGAGGAGGAAGGTGTCTGTGACGAGCGCGTGGTCTCCGAGCTGCATAGGTTGGTTGAAGCCCTCGAAGGATATGTCTCAAAACGGTTAACGAAGGATGCCCTTCTCGATGTGTTGAAGGATGAGATCGTCGAGGGTTCCTTAGGGGGCCTCGCTTTGTTGATACTTCGCGAGATATGTGACAGGGAGACCATTGAATCTTTGAGGAGTTGGGCTGAGGATCCCAACCCTGAGGTGAGGATGGCATATCTCAAGTGCGCGACCAAGCTCTTCGACGAGGGAGAGGTTCCCCTAGAGCTGCTGAGGACGTTCAGGGAGGACCCCTCACCCAAGGTCAGGGAAACTCTCGTAACTTCTCTCTCGAAGAACGTTTCTAAGGACGATGTCTTCGCCTTCCTAGCGGGGATGCTGAGGGTTGAGAAGAGGAGCTCCATAAGGACGAAAATACTCACAGCCCTCTCGAGGGTAGAGAGAGGTACTAAGAGTGGGAGGAAAGGTGGCATATTAGGTAGGCTGAAGCGCGCGATGGGTTGGCGGGAGTAAGAGTTATCTCTTTTCGCGGGAATCCCAGCGGGGTGGTGAGATGGTCAAGGTCACATTCTTAGGGCACTCAGCCTTCTTGCTGGAGGGCAGTAAGAGGGTGCTCATAGATCCGTGGATAGAGGGCAATCCTCAGTCCCCCATATCATTGGACCAGTGCAAGGGAGCTGACATCTACGTGGTGACGCACGCTCATGGGGATCACGGTCTCGACGATGCCGTTAAGCTGGCGAAATCTCACGGAGGGACGATCGTGAGTATATACGAGATCGCATTGGAGGCCGGGAACAGGGGCGTCGAGAAGACCGTGGGGGCTAACATAGGTGGCTTCTTCGATGTGGATGGGGTGAAGATCGCCCTGACGACCGCCGTCCACAGCAGCCCCATTGGAGCCCCTACCGGGGTCGTGGTGGAGTTAGACGGTAAGAGGATCTATCACGCTGGTGATACTGGTGTCTTCTACGACATGAAGCTGATAGGAGAGCTGTACAAGCCGGATCTGGCGCTACTGCCCATAGGTGGTCACTTCGTGATGGGGCCCCTCGAAGCAGCCAAGGCGATCGAGCTCCTTGGGGTGAAGAAGGTGATCCCCATGCACTACGAGACATTCCCGGTCCTCAAGGGCAGGCCGGAGGAGCTGAAGGAGCTGCTCAGGAAGAAGGGTTTGGACTGCGAAGTGATAGCTCTGAAACCGGGAGAGAGCTATGAGCTCTGAAGTGAGGCCTAAGGAGACGCAGGTGATCGCGGAGCTCTACGATGTGGAGGATAGGGAGATACTGGATTCCCCCTCCCTCATGGAGGAGATGCTGAGGAGGTTAGCTGAGGAGGTCGGAGAGGAGAGCGTACACGTACACGTACACGAGTTCGAGCCGTACGGCGTGAGCGGCTTCCTCATGATGAGGAAGGGTTACGTGGCCATACACACCTGGCCGGAGCACTCCTACGCTACCGTCAATGTGGTAGGGTTCTCAGATGAGACGTGGGCCTGGAATGTGTACAAGGCCTTGGTCAAGCTGTTCAAGCCCAAGCAGCAGAATGCAGTGGAGGTGAAGAGCGGGTTAGACAGATCTTGATCCCCCATCTACTTTTTTCGCGGGACTTATCCAGACGGACACTCCTCGACTTGGACGTTGAAGTCGAGGCCCGCCCTCCCGAGTCTCCTTATAACCCGTCCCAGCAAGTAGTTGCCCCTGAAGCCCTCAATGGTGACTTCATAGAAGTATCCGGGTTCGACCCGCCCCAAGGCCACGGGTTTGTACGAGGGGGTTCTGCCCTGAGTTCCCTTGGAGGTGACCTCTGAGGCGAGTACCACCAGATTTCTCCCCAAAAACCTCTCGTTTCTCCTCTCTTTTATCTTCTCTATCAGTTTCATCGCCTCCTTGCTTCTCCTCTTGATCACGTTCGCGGGAAGCTGGGGTAATGAGGCGGCCTTCGTCTTGGGCCTGGGCCCGAACCTGCTCAGGTTCACTACATCAGGCTGTATCTCCTCTAAGAGCTTCAATGTTCGATGGAAATCATCCTCCGTTTCTCCCGGGAATCCAACTATGACGTCGGTGCTTATGGTGGAGTCCTCGTATCGCTCCCTTATGCGTTTCACCAAGGAGATGAACTCCTCCACCGTGTAGTCCCTGCCCATCAATCTGAGGATCCTGTTTGAGCCGCTCTGAACCGGTAGATGGAAGAATTTGTACACCTTAGGGCTCTCGAATGAGTCGAGCAACCTGTCAGCTATCCTAAGGGCGGAGCTGGGGGTCATCATCCCTACTCTGATCCTAAACTCCCCCTCAAGCGAGGTGATACCATCCAATAGATCCGGTAGATCGGTCCCGATGTCCCAACCGTACACTCCGGTGTCCTCCGCGGTCAACCAGATCTCCACCGCTCCCTTGTTCAGGAAGTCCCGGACCCTATTGATCACGCTCTCCTTGGGGAAGCTCGTCAGTCCCCCCCTGGCCAGCTTGGTTATGCAGTAGGTGCAGGAACCCAAGCAGCCTTCAGCGATGGGAACTATTCCGATTAGATCCAAGGGGTCCCTCTCATAAGAGGCCTTATCCAGCCTCCTCCACTCCAAGAACTCCCCCTTCTTCCCCTCAAGGGCCAGGAATGCGGCTTCCACAATGCGGTCTAGGGATCTGGGCGCCACCAAGACCTTGGAGTAGGGCCTGAGCAGCTCGGGCTGGGACTTAGCCATACATCCCGCCGCTACGAGGGGACCGTACTTGGATAGCACCCTAGCCCTGTGAAGCATCCTCTGCTCGGTGGGCGTCTTCACATTGCATGTGTTCAGTATGAGGATGTCCGCTTCCTCGGGGCTATCTACCCTAACCCAGCCCGCTCTCCTGAGTAGGCTCTCCATTATTTGAGAGTCCGATCTGTTCATTGAGCACCCGTGGGTCTCCAGATAGAACCTGAATTCACTCCGACCCTGACTCGGTCTCGACCGTAACCCCATCGAGGCTCGCCACATTCCCCCCGTAGTACCTGATCACCTTCACTATCTCATCGTAGTCCAGGTCGTCTCCTTCCAAGATTATCTTCAGCCTCTCGATCGTGGAGTCGTAATCCTTCACCTCTATGTCCACCTTCTTGACTCCCTTTAGCTCAGAGAGCCCTTCGGCCATGTCGACTATGTTCGGGTTGTGTGGCTTCACTACATCCAGTACGAGTCTCCTTACTACAATACGTTTACTTTCACCTTCCTCATCTTCGGAAGGCCGGAAACTCAGCAATTCTCTATATCCTCCCCAAGCTCAATGGGTCACCGGTTTATTAATTCTTTTCCCTGGAAGCAAGCTCTGTGAATAATAGAGCCAAAATCTTATTTATAGTTTTCTTTCTTCCGCCTTTAAGCCTAATTAATTTTATTTTATTTTCATATTCTGGGGGAATGGTAATTCTCCTTGAAAATGTAATGTACAGTTTAATCCCCCTAGCCACGCAGTAGTCTAGTATCTCCCTTATATCCCTATTCCTGCCCTTAACCGCGCTTCTTGGCTGCCAGACGGCTCCGTATCCCAGATAGTTCAGTCTCCTCTGAATGGAGAAGTAGAGGTCTCTAGGGACCGTTCTATCGAAGAAGAAGGGGGTCTTATACCTCTTCCTCCTGACACCCCTGCGCTTTCTCGACCTCAACTCCCTCCCTCAGGAGCTTCTTTACCCTGACCGTCCTCAGCCCGATCTCCCTTAAAGCCGTCTCTATCCTCTCCCGATCCTCCCCCTTCAAACCCTTGTTATCGACTATGGCTATTTCAGGCGGTTCCCCGTTCCTCTCGATCGCCTGCCTCACCATGGTGATGTCGACCCAGCTGGCATCCAGCTTCCTCGCTGTGTGGCCAATCGCATACCTCGTAATGAGCTCCACCCTAGTGAAGTGGTCGTTCACATGCGGACCACCAAAAGCTATTGCTGGGATGTATTTACCCGTGGTCCAGCTCTCCAGCGCCTCTATAACAGATTCCGCTGCCATCTTTATTCCATTGGGGTCGTTCCAAGCTTCCTCATCACAACCTATCTCCAAGAAGGCTATGGGCTTTTCGATGGTGGGGCCGTGGTGGGTCGGCTCGAATCCCACGGAATATCCCGTCCCCTCCACCCTCTTGGAGGCGGCCATCAGATACTCCTTCATAAGGGAGGGTATCGCTATGCCCAGCTTGAAGGACTCGCCTCCGTACTTAGCCCGACCGAAGTTCCCGGGAACGTGGGCAGTAAGTATGGGTCTGTGAGGGGTACCGCTATGCCTAGAGAGGACCACTACGTAGTCGAAGTCGGAGACTCCAAGCTCCTCACAACTTTTTATGTAGAGAATCTCCCTCTCGAAGCTGACTAACTCTACGCCCTTGTCTCCTAAATCGAATTGCTCTCCCAACCTCTCACTTATCTCGGAGGCCATGTTCCTGCCTGCTGGATCTCTCAGTGAGTAAAGGAGGGAAATTTTCGTTTTCATAGGTTTTAGGCGGAGAAACTCTTTTTTAAATCAACCCAGGATTGGCCACCGATGGACATTCACAGAGCCATAGCCCTGCTGCTGTCACCGGTGACCATAGCGGCTATCTCGTCTCTAGGAGTCTACGCCATGTACCCGGACCTATTGGGCCTCATAGTGTCCTTCCTGTTGATCGTCATCTGCCCCGTGGCCAACGTTGTAAAGAAGTCCCTCTCAGGAGAGATGGACATCCTCGTCCCTGATAGGTACGCTAGAGGTCCCTTCTTCGCTCAGGCCATAGCCTGCTATTCGGTAGCCACTGTGGTGCTTACGTTACTGGGCTCGTGTCCGATGGCCGTCCTCTCTCTATCCTATCTGGCAGTCACCCTAGCAATAGCCGTGATCAACCACTACGCCACCAAGGTGAGTGTTCACATGGCGGGCCTGGCTGGTCCGGCTGCCTTCTTGATGATCTTAGGAAATTATCCCCTGGGAGCGCTGCTGATGGCCTTGGTCCCCGTTTTAGCTTGGTCCAGATGGAGATCGGGCTCCCATACCCTAGGTCAGATCCTGCTGGGCGTAGTGGTCTCCGTACTGATAACCTCTGCGACCTGCTTAGTGGCTTGGAGCCTCAAGTAGGGATGAGAGCTTATCTCTCGATATCTTCAGATAATCCATGTCCGATACGTGGGGCTCCAACGTCACCGTGCCTCTGTATCCCCAAGACCTGATCTCCTCAGCCACATCGTTCCACGGTATCCTGCCGGCCCCTATCGGGAGGTGGAGGTCTTTGTTGAGGTCATTGTCGTGGGCGTGCAGATGCATGATCTGGCTGCCCAGCTTGTTTATGTAAGATCTGAGCTTATCTACACCCCCATTGAGGAAGGCATGCCCGATATCAAGGGTGACGAACAGCTCGGGAACGTTATCCACCAGATACCTTATATCAGAGGGCGACCTGAAGGCTCCGTGATCCACATTCTCGACCAGTACCTGGACTCCCTTCTCCTTGGAATATGCAACCAGTTCCCTGAAGCCCACCACATTGAACTCCCTAGCCTTCTCCCTGATGGCGGCCAGCCATCCGGGGGTGAAGGGGTGAAAGGTCGCGTAGGGGGATTCCAGCGTGGCGGCCATATCTAATACCTTGAAAGCCTCCTTGAGGGCCCCTCTCCTCACCTCTTCGTAGGGATGACCTATCTCCAAGTACCAAGGGGAGTGTATTAGGTAAAAGGAGTCGTGTGAGCTGATCAGATCGTTAAGCTCTCTTATGCGGTCTAGAATGGTGTCAACCCATGAGTAGGGCCATTCGATCGTTATCTCCACGTAATCCAAGCCGAGCTCCAAGATGGATTCTATATCGTCCACCAAGTCCTTGTGAGGGTTATTCATTCCTCCATAGGTGAAGTCGACCATCGACCCAACGACCACTATTAATATTTGAAACTTAATCATCCTACATATGCTGGAGTACGCCGCCGGGCTCCTAGAGTGGATACCAATATGGCCCCTTCCCTCCGGACACATTGCCGGAATATCTGGAATGTATCTCGCTAGGGAGGGGTTGGAGCCTAAGGCGGCGGCATCTGCCCTGTTGACCTCCTCACTACTGACCATCCTACTGAGGGGATGGTTGAACTACGTCGATCCCACTATAGGCGGATTGATCGTTGCTGGCCTCTCATTTATCGGACTTTTAGCTGTGATTTTCCTCAGATGGGGACTACTGGCGGTGGAGGAGGGTCGTGAGCCCGATGCCATGGATGGTTTCGTGTCGGGATTCGCTCAAGGTGTGAGTTCGATAGGCTTCGGGGGGAGCGGCCTTTCCCTAGCCCTGCTGACCTCGTCCGGAGTCTCCATCAGGAGAGCCATAGCGATCTCCTCGATCGCTTCTCTCCCACCCGTGATAGCTCAGCTGACCACTGAATCTCCCTCCCCGCTTTGGGCGCTTTACCTGTTAGAGGGATTTTTGATCGTCATACTCCTCGGCAAGCTGAATATGAGACCGAGCAGTTTCGGCTTTCTCACCTCACTCGCTCTCCTCGGTAATGTGTATCAAATCAGGTTCATAGGGGAACATCTGAGGCATTACCAGGCTGTAGCAGAGCAGATCTCTTCCTTCGTCAAGAAGTATGGAGCTATAGGTTTGTTCACCGCGATGGTTCTTCAGGCAGTGATCTCTCCAATACCTGCAGATGCCATACTAGTCGCTGCAGGGGCCTTGGGCATGAGTCCCATCGAGGTGGGGATCTACGGGGGGATGGGGATAGCAGTCGGCTCGATCATCAACTACTTCATAGCTAGGGCTGTAGGGAAGAGGATTTTAGAGTACTATATAAGGGAGGATCTGCTGAGGAAGGTCTATCTGTGGTTCGACAGATGGGGTGGCTGGCTTGTTTTCATAACGAGGCTGATCCCATTCCTCCCATTGGATGTCACCTCTTACGTGGCCGGAGCTGTTGGGATGAACTTCTTCGTCTTCGTACTGGCGAACGTACTAGCAATCGTCCCAAGGGCTACATTCTTCGGCCTAGTCGGAGCCAGGCTGGCCGAGGGTGATTGGACCCTACTCGTGATATCCGTGGTGATGCTACTGGCAGGAGCTTACTTCTTCAGTAAGCAAGTAATCAAGGGCGGAGAGGCGAGTGAGTGAGGATACACTATTAAGCCCGAGGACCCCCATTATTTGGGGCCCGTAGCTCAGCAAGGATAGAGCGGCGGCCTTCGGAGCCGCAGGTCGGGGGTTCGAGTCCCCCCGGGCCCGTTTCACAGTAGAACAAATCGGTCTCTTGTGAGATAAGCAATTTCGTTCAGAATAGAGTTATTAACTGGGTTAAAAGAAAAGAGGGTTAGGGGGAGGCCGGCTTACTTCTTCCAGATGGCCTCCACGGCCAGCTCGATGTCCCTGTCGGTGACGGTCTTCCTCTTGGCGTGTCTGGCCAGATCGACAGCGTACTTGCCTACCTCGTAAGCGAACTTCTCGAGGTAGTAAGCTAGCCTGGCCTTGGCGTCGTCGCTGACCCTCTCAGCGCCGGCCTCCTTTATGATCCGGTATACGGGAGCAAGGGGTAGATGCTTGGCAGGCTTCTGAGGCATATAGTCTCACCTCTTGACAAACCCTTATAGGGCCGTATTCAATCAACGGAAGATTAAATATAAGCTTTACTATTTTCTCGGCGAAGAATCGATCGATCAGGGTGATTGCCTATATCTCGATAGCCTTATTAGTGGTATGGTAACCCTCGACAATCCAATAAATGATAGAAGGGTTTCTAACGCTCCGAAAGGAAGTAAATTAACTAGCCTATTTGGATTCATATTATTGGATATATTCATATTACTGCTGGTATTTCTATCTTTTATCATGAAGTAAGGTATATGCTATTGACAATTGGATTACCGATTCTAGTGCCCGGTAAGGGGATAGTATACCTGAGGTATCCCAGAACTAATCTACGCTGTAACCTTCCATCTTCTATAGCCGTATAATAACCTTTCCCTCCTGATGAAAGCCCCTATATCATGACAGATTGGTTGTAAGATCTATGAATAACTGTCTCAGAATAATTTTCAGTAAATCATCGTTTTGAAAAAGATATCCCGAACCATTGCGGCCAGAGATGGGTAAATCTTGCATATTTGAGATCAAAATTATATACCTAGAAGGATCGAAATCCTACCCGGGAGCGAAGGGGGTAATCTTGACGAAGGGTTTGAGGCTGCTGTGTTCGACTGACTTTATGTGGGGGGCCGAGCTCCCTGAGGTGGTTAAGCTACTGGTCAGGTCCGGATGTGAGGGTGTTGTGATCTCCACGGAGCCCCCGCACTACCTGCCATCCCTGCTCCACAGATCAGTCATATCTTACCTGAGGACTGTTGTTAGAGAGCTGGACACGGTAGTGGCAGTGAGATCCCCGGTGAGCGATGTGAACGTATTCAGCACCAATCCTCACATAGCGGAGGCCTCCATGAAGAGCATCGAAGAAGCTGTAAGGCTCGCTTACTCCATAAATGCTGATTTCCTAGTCATCAGACCGTCCCAGAGACCTTACGAGGGTAATCCGTTAGTCGCCGCAAGAAAACTTCAGGCCCTAGTGACTAGGATGGGTAGGGACCAGTACGCTGCTTTCGAGTTGATTGGCAGCAATTCCAAGGAAATAGCCGATAGGCTAGCGGATCCAAGATTGGGCGTCGTGTACGTTCATGAGCATACTCCAGCCAGCATGCTATCCCATAGGAAGCTCGTTGGTGTGGCTGTACACACTTCTGATAGCAAGCCCCTCCACCGGGTGATCCCCGGGCTGAGGGAGGATACACCCTACCTGCTGCTGTACCCCGATGAGAGGAGAATGTTCGAAACTGCCATGATCAGGAGGATAGTTCTCAGGGCCAAAAATTGGAGGAATAGTTTGATTTAGAGTCATGTTCATATCAGAATGTCCTGTCTGTCCCATCCGTCTAAGATCTTCTCTATTTCCTCCTTTATTCTCTCAAGTAGCCTCTTAGCGAACTCTTCCGCTTTGCCGGGAGACGGGATAGCATCGACGAACCCATCGTCGTACGAGAGTATGGATCCGGGCATCGGCGTTGGAGATATGCCCCTCCTCAACCTGTATATCTCCTCCCTCTCCATGTCCCCCTTCACTAGGTTCGGATCCACGACCATCACCATTGCGGTCTCATCGACACCCGCGTGTCCGCCACTGCCACCGAACAGTTCCTCCGTGATGTCTGAGGAGAGTTCCCACCACATCACCATCAGACTCTTGAGGTTCAACTCCCTCCAAGCCCTCTTCATGGCATTGGTGATCGCCCTAACCTGACCGGAACCGCCGTGACCATTGAGGATTATCACCCTCTCGAATCCGTTATTAGAGAGCTCGGTTAGTACGTCGTACGTGAGCGCCTCCAAGGTACTTTCACTCACGCTCATGGAGCCCCAGTATCCGGAGAGGCCGGTAACGACCCCGTATCTTATGGGAGGGGCGATCAACGCGTTCAGCTCCTCAGCCAGCTGCTCCGCGATCCACTCCGGTATGATGAAGTCGGTGCCCAGAGGCAGGTGGTTTCCGTGAGCCTCGCTGACGCCCATGGGTAGTATGACTAGATCCGTATCCTCCAGAGCTTCTTTAAACTCCTTCCAAGTGAGGAGCCAGATCCTCCTCTCCCTTCCGTTCAAAGTCCCACCCTCTTCAGGAAGTCGTCGATTACCTTGTCCAAGGTGAGCGGTCCTATCTCCTGGAGTTCGTACTTCACGTGGGCCGTTGGCTTGTCTATCCTCAGATACCTGCCCAAGTCTGTCGGAGTTCCCAAGACGACCGCATCTGCGGGTATGGCATTTATCGTCTCCTCCAGTTCACGCATCTGCCTCTCGCTGTAGCCCATTGCCGGTAGCACGGGCCCCAGATGCGGATACTTCTCGTATGCCTCCCTTATGGATCCGACCGCGTAAGGTCTGGGATCGATTATTTCAGCATGGAGTCTCTTCGCCATCAAGTATCCGGCACCGTAACCCATCTCGCCGTGAGTGACGGTGGGGCCGTCCTCCACCACCACGACCCTCCGGCCCTCCACCAGCTCAGGCTCCTCTACCGTGTACGGCATGGCGGCGGTGATCACCCTAGCCCTGGGGTTGACCCTCTCCACGTTCTCGAGGACCTCGTTCACCTGGGTGTAGCTTGCCGTGTCCACCTTGCTTATTATCACCACATCAGCCATCCTGATGTTCACGCTGCCAGGCCAGTACGTGAGCTCATGTCCTGCCCTGAGGGGATCGGCTACCGTGATCATCAGGTCCGGCTTGAAGAACGGGAAGTCGTTGTTTCCGCCGTCCCACAGGATCACGTCTCCCTCCTTCTCTGCCTCCCTCAGCACCTTCTCGTAATCCACTCCAGCCAGAACTACGTTACCCAGCTTCAGATGTGGTTCGTAGTCCTCTCTCTCCTCGATCGTGGCGTTATACCTGTCCAAGTCCTCCAAGGAGGTGAACTTCTGGACCACCTGCTTCCTCAGGTCTCCGTAGGGCATGGGATGCCTGACTACCGCTACCCTGAGCCCCCTCTGCTTCAGTATCTTGGATATCCTCCGGCTAGTCGGGCTCTTCCCAGCTCCTGTCCTGACGGCTGTGACGGCGATGACGGGCTTCTCCGACTCCAGCATAGTGCTCTTAGGACCTAGCAGCATGAAATCGGCACCGTTGGCCTGAGCTATCGCGGCCCTCTCCATCAGGTACTGGTGAGAGACATCGCTGTAGGAGAAGACGACCAGATCGACTCCCTGCTCCTTTATTAGCTTCGGGAGGTCCTCCTCTGGCACTATGGGTATGCCCTCCGGGTAAAGCCTACCTGCCAGCTCGGGCGGGTATATCCTGCCTGCTATGTCGGGTAGCTGGGCCGCCGTGAAGGCGACCACCCGGTAATCCTCATTGTCCCGGAAGAAGACGTTGAAATTGTGGAAATCGCGGCCAGCGGCCCCCATTATGACGACCTTCCTAACCATGCGACCACCAAGCCTCCTCATTAGGAAAGAGATTTAACATTTAGCCGGGACCTTCGTATCGTGAGGCCGGAAAGGGAACTCATCGATCTGATCAGGGAGATCATCAGCAGGGACCCTGAGGAGCTTCTGGAACCCGGTAGAGATGATGCCTCAGCTAGGAGGCTGGTCGATGGGATCTACGTGTTCAATACCGACATGGTGGCGGAGGCGACCGATCTGTTACCGGGGATGAGCCTCAGGCAGCTGGCCAGGAAGTGTGTGGTCTCCAATTTCTCCGATCTGGCTGCCAAGGGAGCTAAACCCCTCTTCTTCATGGCCTCCGCTGGACTGAGCAGGGATATGGGCGACGAGGAGTTCATCTCCATGGTGAAGGGATTGGAGGAGGGGTCGAGGGAGTTCGGTGCCTACTTCGTCGGTGGGGATCTGGGGGAATCGAGGGAACTCGTGATCGCGGGCTTCGCAGTGGGTAAAATCGAGAGGAACTTGGTGAGGAGGTCTGGAGCAAAGCCGGGGGATGTGCTGTTCACCACGGGTTGGTTTGGGCTCACTTGGCTGGCCTTCCAGCATCTCCTCAGGGGCATGGACCTGCCGGACGATGTGAGGGTCGAGGCCTTGAAGGCGGTTTACGAACCGGTAGCTCGAATCCGGGAGGGTATCACTGCATCAGCTTATGCTTCCTCATCGGTTGATAGCAGTGACGGGCTCTATTGGTCGCTTGAGGAACTCTCTAGAGCGAGTGGATATGGATTCTTGGTTGAGAGGATCCCCCTCCACCCAGCGGTTGAGTTGCTCGCTTCTAAGGGAAGAATCGACCCGGTGGAGGCAGCTTTTCACGGGGGAGAGGAGTATGAGATAGTGTTCTCCGTTCCTCAAGATAGGGTCGATGCCCTGCAGGAGGAGTTCTCCGAGAAGGGCCTCTCCCTAATAAGGATCGGTAGAGTGGTAGAGGATAGGGGAGTCTTCGTGAGACTGGATGAGGAGATCGAGGAAGTTGAGGAGGGAGGATGGGAACACTTCAAATCTCGAGAGTGATCAGCTCGCCGGGCTCGGGCAAGATCACCTTAGTGTTGAGGTTCGCCAACTTCACCCTTCTCTCCACCTCTTGGAGCTCCGAGGAGTCCCCGTGGAAGGGCACGACCACTCTGGGTACTAGGGCCCTGATTATCCTCACCGCCTCCTTCGGATTGGCATTGGGCGAGGGACTCCCCGAGGGTACGAAGGCCAGATCCACGGGGGAGAAGGCCTCAAACATGTGGGAGAATCCCGTGCTATCGCCGTGAAATATCGCTTTACCTCCGATCTCCAGCAGGAACACCACGGGATGAACACCGGGATGCACGGACCTGAGCGCGTGAACCCTCATCCCTAGAACCTCGGTACTCTCTCCTTCCTTCAGCTTGATCAGTCGATCCCAATCCACCCATCTCCTTATGGTTCTGAAGACCCCCTTATTCACGATCATGTACGGGGAGAACTCCCTTATCAGGGAGCTGAGGAAATCCGGATCGAAGTGCCCGGTGTGCTCGTGGGTGTAGAATACGGCATCTATCCGCTCAGTGATGCTGCGTAGCTCTTCTACGGTGAAGTGATCACCCGGATCCATCAGCAGGTTGAGGTCCTGCACCCTGAGCAGGATCGCCGAGCATCCCTTCCAGAGGAAGGAGATCATTCCCTCTCCAACCTCACCATATGGCCGGTTCTCAGTTTTTCAAGCTCTTCCAGCCCCTCGACTACTCTACCGAGCGAGTTAACGCTTTCATTGAGTCTAACGTCCTCCAATGCTATCATTATCATCTTCTTAGAGGGGGAATAAGCTACGTGCCCTTTCCTCAATCGGTTCCTCGGTTTCTCCAGCCTCGTCTCTATGGGGGCCGAGATGTATATCAGATTGTTGTCCCTCACCACCATGCCCTGCAGTGGGAGGTTCCTGTAGAGCCTCTCTATCGTTATGGGAGAGAGGTGCCTCAGGAACTCTATGGAAACTTCTTTTAATAAACTGCCGGATCTGATGTATATAAGATACTTCTCTACCCCTTCCGATCTATTCCTCAAATATAGTTTCACCCCCGAGGAGGGAAAATTCACAAAGAAGGGTTAGGAGTTCACCCCTCCTTCGGGGCCTTAGCCTTGGTTCCCCTATAAATCCTTATCTTCGAATTGCCATCGACATACATTACGAGCCCTTCCTTTTCGAACTCGCGCAGTAGCCTCCTGGCGACACTCACCCTGATGTTATACTTCAGGGCGAGGGATTGAGGCGTGACCACCTTGGATCTCTGAACCTCCTTCTTGATCTGCTCTAGGACGGAGGGTTTAACCTCTATTTCCCTGATTATCTTCTCTGCCTTCTCCGCGCTCATAGCAGATACCCCGTGTTAGTCGGATGTCCCATTTTTAACTTATCCCTCCTGGGGCTCGGATCCGCGCCCGCCCAGTTGGGATATGGATCTCCTCAACCTCTCCTCTTCCGCCCTCAGTAGGTCTATCCTAGCTTTTCTCGCCTCGATTTCCCTATCCAGAGTTTCCAAGAGTCTCTGCCTAGACTCGAGATTGGACAGGAAGGATGAGAGGTCTCTCAACTCCTCTGACAGACCGCTCAGCCCGGATTTGTAGTCCCTGAGCAGGTCGGACATCTTCCTGAGCTCCTCGATCAGCGGTCCACTGCCTGATGTAAGGTTTCGGGCGGCTTCCTTGACATGTTCGGCCATCTTCCTGATATCCTCGGCTAGGTCGTTCCTTATGTTTCTGAGTTCCTCTATCTCTCCCAGCAGGACCGTCTTCTGACTCTCAAGCTTCCTCGCCTGGTTTCTGAGTTCCTCTATCCTCTCCTTCAGGGAAGATTCCTCTCTCCTCATAGATTCTATTTTAGCCTCCAGCGAAGAGACTTCCGATTCCAGCACCGATTTTCTGGACTCCAAGGAGTTGTACTCGGCCCTGAGCCTCTCCCTCCCCTCCTTGAGGACGTCCAAGTCCCTCTCCAACTCCTCGATCTGGGATTCCAGATGGCTCAGCTCGGCCCTTCTCCTAGTTATCTCGTCCTCCAATGATAGTTTCCTTCTCTGGAGGTCCTCTATACCCTTTAGGAGGGTTTCATGTCTCGTATTCAGCTTCTCGGTCTCGGCGCTCAATTTAGTGACCAGATCCCTGAGCTCGGTTATCCTCTCCTCTAGCTCCTCCTTCTCAGCTAGCTTCTCATCGTAATCTTCGTGGTCCATCCAACTCAGCCTGTGGAAAGTTAGTTTTTAATTTATTGGAGGATGGGCACTGAGATCATTAATATTAGCAGGTAAAGGAATAATCCTCTCCTCCTCTTTCTCTGTGGTACCTCACTGTACTCATCCAACACTGCGGGATAGGCTGGCATCAACTTAGCTATCAGCATCAGGGCACCAAGCAGTGGGTTGATGAGTATCATCCCCAAGACCGCTACCCACTCGAGCCATCTCACCCTGCCGCTAGTGAGGGAACTGGCCACGTGACCTCCGTCCCACGGGAGGACGGGCATCGACAGGAAGAAGGATATCAGCAGGGCGCCCAAACCGGCGAGCGCCAGAGGCGACAGGAGTAGCATGTTCCCGCCGCCAGGGGAGAGGGCGGTCTCCATCAATAGGAACATGAGAGGAGTCGGTAGCATCCCGGCTTTTCCCTCCTCTATCCAAGCGGAAGCCACATCCGATGGGACGGGAATCGATTGGAGAAGCCCCAGAAGGGAGATTATCAAACCGATCGAGAGGCCCGCTAGCAAACCGTAAAGGGCCACATCCAGCTGCTCCTCCCTGTTGATGAAGGGCCTGTCCCTCACGAGCAGGTCGCCCAAAGTGCCGAATCCGAAGGGAGGGGGAGGTGCCGGGATCATCAGGTCCACCTTGTACTTGCCCTCCCACTTGAGCGAGTGGCCCAGCTCATGCACCAGCAGGAAGGCCAGTATCCCGAGCGAGTGGAAGACCGTGGAGCTGAGTACATCCACCTGCATCCCTAATTCTCTCAGGAGAGAAGCGGTCCCATCCGAGATAACCCAAGCGGAGAACAGGACTGTAGCAACGGTAACCGCGGAGAGGGCATACCTCAGCCTATCACCGACACCCAGCCTTCCGGGAATGGGGAATACGAGTAACTTGAGATCCTCCCCATCGTGAAATAGCTTGGGGAGAAGGCCCATTCCAGTCAACTTCATATACAGATCCTTGAACAAGGGCCCGGTCTCGGTGGGGCTCATCTCCTGCAGTGAGAACTCTACCTTATCCTCATAGTAGACCACATCTTTCACGTTGAAACTCTCGGCCACTACATCCTCCACTGAGGGTGGTATTTTCGACATAGGAGATCCTGCACCATTCGTTTAAAATATATGATCCCGTCGAAATTCCATGTGATGCTCCAAGGCTACAGGATAAGACCCTTCAGGCCCGAGGACTTGGAGGAGGTTGAGCGCATCAACAGAGTCTTCCTGCCTGAGAACTACCCCAGCTACTTCTTCATAGAGAACTACAGGAGGTTCCCGAACAGCTTCCTAGTGGCGGAAAGCGATGACGGTAAGGTCGTCGGGTACGTGATGTGCAGGGTCGAGAGCTATTACGCTAGGGATCAGACGATTCTGCTTGGCCACGTCCTCTCCATAGCTGTGAGCAAGAAGCACAGGAGGAAGGGTATAGGCAAGGCCCTAATGGAGGGAGCGGAGAGGGGTCTGAAGGGATATGGGGCTGACGCGGTTTACCTCGAGGTGAGGGTCTCCAACGAGCCTGCGATAAAGCTGTACGATGATCTGGGCTACAAGAAGCTCGGGATAATTCCCGCCTACTATGCCGACGGGGAGGACGCCTACCTGATGTACAAGATGCTAGATGAGGAGATGGAGGAGGCCCTCGTCGAGGAGGTGCTGGGGAAGAGAGTGGTGAGAATATGAGGACCATCGATCTGAGGGGTAAGAGGAGTCCTTATCCGATAATACAGATAGCGAAGACCGTGAAGAAGGCCTCCCCAGGTGAGACGATAAACTTCCTCATAAACGATAAGGATTCGATAGACGAGGTCTACGACTGGATAAAGAGGACCGGCCATCTACTGAAGGCCGTCGTGAAGAGAGGGGATCACTGGCTGGTCCAGATAGCAAAGAGGGAGTGATTTTTATTTCCTCAGCTACTTGCTAAGCGATGCGCCATGCCTAAGGTCAAGGATCCCAGCCTAGCTGAGAAGGGCAGGCTGAAGATAGAGTGGGCTAAGGCCCACATGCCCGTGTTGGGGATAATATCGGAGAGGTTCTCCAAGGAGAAGCCTTTAGAGGGCATTAGAGTCGCTGCGTGCCTCCATGTGACTAAGGAAACGGCCGTCCTAGTACTGACACTGAAGGAGGGTGGGGCGGAGGTCTGCCTGTCAGCATCGAACCCCCTCTCCACTCAGGATGACGTAGCGGCAGCCCTCGCGGAGGAGGGAATAGATGTGTACGCTTGGAGGGGGATGAGCGAGGATGAGTACTTCTGGGCCATAGAGAAAGCGTTAAGCTGCAAACCTCACATCACAATGGATGATGGCGGGGACATTACGGTGATGGCCCACGAGAGGGGGTTCGCTGACGACGTGATCGGCGGGACCGAGGAGACCACCACGGGCGTCCTCAGGATAGAGTCCCTAGCTAGGGACGGGGTGCTCAAGTACCCGGTTATAGCTGTTAACAACGCGGAGACCAAGTGGAACTTCGATAACGTTTACGGGACCGGTCAGAGTACGATCGACGGCATCTTGAGGGCGACGAACGTTATGATAGCCGGCAAATACTTCGTGGTAGCCGGATACGGCCATGTCGGTCGGGGAATAGCCATGAGGGCCCGTGGGATGGGTGCGAAGGTCATAGTCACGGAGGTCGATCCCATAAAGGCCCTGATGGCTGCCATGGATGGCTACCTAGTCATGCCGATGAGGGAGGCGGCTAAGATAGGGGACATCTTCGTGACAGCAACCGGGAACAAGGACGTGATCAAGGCGGAGCATATGAGCCTCATGAAGGACGGGGCCATCCTGGCGAATGCTGGTCACTTCGATGTGGAGGTATCGGTCAAGGACTTGGAGCTCATGGCCCTCTCCAAGAGGGAGATGAGGGATAACGTGAAGGAGTACCTGCTCCCCAATGGGAGGAGGATCTACCTGCTGGCGGAGGGCAGGCTCGTGAATCTGGTTGCCGCGGAGGGGCATCCAAGCGAGGTCATGGACATGAGCTTCTCCAATCAGGCCCTAGCTGTCGAGTACCTGATCAAGGAGGGGAGGGGCCTCAATCCCGAGGTGCACCCGGTTCCTAGGAGCATAGATGAGGAGGTGGCCAGGCTCAAGCTAGCGTCCATGGGGATAGAGATAGATACCCTGACGGAAGAGCAGGAGAGATACCTGAAGAGCTGGCGTGGATGATCATGGAGGAACTTCCCTTAGGAGCCCTCAGGGTCAGGGGCTGGAGCAGGGGCTGCGGGCTCTGCTGGGAAGGGGCCAAGATAGTCCTCTTCGTGACCGGCAAGTGCCCTCTCTACGACTCCTGTCCCTACTGCACGATCTCCGAGTGGCGCCGCGATAAGGACATGGTGCTGGTGGACGAGAACCCCGTATCCAGCGACGAGGATGTGATCAGGGAAGCGGAGCTCGTTTCCGCCTTAGGTGCGGGGATCACCGGCGGGGAGCCGTCCTTAGTAGTGGACAGGGTGGCCCACTACGTCAGGCTCCTGAAGGACAGGTTCGGCGATTCCTTCCACATACACATGTACACCAACGCCGTGGGAATAGATGAGAGAAATCTGTCCGTTCTGAGAGATGCTGGATTAGACGAGATCAGATTCCACAGCTGGAATAGAAGGGTTTGGGAGAAGATGGAGCTCGCCCTAGATGAAGGGTTCATCGTGGGCGCGGAGATGCCCTCCATACCGGGCGAGCCCTGGATATCGAAGTTAAAGGAGCTCGCCTCCTATCTAGACAGGATAGGCGCCAGTTTCATCAACCTCAACGAGCTGGAGTTCACGCCATCAAACAGGGATAGACTGTTGAAGATGGGCTTCAGACCAAGGATTGATAGCGAGGTGGCCGTTCAGGGAAGCGCGGAAGCTGCAAGGGAGGTGCTGGAGTTCGTCGAGAGGGAGACGGGCATCATGGGCTACTACTGCCCGGCCCTCCAGAAGGAGTATCAGGTGAGGATGCGGTGGGCCAGGAGGGCCAAGAACGTCGCAAGGGAATATGAAGAGCCGACTGATGAGGGCACCCTCATCTACGGGGAGATCGAGGGTCCGGAGGAGGCTCTCCTATACCTCTCTACCAAGTACGGGGGCGTGATTTCCGGAGGTAAGCTCCTCATAGACCCATACACCTTCCAGGAGATCGCCAAGGAGGTTCAGGAACTTGGTTTGAATGGGAGGCTCGTGGAGGTCATGCCCACAGACGACAGGAAGGTGCTGCAGATCTTCCCACTCGATTTCATCCTGAGGGAGATGAGGAGGAGTGAAGGAGATTGAGAGGAAGGTATGGGAGGCTTTGAGGAAGGTCAAGGATCCGGAGCTCAAGGTGAGCATGGTGGATGCCGGCCTGATAAAGAAGGTAGAGGAGAAGGACGGTGTGGTGACGGTGGAGTTCACTCTCACGACTCCTTTCTGCCCTTACGCCGATCTACTAGCGTTAGCGATAAAGAAGGCGGCGGAAAGCGTTGAGGGGGTGAAGGAGGCTAAGGTTAGGATAGTGGGGATAAAGATGTGATGTTTAGAATATGACCTCCTCTCCCAGCTCGGGGGAGAAGGCAGCGATCCCCATCTTATCCTCCAGCTCGTTGGCGAACTCCTCCGACTCCTCCCCGTGGACCACCATTATGCTCTCGGGCTTCAGTTCCTTGATGAGCTTGAGTATGCCGGACCTGCTGGCGTGGGCAGAGAAGTTGAGCTGGTTCACCTTCATCATTATCCACGTTTCTTCTCCCTCTATCTCCATCTTGCCCTCTTCTATCAGCCTCCTTCCCTCGGTTCCGTCCACCTGGTAGCCTGTCAGAGTTATGGTGCTGTTCTCGTCCTCCTTCCTCTCCTTCATGTAGTAGTGTACCGGGCCGCCCTCGAGCATGCCCGACGTGGTCAGCACCACATTGGGCCTCTTGGTTATCTTCTTCCTCATGTGCCAGTTCCTCACGGAGGTTATGGTCCTCACAGCCAGCTTCAGGTCGTCAGCGTCCCTCACCCTGTTCGAGAAGTACTCGGTTATCTCCGTGCTCTTCCGGGCCATGCCATCTAAGAAGAGCTTTCCCTTGAATCCCCTAGCCCTCAGAGCCATTGCCACCTCTAGAAGCCTCCCTATCGCGAACCCCGCGACTATGGCGGTTCCGCCGGACTTCAGGGTCTCTAGTACTATCTCCTTGAGGAGAAGCTCCTGCTTCGCTCTAGGCGGGTGCTCCTTCTTCGCGTAGGTGGATTCCGTTATGAGTATGTCCACTGGCGGTATGTCGTCTATGCTGGCCGGTGGCATCAGCCTGGAAGGCACGGTGTTGAAGTCTCCCGTGTACAGGACGCTCGTCCCGTCGTACTTTATGTGGAACATGGCGCTGCCAGGTATGTGGCCAGCGTTTATGGCAGTGACCTCTAAGTCACCCACCCTGAAGGGAACGTTGAACTCCACTGGCCTGAAGTTGTTCAGGGTTCTCCTCACTTCTTTCGGCCCGTAGCCTATGTGATGACCCTTCAGCTTCGCCACCTTTATGGCATCGTACAGCAGGAGCTCGGAGTACTCCCTAGTGATGTCTATCCCATAGATGGGTACGTCGTGTCCATGGCTAACCAGCCTGGGCAGCGATCCCGAGTGATCCAAGTGCGCGTGGGTCAGCAGGACAGCATCAACTTTCTCGGGTATGGGAGGGAACTCGGGGTGCTCCTTGGGTATTAGCTTCATGCCGTAATCCAGCAGCACCCTCGTACCTCCTGCCTCGAGCAAGAGTGCGCTCTTGCCTACTTCACGGGTTCCACCCAGCGCAGTCACGGATATCTTTCCCATTCTCTTTCTCACCTCTTATCTCGGACCGTCTCTAGCGGTCCTTTACAGGAGTAACGTCCTTCTTACTGATTTAAAAATAGTACCTTTCACGTAGAGTGGGTGGGTTCCATGGGTTACGTCTCGTTTTCGGACTTTAAAAAGCTGGATTTGAGGGTAGGAGAGATAGTAGAAGCGGAGAGGGTTGAAGGCAGCAGGAAGCTCGTAAAACTGATAGTGGATTTAGGCAATGAACGAAGGCAGCTGGTCGCGGGCATAGCTGAGTACTACGAGCCCGAGAGCCTCGTGGGTAAGCAGATAGTCGTCGTGACGAACCTGCAACCGAGGAAGTTCATGGGCGTGGAGTCGCAGGGTATGCTCCTCGCTGCGGTGGTGGGGGAGGGCAGGCCCGTCCTGTTGACCCCTGAGGAGAAGGTCCCGCCGGGCACCCCAGTCTCATGACTCCTCGTCGGAACCGGTGCCCAGTATCCTGTACACCTCCACCCCTTCATCTCCTATCCTTTTGAAGTCCAGAAATGCTAGGCCCTTCCTCTCTAGCCTCTCCAAGACCTGCTTGGCCGTATCTACGGGGAGGTTCAGATCAGCCGCCACATCCGCGACGGTCACATACCCTCCTTTCCTCCTAGCGAGCCTTATCACCTTCGCCTCGAGGAGTTCCTCAGATACCTGGGCCCTCTTAACCATCATATTAGCGTATATGGCCGCTCCCCCCAAGAGCAGCATGGCGAATCCGGGCACGACCCTAGAGGGGTTGTAGGAACTTGCTATCAGGAAGATCAGGCCGAAGAAGATCAGAATAGCTCCCGCTCCGTAAGCTAAAAAATCCCTGAGGGAGGGCAACTGGGATCAGCTCCCAACTTCCTCCTTCAGCCTCCTGAGTTCCTCCTCGAGCTCGCTCTGGAGCTCGATCTTACCCAGTTCCCTCTCGATCTCGTCCTTCTCCTCCGGTTCCAAGACATCGAGGGCCCCTCCAGTGGCAACCAGTTCGTCCAGAGCTGCGGCCCTGGCCTTCATCTCGTTGACCTTGTCTTCAGCCCTCTCTATTATCTCAGCCGCTGACGTGAAGTCCTCGGACAGTCCGGTGACCATCTCCTGGACCTCCACTTGAGCCTTGGAGGCCTCGTATTCCGCCTTGAGCTGCTCCTTCTTTGCCTTGAATAGGTCTATCTTCGTCTTGAGCTTGTCCCTCACCTCCATCAGCTTCTCCTCGTCCTCCTTCATGTCAGCTATCCTTTCCTCTAGTATCTTCTTCTGTCTGACCAGCACGAGCTTCCTCTCGAGAGCCTTCCTTGCCAAGTCCTCCCTACCGGCCTTGAGGGCCCTCTTGGCCTTATCGTCGAGGTCCTCGATCTTCTCATCTATCCTCTCCAGCTCGAACTCCAGCTTCTTCCTGGCGGTGATCGCCCTAGACAGGGCCATCTCCACATCGTGGAGCTGCTGCACTAGCTTGTCGTACGCGTAATCCAGCTGCTCTCGGGGATCCTCGAAGTTGTCCAACAGCTTATTCAACTTGGCCTCGATGCTCGTCTTGAGTCTCTCCCAAAAACCGGGCAACACTCATCACCGTGAATTCTCGAATGATGGGATAAAAAATTTGTTCATCGAGATCTAGCTACCGAGCGACCGTACTGCCTGAGGCCGTAAAGTGCAGCAGCCGCCCTCTCTGGAGTCGGATAGATCGGTAGCCCCCTCCTCTCCATTCTGTGAAGTACCTCCTCGACGTCAGAGGTAGTGGGAACCGCAGTGGCCACCACGGGTATGTCTGATCTCTCGACCAGCTCCAGCAATAGCCTCTCGGTCTTGTCCGGAACCATCCCGGGAACCCCGAACAGGGGTATGAGGAACAGGGCGTCGTACTCACCGCTCTCAACGAAGGCCAGTCCAGCCTCTAAGAACTGCTCCGGCGTGGAGTCGCCGGTGAGGTCCGTCGGATTGCCCACGGGGTAGTATGGGGGGAGCATTTCCCTCAATTTCCTCATCAACTGTTCAGAGGGAGGAGTTACCCTGAAGCCCCTCATCTCCAAGGCATCCACCGCCAGTATCCCGAACCCGCCCCCGTTCGTCAGTACTGCTACTCTGTCCCCGAACATGGGTGGCTGGGTCGCTAAGGCCACCGGAACGTCCACGAACTCGTTCAAAGTGCTGACCAAGATCCCGCCGCTCTGGAGGACCGCTGCCTGGAATATATCGCTCCTCCCAGCTAGGGATCCCGTGTGGCTCCTCACGGCCCTATCTCCGGACGAGGTCCTCCCTCCCTTGAGGACGACCACGGGTTTCCTCTTCGAAGCCTCCCTTATGGAGTCCATGAACTTCCTCCCGTCGGCCACACCCTCTATGTAGGCCGCGATGACCTTGGTGTCATCGTCCTCCGCCAGGTACAGGATCAGATCCCCCTCATCCACATCCAGCCTGTTGCCGTAGCTCACGAACTTGCTTATCCCTCTTCCCTCCTTCCTGATCATCGTGAGGAGGGTGCTCCCCAGGCTTCCGCTTTGCGTGATTATCGAGACCTCCCCGGGGCGTGGCCGGGGTATGACCTCCTCAGGTAAGAACAGGGTATCTATCCTATCCTTGGGGTCGAAGACCCCCAAGCAGTTCGGGCCTATCACCCTCACTCCATGCTTCTTGGCCACCTCCAGCAGTTCTCTCTCCAAGTGCTCGTTCCCTATCTCGGAGAATCCTCCTGACACCACGATAGCGCCCTTGGCTCCCTTCTCAGCTGCCTCTTCCAGGGCGGAGGGGGTGAGGTCGGCCCTCAGAGCTATGACCGCCAGGTCGATGTCGTCAGGTATGTCCGAGACCCTAGGATAGCATTTTAGCCCCAGTATCTCGTCTGCCTTCGGATTCACGGGATATATCCTCCCCGGGAACCCTATCTCTATCAGCCTCTTCAGAATGACGTGTCCAACTCTCTCAGGGTTCCTCGATGCGCCTATGACAGCCACTGACCTCGGCTTGAAGAAGACGTCCAGCTCTCCCAAATTATCCCCCGGGTAATCACGGGAACACGTTAAAATTTAGCAGTCGTAGGTTAGCTGGAATGGTGGTTGAGTCAGGACTGCCCTTTGAGTCAATAGAGGAGGCAGTAATCGAGGCCAGATCACGGGTGTCCTCCTTCCTCTTCCCAAAAAGCGGAGTGGAAGGCGATGCTCTGCTCTCGGTGATAAGGAGGGAGTGGAGGGGCGGTATAGGGCAGGGGGAGATAGAGAGGATAGCTGCCATCGATGGGAGTAACAACAGCGACTACCTCACCCTAGGCCAGATAATCTTCGTGGTCTCGGCTTCCCTCTTCATGAAGGACAGCGAGCCTGTGATCGCTAGGAAGTACCAAATAGGGGTGATGGACGATTATCACTACAGGGAGAGGGTCTCCTTCTGCCGGGAGACCATGGAGGTCAAGATGGCTCTCAGATCCCTGGAGCTCGAGCCGGAAATCCTGCTCATGGACGGCTCCTTCTTGGCTATGGTCGACAAGGGGTTGTGGTCCACTCCTTACGGTCAGAAGGTACCCTACTCCATGAGGAGGATCTTGAGGGAGGTCGAATCGGCCTTGGGGGTGGACCTCACCCAAGGACTGGTCTCCCACACGCACCTCATGGACATCTCGACCAGGATAGAGGAGATCGTGAGCTCGGTGCTGGAGGATGAGAAGGGGAAGCCGCCAGAGAGGGACGAGGTTAGGAGGGCGGTGGCCTTCATAGAGAGGTACGAGGTGCTCTCCAGCCTGAACGAACTCCTGAGGAGGGGAAGGGGGACTCTGGTGGCTGTGGCGAAGAGATCAGGTAGCAGGCTGTACTTTAACTCGCGCCTACCCGATATGGAGGTCGTGAGGAGATATACCAGCCTGGAATCAGGTTATCTGAGTCCGAAGTTGGCTGAACTTCGCTTCCCGGAGTACTCGGGTATCGACGATACCTACCGGATCACGCTGACCTACGCCAGGCTCGAGAGGGCCACCAACCCCCTGAGGGTGGAGGTGGTCGGGGACGCTGATGAATCGTTCTTGGAAGAGTTGCTGGGCTCTCTGGCCAGGTACTCGGTGAGGGGTTACCCGTACCACCTGAGGAGGGTGCACGAGCTCGCCAAGATAGGAAGGGATCTCATGTCCCACCTAGCGAGGAACCTCCTAGTTCCGGAGGTGAGTGGGAGGGAGAGGCTTGGAGAGTGACGTTTTGGGAAGAATTGCTCCCAACTCCACGCCCGTGCAGGCCGAGATGATAGCCTACGCTGGCGTGGTGCCGAAGGTGGGGGACTACGTTGTGATAGACAGCGAGGAGTCCCAGTTGCTGGGTATGGTCAGTAACGTGGTCAGGGGAGCGCTGGAGCTGGCTAGGAGCGATCTCCTCCAAGCGAACTACTACGACACAATACTGGAAGTGGTGGGCTCACCATCCGACTGGTTGAAGGCGACCATAAGGATGATAGGGGTGCTCTCGGGAGGCGAGTTAGCTGGCCTCCCTAGGGCGCCTCCTCCAACGGGGGCTCTCGTGAGGAAGGCCCCGGCAGACCTCTTGAGGAGGATCTTCGCCCCGCCTGAGGGTAGAGAGGGGATAAAGCTGGGGAAGCTCCTCACGAGGGGCGATGTAGTCGTCCATTTGGATCCGGATGAGCTGATCTCGAGGCACCTAGCCGTGCTGGCGGTCACCGGCGGCGGTAAGTCCAACTCGGTGGCCGTGATCTTGGAGGAGATAGTCAGGATGGGTGGCGTGGCCATACTGTTCGATGTACACTCGGAGTACACGGGCATGTCGTTCGGATGCCCCCACTGCGAGGTCGAGACGGTGGATCCCGTCCTAGACCCCAATACTCTCACCGTTGAGGAGCTCGGTAGTCTGCTAGGAGTTACCTACGACAACGCACCCAAGCAGTTCATCTACCTGAAGGCCGCTTACAAGAGGGCCAAGGAGCTCCTCATCAGGGAGAGGCTGGGAGAGTACCTGAGGAGGGCTGAGATCGAAGCTGAAATGGATGACCTCCTGGCCGGCATGCAGGCCATAATACAGCTGTCCTTGAGGGAGAAGGATTCCGATGACAAATTCCTAATAGCATTTCCGAGCAATGACAGGGGGAGCATTGAGAGCCTCTTGGCTAAGGTGGACTTCGTGAGGTCGAAGTACGGGAGGGTCCTCAGACCGGCTGCTGGCGAGCTGGTGGACCACCTGAACTACGGGAAGTTGGTGATAGTGGATCTGGGTCAGTTGGATTCGGATCTCACCGACGTCGTGGTGGGGAAGACGCTGTACACCATCCTCATGAGGGCGAAGCTGAAGAGGATAGGAAGGGGATACGAGGACTTCCCAACTCCAGTCTTCGCGGTCTTGGAGGAGGCTCACGCCCTCATACCATCGGTGGAGCATACCTACACGTCGTCAGCTGCTGCATCCATAGCCAAGGAAGGCAGGAAGTTCGGGGTCGGTCTCTGCCTCGTCAGCCAGAGGCCCAAGAGGCTCAACTCCGATGTCCTCTCCCAGATGGTCAACAAGATCATACTGAGGGTCGTGGAACCCGAGGATCAGGCATACGTGAGGAGGGCCACCGAATTCCTGAGTGAGGAGATGGTCTCCTACCTCCCCTCCCTCGATGTCGGCGAGGCCGTGGTGGTGGGACCGATGGTGAGGATACCGGCGCTGGTCAAGGTGAGGCTGTTCGAGGGGAAGAGGGGAGGGGAGAGCCTGAAGGCCTATGAGATGTGGAGAGAAGGTCTGAGGAAGAGGTTGAGCGCATCTCCCGACGAGTACTACGACTCCATAGGGGGGTAAAGTTGAGGATAGTCCACATGTCCGACAACCACCTCGGGAAGGCCCAGTTCCATCTGGCCGAGAGGGAGGAGGACCTCTACAAGGCGTTCGACATGGCTGTGGATCTGGCGCTCCAGCAGGATCCCGATCTGGTGATACATACCGGGGACCTCTTCGACAGCTACAGGCCCCATCCTAGGGCCTTCGTGAGGGCTTTCGAGGGCCTGCTGAGGATAGTGGAGAGGGGTATCCCCATCGCGATAATAGAGGGGAATCACGAGCTGGGACCGGATACCGTCAGGAGGAGAATGGCCTCCCCTCTGATAAACCTGAGGAAACTCTTCGTGAGGCTGGGGTATGGGAAGCTTTTCGTGAGGCTGGGGCCCGGCGCGGTCAGGATCGGTGATGTAGTGGTGGCCGGCGCCCCCTACGCCAGCAGGGGAGTCAAGATAGCTGACACGGTGGAGAGCCTGGACAGGAAAGCCAAAAATCTCTGTGAGAGCTGTCCCAAGGTTTTGATGCTCCATCAGGGTGTGAGGGGGATGATAAAGGCCATCTACCCGGAGGTCGATTTCTCCGAGATAGCCAAGAGTTCCTTCGACTACGTGGCCATGGGCCACTACCATAACAAGGTGGTCAGGAGGAGCGGCAACAGGGTGTTCGCCTACTCGGGATCCACGGAGGTCATAGAGACTAGGGAGATCCCTCTGGCTGGAGAGGGGAAGTACGTGCTCTCTGTGGAGATCGACAGGGACGGCATCGATGTGGAGGAGCTGAGGTTGAGGACTAGGCCCTTCATCTACTTCTCCGAGACCCTGAGCAATACCCAAGACCTATACGTCCTGATAGAGAGGTTGAAAAAGCAGTTAACGTCCCAGGAGTTCGATGGGAGGCCCGTGGTGTATGGAAAGCTCTCATTGAAGGGGGACGTGAGGCCGGGCGTGCCCACCCTCGAGATCAGGAGGGCCCTGGTGGACCTCTCCCTCTACGTGATCGTCAGGGAGAGCAGGATCACGGAGGAGGATGAGGAGAGGGGCCTCCTCACCGGAGTCGGTCTGGAGGAGCTGGTCCAGAACGCCATAGCATCCCTAGATCTGGACCAAGAGGTACGATCTCTGGCCCTGAGGATCTTCGATCTGTGGTACAGGGAGGGCAAGAGGGGAGAGGCGTTCGTCAAGGGGGTCCTCGGCCTCATGGAGGAGGGATCATGAGGATAAAGCGATTGGTACTGGAGAACTTCGGTTCGCACGAGAAGACGGAGGTGACGTTCTCTGAGGGGATAAATGCGATAATAGGGGAGAACGGCGCGGGTAAAACGACCATACTGGAGGCGGTAGCTTACGCCCTGTATCCTAGGAGCGTGGGCAAGCAGGAGAACCTGATCAGATCCGGCGCGCGTAAGATGAGGGTTCAACTCGAGTTCGAGCTGGACGGCCGGAGGTACCTCCTGATCAGGGAGAGGGAAAGGGGCGGAATTTCATCGGCCTCCATATACGATGTGACCGATGGGAGAAGGCTCCTCCAGAGGGATCAAAGTAAGGTGAACAGGCAGATCGAGGCCCTGCTGGGCATAAGCAGGGAGACATTCCTCCAGGCCATCTACGTCAGGCAGGGAGAGATAGCTCAGCTCCTCGAACAGACTCCTTCGAGAAGGAAGGAGTTGGTGGGGAGGCTTCTCGGCATAGAGATGCTGGAGAGGATATGGGAGGAGCTGAGAGATGTGATAAGTCGCTTGGACGCTGATCTCCAGTCGATAGATAGTGAGATCAAGGGTATCGGGGATGTCTTCAAAGAGAGAGCGTCCCTAGAATCCGAGAGGGAGGAACTGCTGGAGGAACTTCAGAAAACCTCAAGGGAGGAGGAACTCCTGAATAAGGAGATGGAGAGGCTGGAGAAAACTAGAGAGGAATTGGAACACAAGAATCTCAAGTATAGGGAGCTCAAGGCCAAGGAAGAGTCCTTGAGGAGGAGACTCAGCGAGGTATCGAACCAGCTCGATGTTAAGAAGAAGAGATTGATGGATCTGGAGCGTGAGCTCCTTCGAATGAGAGATCTGGAGATCGAAGCCTCCAAGTACGAGGAGCTCGAGTACGTGAGGGGTCTCTTGGCTGAGATAGTTCCGCTGGAAGAGGAGGTCAGGCGTTTAGAGAGGATGCGGCGGGAGCTCTCGAAGTACGAGGAAAGGGTTTCCTCTTTGAGCATCCTGAGGGAGAAGGTGTCCCAACTCAGCCAAGAAATTGAGAGGCTCCAGCAGGAGGAGGTCCTCCTGGCCAGCATGGAGGAACGCCTCAGACAGCTAGAGAGTAAGAGATCTCAGCTAGAGCGCAGGATGGCGGAGTACAGGCGTGAGATCAAGGAGGCCCTCTCAAGCCTGTCCGAGCTGCTTGGCAGGTGGATAGAGGATCCGGAGGAGGGTGTAAGGGTCCTCGCCGAGGAACTTTCCAAGTTAGAGAATGAGCTGGACTACTTGGACAGAGAATTAAGCAGGATCACTGAGGAGAGATCCAGATTGCTTCAGAGGAGGGAACAGGCATCCCGATACTTATCAGATCTGGAGGGAGATGTGGATAGATGCCCCCTCTGCGGGTCCAAGCTGGACCCCAGCTCTGTGGAGAGGTTGAAGGACGAGATGAGGCGCGAGATAAAGGAGGTAGATTCCCTGATAATGGATAAGGAGAGGGAGCTGAGGGCCGTCAGGGAGAGAAAGGAAAACATCTTATCGAAATACAAG